>ERZ1031954.63-NODE-63-length-41389-cov-7.619030_pt1 | contig 41389 bp, 41 predicted proteins | sample MGYA00516701_ERZ1031954 | MGnify/ENA primary metagenome ERZ1031954 (study PRJEB33719, sample SAMN04261284) | wastewater metagenome | biome: rural village; feature: human; material: feces | host: Homo sapiens | place: El Salvador | collected 2013-01-07 ...
TTCTGTATATTTTTGCGCCTGTGCCTGATATTCGCCGGAGAAGTTAAGGTCGATATCGGGGGTCTTTTCATTTCCCGGGAAACCGAGGAAGGTCTCAAACGGGATATCAAAGCCGTCCTGCCGCATAAGCGTGCCGCACTTGGGGCAGTTTTTCGGCGGCATGTCCGCTCCGCAGCCAAACGATCCGTCGGTTATGAATTCCGAGTGCCTGCATTCGGGGCAGACATAGTGCGGCGGCAGGGAGTTGACCTCGGTGATGCCGGACATATAGGCAACGATAGACGAGCCGACGCTGCCTCGGCTGCCGACAAGGTAGCCGTGCTCGAGCGAGTTCTGCACGAGCTTCTGAGCGCTCATGTAGATAACATCGTAGCTGTGGTCGAGTATGGTGTTGAGTTCGGTGTCGACACGCTCCTGCACGAGCTCCGGCGGGTTATCGCCGTAGATAGCGTGCATTTTGTCATAGACAAGGCGCTTTAGATCCTCGGCCGAATTTTCTATCTTCGGCGGGAACAGATCCTTGGGCAGCAGCTCAATATCATCGACCTGAGCGGCAATGGCGTTGGGGTTCGTGATGACGACCTCTTTTGCAAGCTCATCGCCGAGATACGCAAATTCGGCCAGCATCTCATCGGTCGTGCGGAAGAATATCGGGCAGCCGCGGTCGGCATCGGAGAACTTCTTTGCAGCCTGCAATATCTTGCGGTACTGCTCGTCCTCCTTGTCGAGAAAATGCACATCGCTTGCGGCGATGACGGGCTTATTGAGCTCACGGCCTATCTTAATGATACGGCGGTTGTAATCCTCAAGCACCGTCTCGTCCCTGACAACGCCGTTGTCGACAAGGAAGTGGTTGTTGCCTATCGGCTGGATTTCAAGGTAATCGTAGAACGAGGCTATGCGCCGCAGCTCGGCATCGGATGCGCCGTGCATGACCGCACCGTACAGCTCGCCCATGCCGCAGGCAGAGCCGACCAATATTCCCTCTCTGTGCTGAACAAGCAGGCTTTTCGGCACGGTCGGGGTCTTGTGGTAATACTTGAGATACGACTGTGAAACAAGCTCGTACAGATTTTTAAGGCCGACCTTGTTTTTGACTAGCAGTATCATGTGGCGGGACTTGCTGTGGTCGGCGGGCTTTATCTTGCGGTAGACCGCCTGTATATCGTTCACCGTTTTTGCGCCCTGCTCGGCGAGCATTGGCAGAAATCGCCCCATTATGCGGGCAACGACGAGTGCATCGTCCGATGCTCTGTGATGATTGAAGTCCGGCAGGCTCAGCCTGTTTGACACCATGTCGAGCTTATGGCGCTTTAGGTCTGGCAAAAGTGCGTGCGAGAGTGCAAGCGTGTCAAGATACACAGGCTCAAATTCAAGGCCGCTGCGAGCAGCCGCCGATGCCATGAAGCCGGTATCAAAATCGGCATTGTGCGCTACTATGGGGCGGTCGCCCGCAAATTTAAGGAAGGCACGCATGGCCTCGGCCTCGCTCGGTGCGCCCTTTACATCGTTGTCGGTGATGCCGGTAAGCTGCGTTATCTCGGCAGGGATGTGCATCTCGGGATCGACGAAGGTGTTGAAGCTTTCCTTTATCTCGCCGCCGGCAAATATGACGGCGCCTATCTCGGTCATTCTGTCAGAGCCGGCGTTAAGGCCGGTGGTCTCGATATCAAAGGCTACCATCTCGGTATCAATGGGCAGATCGCTTTCACCGTGCACGGCGAGCGAGCCGTCAACATCGTTGACGAAGTAGCACTCAACGCCGTAAATTATCTTGACGCCGTGCTTTTTGCCTGCCTTCCACATGTCGGGAAACGCCTGGCAGACACCGTGGTCGGTGACGGCGATAGCCGGATGCCCCCAGTAGGCGGCACGCTTGACTATCTCGGCAGGCTCTGTGAGCGCATCAAGGGCGGAAAACCTCGTATGTACATGAAGCTCCACTCGTTTTTCCTCGGCATTGTCGGGGCGAACATGCTTTTTGCCCTTCATGATATGCCTCGGCTCGATGACCATGTCCTCGTCATAGCGGCTGTAGTTCACAACGCCGGATACGATGATGTGGTCGCCGACATTTATCTTGTTTATGATCGACTGGTCGTCCTCCGAACGCAGATAGCGTGAAACACGGATAGAGCCCGTAAGGTCAGTCATATCAAAGCACAGCACCGCACCGTCACGCTTTTGCAGCTTGCGGCTTGTGACATCGAAAACATCACCCTCAATGACGACATTGCCCGAATCGAGCGTGAGCTCCGACATCGGCACGGGCGCTTTCTTGATGCTCCTGCCCATGAGGATATCGCCTGTCGGCTTTGCAGCCGCAGGCTCCTTGCCGCCGGAGGTGCTTAATTTCTTCGGCGGGACATATTCGGTTTTAGGCTTGGGATAATCGGGCTTGAGTTCGACAAGGCCAAGGCCGTAATCGGCTCTTATCCTGCCGCACAGCGCATCTATCTCGGCCGGCGCCGGCAGGCGGGTAAAGTGGGCGGCGATGCTCATTTTGCTCTCGGCGGTGCTGACCGCAACATCGGTCACATACGCCTTATCAAGTCCGCCGCAGCTTGCTTTCAGCCCCGCAAGCCCCGGAAAAATTTCAAGTAATGATGTGTGTTCGCTCACGCTTAAACCTCGGTGTCTTTCTTTATCAGATCAATAAGTGCGTCACACAGCGCATCGTATGGGTATGTCCCCAAGACCTCGCCGTGCCGCATGAGTAGTCCGCAGTCCTTGCCGCCTGCGATGCCGTAATCGGCCTCCCTCGCCTCGCCCGGGCCGTTGACGACGCAGCCCATGACGGCGACGGTGATGTTGCGGTCGATGCCCTCGATGCGCTTTTCCACCTCGTGGGCAAGGCCGATGAGGTCTATCTGTGTTCTGCCGCAGGTGGGGCAGGAAACGAGCCTAATACCCTGCCGCAGGCCGGCGGCCTTGAGTATCGCAATGCCGGTCTTGACCTCCTCAACGGGGTCTGCCGTGAGTGACACTCTTATGGTGTTGCCTATGCCCTCGCACAAAAGCGTTCCGATACCGACGGCGGACTGGATAGTTCCGTTCCACGCCGTGCCGGTCTCGGTCACGCCGAGATGCAGGGGGTAGTTAAATTCCTCCGACGCAAGGCGGTATGCCGCCACCGTGAGCGGCACACGGGAGGCCTTCATCGAAAGGCAGATATCATCAAAATCGAATCTGTTTAGTAGCTCAATGTGTCCCCTTGCGCTTTCGACCATGGCCTCCGGCGTGGGGTGGCCGTACTTTGCCAAAAGCCGCTTTTCAAGACTTCCTGCGTTCACACCGATGCGGATGGGGATATTGCGCTTTCTGCACGCCTCGGCAACGGCCTTGACATTCTCGTCGCCGCCGATGTTGCCGGGGTTTATCCTTATCTTATCGATACCACGAGCCGCCGCTTCGAGCGCAAGACGGTAGTCAAAGTGGATATCGGCGACAAGGGGGATATCGACCTGTTCTTTGATAGCCGACACCGCCTCAGCCGCCGCCATATCGGGTATGGCGATGCGGACAATGTCGCAGCCGGCTGCCTTAAACTGCTTTATCTGCGCAACGGTGGCTTCGACATCGTGCGTTTTCGTGTTGCACATCGACTGCACCGTGACCTCGGCATCTCCGCCGACCGGCACGCCGCCGACAATGATCCTTTTCGTTTCGTTTCTTTTATCCATGTCTTACCCCGTTATAAGCTTTGCAATATCGTTGTACATGACAAGCGCCATCAGTCCGAGCAGCAGCACCATGCCGCCGAGGTGGATATAGCCCTCGTACTTGGGGTCGAGCTTTTTGTGGCTGACGGCTTCGATGATGACCGTGACTATCATGAGAAACACCCTGCCGCCGTCAAGTGCCGGAATGGGCAGCATATTCATGATAGCAAGGTTCACCGCAATGAATGCAGAAATGTACAGAAGATTATCGGCGGCGGCCTTGGTACTTTCCGCCTGCTGCCCGACCTCGTTCATCATGTCGACAATACCGACAGGTCCGGACATATCCTTGAGCCCGACTTTGCCGTTTATAAGGTCACCGAGTCCTAGCCAGACAAGGCGTGAAAACTCAAGCGTCGTGTTCCATGTGTACTCAAGCTTCGTGCCGAAGGTGGCCTCGGTGTAGCCGAAAACGAAGCCGTATTTCGGTCCATCGTTTGCATACTCGGCGTAGGTCTTGGTCGTGAGGACGAAGTCCTTGAGCTCGACCTTCTCGCCGTCACGCAGCATGACGATATCATACACTCCGTCGCCGCGCATGAGGAAACTCGACACATCGCTCACAAGATAGATGCGCTGACCGTCGATGCTGTAAAAGGTGTCGCCCGCCTGCATGGCCTCGGTGCCCTCGTAGGGGCAGCCGTCCATGAAGTGGTCAATTGTCGGCGTGACGAACGCCTGCGCACCGGCGTACATGATGAGGATGAGCACGATTCCGAGAACTAAATTCATGAACGAGCCTGCGCACAGGATGACGAATTTTTTCCAAAAGCCCTGATTTGTGAAGGCTCTTGGGTCGTCGGATTCCTCATCCTCGCCCGCCATGGCGCAAAAGCCGCCTATCGGCAGGATGCGCAGGGCGTACACCGTTTCGCCCTTTTGCTTCTTAAACAGCGCAGGACCCATGCCTATCGCAAACTCCTCGACCTTGACCCCGCACAGCTTTGCCGCCGTGAAGTGGCCGAACTCGTGGATGGCGATAAGTATGCCGAATATGATGATCGCAATAATAATATACATCAGGAAAAATGCTCCGTAACAAATACTCTGGCGGCCTTATCGGCCTCCAGTATAGTCTCAAGATCGGGGTCTTTTACTATGTCTATGCTCTCGACCGCCGCCAAAGCACAATCGTAAATTTGATTGTAGCCGAGCTTACGGTTTAAAAACATCGAGACTGCGACCTCGTTTGCCGCACTCATGATGCACGGTGCCGTGCCGCCTTCCCTTGCGCAATCCATCGCAAGCTTCAAGCAGGGCGTTTTCTCAAAGTCCGGTGCTTCAAAGGTGAGATCCCGCATGGTCGCAAAGTCAAGCCGCTCAAACGGCGAATCGACCCGTTCGGGATAGGTCATCGCAAGCTGTATCGGAAGTCCCATATCCGGCACGCCGAGCTGGGCAATGACCGTGCCGTCAACGAGCTCGACCATGGAGTGGATGATGCTCTGCGGGTGGACAACTACTTGGATATCGTCCGGCGTTACGCCGAAAAGATGCATGGCCTCGATAAACTCAAGCCCCTTGTTCATCATCGTCGCAGAATCGACCGAAATCTTTGCACCCATGCTCCAGTTTGGGTGCTTTACCGCCTGCTCGGGCGTGACATTCTCGAGCTCTAAGCGGCTTTTGCCTCTGAACGGTCCGCCGGAGCCTGTGAGCAAAATTTTCTTGAGCTCTCCCTTTTTTCTGCCCATGAGGCACTGGAAAATTGCCGAGTGCTCGGAGTCAACAGGCACTATCTCCGCCCCTGTCTCGGCCGCTCGTGGCATGACTATCTCGCCTGCGCACACGAGCGTTTCCTTGTTTGCAAGAGCTATGCGCTTTTTGGCATCGATAGCCGCCAGCGTGGGCTTTAAGCCGACAGAGCCGGACACTGCGGTCACAACGCAGTCAGCGGCGTCTATCGTTGCCGCCTCGATAAGCCCTTCCATTCCGCTTCCGACCCTGATATCGGTGTCGGCGAGCGAAAGTTTAAGCTGCGCCGCCGCCTTTTCGTCGTAAACTGCAACAAATTCGGGTTTTAATCGGCGAGCCTGCTGCTCGAGCATATCCGTTTTTCTGTTTGCGGTCAGCGCCGCAACGGGCAGGCCGAGATGCTCCGCCGCCGCAATGCTCTGGCGGCCGATAGAGCCGGTGCTGCCCAAAATTGAAACTGCCTTTGTCATGTCTTTACCCCTCCGAAACGGCGGTCACGGCTGTTAAACGCCGCAATGGCCTTGTCAAGCTCCTCGGGCGTAAAATCCGGCCACAGGGTGTCGGTATAATAAAACTCCGAGTATGCGCACTGCCACAAAAGGAAGTTAGACAGCCTGTACTCTCCGCCGGGTCTGATGATGAGCTCCGGATCGGGGATATCCGCCGAGTACATATACTTTGACAGCTTCTCCTCGGTGAGCTTTCCCTCAGCCTTGCCCTCGGCAACATCCTTGGCGTAAAGCTCCGCCGCCCGCACTATCTCGGCTCTGCCGCCGTAGTTAAGGCAGATATTTGCCTGGAAGCCCTTGACATGCTGCGTTATCTCGTCGGTCTTTGCAACGAGCGCCTGAAGCTCGGGCGACAGCCTCGATGTGTCGCCGAATACCTTCATGCGGATGTGCTTTTTCTCCATGTCACGGATAGCCTCGTGCAGGTACTTGTCCAAAAGCTTCATTATGCCGCCGACCTCATCCTCGGGACGCTTCCAATTTTCCGTCGAGAATGCGTACACCGTCAGATACTCTATGCCTATCTGCTGACAGTAGGTCGCTATCTTTCTGAAATTTTCAGCACCGGCAAGATGCCCTGCGCTGCGGGGCATGCCACGCTTTTTGGCCCAGCGGCCGTTGCCATCCAATATGATGGCAATATGGCGGGGAAGGCATTTTGCCTGCTCCCCCGCCGCATTGTTAATCTTATCGTTTGCCATATCAGATCTCGAAAAGTTCCTTTTCCTTCTTGTCGGCTATACCCTCGACTTCCTTGATATAGTCGTCGGTGAGCTTCTGAATGTCCTTCTCGACGGTCTTGTAATCGTCCTCGGTAATCTCGGACGCCTTCTGCTGCTTTTTGAATTTATCGATAGCGTCACGGCGAATGTTGCGCACTGCGACCTTTGCTTCCTCGCCATACTTCTTGACCTGCTTTGCAAGCTCCTTGCGGCGCTCCTCGGTCAACTGCGGGAACACGAGGCGAATGGCTCTGCCGTCGTTCTGCGGATTGATTCCGAGCTCGGAGGCGAGAATTGCCTTCTCGATGCCCTTGAGGACGGATGCGTCCCAAGGCTGGATCAGCAGAGAGCGGGGGTCGGGAACTGAAACGGATGCTACCTGCTGGATGGGGGTGGGCACTCCGTAATAATCGACGGTGATCTGATCGAGGACCGCTGCATTTGCACGGCCTGCACGAACGGATGCAAGCTGGGTCTTGAGCACCTCGGCGGTTTTCTTCATCTTGCTTTCAAATTCAATATAATCGGACATGTTGCTACCTCCTATATGTTTTATCTTATTTTGTGACCAGTGTGCCGAGCTTTTCGCCGCACAGCACACGGACTATGTTTTCCGGCTGTGCCAGTGCAAAGACGATAACGGGAATGTCGTTATCCATTGCAAGGCTGGTTGCGGTGGTATCCATGACGGCAAGGTGCTGGGAGAGCACTTCGTCATAGCTTATGCTGTCGTACTTGACGGCCGATGCGTCCACTCTCGGGTCTGCGCTGTAAACGCCGTCAATGTTCTTTGCAAGGAGTATTGCGTCTGCGCCTATCTCCGCCGCACGCAGGACGGCGGCCGTATCGGTCGAGAAAAACGGGCTGCCCGTGCCGCAGCCGAACATGACGACCTCGCCGTTTTCAAGGTGCTTTATAGCCTCCGTGGTGCTGTAGCGCTCGCCTACGCCCTGAATATCAACGGCAGTCTGGATAGTGGCCTTTGCGCCTATCTGCTTGAACACATCGGCGACCGCAAGGCAGTTCATAGCCGTTGCGAGCATGCCCATTCGGTCTGCGCTGACACGCTCGACATGACCTGCGCCGTCCTTGACGCCGCGCCAGAAGTTGCCGCCGCCGACAACTATGCCGACCTCAACGCCCATATCGACGCAGCTTTTCACCGTCTTACAGACATTTGCAATAAAATCAAAGTCAAAGCCGGTCTTTTTCTCGCCGGCAAGTGCCTCGCCGCTGATCTTTATCAGCACTCGCTTATAAACAGGTTTCTCCATTGCGCTCTCCTTTTAAATATCAAGTATTCCTATGATAACTATACCCACTATGACTATGAAAACAGACGCATAATGCTTGGCTGACAGCTTTTCCTTGAGGAAGATGCGGCTCCAGATGACGGAGGCAACGCAGTAGGACGAGATAATGGGAGCGGCGAGCGCTGCGTGCGCAGAATCAGCCAGAGCGTAGATATATGCAAACTGGCCTGCGGTCTCAAACAGGGCGCCGGTGTACTTTGGCACTTCCCTTTTGGGTATGAGCCGCTGCTTTTTAACGCCGAGAACATAAATTGCGCACACGATGCCGACAGCAAGGAAGGTAAGCTCATACGCAACATTGGCGGAGTCCTCGTTGAGAACCTCGAGAACCTTCGAGTCTGCGAATGTGCCCAGCGCATCGAGCAGGCAGTAGATGACCGGCAGCGCAATGGCAATCCAGCTTTTTGCGTAATGATGATTGCTTGCATCCTGACGAGCCTTGCGCAGCTCTTCATCCTCGTTTGCCTCGGTGATGCCGAGACAAACAACGCCGATGCATACGAGTGCCACCGCAACAAGCGCTATCGGCGGAAGCTCGCCGAAGCCCTTTGTCGCAAAAATGAGTATCGCAACTATCGCACCGGAGGAGTTGCATATAGGTGAGGATATAGAAAGCTCGATATACCTCAGCCCCACATAGCCGACCGCCATCGAGACTATATACAGCGCCGAAACCGGCAGGTATGTAATGATGACGCTCCAGCTTATCTCAACGCCGCCGACGAAAATCTCATAGGCAGCGTGAAGTCCCATAACTATGCCGACCGCCATGACCATCTTCAGATGGCTGTACTTATCGTCGGCATCCTGGCAGCCGATCTTTGAAAACAGATCAGAGCCGCTCCAGCAAAGCAGTGCTATTACAGCAAACCAAAACCACATAACTTGTTTCCTTTTATTCTACAGTATTTCAATCTAAAGTATTTTACCACAGCCAAGCTTATTTGACAATTATCAAATGACAAATTGTGCGGCTTTGAAAGTATATAATTTTCGCATGGAGACGATATACATAGACCGGCTGTTTATTTTGAACTTCATATGTGACTATCTTATTCTGCTCGGTTCGGCAAGAGTGTGCGGAGTTTTGCTGCGCAGGCTGCGGTACGCCGTGGCGGCGCTGTGCGGGGCTGCGTACGCCGTTGCATCCGTTTTCCCCTCATTTGCGTTTTTGACGCTGCTGCCCATAAAGCTTGCGTCAGGCGTTTTAATGGCGCTCATCGCATTTGCAAAAGAGCCTAAGTTCTGGCGCTGTGCGGCGGTATTTTTCACCGTGTCCGCCGTATTCGGCGGCACGCTGTGGGCGCTGTCGGTGCAAAGCGGCGGTATGGGAAACACCGTGTATCTTCCCGTTTCGATGCCCGTTCTTGTGCTCGGCTTCGGGATAATTTACGCTGTGCTGAGTCTCGTGTTCCGCAGGACGGCGAAAAGCACGGGAAAGACGGTACACACCGTGGTCATCGGCTTTTGCGGCCAAAGCGTCACGCTGCGGGCATTATATGACAGCGGCAACTGTTTGTATGACCCGATGACTGGGAGTGAGGTGCTCATTGCGGGAGCTGCGCAGCTTGTGCCGCTCCTCGGCGAGGGAAGCGAAAATTTGTCCCCTACGGAGCTTATCACGCTCTACGCCGGAAAAATGCGGCTCATCCCCTACTCCGCCGTCGGCACGCAAAGCGGTCTGCTGCCTGCGTTCAGGCCCGACAGTTTGACAGTTGACGACAAGGTGCGTGAGGATATTTTAGTTGCGATATCGTCCACCTCAGTCAGCGGTGACGGCTTTGACTGCATAATCTGAAAGGAGAAGTCATGAACATTTTTGCGCTCTTAAGAAACTGGCTTGAAAAGCATTTTGCCCCCGCTCCGTCGGAGCTTTTCTACATCGGCGGAAGCGACATTCTCCCACCGCCGCTCGAGCGGGATGAGGAGGAGCGGGCGATACTCGCCATGGAGGCCGGCGATGAGAAGGCTAAGCAGACGCTCACCGAGCACAATCTGCGCCTTGTGGTCTACATCGCCCGACGCTTTGAAAACACTGGGCTGAACCTTGAGGATCTCATATCCATCGGCACGATAGGGCTTATCAAGGCGATAAACACTTTCAAATCCGCCAAGAACATTAAGCTTGCAACCTATGCCTCCCGCTGCATTGAAAACGAGATACTCATGTATCTGCGCAAGGTGAGCAATCAGCGCACGGAGGTGAGCTTCGACGAGCCCTTAAACACCGACTGGGACGGCAATGAGCTTTTATTATCCGATGTTCTCGGCACGGATGACGACGAGGTGTACCGCCCACTTGAGGACGACGCCGACAAGCAGATGCTCTCGGCTGCGATACAGACGCTTAACGAGCGGGAGCGTAATATCATCGTTCTGCGCTTCGGGCTCGGCGGCAGAAATGAGCTCACGCAAAAGGAGGTCGCCGACCTCATGGGCATATCCCAAAGCTACATAAGCCGCCTTGAAAAGCGCATAATCGTGCGTCTTAGGCGTGAGATGATAAAGCAAATGCAGTAAAAAATCGACCGAATAATTCGGTCGATTTTTTCGTCATTCTTGAGTTTTCCACCTTTTGCAGCGGTTGGCGATGCGCTTTTTCTTGCGCACAGCGTGAATTGTGAAGTACGCCGCAAGGCCGACGGCGAGGACTGCCATGCTGACTATCGCATAGCTGTCGACGCTGCCCTGCGTCTTGACCTCGAGCCAAAGCGAATCCATGAGCTGATTGGTCTGCTCGCCGAGGTAGGAAAACGCCGAGCCCATTGCAAGCGTCTCCTCGCTCGGGTAGGCAATATCGCTTGCGACCATGTCGGGGTCCATGTACTCCTTTGCAGCGGAAATGGGTGTCGAGTAGCCGAGGTAATCAAGGTTCTCGCCCGCTACCCGAGCGCCGCACAGGAAGTTTATATACGCCTCGGCAGCGGCCTTGTTCTGGCAGCTTTTCGGTATGCACATTGCATCGATAAAGAGGTTGAAGCCCTCCTTGGGGAAGTAAAAGCCGAGGTCTTCGTTCTCCTGCACCATTTGCAGATAGTCGCCTGCGTAATACGGTGCAATCCACGCCTCCTCACGCTCCATCTTGTCATAGATCTGATCCATGACATAGCTCTGCACAAGGGGCTTCTGCTCGATGAGCTTATAGGCCGCACTGCGCAGCTCGTCCTCGTTTTCGGTGTTTATATCAATACCAAGCAGCAGCTCGGAAATTGCAAATGCGTCACGGGGGTTATCGAACATGAGTATCTTGCCGGAATACTTGCTGTTCCACAGCAGATCCCACGAGCCGAGGTCGGCTTTGTCAACATACTTTTTGTTGTAGATAAGCCCCACGGTGCCCCATGTGTACGGCACGGTGTACTTGTTATCCGGGTCAAAGGCGGTGTTCTTGTACGCCTCGTCCACGCCGGCATAGTTCGGGATATTCGAGTAATCAAGCTCTAAAAGCATGTCCTCGGAGATAAGGCGGGCTATCATGTAGTCCGACGGAATGATAACATCGTAGGTACTGCCGCCGGTCTTGAGCTTGGTGTACATCGTTTCGTTCGAGTCAAAGGTCATGTAGTTGACTTTGATGCCGGTGGCCTCGGTGAAAGCCTTATTCACATCTATATAGCCGTCGGTACCGTCGGAGATATACTGACCCCAGTTGTACACATTTATCGTCACCTGCTCTGCGCTCGCCGTCACGGGAACGGCGGTCAGCACGAGCACAAGGCACAGGATAAGTGAAAGCAGCTTTTTCATGCGCTCACCTGCTTTCTGCGGAAGGCGCGGCGGTTTTCACGGCTGCGCTTTGCGTCACGCTCCTGCAGGAGGTTCATAACGACCATCACGAGCAGTATCGCCGCAAACAGCAGGGTAAACAGTGCGTATATCTTCGGCTGGAGCGGCTTTTTGGTGTAGTTATATATCTCCACGGGCAGGGTCACGAAGCGGGGGCCGTAGACAAAATAGCTGATGACAAAGTCGTCAAGGCTCATGGTGAACGCCATGAGTGCGCCCGAGACGATGCCCGGGGTTATCTCGTGGATAACGACCTTGTAAAATGCCTGCCACGGCGTGCAGCCGAGATCCATTGCAGCCTCACGCAGGTGGGGATCCATCTGCTGAAGCTTGGGCATGACCGAGAGAATGACATACGGCAGGTTAAAGGTGATGTGCGCAATTAAAAGCGTTGCAAAGCCGAGGATGTTGTTTATCTTCATCATCGTGCCGACAAAGGCAAACAGCAGCGCCAGCGAAACGCCGGTGACAATCTCGGGGTTTGTAAGCGGGATATTCGTCACGCCCATGGTGAAGCTGCGAAGCCTCGGTCCCATGGAGTGTATGCCGATAGCGGCGGCAGAGCCGATAACGGTCGCAATAAGCGAGGAGATAACGGCGACGATGACGGAATTAAGCAGAAGCGGCAGCAGCACGCTGTCCTTAAATAATTCACCGTAGTTATCAAAGGTAAAGTCCTTGAACACCGCTATATCCATACCGCTGTTAAACGAAGCCACACCCAGCACTATCATCGGCAGATAGAGAAACAGCATGACAATGACGGTGAATATCTTGTTGAATTTTTTCATACCGTTATGACCTCCTCATCGTCGCTGAAGCGGTTCATAACTCCGATGCAGACAAATATCATGACCATCAGCACAAGGCTGAGCGCCGCACCGAGATTGGGGTTATACGCCGTTTTGAACTGGCTCTCGATGACATCGCCGATGAGCGTCGTGCCCGACGAGCCGAGCTTCTGGGAGATGTAAAAGGTCGATACCGCAGGCACGAACACCATGGTAAAGCCCGAGATGATGCCCGGAACGCTCAGCGGCAGGATGACCCTTTTGAACACATTTGCACCGTTGCAGCCGAGATCCTCCGCAGCCTCGATAAGGCGTCTGTCTATCTTCATGATGACGGTGTACAGCGGCATTATCATGTACGGCAGGTAGTTATACACCATGCCGAGCACAACTGCGCCGTTATTGCGTATGAGCGGCAGCGGCTCCATGCCGAGGGCGGTGATGATGTTGTTTATAATGCCCGTGTCCTCGGTGAGGGCGACCCACGCCAGCGTGCGCAGCAGAAAGCTTATGCACATGGGCAGCATGACGAGCATGTAAAGAAACCTCTGTGTCGTCTCCTTGCAGCCGGCGATGTAATACGCAACGGGGTAGCCGATGACAAGGCAGATGAGCGAGGAGATGAGCGCAAGCCAGATGCTCTTTATGAGAATCGGCATGTAGTTTCCGAGGTTTGCAATGTTCTTCATCGTAAACTCACCCGTCTGCGAATCGGTGAATGCAAAATATGCAACGATGGCAAGCGGCACTATCGTAAAAAGCGCCATCCATACAAGGTACGGTGCGGCAAGCGCTCTACTCTTCATCTTCGCCGCCCTCCGCAGACTCCTCCGCTTCCTCGCCGCCCTCAAGGTAGACCTCGGGGTCGTCCATTTCATCGTACTCGGCGGAGTAGGAGCTGTAGTCGCCGAACATGCCGGAATACTCGCTCTTATGCATGATGTGGATATCCTCCGGCTCAAGGCGGATGCCGATATACGAGCCGACCTCATAAAAATCGGTAGTCTGGATAAGCCACTTAAAGCCCTTGAAATCGACTATCGTGTCGTAATGAACGCCCTTGAAGGTAACGCTCGTTACCGTGCCGCAAAGGTGACCGTCGTCGGGCGGAACGATATCGATATCCTCGGGGCGGATAACGACATCGACTGGCTCGTTTTTCTCAAAGCCTGCGTCGACACACTTGAATTTACGACCGAAGAACTTGACCAGTCTGTCCTCGAGCATAACGCCGTCGAGAATATTGCTCTCGCCGATGAAGTCCGCAACGAAGGCGTTTTTCGGCTCGTTATAGATATCCTCGGGAGTGCCTATCTGCTGGATGCGGCCCTTGTCCATGACGACAACGGTGTCGGACATGGAAAGTGCCTCCTCCTGGTCATGAGTGACATATATAAAAGTAATGCCCATCGCCTGCTGGATGCGCTTGAGCTCGTTCTGCATATCCTTGCGCAGTCTGAGGTCAAGTGCGCCTAGAGGCTCGTCAAGCAGCAGCACCTTGGGTCTGTTGACAAGAGCTCTGGCAATGGCAACACGCTGCTGCTGGCCGCCGGAAAGCTGTGATACCTTACGGTTTTCAAAGCCTTTAAGGCTGACTATCTCCAGCATTTCCGTAACACGCTCGTCTATCTCCTGCTCGGGCAGCTTTGCAAGGCGCAGCCCGAAGGCGACATTCTCGTACACATCAAGGTGCGGGAAAAGCGCATACTTCTGGAAAACGGTGTTGACCTTTCTCTTGTGAGGCGGGACATCATTGATCCTCTCGCCGTCAAAAAGCACATCGCCGCCTGTGGGCTTTATAAAACCGCCGATGATCCTGAGCGTGGTGGTTTTGCCGCAGCCGGAGGGGCCTAGAAGCGTGAGGAATTCCTTATCATTGAAATACAGGTTAATATCGTCTAAAACGATCTCGTCGTCAAACGCCATTTGACAATTCACAAGGCGAATGAGTTCTTTGGACATTTATCCTCCCCCATTTCTAATTATACTAACTAAAGGACGCTCCGAAACTGCTTCCGGAGCGTCCTTTGCAGACGATAACAATATACATACAAACCCTTGGAAAGTCAACAAAAATTCCTGAATTCCGCCGCATTTCTACTTATAGTGACCCAAGCTCGGATATACCGAAGTATTTTTCGGCAAAATCGACGGAACGGACGCAAAATTCACGGCCCTTGAGATACTCAAGGCAGCCTGCGTCCGTGGGGAACTCAAAGCGCAGCTTGTACGAATAAAGCGCCTGACCCTTTTCGCCGTAGCCCTTGTTAAAGCGCTCACTGCCGTACTTTCCGTCACCTAACAGCGGGCAGCCGAAATGCGCCATCTGTGCTCTTATCTGATGCGTGCGGCCGGTGAGGAGCCTGCACTCGACAAGCGACAGCGCACCCTTTGCGGCAATCGTGCGGTACTCGGTGACGGCGGTCTTTGCCCCGGGTTCGGGACGGTTTTTGACATAGACCTGATTTTTCTGGGCGTCCTTGAAAAGATAATTTTCCAGCCTCCCCTGCGCAGGCTTGGGTCTGCCCTGCACGGCGCACAGGTAGAGCTTTTCTATCTCACGGTCCTTTATCTTGTCGTTTAATATTCTAAGCGCCTCGGCGTTTTTGGCGGCGATGACGATGCCGCCGGTGTTGCGGTCGATGCGGTTGCACAAAGCTGGCGCAAAGGAGTTTTCCTCCTTAGGCCGCCACTCGCCCTTCTGCGCCATGTACGCCTGAATGTTGGCGATGAGGGTGTTATAGTCCCACTGACCTGCGCTGTGGCACAATACGCCGGGTTTTTTGTCGGCAAGCAGAATATTCTCATCCTCATAGACGATGCTCAGCTTCGGTGTGCCGACCTTGAGGTATGAGTTTTCCTCCCTCGGCTTTTCAAAAAACTCGTCGTTTATATATAGGCTCAGAACATCGCCCTCGGTTAGGCGTGTGTCTCGCTTTGCGCCCTTGCCGTTTAGCTTTATGCGCTTTATCCTTATGTATTTTTGCAGCAGAGCCTCCGGCAAAAGCGGCACCGCCTTGCCCACAAAGCGGTCGAGCCGCTGACCTGCATCGTTTCGTTTTACAGTTAATTCTTTCATGTCAACCAGTATACACGCTCTTATCCCCGAACGCAAGAAAAAAGGCAGCCGGTCTGGCTGCCTTTCAAGTCTATATCAACAAGTCAAATCTATTATGCCATGCCCTTTACGGTCATGCAGACCATGCCTGCAAAGTAAGCTGCGACAAAAATTCCGAGTCCTGCTACCATTTTAATAGATCTCCTTTTCATAAATTCAAGTCCGGGTTTGTTTCCCTGTCTGTGATTTCAGTATAGCTGTTTTTTATGAAAAATCAACTCTTTTTTGTTAGACCTATACAAACGCATTTGTTGAACTTGCACAAGAATTTTGCTTTTGCAGTTTATTTTCGTCATCTTTCAAAACCGTGCATTTTCATTTTTGCATTTTGAAGGTGCGCTTTATGCATTATTCATTTTCGTTGCTTTGAGCGTAAATTTTGCGTTAAAAATGCAAGTTTAAGTTTTAACGGATGCATTGCGGCTTGCATTTTGCAGGCATACAGAATTTCATTTGCAAGTTTGAGCCTTGAAATTATGCAAATTTGGCGGTTTTTAAGCCCCGTTTGCAAGCCCGTCCCGCAATTTTGGCGGGACATTTTCGGACAATGCTTAAAATTTTCGTAAAACTCCAACAGACAAACGGGCAAAATGCGATGCTGCACCGTTTGGGCAGCAATTGCGTTTTGCAAAAATGCAAGGTGCAAAATTTCAGCTTTCGGGTGCAAAAAAGCAGCCCAAAGCGCTTACCGGGCTGCCTTTGCCGAGCTTTCGGCCTGTATGCGGGCACGCTGTGCCGTTTTTGCAGGAAATGCACCTTTTCACTTCATGTCGATAAACACGATCTCGTCCGACTTGACGAGCCCGAGCTTTTCCCTTGCAAGCTCCTCGGCAGACTTATCCGTGCCGAGGCTGTCGATATCGGCCCTGAGCTTTGCGTTTTCGCTGTGTGCCTGCGCAAGCTCGGCCTCAAGCTCCGCCGTTGCCGCTTTGGCCTCGTTAAGATCGCTCATCACGCCTGCGAGGCTCAGGGTAGCGTATGCGACCAGCACTGTCAGAACTATACCCAGTATGCAATGTGTCCTCTTCAACTGCCTTCTCCTTACCCTTCCTCTTCTTTTGTGCTCTCAGTTTAAACCAATTTCCTGCTTTTGAAAAGAGTTTTTTGACGACAGCACTTATTTTTTTCACAATTAGCAACATCGGTGCAAAAAGTGCCGCTATCGCCTGTGCAATCTTATTCAGCACCGCAAGCACGAGGTTGCTCAAAAGCAGCATATGGCTTGCAAAGCCGAGGCAGAAAAAGGCTATCATGAAGATGTGCAGTGAGCCGCCGCCTGCGCTCATGCCGAGTGTGAACAGCGCAAACAGGACGGCAAGGCAAAACAGTCCGTCAAACAGCGCCGATGCTTTCAGTCTGCGGCGAAGCACACGGAAAATGTCGTAGGCTAGCCCTGCTGCAAAGCCCGTGAGCCACGACACGACGATCTGCAATAGCTGCCTTGAAACATCGATCTCCATTTAGCCGAACAGCCTCGACCAGAAGCCGCCGGTGTGCGCCTTTTCCTCGTAGCTGAGGTCGGTTATCATGCCCTCGACCTTTATCTCGCCCACATCAAGACTTATCTTGCCGATATGCAGGCCGCTGCCCCGAACGATTAAATTTCCCTGTGAGGTGTTCATTACGACGGTCGCTTCGTCAAAGCTCTCTACATCGTCGACCCCCGTGACATTGAGCCTGCACCTGTCGTCCATGCTCACCGAATGCGGCTTTGACGCCGGCTTCAATTTTTCCTTTTCCTCGTATGCCATAGTCTGTGCTCCTTTGCTTTTTGTACAAGACTATGCATCACAACGAAAAAAGAGACCCGAACGGGTCTCTTTACAGACTGTCAAAGAACTATGAAAAATAGGAGTAACGGGTCAAAACCAATACGCAGCAGGGGGAGTGTGAGGGGGACAAGGTCCCGCCTCAAATTTGATTATAGCCATCAAAACGCCTGAGTTATCAGGCTTTTTGACGAGCATAGCGAGGTTTTTTGTGAAGCTGCGCTTCACAAAAAATGTGGCGTGTTTTGAAGCGTGCAAAAAAGTCACAGGACTTTTTTGCACGCTGAAAAGAGACCCGAACGGGTCTCTTTATATCTTGCTTTCGCCTATGACGGTGATGCCGTAGGCTTTTAAAAGCTCGGCGGTCACGCCGTCGCCGGGGACGAGCGTTCCGCTGAAGGTGCCGTCATAGATAGTTCCGCAGCCGCAGGACGGGCTGTTTTCTTTTAATATCGCAGTCTTTATATCAAAAAGCTGCGCAAGCCGGAGCGCCTCCTCGGCACCTTTTTGAAACTCAGCCGTGACATCCCTGCCGGTTTTCGAGACGACACCGCCGTCGAGCCGCTCGGACGGCGCTCTCGGAGTTGTTAAGCCGCCGTAGGCTTCGGGACATACGGGGATAAGCTCGTACTCTGTCTTGAGTCTTGCGAGTTTCTCGTCCGGCAGGCGGTTATTGCCGCCGTCATACTTGCAGTCAACGCCCAAAAGGCAGGCGGAAATCAAAGCTCTTTTCTTCATCGCCGTCTGAGCCCCAATACCGCACCGCAGATGCCGCCGATTATATGCGTGAGCTGCGAAATGTTGTCGCTGAGCATGACACCGTCGACTATCTCGTTGCCGAGGTAGAGCACCAGCACGAGAATGAGCGTGATGGGAATGCAGCCGTCACGCATACCGGCAAGCGATGCCATGACTATCATCATGAACACGATGCCCGATGCACCTAAGAGCATTGTTCCCGGGAACAGGAACCAATGTACCAGTCCCGACACGAGCGCCGTGATGATTATTGCGCTTAGAAGATTTCTGCTGCCGTACTTTTCTTCAAGGCTCGGGCCGACGACGAGTATCATCATCATGTTGGCTATGTAATGGCTGTAGTCCGAGTGCCCGAGCACATGGAGGATAAATCTCGGGTAAGTGAGGATATCGGTGAGTGGGGAATGCCACACGCTGAACAGATACTTTGTCGTCCAGCCGTCTGTGAGCTTGCCTAAAAGCAGTGCGCCCAGCGATATGAGCGCAAAGGTCAGCACCACCGGCGAGTTATATTGCAGTCTGAACAGTCGTTTCATTTAAGGCTCTCCAGTGCGCTTTCGTAATAGCCCTTGGTGCGCTCGTCAAAGCAGACCATGCGCACACGCTCGATCTCCGGATGCTCGAACAGGTACTCGGCAATGGCCTTAATGGCGATATCCGATGCCTTGTCAAGCGGAAAATGATACACGCCCGTGGATATTGACGGGAAGTCCACCGTCTTGCAGCCGTTTTCGCTTGCAAGCTCCAAGCAGGAGCGGTAGCACGAGCGCAGAAGCTCCGCCTCGCCGTGGCTGCCGCCGTGCCACACGGGGCCGGGGGTGTGGATAACGAACTTTGCGGGAAGCTTGTAGCCCTTTGTTATCTTCGCCTCGCCCGTTTTGCAGCCGCCGAGCGTGCGGCACTCGGCCAGAAGCTCGGGGCCTGCGGCTCTGTGGATAGCGCCGTCAACTCCGCCGCCGCCGAGAAGCGAACAGTTTGCGGCGTTACAGATGGCATCGACCGCCTGCTTTGTGATATCACCCTTGATTATCTCGATTTTGTCCTTCATTTAAAGCTCCTCAATGTCCTTAATAAGCTTGTCCGCAGCTGCATCCGTGGTCGCCCAGCTCGTGCAGAAGCGGGTCACCGTGCCGCCGGGGGTCTTGCCCTGAACGGAGAACGAGTAGTTTTCCGAAAGCTTTTTTATCTGCTCATCGCTTAAAACGGGGAAAATTTGATTTGTCGGCGAGTCGTAGTAAAGCTCGATACCTTTTTTCTTGAATGCGTCTGCTATCTTCTGCGCCAAGCGCACCTCGTTTCTGCCGACCTCGTAGTATGAGCCGTCGGAGAAAAGCTCGTCAAACTGAAGCCCGAGCAGTCTGCCCTTGGCGAGCATGCCGCCGTGCTGCTTGATAATATAGCGGAAGTCCTTTTTGAGTGCATCGTTTTGGATAACGACCGCCTCACCGAAGAGCGTTCCGTGCTTCGTGCCGCCAATGTAGAACACATCGCACGCTCGTGCAAGGTCGGGTAATTTCGGTGTGCCCCCGCAGGCGAGTGCGCAGGCAAGCCTTGCGCCGTCAACATACAGCAAAATTCCAAGCCTGCGGCAGACTGCCGACAGCTCCTCAAGCTCGGGGAGCGTATACACCGTGCCGGTCTCGGTCGGCTGGGAGATATACACCATCGCAGGCTGGACGATGTGCTCAAACGATTCGTCGGCACGGTGGCGCAGAACATAGTCCTCGACCTGTTTGGCATTTATCTTGCCGTCCGTGCTGTCCAAGGTTATGACCTTATGGCCGGTGGCCTCGATAGCTCCGGTCTCGTGCGCTTCTATATGCGCAGTCTCGGCTGCAAGCACTCCCTGATGCGGGCGGAGGGCAGCTGCGATGACGGTCATGTTAGTCTGCGTGCCGCCGACGAGGAAGTGAATGTCGGCATCGGGAGCGGCGCACTCCTTTTTAATAAGCTCACGGGCGGCTTCGCAGTAGGGATCGCAGCCGTAGCCTGCAGTCTGCTCGAAATTCGTACTCATAAGGCGGTACATTATCTGCGGCAGAGCGCCCTCTAGGTAATCGCTTTCAAACCTTATCATGACTTTCTCACCTCTACCTTGACCTTGTCATCGGAAGCCGAGAGCCTGATGCGTGCAACATTTTCGCCCCTGCGCTCGATGACCTTCTCGGCTATCGCATCCTCGACATCCTTCTGTATCGTCCTGCGCAGATTGCGTGCGCCGTAGGTGACCGAGTAGCTGTGCTTTACAAGGTAATCAACAAGCGTATCGTTCCAGCTGAGCGTAATGCCCCGCTCGGCGATAGCGTCCTTGACCTCGGTGAGCATGAGTTCGGCGATGGAGCGGAAATTCTCCTCGGTGAGCTGGTTAAAGTAGACTATCTCATCGACACGGTTTATAAACTCGGGGCGCAGGAACTCGTTGAGCGCCTTGAGCGCACGCTCCCTGCCCATGTCGTTCAGGCTGCCGCCGAAGCCGAGCGAGCCGCCTTTTGTGTTGCTGCCGGCATTGGTGGTCATGATGATGACGGTGTTTTCAAAGTTGACCGTCCTGCCCTGAGCATCGGTTATCCTGCCGTCGTCAAGTATCTGCAAAAGGATGTTCAAAACATCGGGATGCGCCTTTTCTATCTCGTCAAAGAGGACGACCGAATACGGCTTGCGGCGTATCTTCTCGGTGAGCTGGCCTGCCTCGTCATAGCCGACATAGCCCGGGGGCGAACCGATGATCCTCGAAACGGAGAACTTCTCCATAAACTCGGACATATCGAGCCTTATAAGTGATTCGGGGCTGTCAAAGAGGTCGGCCGCAAGGCGCTTTACAAGCTCGGTCTTACCGACACCGGTGCCGCCGACAAAGATAAAGCTTGTCGGCTTGCGCTTTGCCTTTAAGCCTATGCGGCTGCGCTTGATTGCGGCGCAAACGGCATCGACTGCCTCGTCCTGACCGACGATGTGTGCACGCAGTCTGTCGCCAAGCTCGGCAAGGCGCTCAAACTCATCCTCACGGATGGAGGATGCCGGTATCTTCGTCCAAAGCTCGATTATGCGGGCAAGGTTATCCATCGTGAGCTCCGGTTTGCCCTCGAGCTCAAGCGAGGCTATCTCCTGCTCACGCTGCATTTCCTTACTTCTCAGCTCCGCTATGCGCTCATAGCGCTTGTCGAGCACCTCGTCGGTGAGCTCTCCGTCGGTGGGTGCGTCTGCGCTCATGAGTGCTTCACGCTCAAAGCGCAGATCGTCAAGGTCCTTTCTTGCCTCGGCAAGGCGGATTATATTCTTATCCTTGAGGTTAACATCCGAGCTTGCCTCATCGATAAGGTCTATCGCCTTATCCGGCAGGAAGCGCTCGGTTATATAACGCTCGGAAAGCTTGACTGCCTCGGCACACATCTCGTCGGAAATGGTGATGCCATGGTAGTCCTCGTAATAGTGCTTGATGCCCTTCAATATCTCAATGCTGTCATGTATCGACGGCTCATTTATCGTCACGGGCTGGAAGCGGCGCTCAAGTGCGGTGTCCTTTTCGATGTGCTTGCGGTACTCGGCAAAGGTCGTTGCACCGATGACCTGTATCTCGCCTCTTGACAGGGCGGGCTTCAGGATGTTTGCCGCATTCATGCTGCCCTCGGCATCGCCTGCGCCGACGATGTTGTGCACCTCGTCGATGACGAGGATGACATTGCCTTGCTTGCGAATTTCCTCAATGAGCCCCTTCATGCGGCTTTCAAACTGACCTCTGAACTGCGTGCCCGCAACCAGTGCGGTAAGGTCAAGCAGGTACACCTCCTTGTTGCGCAGCTTATACGGCACTTTGTCCATGGCTATGCGCTGGGCAAGACCCTCGGCAACGGCGGTCTTGCCGACGCCGGGCTCGCCGATAAGGCAGGGATTATTCTTCTGACGGCGGTTGAGTATCTGAATTACCCGCTCAAGCTCCTCCTCACGGCCGATCATATTATCGAGCTTGCCCGCCCTTGCACGGTCGGTGAGGTTGATGCAGTAGTTATCCAAAAACTTTTTCTTTGCCGGTCGGCCGCCCTCGGGCTTATCCTTGGGTGCTTCCGCACCGCCCTCGGCTGTATTGTTGGCGTTTTGGCCGTTCTGACCGCCGAAAAGGCGATTGAGGAACGGGAAGGTCGCAGTCTTGCCGTCATCATCCGAGTCATCGGAAGTGCCGTCAATGTCCATAAGGCTCTCAACGCCGTTGAGGGCGTTCATCATGTCGCCGCTCAGGCTGTCAAGATCCTCATCGGAAATGCCCATCTTCTCCATCATTTCGTCAACGGGCTTTATATGAAGTTCACGGGCGCACTTGAGGCAAAGTCCTTCGTTTTTCGTCTCGTTGCCCTCCATTTTCGTGATAAACACGACGGCCACATTTTTACCGCAGCGTGAACACATTTTAACTTGCATAATTGTACCCCCTTTTAAGGTCGTAAATGCTTATATGATCTTACTTAATATCGGCCGTTTTGACCTCCGTGCCAGATATGAACACGGCATCGCTTGACCTGAGAAGTGCCGTCTGTGCGCCGGTCTGCTCCGCTTCAAGCTCAAGGCTCAAGCTATCGTCATAGCACAGCAGCTTATTCTGCGTAAGGCAAAGAAGCTTGCCGTTTGCGCAGTCAAAGCTCTCTATCTCCGCACCGGGCTTGGCTGTGCCGACAAGGTTTGCGGAGCTGTCGATGCTGACGAGCGTTCCCGCCCCGCCGTAGCTGTGGGCCCGCAGTTCCAAAACGATATTGTCTCCGCATACTGCGTACATGTCCAAGAAGTTGCCGTCAAAGGAATATTCGCCCTCGGCTTTGCCGGTATCGGAGCAGAGATATAGCCTATCCGAAGCTATACAGCACACCCTTTCGCCGAGCCAGCAGATATCGTCAAAAACCGTCTCATCTGCCGCAAACGAGCCTTGCTCATCGGTGCTGTCGAGCTTAAAAAGCTTGACGACGCTGCCGTTTTCGCCCGAGACGAGCACCGCAAGCCGCTCCCCGTCCGGAGATACCGCCGCCTTGACGACCCAGTTATCGGCCGAGAGCCACTTGTACGCCTCGGTCTTATCCGCCGAGTACACGGTGACGGAGCCTTTATAGCCCGCTTCCTCGGTGCACAGCGCCAAATGGCCGCTTCGGCTGAGGTCGGCGGAGATTATATTGTTTTTTGCATCGAGCGCAGAGCCGTCAAGGTACACAAGCTTCGTTCCGCCGATATCGTACACGACCGCATTATCTGCGTTTTCGCACACGGCGGGATATTTAAAGTTGCAGGACTTATCGACCACTGCTTCGCCCTTTGCGTCAAATACTCTGACGCTCGTGGTGGTGGCCGTCATGAGGCTGTCGCCGACGGCGGCGTAGCACTGGTGCGCTCCCGTCCCGATATAAAAGCTTTCGATCGGCTTTTCGGCCGTGCAGCCGGTCAAGACAAGGCTCAGGGCCAGTACGGCGGCAATAGTCAGTTTCTTCATCGTTAGTCCTTTATCATCATTTGTCCGGCAGGGCCGTCATACCAAACACGGTTCAGGTACAGTCCCTGCGGCGGCATGGTAGGTCCCGTGAGTCTGCGGTCACCGATCTCAAGCAGGTGCGGGATATCCTCTGGCAATATCTTGCCGTAGGATGCGTAGACCATCGTGCCGACCATGGCACGGCACATGTTGTACAAAAATCCGTCGGCGCAAACAGACACCGTTATGAGGTCGCCCTCCTTTTCCGCCCTGCACCAATAGACGGTGCGCACGGTGGTCTTGGTCTCCGTGCCGAGTGAGCGCACTGCCGCAAAATCATGCGTACCCTCAAAGGCCGTTGCCGCCCGCTTCATCAGCTCGATATCAAGGCTCGACGGGTAAAAGCAGGCTCGCTTTTCCAAGAACGGATCTCGGATATTGCTGTTATAGATTTTATAGATGTACTCCTTTTTTATGCAGGAGGAAATGGCGTTGAACTCGTCCGGAACCTCGACGGCATCGAGCACCGCAATATCGTCCGGCAGGCGGGAGTTTGCCGCCAGTGCAAAGCGGTCGATGGGGATGCGGCAGTCGGTGCGGAAGTTTGCACAGTAGTTTAGTGCATGCACACCGGCATCCGTGCGTCCGCAGCCGGTGACCTTGACCGCATGTCCGCAAATTTTACTCAGCGCCTCCTGCACCGTTTGGCACACGGAGATCTCTGTTTTCTGCACCTGCCAGCCGTGGTATCTGCTGCCGTCATATCTGATTTTCAGGGCGATATTTCTCATAGCTTACAGTCCGAATTTCTTCAATACGAATATGGCCGCCAGGAACGCAGCGCCGAGGAACAGCGCCAAAAAGTCGATGCCCTGCATCCTGAGCGTTTTCATCCTCGTTCTGCCCTTGCCGCCGTGGTAGCAGCGGCTTTCCATGGCAACGGCAAGCTCGTCTGCCCTGCGGAAGGACGAGACGAACAGCGGCACGAGTATCGGCAGCAGCGCCTTTGCCCTTTGCATGAGGTTGCCGGTCTCAAAGTCTGCGCCTCTTGCCTTCTGGGCGGACATTATCTTGTCCGTCTCCTCGATGAGTGTCGGGATAAAGCGCAGCGCCATGCTCATCATCATGCTCATCTCGTGCACGGGCACTTTGATTTTCTTCAAGGGATTGAGCAGTATCTCAAGGCCGTCGGTGAGTGCGATGGGGCTCGTGGTGTAGGTCAGAAGGAATGTCCCGACTATGAGGAGGATTATCCTCACAGACATCATGACCGCCTTTTCAATGCCCTCCCAAGTGATTATCCAGCCCTCGATTATAGGCGTGCCCTTGGTGTAGAAAATATTCAGAAGCGCCGTCAGAATGATGATGAATATGACGGGCTTTAGACCCTTGAACGCTGCAGCGGGGCGAATTTTCGACACCGTCATGCACAGTCCCGTGATAATAACGACGAATGCGTAGCTCCACCAGCCGACGGCGTTAAAAAGCCCCACGATGTAAACGATGACTAGAAGCAGCTTTGTTCTTGGGTCCAAGCGATGGGCGACGGTGTCGCCGGGGAAATACTGGCCTAAGGTTATGTCTTTAAGCATCACTCACCCCTCCTTTTAAGCGCCACGAGGGCTTTTTCAAGCTGCTCATTGGTGTAGATGGAGTTCGGAAGCCTTAGGCCGAGCTTTTTAAGCTCCATGGCAAGCTCCGTTGCCGCCGGAACGGCAAGACCGATGCTCCGCAGCTCCTCGGGCTGCGAGAACACCTCCTCGGGCGTGCCGTCAAAGCGGATAGCGCCGTGGTTAAACACAACAAGGCGGTCGGCAAGGCGTGCGACATCATCCATGCTGTGGCTCACGATGATGACCGTCGAGCCGGTCTGCGTGCGGTAGTCGCAGATGTTGCGCAGTATCTGCTCGCAGCCTGCGGGGTCTAGTCCCGCCGTCGGCTCGTCGAGAATGAGAACGCCCGGGCGCATGGCGATAACGCCCGCAATGGCGACCCTGCGCTTCTGGCCGCCGGAAAGCTCGAGCGGCGACTTTTCAAACTGCTCGTCCGGCACGCCGACAAAGTGCGCCGCTTCACGCACACGCTCGTCTATCTCCGCCTCGCTCAGTCCCATATTCTTGGGGCCGAAGGCGATATCGGCATACACCGTCTCCTCAAAAAGCTGATACTCCGGGTACTGGAACACAAGTCCAACCTTGTAGCGGACATTCTTTGCCGTAATTTTATCGGCGTTTATGTCCTCGCCGTCGACCGTGACCGTGCCGGATGTCGGCTTGAGCAGAGCATTCAGGTGCTGGATAAATGTCGACTTACCCGAGCCCGTGTGACCGATAAGTCCCACGAACTGTCCGTGCGGTATCTCAATATTTATATCGTCTATTGCGACCTTTTCAAAGGGCGTGCCTGCGCTGTAAACATGACGCAGGGCGCTCACCTTAATATCTGACATGGTTCGTTATCCTATTTCCTTTGCGATTTGTTCTGCGCAGTCGACAATGCCGAGCGCCGTCAGAGGCAAATTGAAGCCTTCCTTATTGAGCCGCCACATGAGCTCCGTCGTCGCCGGAACGGCAAGTCCCTCGCTGTGCATGAGCTCGACCTGCGAGAACACATCCTGCGGCGTTCCGTCGGCGACAACATCGCCGTTTGACATGACGATGAGCCTGTCGGCATCTATGCACTCGGACATATGATGCGTTATCAATACGATAGTTATCCCCTTTTCACGGCAAAGCTTCGTGACGGTGTCGATGACCTCACGGCGACCCTTTGGGTCGAGCATGGCGGTCGGCTCATCGAGAACAATGACCTCCGGCTGCATGGCGATAACACCCGCTATAGCGACACGCTGCTTCTGTCCGCCGGACAAAAGGTGCGGCGCATGGAGCCTGAATTCGTACATATCAACGGCCTTGAGTGCATTGTCCACCCGCTCCCGAATTTCCGCCGGTTCAACGCCTAAATTCTCCGGTGCAAAGGCCACATCGTCCTCAACGACATTTGCGACTATCTGATTATCGGGGTTTTGGAACACCATCCCCACTGTGCTGCGAATTTTCAGCAAATTATTCTCATCGGCGGTGTCGATACCGTCGATCAGCACCTTGCCCTCGGTAGGCAGCAATATGGCATTCAGGTGCTTTGCAAGCGTCGACTTGCCCGAGCCGTTGTGCCCGAGCACGGCGACAAAGCTGCCCCGCTCAATTTCCAAGCTCACACCCTTGAGGCTCTCGGCATCGTCGCCCGGGTAGGTGTAATGCAGGTTTTCTATTTTTATAACTGAACTCATTTATTATTTCTCCCAGCGGCAGGTCGCTCCGCAAGGCAGGACAAGACCGCTGTCGGTCACGGGAAGTCCCAGCTCACGGCTGTCGGAATGACCGCCGAATTTCTTTGTGAAAATGCTCTCGGTGACATAGGAAAGCACCGATGCCGATAACCCCGTTGTATACGAATTAATGATGACAAACAGCGGATCGTCGGACAAAACGCCTGCGCACAGTGACACGAACGGCCACAGGTTCTGCTCAAGCTTCCATATCTCGCCGCCCGGGCCTCTGCCGTAGGACGGGGGATCCATAATGATAGCGTCATACCTCCTGCCACGGCGAATCTCACGCTCAACGAATTTTGCGCAGTCATCGACTATCCAGCGGATAGGCGCATCGGCAAGTCCGGAGGCTGCGGCGTTTTCCTTCGCCCAAGACACCATGCCCTTTGCGGCGTCAACATGGCAAACGCTTGCACCGGCCTTGGCGCAGGCAACGCTGGCAGCGCCCGTATAAGCAAACAGGTTCAGAACATTTATGGGTCTGCCAGCCTTGCGGATCTTGTCCATTGCGAAGTCCCAGTTGCACGCCTGCTCGGGGAAAAGTCCCGTGTGCTTGAAGTTCATGGGCTTGACATTGAATGTCAGCTCGCCGTAATTTATTTTCCAGCTTGCGGGCAGACCGCCCTTGTCCCACGAGCCGCCGCCGGTCTCAGAGCGACGATAGCGTGCGTCACGGCAATTCCAGCGCTCGTCTGTACGGGGCGTGTCCCATATCGCCTGCGGGTCGGGGCGCACGAGGTAATAGCTGCCCCAGCGCTCCAGCTTTTCACCCTTTGAGCAGTCAAGGAGCTCAAAATCCTGCCATTTATCCGAAAGCCACATATTCTTAAACCATTCCTAGCGATTATAATTAGACATTGTATTTTATCATTATATATTTATTTTTGCAACGAGAATTTCGGCGAAAAACAAATATGTTGACAAACCGCCGTTTGCTGTGTATGATAACTGTATGAGAACAAGCCACACAGTTAATAACACTTGGAGGTAATGAACATGATCAGCGTGAACTTCCGAGATCCACGCCCGATATACGAGCAGATAAAGGACAATCTGCGCCGTCTTATCGTGACGGGTCTGCTGCCGACAGGCAGCAAGCTGCCCTCGGTGCGTGAGATGGCCTCCGACCTCGCCATCAACCCCAGCACCATTCAGCGTGCCTACCGTGAGCTTGAGGCGGAGGGTTACATCAGCTCGCAGCCCGGCAAGGGAAGCTTCGTCTGCGCTAAAGACGGTGTGGACGAGACCCGTAAAAACGAGCTTCTCGGCAAATTTGACGAGCTTGTTACCGAGCTCGGCTACATCGGCGTTGATAAGCCTCAGCTTATTGAGCGACTGAAAGGAGAATAAGCCCATGATCGAAGTCAGAAATGTCATAAAGGAATTTGACGGCTTCCGTGCTCTTGATGACCTGAGCATGACCGTGCCGACAGGCTCTGTGTACGGCCTTGTGGGGCCCAACGGTGCAGGCAAATCGACAATTATCCGTCACCTGACCGGCATCTACCGTCAGGACGCAGGCGAGATAATGATAGACGGCGCACCCGTGTTTGAAAACCCCGAGGTCAAAAGCCGCATTGCTTATATCCCCGACGATATCTTTTACTACGCAAACGCTTCCATCCGTGAGATGATGGATTTTTACAGGAGCATCTACCCGCATTTTGACGCAGAGCGCTTTAAGAAGCTTAGCGATGTGTTCGGGCTTGACCCGAAGCGCCAGATGCGCAGGCTCAGCAAGGGCATGCAGAAGCAGGCGGCTTTTTGGATTGCCATGTCGCTGCGCCCCGAGATACTCATCCTTGATGAGCCTGTCGACGGCCTTGACCCCGTCATGCGCCGCCAGATATGGAGCATCATCATGGCTGATGTCGCCGAAAACGGCACAACGGTGCTCGTTTCCTCGCACAATCTGCGCGAGCTTGAGGATGTGTGCGACAGTGTGGGCATCATGAACAAGGGCAAGATCATGATAGAGCGCAGCTTAAACGAGCTTCAGGAGAACATTGTTAAGATTCAGCTTGCCCTGCCCGACGGCGAGGTCTTGCCCGAGGGGCTTGATATTCTGCATAAGTCCAATACCGGCCGTTTGCAGTCGCTCATCATGCACGGCACGCAGGAAGATCTGACAGAGAAGCTGCAAAGCGCACATCCGCTTTTCATCGATGCCGTGCCGCTTACCCTTGAGGAGATATTCATTTACGAGCTTGGAGGTGCTGACTATGAAGTCAAAGATATCGTTCTTTAACGCCGGTATTTTCAAAAGTATGCTCAAGCGCTTCTGGCCGCTGTGGACAGCCTATTTTGCCGTATGGTTCATGTGCCTGCCGCTCCCCTCTCTTGTGGCAAGGCTTCAGGGCGTCAAGGAATCGGCTGTCACAGTGGTCGCTGCCGCAATGAAAACGAGCGTGGAAGCAAGCGTCGTCTCCGGTTTCTTAATGGGAATCCTTGCGGCAATGGCGGTTTTCGGTTTCCTATATAACTCACGCAGCTGCGGCATGATCGCCTCGACTCCCGTTCGCCGTGAGGCGGTGTTCTGCTCGGCGTATCTTGCCGGTGCACTGCCGGTGCTTGCCGCTAACCTGTTTATCGCCGTACTCAACTGGCTGTTCACACTCAGCAGCGGCATCGAAGGCTCCTGCATTTTCAAGATGAACGCCATTTTGTTCGCCGTTAACTCCATGGAGTTTCTCATCTTCTTCTCCATCGCCGCATTTATCGCCATGCTGACGGCAAACATCGTTGCGCTGCCCGTCCTCTACCTTATATTTAATTTCGTGTTCCTCGGCATGGAATATGTTGTGCGCATGCTCTACTGCATGTTCGTGTTCGGCTATAACGAGCTTCCCGACTGCATTCTGGAGTTCATGTCGCCGCTTATCTACCTGTTTACACGCATTGGTCTGAGCGCCACGAAAACAGCGGTCACGCTCACGAACTGGTCTGCACTGCTCGGCTACATCATTGCAGCCGTCGTGCTCACGGTCGCAGCGCTGCTGCTGTACCGCAAGCGCCGCATGGAGTCTGCCGGTGATGTTATCGCCGTCAAGTCCCTGCGCCCCGTGTTCAAATTCTGCGTCACGGCATGCTCTGCCCTGTGCTTCGGGCTTCTGTTTTTCGTTATCATAAGCTCGCTGTTTACGAGTCTTTCGATGTCGATGCTCGTTTTGTCCGCCGGTCTTATCATCGGAGCGTTCATCGGCTATTTTGCTTCAGAAATGCTGCTTAAAAAGAGCTTCCATGTCTTTAAAGGCAGCTGGAAGGGCTTTGTCATCACTGTTATACTGTGCATAGTTTTCGCCTTCGTCTGCGTGACGGATCTGTTTGACCTGTCCTCGCAGCTTCCCGATGCCGATGACATTGAAATGATAGTTTGCAGCCGTGAGAGCGGCGGCTATAATGTGACCGAGCGCTCGGATATCGAGGCCATGCTCGATGTCAACAAGGCTATAATCGCCGACCGAGACAAGTATGAGAGTCTTGACAATACGGATCTTGATCGGATCGGCTATGTGAGTATCCGATACAAGCTCAAGGACGGTCGTGTCATTTGCCGCGGGTATACCCTGCTTATCGATGATAACTACAAAGCGTATTACAAGGTGCTCAGCTCCGAAAGCATCGTAAAGGATATCTTTACGCCGGAGGTGCCCGTCACGGTGCAGAATGTGTACAGTGCATCGTTTGTGTACCCCTCCGGCTCCGACGAGCTGAACTCGATATCGCTCACCCCCGAGCAGGCTGTCGATTTCTACGATAATGCACTGATGAAGGATATCGAAAGCGGTGCGAAAAAGCCCCTTATCCCCGAAACCGGCAATAACGATGACGGCTTTGTCACCGGATCATATGTCTACATTGAGCTTGTCTCCGTTCCCGATGCGGCCAACGAGGAAGATACCTATGACAGTTTGGTCATTGAGATAGATGTCGACTGCACCGAGTGTATAGCATGGGTCAAGGCAAATCTCAACATAGATCTTAACTATATAGACCTATGAGTTAAAAAAATAGTAATAGTCGCCCATATGGCGGCTATTACTATTTATAATTAATTCCTTTTTTGTTCATGCCTTTGTCATATTATCAGGTTATTATATAGGCACTCAAATATGAGAGGCGAAGACAATCATGGAAGACCGTAAAGATGAAATTAACAGCAGCAAAAACATCTCGGAGGCTGAAAATCTAAGCTCTGAGACCGAGAGCGCTCAGGAAACCGAGAGCAGCGCTTCGGCACCGTCCGTCTCCGATGACGGCGAGTACCACTTCGCAAGACCCGAGCAGAATCTGTATGAGGATGCCGAGTTCGTTCCCTGCGGAGAGGACACGGAGGTTCCAAAGTACTATGTTCCCTCGGAGAAGAAGCCCAAGGAAGAAAAGCCGAAGGACAAGAAGGCCGCTCCGAAATCAAAAAAGCGCTTTGTTAAGCTTGCGTGTGCCTGCCTTGCGTGTGCGCTTATCGGCGGTGCAGTCGGCGGCGTTGTGTCGTGGAAAGTCCTCGACAATAACAGCTCAACCCCCGAGGCGACGAGCAAGCCCATCTCCGCCGGCACCAGCGGCTCATCCATCAGCTCAAATACCGGCAGCTCGACCGATATCTACTCGCTCGGCTGCAAGCAGGCGGTCGGTATCACGACCGAGGTCACGACCACCAACTGGTTCGGCCAGACGAGCTCAAGTGCAGTTTCCGGCTCCGGCTTCGTAGTTACCGCAGACGGATATATCGTCACCAACTATCATGTCATTGAGGCCGCATATCAGCGCAACTACAAGGTCTCTGTCATGTTCTACGACGGCACGACCTATGATGCCACCATCGTCGGCGTTGAGGAAACAAACGACATTGCCGTTTTGAAGATCGATGCTAGCGGTCTCACCCCCGTTGAGATAGGCGACAGTGAGAGCATCCAGGTCGGCGAAGAGGTCTACGCCATCGGCAATCCCCTCGGCGAGCTCGCATTCACCATGACCACCGGCCATGTCAGTGCGCTTGACCGTAAGATCACCACCAGCGAAAGCTCCAGCGCCATCAACATGTTCCAGTTTGATGCTGCCGTCAACTCCGGCAACTCCGGCGGTCCTCTGTATAATGCCGAGGGCAAGGTCATCGGCATCGTCACCGCAAAGTACAGCTCCACCGGTGTTGAAGGTCTGAGCTTCGCTATCCCCATCAACGATGCTATCGATATCGCAAACGACCTTATCACCAACGGCTATGTTACCGGCAAGGCATATCTCGGTGCGAACATCGACAGCAGATACAATTCCGTTTACGCAAACTACTACAAGATGCCCGAGGGCGCATATGTGTTCAGCGTTGAAAAAGGCAGCTGCGCAGAAAAATGCGGCCTGTCGGCAGGCGATATAATCACCAAGCTCGGTGATAACGAGGTCAAGGACTTCAACGACCTCGACTCGGCTATCCGTTCGTTCAAGGCCGGTGAGACCGCCGATATAACGGTCTACCGCAACGGTGAGTACAAAACGCTCAGCGTGGTCTTTGACGAATCCAAGCCCAGCGCCGATTCAAACGGCGTAAACGATTCCGGTCTTTCGAGCCATAATCCGTTTGGCTAAGCTGACGAGAGCCGGACACCTATCGGTTTTGACGGGCAGATTTTCACTCATGTTGCGTTGAAGCCCTAGCCCATATGTGCCCATTATGCCCGTTGGCCTTAGCCTTGCCTGAGCAAAAATCTGCTCCGGCAAAACTGCGCAGCATCTGTCAGTAGTGTTTTTCGTGGGATTTGCGGCTTTCTTTGGTGAAGGCGGGCGGCTGCCCGTCGAGACAAAAAAGGCGGAAAGCGCCGAAAGGGCACACTGACAGACGATAGGAGTTCGGCTCCCGTCAGCTTAAAACTAAATAGCTATTTCTCTTCTCCTTATACATCCTCTCTATTCTTTTCTCAAAGCAAAAGGCCACGGTGAAAACCGTGGTCTTTTGTTATTTGTATTAAATTATTTTTTAGTCGGCGCTCTGCCGGTTTTCTTATGTCCGCAGACGGTGCAGTACTCGCCCTTATCGTAGAAGTGGCGGCCGGACTCGATATGCTGCTTCATGTTGATAAAGCGGATTCGCTCGGCCTTGGTGAGCTTGCCCTTGAAGCGCCGGTGCGAATAGTCTCTTGCAACGATGACGCACACGCAGGTGAAGATTATCGCAAAGAACACGAATATCGTAAACGCTGCCCACAAAACACCGTTGACCACCTGGCCGGACGCAGGTCCGTCAAGGAACGGGCGGAAGTACACCGCTGCGCCTATTGCAACGCAGGTCAGCGCAAGATACACGAAAAAGTGCGGGAAAAGCGTGGGCGGAAGCCCGCTGCAATGGGGGCATATCTTCATCCCCTCTGGTATAAGGTTATGGCAATTTTCGCATTCTCTCATGACGCTTCTCCTTTGAGTTGATACCAAGATTATAGTGCAATCGCAGTGTCTCGTCAAGCGGAGAAGTCGATTTTCGGTTTATTGCGCCAATGCTCTGCCGAGGTTTACGCACTCGGTCAGCGCATCGCCGTCCGGCTCGCCGCAGCAGACAACTCCGCCCAAGACGAGCTTTGCACTCAGCCCACGGCAGTTATTGAGCCACTTGCCCATCCAATCACCGCCGCCCCAGCCGTATGAGCCGAAAAGCCCGATTTTTTTGCCCGCAAGCTTGCCCTCCAAGCTGCGGAACATCGGTGCAAACTCCGTTTCCTCCAGCTCCTCTGTGCCCATTGCGGGGCAGCCGAATGCGATAGCGTCAAAGCTATCGACCATGTCGGCGTGAAACTCGTTGGCCTTGAAAAATCCAACCTGCCCCCCTGCGGCCTGCGCTCCGCTTTTTACGGCGTTCGCCATCGCCTCGGTGTTACCCGTTTCGCTCCAGTATACGACTGCGACCTTGCTCATTTTTTGTTCCGTCCTTTCACAAGATAAGCTGTTCAATGCTCACGCCGCTTTTAAAGCGGGTATAGCTTTCCTCGGTGCACTTTCTGCACGCTTCAAATCGGCTCAGCGCCCTCTGCGTGTCGCCGTAGACTTTCCACAGTCCCACGGCCTTGTAATTTCTCGCCCTGTTGCATACAAAGCCGAGCACATCCTCCGGCGGGTAGCCGAGAAACAGCCCCACCTCGTGCGGGAAGCCCCGTGAAGTGCGCATACGCCGCATCAGATGCAGCAGGCAGTGCTCCGTGCTCCCGCATGGATAACCGAGCCGCTTGAGCATTGCGGCCGCTCTCGGCTCATTTAGGTCACGCTCAAGCGCCTGCATCCGCCCGACATACAAAAGCACCGTATTCTCCGAGAACCGCAGCGGCATGATGACGAGACCCTTGGGCTTAAATAGTCCGTTGAGTCGCCGCAGCTCCGCCTTGACCTTCGCCTCAGATCGGTAGCTTGCCGAGAACATGCTGCCGGTCTTGAGCCCCGCCAGCGTCGGTGCGCACATTTTGACGATGAGTTCTTCGCTTTTCATGTGACTATTATCTGCAATTTTTCAGAAAAATATAAAAACACGGCTGATGTTTGTGCATCAGCCGTGTCGAAAAAATAAATTACTTGGTGTAGTTGTCGAAGTAGCCCTGAATGTAGATGATCGGGGTACCCTTGTCGCCGCTGCCGGAGGTCAGGTCGCACAGCGAGCCGATGAGGTCGGTGAGCCGTCTCGGGGTCGTGCCCTCGGATGCCATCTGACCCTTGAGGTCGCCGTCCTTCTCCTTGATCTTCTCGGAGATAGCTGCCTTGAGCTCGTCGCCGGAGAGATCCGCAAAATCGTTGTCGGCAAGGTACTTGAGCTTGAGCTCATTGGGAGTGCCGGTGAGGCCTGCGGTGTAGCCCGGAGAGACGACGGGGTCAGCCAGCTCCCAAATCTTGCCCACAGGATCCTTGAATGCACCGTCGCCGTAGACAAGGACCTCGACGGTCTTGCCGGTTTTCTCGAGCATGAGCTTCTGCACACGCTCGACGAATTCCTGGCAGTTGACGGGGAACAGCTTGATGGTGTCCTCAGTCGCCTTGTTAGAGCCGAGCAGGCCGCAGAAATCGTTGTAGCCGCTGCCGTTTACGGGTGCGGTGAGGATGTCGTCAAGGCCGTAGACGGTCTCGGCTCCGTGCTTCTTGAGCAGGCGCTTGGTGCGTGCTCTGGTGTGGATATCGCAGCACAGCACATCCTTGGTGTAGTCAAGGATGGCCGTGGGCTTGTTTGCGAAAATGATATCGCACTCGCAGCCGCAGCTGAGGACGAGCTCCTTGTAATATGCGACATAGTCCATGCCGGTGAACGGGTGCTTTACATAGCCGAACAGCTCACGGTACTTTTCCTCGCTGAGGACATCGGCGTAGGGGTCAACGCCCTTTTCATCGAGCATGTCGACATCAAACAGATGATTTCCGACCTCATCGGAGGGGTAGCTGAGCATAATTGTTATCTTCTTGCAGCCGAGTGCGATACCACGCAGGCAGATCGCAAATCTGTTTCTACTGAGGATGGGGAAGATAACGCCGACATGGCCGCCGGGGTACTTTGCCTTTACATCGGCTGCGATGTCGTTCACGGATGCGTAGTTGCCCTGCGCTCTTGCGAGTATCGACTCGGTGATGCCGATGACATCCTTCTGGCCGATGGTGATGTTCTCCGCCTCGATGCAGTTCAAAACGCTCTCGGTCACGATCTTCGCAAGATCGTCGCCCTCACGGATGATGGGAGCTCTGACGCCTCGTACAACTGTTCCGATTGTTCTTTCCATTGCTGTTCTCCGTTCCGCCTGTCGGCTGATAATATAAATTTAAGAGAAAACTTGCTTTTGCTTCAATATTATAATACAATCAGTGTTATAAGCCAAGTTAATTATTTTTATATTTAGATTAGCGTTTCTAATAGGTGATGAAATGAAAGAAAACTTCTCCCTCGACCTGTACCGTGTCTTTGCGGCGGTGTATGAAAATCGCTCGTTTTCCGAGGCGGCTCGGCAGCTTTTCGTTACGCAGAGCGCTGTCAGCCAGTCGATAAAGCAGCTCGAAGCCATGCTCGGCGTGCAGCTGTTCCTGCGTGGCAAGCGGGCGGCCACACCCTCGGTCGAAGCCGAGCAGCTTTATGCGATGATTGCCCCCGCCATCGGCACAATATGCGAGGCCGAGGAGCGAATTGAACGCTTCAAGCTCCTGCGTGAAGGCTTTTTGCGTGTCGGTGCGGCCGATACCTTTGCACGGCATTTTCTGCTGCCCTACCTCAAGCGCTGGAACGAGTTGTACCCCGATGTGCGCCTGCAGGTCGTCAATCGCACGAGCACCGAGGCGTTTTCGCTGCTCGCAGCCGGAAAGCTAGATGTCGCATTCGTAAATTCGCCGGTGTCGGACAGCAAGTTCTCGGTCAAAAAGTGCCTTGACCTGCACGATGTGTTCATCGCAGGCTCTGCGTTTTCCGAGTTGAGGGGTAGGACGGTCACACGCCGTGAGCTGTGCTCGTACCCGCTTATTATGCTCGAAAAGCTGTCAAATACCCGCCGTGCGATAGACGATGAGTTCATGCGCTCGGGAGTAGCACTCAATCCCGAGATCGACCTCGGCTGTCACGATCTGCTGGTCGATTTTGCAAGGATAAACCTCGGCATCTCCTGCGTCACCCGTGAGTTTGCCACCATAGACGATGAGCTGTTTGAGCTGGAGCTCGACGAGCCCCTCCCCGCTCGCCAGCTTGACCTGTGCTGGATGGACACCGGCAGCCCCTCGGAAGCAAAAAAGAGGTTCATAGGCATGTTTTAAAAAACCGGCCACTCGGCCGGTTTTTAGATTATTCTGTAGTATTTCATCAACTCTATGCGCTCGTTTCCTATCCTAACGCTCTCCGCTGCGGAGTTATCCGTACCACGGCTCACGGCGTATTTTGCTATTCTCGCCGCCCACGCCGCCGGAAGGAGCGCTGCGCTCTTTTTCACCCACGGGTAGCCTGCCTCCATGACGGATCGGTTCGGGAAAAGCGTGCGCAGAAGCGGTCTGCCCGTTTTGCCCTTTTCCGATGCGTCGACCGCTTCGAGCGTCATCGGTCCGCTGTGCTTGCGGCTCATGTCGGAGGCGCCGTATATCCCGCCGTCAAGTGCGTCATTTATAAGCGCCGTGCAGTCGGCTCGCTCAAAGTGTGGGGGATATTCCATGCCGAAATACCGCTCACCTGCGTCGAAAACCGCTGCGGCAAAGCACTCGCCGTGCACGCTGCGCATCACATCATGTATGCGATGCCAGTCGAGCGCATAGTGCTTCGACCACTGCGCAATGTCGCAAAGCTGCCGTATGCCCACGCCGGAATTGATAAAGTGCTTGTATGCGTGCAGCAGCAGGAAGGTCATATGGTCGGTCGCATCAAGCACGGTCATCTCCGTGCCCTCGACCAGCTGCGTCTGCGCCCTGCTCCACATTTCGTCGGTGTAGGCGTTCAGCGTATTGAGCTTGTCATTGTCCAGCGGAAACAGCTCCCAGTGTCCCTCTATGAGCAGGCCGCTGCGGATGTACCGCTCCTCGTGGGCGTTTTTGTAGTCCGGCGACTTTGCCTCGAAGCCCAGCTCAAGCATTTTTTCGTGGAACGCCGGATAGTCGCTCAGCGGAATGTACAGATCCTCATCGGCGGAGCTGCGGTGCTCCGGCCTTGACCACACGCTGCGGCAGACTATGCCTTTGATAACAAGCGGCCGTATGCCGGCATCGGACAGGCTCTTGTACAGGCTCAAAAACTCCTGTGTGCACTGCATCTGCCGTGCCACCAGCAGCTTCGTCCTCGACCTGATCGCAGTGCGCAGACTCTCGGGCATACTTGCACCCGCAGCCTCGAAAATCATCGGCAGCAGCTTCTGCTCCTCGGCCTTGCGGATAAGCTCCGCCCACCCGCCTTCATCCAGCGTGACCTGCACCGTCTCATTTCTGAGGAACGCCGATATGCAGTTTAGAAGTTCGTTGTTTACAGACATAGTTTATTTAGTTAGGCGAAAGGTTTATCACGCATATTTCGGGCAAATTGAAAATTCTCGGTATCCAGCTGTAGCCCGACAGGCCGGCAGAAAGTATGAACTTTGTATCCCCGAAGCTGTATTCTCCCTTGTCGTAGTGCGGGAACAGCCCCTCCGACGGCGATATCACGCCGCCGATGCCGGGTATCTCCCACACGCCGCCGTGTACATGGCCGCTGAGCACGAGATCCATGCGGTACTCCTTGTACGGCTCAAAAAATATCATCATGTTAGGCATGTGCGCAAGCCAAATCGTCGGCAGGTCGCAGTCACGCAGGTCGGCAAGAAATCCGTAAGGCTCGCTGCTTTCCGGCAGCTTTGTACTGTCACCGTAATATTCGAGCCACGGCTCGTTGCCGCCCAAAATTCCGACTAGACGCACCTTATTTTCGCCGAGCTGTATATCGGCGTACTCGTTGTTGAGAAACACACCGCCCGCCGCCGTCACAGCTGACTTGACATGCTCAAGCTTCTCTGTCGAAAACTCGTTTTCGTGGTTGCCGATGGTGTAATATACGGGCGCAAGCTCCTTTAAGTCGGACACAAGCTCGGCAAATTCCGATATATCCGCCTCGTCGGCGTTTCTCGACAGCATGTCGCCCACCATGAATATTGCATCGGGCTTCTGCTCGGCAATAAGTGCCTTGAGCCTCGAATTGTCCTCGCCGTATTGCCTGCTGTGCAGATCGGATAGTAGCACGACCCTGCACTCTGAGCCGATCCCCTCGACCGTTTCATCATAGGCTGCCACCTTTATCTTATAGCTGCACACCACCGCCGACACGACCGCAGAAAGCAGTATAAGTCCGATTAATATTAGTAAAATAATCATTGTCAATTAAAATCACATCAAACTAACAAAAAAAGAAGTCCAAGGACAGAACCCTGAACTTCTATGCTGTGGCAGGGGAAGAAGGCTTCGAACCCTCGGCCTACGGTTTTGGAGAGGAGGCCGTCAACCGCTGCCGCTAATTTGAGTAAAAATGTAGAAAAAGCCTCGATTTCAGCACATATATTACTCTTTTACTCTTCAAAAGTCAACTTCAAATTTTCATCGTCTTCAGAAAACCGTAGACTCTATTTTTTATGAAAAAATGCCCCGAATGGCGTCTTTCTTGCTTTATTTTTCCTCTGCCTCATCGTGCGCAGACTTGTTTTTTCTGTTTGAGTTCCGAAATAGAAGCTAATTATCATAGTGAATTTACTCGCTTGTCTGCCTCTCTTTGAAGTAGTTTTAAAACTTCTTCTTGTGTATAAGTTTTAGTCTCCTGCTCCTGATTGCCGCCGGCGCTTTCAGTATCAAGAGTTTCATTTGTATTGGTGTTTATTTCATCCATTGTTTTTCTCCTTTTATGATTCTTGGCTAATTGCCAAGCCCCAATTTACTGAATTGATTGTTCGTTTTACGGCTGAACCCCCAAAGCGCCTATAAAAAGTAGTAGTGAGGAAAAACCTCACTACTACCAGATAATTTGATATTTACTTACTTCTTATAGTTACCGCACTTCTCGCACATAAGGTTGAGAGCATCCCTATCTTTCTCTTTGACTAAATCTTCATCTCTCACAAGTCTCGTTGCGATTAGGAATAAGTCATAACATTCATCTTCACCAACAACTCTATGATAGAATGGACATTTCCATTTCCTTATTTCTTCCATAGTCTTTTTACCTCTTTCAATAACTCCTGTATTGTTTCATCAAACCGACTTTTCGGATAAACGGTTGCTAATCCTCTGTTACCAAGGACTACCACAACACCATCCTCCGAAAGATACATCACCTTATCCTTTGATTGCCGGAAGCATATATAAGCGGTATCAATATAATGCTACGCATCCTCAAGTGTGACACCTCGCTATTCAAACCTCTTATCAGCGTGCGTTCCTCCGTGTGTGATTTTTGCGCTTTTAGGTAAAATAGCCACCCCATACTTAGAGAACTTAGAAGTAATTTGATTCAGCTTCTCTTCATCAGAACTGTCGTTATTCTCGCTCTTGACAGTAGGCGGCGCCGGTTCCTTTGGCTTTATTATAGTAGATTCTGGCTCTGGAGTAAAGAGCTTTTCTTTTACCTCTTCTTTTATAACAGGTAAGGCACAGCATCTACAGCGCGGATGAGCTGGAATAGGCAAGGCATCATTTATACCAAAGCGCTTACCATCCAGCTTTGTGCAAATAGGACAAGTTCTGTTGTCGGTATCTGCGTATATCTCAATTTCTTGTATTCCATACTCGTGATAGCGTTGGCGCGCTGCCTGTGTTTGAATATGCGCCATCTCTGTTCATACGATGGTATCGGCCCTATTATAGCTGACGCTAAATTCATCTTGTAAAAACTTCTTTAGCTGGCTTGTAGTCTTGCCAGTAATCACACATTCCGTTAATTAATCATGTATAGTGCCTTCATCTTTACGCTTTTTCAAGCCCAACTTTGTAAGAGGATTCGACGGAATAATATCGTCCAGAACACACCAGTTGAACAATGCGTGTAAACACGAATAGGGCCTATTATATACGGCAGGCGAGGTATCAGGAATAGCCGAAAAGAAGTCAAGTAAATCATCGCACAGGACAGAAAATTCAAGCGTATTATGACTCACTTTCAAAAATGAATTGAATACTATTCCATAATCTTTCAGTGTGCGCGGACGAACTTTAGTCGCTTTCTTGACTCTCAAAAATCTCTCTGCTGCTTCAGAAAAGGCAATAGGCTTAGTGCTGATTTTTGTTTTTATACGCATAGGGCAAAACCTCCAAAAAACTCGGAAACCGTAGGCTCTGTGCGCATTTTTTGCCACATATTAGGCAATAACGAAAAATACCAATGGCTGAAACCATTGGTATTTCTACATTTGGCAGGGGAAGAAGGCTTCGAACCCTCGGCCTACGGTTTTGGAGACCGCCGCTCTACCAGCTGAGCTATTCCCCTTTATATTGGTGGGCCTTCAGGGACTCGAACCCCAGACCGACCGGTTATGAGCCGGTTGCTCTAACCAACTGAGCTAAAGGCCCTTATGGAGATATTGCCGTCACATTAAATTGTGACGGCAATACCATCTGGCGCCCCCTGTAGGATTCGAACCTACGACCCTGCGGTTAACAGCCGCATGCTCTACCTGTTGAGCTAAGGAGGCATAAGCAAAGGGTCTGACTTGCGCCAAACCCTTTGATGTTGGCATTGACCTATCTTCCCGGTCCGTCTCCAGACAAGTATTGTCGGCACTGGTGAGCTTAACTTCCGTGTTCGGAATGGGAACGGGTGGACCCTCACCGTTAAAAACACCAACTATGGTAAATGGCTCACGCCAAATACTACTATAAAATTGACCTCGTGTCAAGAGGAAATTCCCCGTTGGATGTGTACCACACATCCAACGGAGTGGTACACCATCAGGGACTCGAACCCTGGACACCCTGATTAAGAGTCAGGTGCTCTACCAGCTGA
>ERZ1031954.80-NODE-80-length-37829-cov-10.949648_pt1 | contig 37829 bp, 26 predicted proteins | sample MGYA00516701_ERZ1031954 | MGnify/ENA primary metagenome ERZ1031954 (study PRJEB33719, sample SAMN04261284) | wastewater metagenome | biome: rural village; feature: human; material: feces | host: Homo sapiens | place: El Salvador | collected 2013-01-07 ...
ATACAAAAGGAGGGTGCACCATAAATGACCATAGTCAATTATGACACACCCTCCTTTTCTTACATAAACAGGGAGTACACTTAAACGCGTACTCCCTGTTTGTTTTCCAAGATGTTACTCATGGCGTTTTCAATGGTTCTTTGTTGTGATGATGACTATCCGTGGCGTGCGGAGCGCAGGTTTCAACTCGCCGCCTATATAGAATGTGCCAATGTCTGTGGTCACGGCCTGTGCGCCGGCGCGCGCGAGTCTTGACGACGAGCATGCCAATAACCACTCGTCTCACGCGCCTCGCGCTCTCTCACGGCACCCTCACCACATCCACCACATGGCTGCCCGCGCCGATGAGGTCGCGCCGCTCTGATATGGCCTTTTGGTATTCTATGAAGTGGGCAAACGTGTCGTCGCTCATGCGGTTGAGTCGCGTGCGCATATAGTCGGACGCGCCGTCGGGCGAGAATATCGTGACCCGTTCCAGCCCTGCCATCTTGTCGAGCCTGTCGATGTCGTCAACACGCACGTAGTCGTACAGCTCGTCGGGTTGTGCCTGGATATGGAAGTGGCCGTCCACCGCTCCCCTTTCGAGCAATCCGCCTATGCGATCCTCGTCGAAGCAATAGGAAAGGATGCTGTACTCGTTCATCAGGTAAGCCACGAAAATCAGCCCGCCGGGTTTCGTCACGCGCTTCGCCTCCTCAAGGGCCTTCAGCTTTTCTTCATCGCCAATGAGGTGGTACAGTGGGCCGAGCAGGAGGGTCAGGTCTGCCGAGCCAGTGGGCACGAATGGCATGTGGCGCGCGTCGCCCTGCACCACGTTGGCGGTGGGCTCACGTTTCAGGAAGACGTCGATGTTGTGGCGCACCAGCTCCACTGCCTTCACGTCGTAGCCCTCGGCCATGAGCGCCGAGGTGTAGCGGCCCGTCCCGGCGCCAACGTCGAGCAAGCTGAAGCCTGGCCGCAAGAAGCGGTGAAGGTGGTACATGGTGGTCTGAAACTCCACGATGCCGTGCCTGCGCTGCAAGCGCAAGTCCTCAGGATGCTTGTTGTAGTGCCTCTCTATGTTGGATAATGCCATTGCCTAATCGAGAAAGGGCGTGCCAAAAGACTTCAGCCTCCTGGCACGCCCCCGTTATGTGTCTTTTTGGACAGTCGTGTTATTTCTTTGCAGCGTTGGCCTTGCTCTTGTAAGCCTTGTTGAGGCCGGCCACCACCTCGGCGGTAATGTCGTAAGCCTTGCTCGCGTAGAGCACGTTGTCGCCCTGCTTGGCGAAGATCATGCCATACTTGCCATCCTTGTTGAACACGGCGAGATAGTGCTGTATGGAATCGTGCAAAGCCTTGTTGTACTTGTCGGTCTCGGTCTGGAACTCTCCGCTGAGCCTCTGGTTGAGGGCCTGGAGGTCGTTGCTCTGCTTCTGCAAGCCTGCCTGGATGGCCTCAGCCTGCTCGCGCGTGTAGGCGTTTTGCTGCACCTTCTGCTGGAAGTTGGCAGCCGCGCCCTGCAATGCCTGCTGACGGCTGGCAAGGGTCTTCTGGATGTTGGTGCCCTTCTGGTTCAGGATCTTGGTGTATTCCTTGCAAAACTGGTACTGCGTCATGATGGAGTCTACCTCCACGTAAGCGATCTGCGTGCTTGCCGCCTTCTGCGAGGTTGTCTCCGACTTCTCGTCCATTTTTGGCGCGCTCTTGTTGCAAGAGGTAAAGCCGAATGTCGTGGCGATGGTCAATGCCACGGCGAAGATGATGTTTTTCTTCATATTTGATGTTGTATATTAGTCTGTCGTGAGTGTCCGCCCTACCTGAAACGCCCTTTCGCGCGCATCTCCCTGTCCTCGTCCACCACGCAGTGGATGCCTCGCTCGCGCATGGCCTCGGAATCGTGGATGTGCATGGATGAGAACCTGCCGTTCTTGCGGAGCAAGACCTTAACGGAGAGGAGCGCCACGGATATAGCAATTATTAACACCGTAAGGAGTAGCGTTTCTATCATTATTTGCTAAATTTGCAGTGGTTTTCTACATAATACGCTGCAAAGATAGCGTTAAATAGACAAACCGCAAAGAGTTAAGGCGACATTTTAAGTATTTAATCATAAAAATAGCAAAGATTATGGCAGAATTAAAACCCGCCCGCGTGTTCGAGCAATTCGCGGCAATCAACAAGATACCGCGCCCGTCGAAGCATGAGGAGAAGATGATCGAGTATCTCAAGCAGTTTGGCGAGAGCCACGGCCTTGAGACCAAGGTCGACGAGACCGGTAACGTGATTATACGCAAGCCCGCGACCAAGGGCTACGAGGATTGCGCCACCACTATCCTCCAGAGCCACATGGACATGGTATGCGACAAGCTCGTGGACGTGGACTTCGACTTCTCTAAGGATGCCATCCAGACTTATGTCGAGGGCGACTGGATGCACGCCAAGGGCACCACGCTCGGTGCCGACGACGGCATTGGCGACGCCATTGAGCTGGCCATACTCGATTCCGACGACATTGAGCACGGACCGATAGAGTGTGTCTTCACGCGCGACGAGGAGACGCAGCTCACTGGCGCCATCGGCATGAAGCCCGGCTTCATGACCGGCGACTACCTTATCAACCTCGACTCTGAGGACGAGGGCCAGGTGTTCATCTCTTGCGCCGGCGGGAGAAGCACCATTGCCACGTTCAGCTTTGGGCGTGAGGCCGCGCCAGAGGGCTTCTTCTTCATGGAGGGCTCGCTGAAGGGCCTCAACGGCGGACACTCTGGCGACGACATCGAGAAGAAGCGCGCCAACGCCATAAAGGTGCTGGCCAGGTTCCTCTACATGGAGAAGGGCAAGATGACGCTCAGGCTCGCGCAGTGGAACTCTGGCAAGATGCACAACGCCATACCACGCGACGGCAAGATAGTCTTCGCCGTGCCTGCCGACAAGAAGGAGGAGGTGAAGGCCGACTGGAACATATTCGCCGCGCAAGTGGAGGACGAGTACCACGTGACCGACACCAACATGCAGTGGGCGCTTGGGAGCTGCGAGGCGCAAGACGTGATGCCGGAGAAGGTGAGCGACAACCTCATCAACGCGCTGCAGGCCGTGGACAACGGCGTGTTCGCCATGTGCCAAGACGAGGAACTGGCTTGGATGGTGGAGACGTCAAGCAACGTGGCAAGCGTGCAGAGCGAGGCCGGCAAGGTGGTCATCGTGAGCTCGCAACGCTCTAACGTGACGTCGAACCTCACCAACATCTGCAACACCGTGAAGGCCACTTACGAGCTGGCCGGAGCCGACGTGGAGCAAACCGACGGCTATCCCGCTTGGCAGCCGAAACACGGCTCTGAGCTTCAGCGCATCGTGAAAGAGGCTTACAAGAAGCTCTTCGGCAAGGAGCCCGTGGTGAGAGGCATACACGCCGGACTGGAGTGCGGACTGTTTTCTGAGAAATATCCTGACCTCGACATGGTGTCGTTTGGCCCGACGCTCCGCAACGTGCACACGCCCGACGAGTGTCTCTACATACCAACGGTGCAGATGGTTTGGGACCACTTGCTCGAGATTCTGAAAAACATCCCAAAGAAGTGATGCGCAGGCTTACCACTTTGGCCTTGGGCGCCTGCATGGCCCTTGCCACCATGGCCACGGTCTCCTCGTGCGGCGAGGCCCATACGGCGAAGTCGCACGCCAAGGAGTTCATGGAAGGGCAGATGGCGCAGGCCGGCGTCGACTACATCACGTGGTCAGAGCTCGACTCCACCAAGCATCTCACCGACTCGGCGCTGCAGGTGATGCGCGCCACGGCGGTGAAGGCAAGGCTGGTGAAGCCCGGCGCCACATATCAGCGGCCCACGGCAAAGCTCAACTTCATATCCTTGAGATACGCCATAGACAAGGACACGCTCATGGCGACGTTCTATCTCGACGACAAGCTCACGGGCATCGTAGGCGTGAAAGCCAACCCCGTGGTGAAACCATAGACTGGGCCTGAGGGCAACAAAATATAGAATAGGAGGTAAACATCCGTTAGTGGTGTTTACCTCCTATTTTTTGCAAATAAGAAATGTTATTGCCGCGAATTGCTACATTATTTAGATTTTTTTGTACATTTGCATACGAAACATGTTCTTTATTGGAACATAAGCAGTACAGATAGTCATCAAGGACGACATTACTATTATTATACAAACATTATGTCATTATGAGAAAGACCATTCTTTCGCTTTGCATGGTCGTGGCAGCCTGCATGTCAGTATCGTGTTTCACTGCTTGCCGTGTTTCCGCATCCATATTCGCAAAACCGTTTTTTATGAAGAGACTGATTTTTACATTCCTCGCCATGCTGGCCTTTTCAATAGGCATTAGCGCCCAGGCAAACAATGGCATTCCACAGGCCAACGTGTCGCACCTGAAGTTTCAAGGCATTCCCATCACGGGAAGCATGAAATCTTTTTGCCAGAAGTTGCTGCAGAAAGGCTATAAATATGAAAGCCCCAACCTCTCTAAGACGTTGACCGGGAAATACATGGGCAGGAAGGTGAGGCTGTATGTCGAGCAACATGAAGGGACGGTTTATTCCGTAGAGGTGGATTTCCTTTTGAAAACGAAGTCGGAGGCCGACGACCTGTGGCAGCAATTGATTGGCGGACTGCGCCTGAAATACCCAAGACTGCAAGAAGACACCGAGCACAGCGGATGGGGAACAGACCCGTCGGACGATTGCGTTGACGCGTATGTGGCGCACGTTCCAAGGGGCACGAGAGGACAAATCGACTGGAAGAACATGTTGGGCGAGTTCACCATCAACTTGCACGAACTGGTGATGGGCGACTATTCTTACCTGCTCGCGTTCTACTATATCGACGAATACAACAACCCTGAATGGAAAGACGCGCGGAAGCAATACTTGAAAGACCGCAAGGCAAAGTTGGCTTTGTAGTTGAAGTAAGCTATAATAGTATATAAAAACCGTTGGCGGAATTAATTTAGTGCATACTTAATTCCGCCAATGGGTATTATAATGGAAAAACTATAAAGATTAACGAATGGAGGACGCTTTGAAAGACTCTTAGTTACTTATGATAATACTACAAAATACGCTTTTAAACAACTTTGTTTTAAACAACCTTGTTTATAATAGATGATTTTATTATCTTTGCGACCGTAAATGGAAGGCGAGAAACTAATAGAAAGTTAGGTTATGGCAAATCATATAGAAGCACCTTTTGTGTTCGGTGTCAGAGTGGAAGGTGATACGTTTACTGACCGAAGGGAGGAAACGGAACGCTTGAAAGCTAACTTTACATATGGCGTGAATACGATTTTGATTTCACCACGCCGTATGGGAAAGACATCGCTTGTGGATAAGGTGTGTTCGCTTGTTGAGAGCGATGACATCAAGATAGCTCGTATAGATGCTTTCGGTTGTCGTTCGGAGAACGATTTTATCAATGCTTTTGCTACTGCTGTTGTCAGGGCAACATCTAATAAGTGGGAAGAATGGATGGAGAACGCTAAGGTGTTCTTAAGCCGTTTTGTGCCAAAGATAAGTTTCGGGCAGGATCCTTTGAATGACTTTTCTTTGTCATTGGAGTATAATGCCAGCAATAATACAACCGAGGAGGTCTTGAAGTTGCCAGAAACGATAGCCCAGACTAAGGGGTACCGCATAGTGGTATGCATTGATGAGTTTCAGCAGATAGGAGATTTCCCTGATTCCTTGTCATTCCAGAAGCGACTGCGTGGCGTATGGCAGTTACAGAGCCATGTGTCTTATTGTCTGTACGGAAGCAAGAAGCACATGATGGAGCAGATGTTCCAAGACCATAGTTATCCCTTCTATCGCTTTGGCGACCTTTTCTATTTGAATAAGATTAACGAGGAAGATTGGGTGGAATATATCCGTCAGCGTTTTGAGACAACTGGCAAGCATATACCAGAAGACTTGGCTCGTGAGATATGTCGTGTTACTGATCGGTATTCTTCTTACGTACAGCAGTTGGCTTGGTTCGTATGGTTGAGAACAGCAGAAGCAGCAACGGCATCTGAGGCTGACTTGCAATATGGCATCGACCGATTGCTGGATGCTTGCGAGCCATTGTTTATCCAACAGACGGAGGAGTTGTCGGCTTACCAGATGAATTTCTTACGTGCCATCGTGAATGGAGTACATACTGGTTTCACCCAGTCTGCCGTCTTAAACACCTATCGCTTAGGCACGGCAGCTAACGTTACTCGTTTGAAGAAGGCCTTGATAGAAAAAGACTTGATTACGATTCCCGCTCCCAAACATCTGGAGATGAGCGACCCTATCCTGGCGTTGTGGCTGAAGAGAAGAGTGTGGAAGGAATAATAGATTGGAATATATGAACATTTTATAAATTGTTGTTTTATGGAGAAGAATATTTATGCAGACAAAGCTTTTCGTTTAATAAATAGTGGACGTAGTCTTTTTGTTACTGGAAAGGCTGGCACAGGTAAAACTACCTTACTAAGGAAAGTTGTAGAAAGGGCTAAAAACAATAAAAAGAAAGTTGTTGTTTTAGCTCCTACGGGTGTTGCCGCTCAAAATGCTGATGGAGTAACAATTCATTCATTTTTGCATCTACCCTTAGCTCCTTATATTCCAGGCTTTAAAACTGAAGGGTTATATAAGTTAAAACAGGAACAAAAGGAGTTGGTTCAAAGCTTGCATCTTATTATTATTGACGAGATCAGTATGGTTAGGTGTGATTTGATGGATATGATGGATGATGTCTTAAGGTTTTATCGTAAGTCTGATTTGCCTTTTGGCGGAATACAGATGGTGTTTTTTGGTGATTTATACCAATTAATGCCTGTTGTAAAAACTGAAGAGAAAGAGAAACTTCTGAAGCATTATGAATCAGTGTATTTCTTTAGCAGCAAAGTTTATGAAAAGATGAATTGTCCGATGTTGAAATTGGAAAAGGTATATCGTCAGACGGATGGGGGATTTATAAAACTTTTGAATCATATTCGAATAGGAATGGCTTTACCTGTGGATTTAAAAATGCTTATGAGTAGATATAAGCCCAATTTTGTCGGTAGTGATAAAACAATTCGTTTAACAACTCATAATCATAGGGCAAAATATTTTAATCAAATGAAATTAGATTCCCTTTCTACAGTGGAGAAAGAGTACAAAGCATATATAGAATCTTATTTCCCAAAAGAAGAGTGGCCAGCAGATTATTGTCTTCGCTTGAAAAAAGGGGCAAGGGTAATGTTTATCAAAAATGATCCAGAGGAGGGTTATGTCAATGGTACCTTAGGAACCGTTAGTGGGCTCTATTATAATGAGGTTGAGGTAAAAACAGATGAGGGGAATATTATAAAAGTAAATCGGCAAAAGTGGGATAAACTTAAATATGTAATAAATAAAAAGACAAAAATAATAGAAACAGAGATATGTGGATCTTTTTCGCAGTTTCCTTTAAAATTAGCTTGGGCTGTTACAATTCACAAAAGTCAAGGATTGACTTTTGATGAAGTAATTATTGATGCAGGTAGGGCTTTTACTTACGGTCAAGTGTATGTAGCGCTAAGCCGTTGTCGTCGTTTTCACGGAGTAACGTTGGTTTCACCGATTACACCAAAGTCAATAATGGTAGATCCAGTCGTAACGAAATTTATGAATAAGACATCTATAATAGAAGTAGGTAAAAAAAGTAGTGATGATGGTGTCTTAAGAAAATTGAATTTGACAAACACGGAAGAAAGGACGTATTGGATGGCAAAGGAAGGCTTGACAATAGAAGAAATGGTCGCAGGAAGTGGTGAGCGTATAGAGATAATATATTCTCATTTGAGAAAGTTGATATCAGAAAAAGTCATTTCCGTAGACTCATATATTAATAAGGAGAAGTATGCGGTCATAAAAAAAGCTATAAGGAAGGTAGGCTTTTCTGCTGATTTGAAAAAGATTATGGAATGTTGTCCTAAAGGCATAATGTTTAATGAAATATTATTGGTAAAAACTTCTTTAGAGGCTAAGAACAAGCAACATGATTTGTTGAAGGAAAATACAAAGGGAACGGATGAAAGTCTCGATGATGACTGGCATTTTGTAAGTAATGTAAGCATTTTTAAGTGGAGCGATTATTTCTTTGATGAGACGTGCCGTGTTGGTATGGCTAAAGATGGATATTACCTATTTGTAATAGATGAGTATATTAAATTAGGAGATTATCCTGCATCCTTTACTAAAAATAGAGGTTGGCTTAGCGTGAGTTTTTTATGCAAAAATCATCTGAAAATAGTGCATATCGATAATGGAAGAGAGCATCTGATTGGTACATTGAAAAAAGACTCCAAACAGATTGTGTTTATAACTCCTCAAAATGAAGAAAAAGAAATTATGTTTGAATAATTTATAGGAATAGCTAATGAATATAAACACAAGAATTCGGCATTTCTGCACGAATTATGTTTTGAAAACATTATTTTCGCAAAACATTATTTCTGTAATTTAAATCTATACGGCATCAATGGAAATAGTAATTGGATTAACCATGGGTCTTGCTATAGGCTTTATTGTTGGCAAACTGCTAATGATCAAATCGGCAGGTGAGGAGAAAACGCGACTGGTAGCAAAGGCTCAGGTGCTACAATCAGAAATGGAGCAACTGAAAAGCAATCAGGAGGTTGTATTGGCAAATGAGCGCGAGTATCATGCAGCTGAGATTCAAGCCCTAAAGGAATCAAATGAGAAACAGGTCATATCTCTTACGGAATCCAACGAGAAACAGGTTCAAGCCCTAAAGGTGGCTCATGAGAAACAACTTGAGGAACTGAGGCAGCAAATGGCAAACGAACGACAGTATGCCGCTCAAATGCGCGAGGAGAACAACCAGCAGTGGGCACAGAAGTTAGAGGCCCTGCGACAGGAGATGCAGCGAATGACTGCCGAGCAGCAGAAGGACGCAGCCGAACAACTCGCGGCCAAGCAGTCGGCCTTGCAAGAGAACAACCGCTTGCAGATGGACGAACTGCTGAAACCTATCAAGGAGCAATTCGCCGATTTCAAAAAGTCGGTGGAGCAGAGCCGCACAAGCAACGAGGTGAATAAGAAGGAACTGCAAAACACCTTCGAGGCTACGATGCGTCTCTTCCAGCAAGAGCAGCAGCAAGCTGTGGCAAACCTAAAGGAGCAAACGCTGAAGATTGGCACCGACGCGGCAAACCTGACACGCGCGCTAAAAGGCGACAGCAAGATGCAGGGCGACTGGGGCGAGATGGTCTTGGAGACTATCTTGGAGAACAGTGGCTTGCGAAAGAACGAGGAGTTTTTTATCCAGGAGAACACCAAGGACGAGAACGGCAAGAACTTCCGCCCCGACGTCATCGTGCGATTCCCTGAGGGCAGAAGCGTGGTCATCGACTCTAAGGTATCGCTGACCGCGTATAGCGATGCCCTGGCCGCCGACAACGACGCCGACCGTGAGCGTCTCATGAAGGCACACGCCATGAGCGTGCGCAAGCATATCGACGAGCTTGCCGAGAAGGATTACTCTAAGTTGGTGGACGATGCCATCGGCTTCGTATTGATGTTCATACCCAACGAGACGAGCTACATTGCGGCCATGAAGCAGCTGCCCGACCTCAGCCGGTATGCCTACCAGAAGAAAATAATAATAATCTCGCCGAGCAACCTCCTCATGGCGCTCCAACTCGCCTACAACCTTTGGCAATATGACCGTCAGAACAAGAACGTGGAGAAGATAGTGAAGACCGCCGCCGACCTGTACGATAAGGTAGTGACGTTCGAGGATTCGTTTACCGGCATTGGCGACTTGATAACCCGACTGTCGGGAACGTTCGACAAGGCCAGGAAGCAGCTCTACGATGGCACCGGCAACGTGATGCGAAGGGTGGAGAGCTTGAAGGGACTTGGCGTCACGCCAAAGAAGCAAATCAAGGGGTTGGAGGAGTAGCCTCGCCGGCCAAGCAGGCTTTTATGTTCCTCATAAGTCCTTCATATTTGGCGCGCTTCACGGCAGAGCCTTTGAAGAGCCTGCGATAATCTTCCTCCGTCAGGTTTCCCCATTTTTGTCGCGTCATCGCCAACAGCTCCTCACGCGGCTGGAGCAGCGGCTCAGTGCTGGGCTTGGCGAAACGGTTCCACGGACAGGCACGCTGACAGCGGTCGCAACCATAGAACGTGTCACCTATGGCGGCCTTGGCGTCGACGGTCAACTCGCCACGGTTCTCTATGGTCTGGTACGACAGGCACAGCCTCGCGTCGAACCTCGTGATGTCGCCATAGCCTTCCACGCACGTTGCCGGCAGGCTGAGGGCGTGGGTCGGGCAAGCGTCAACGCAACGGTGGCATGTGCCGCAACGGTTGGGCAATGGCTCGTCGGGCGGAAGTTCGACGGTGACAAACAGTTCGCCGAGGAAGAACTCGCTGCCCGCGTGGGGGATAATGAGCTGCTGGTTCTTGCCTATCCATCCCAGTCCGGCTCGGACGGCCCAATAACGCTCCAGCACGGGAGCCGTGTCGACGAAAGCGCGATAATCGGCAATGCCAACGGTGGCGGCAAGCTGGCGCAACTTCTGCTTCACGATGTCGTGATAATCGAGTCCTAAGGCGTAGTCGGCGATTTGCGGCTCGCCCTCGGGCAGTCGGCGGGCTGGGAAATAGTTTTGGGCTACCACCACGATGGTCTTGACGCCTGGCATGAGCAGGCGCGGGTCGAATCGCTTGTCGAGATTATTGCCAAGATACGCCATGTCGGCGTTATGGCCATCGGCAAGCCAGCCGAGGTAATGCCGCCTCATGGCCTCGCTCACGGGCTCGGCCCTGGCAAATCCACAAACGAAAAAGCCGAGGCGTGAGGCTTCGGCTTTTATCTTGTCTTTAAGTGATATACTTGTGAGCATCAATTTCTCGTTTGTAACGTTAATACTTCAAACACGCCACGACAACCATTCCACGACTTATTCAAAGGTCTTGAACTCGTAGCCTTGGCTTTTCAGCCACGCGAGGCTCTCGGGCAGGGCCGTGCGCAACTTGTCTATCGCCTTCAGCGAGTCGTGGAACGTGATGATGGAACCGTTGCGGGCATATCGCTTCACGTTGTTTACCACGTCTTGCGCCGTCATCCACTTGGAATAGTCGCGCGTGACGAGATCCCACATTATTATCTTGTAATATCGGTTCACCCACCAATACACGTCCGACTTCATCCATCCGTGTGGCGGCCTGAAGAGATGCGCCTTTATCAGCTCGTTGGCCATCGACACGTCTTGCCCATAGGTTATGGCCATGTGCTTCAAGCTGCCGAGGTGGTGGAAGGTGTGGTTTCCCACTTGGTGTCCCTCCTCCACTATCCGGTTGTAGAGGTCGTGGTATCTCAGCACGTTCTCACCCACCATGAAGAACGTGGCCTTAGCGCCATATTCCTTCAAGGTGTCGAGGATAAACGGTGTCGACTCTGGTATGGGCCCGTCGTCGAAGGTAAGGTAAACGGAGTGGTCGTGCTGGTCCATTCGCCAAACGGCCTTTGGGTAAATCCAGCGCAACCACTTCGCCGGTTGCTCGATAAACATTGTCTGGCAGTGTGTTATTGCTGAGGCATCGTGCCGCCCTGCGCCATGTAGCGGGCGTAGAGACGCTGCATCGTGGCCTGTTGCTGCTTGGCGAGCTTGGCGTCGAAGAGCTTGGTCACCTCAGTGGTCTGGTCCATGATAGACAGCTGCGTCAGCACGTCGCGGGCCGACTGCTGGAAGCGGATGCCCTGCAAGCTGAGATAATAGTTGACATATTGCTCAGCCACGCTGAACACCTCCTTGTCAAGCTTCGTGGCGTTGGCCTTGTCGCCAACGAGGGCGTAAGCCTTGGCGAGGTCAGAGCCGCCCGACATGTAGTTGATTGGCACGTTATACTCAGGTATCTCCTTCATGGCCTTGGCCAGGGCCTTCTTGGCGAGGTCTTTCCTGCCATCGGCTATGAGGTGCAGGGCAAGCGTGGCGAAGAGGCGACGATGGGTGTAGCACATCCTCATCACGGTCTCGTCGATATACAGCCCCGGCTTCGAGAGGCCACCATAGCGGAAGCGTTCCATCATGTTGTGATAGGTGGTCATGGTGTCGAAGTTCTTGGCCCCCGGCACGTTCGTGGTGAACGGCGTGATGCGGTTGGCAAGGCCCTCCTGCACGAAGTTGTCGCCGAGGTTCATGAAGTTCTCCTCGCCCACGGTCACTGCCACGTAGAGTGGACGCGTCCAGTTGCACTGAGCTATCATCTCGAGCATCATGAGGTCGTTCTTGTAGAGGGCATTCTTGCCCTTGAGCGAGATGACCATGCGGTCGGGGATAGTGTCAGACGCCATCATCATGCCGCTCTTGCGCACCGCGTTCTTGTCGATGGTGACGAAGACGGTGTCGGTCGGTATGACATGGAAGTCTTGGCTCTTGGAGCACACCCAGTACTTGAGGATGTTCTTCAGCTCGAACGGGTCGTTGCCGAACTGCGCCTTGGCCTGTGCCGGATTCTGCTTGTAGAACTGCTTGATCTGGTCCTTTAGCGATGGCTGCACCTCGATATACTCGTTGGTGCCGGAGCAATAGTCGAGCCTTGACCACGTGATGGGCACTGCCGGCGAGTTGTAGGCCGGACGCTTCATCTGGTCGATATACCAGTCGGTCTGCAGGTAAGAGAGGTTGCAGACGCGCGCGTCGGTCCTCACGCCCTCAGTCTCCTGGTTGTACCAGAGCGGGAAGGTATCGTTGTCGCCATTGGTGAAGACTATCGGGTTGCCCTTGTCTTGCAATGACATGAGATAGTTCTGGCCGAAGTCGCGGCAAGTGTATCGTCCGGAGCGGTCGTGGTCGTCCCATGTCTGCGACACCATCTGCAATGGCACGAGCAGGCAGAGCACGCCGATGACGGCGGCGAGGGCCACGCGGTTCATCTTCACGCGCTTGCCCAGCAGGTCGTAGAGTGCCGCCACGCCCATGCCGCACCAAATGGCGAAGGCGTAGAACGAGCCGGCGTAAGCATAGTCGCGCTCACGGGGCTGCACCGGCGTCTGGTTCAAGTATATCACGATGGCGAGACCTGTCATGAAGAAGAGGAAGAACACCACCCAGAACTGGCGTATGCCGCGACGGCCGCGGAACGCCTGCCAGAAGAGACCGATAAGGCCGAGGATGAGCGGCAGGCAATAGAACGCGTTGTGTCCCTTGTTGCCGCCGGGGTTGGTCACGGGGTCATAGGCTTGCAGGTCCTTCGGCAATTTCGACTGGTCGCCCAGGCGCGCGTTGTCGATGAACGGTATGCCGGTAATCCAGTTGCCATGCTCCAGCTCGCCGTTGCCCTGGATGTCGTTCTGCCGACCGGCGAAGTTCCACATGAAGTAGCGCCAGTACATGAAGTTGCACTGGTAAGAGAGGAAGAACTGTATGTTGTCTATCTGCGACGGCATCTTCACGGTCATCTGCTCACCGCAGCGGTCGTAAGACACGTCGGTGCCATCCACGCCGCCCATCCACGACTCATAGTCCTGGGCGTGGCTGGAGTCGTACATGCGCGGGAAGATCATGTTTTGCGCGTACACATACTTGTCCTTGTGTGTCACCACGAAGTAGGAGTCCTTCTCGTCTTTCGACGCCTTCTCCTTTCTGCTGTAGACTGGCGCGCCCGGCTTCATGACCGGCGTGCACATGTCACCGTCCTGCTTCAGGGCTACCTGCGAGGTGTACGCCTGGCCGTAGAACAACGGGTATTCACCATACTGGTTACGGCTGAGGTAGGAGCCAAGGGTGAAGATGTCCTCTGGCGAGTTCTGGTCCATTGGCGGGTTGGCCACGGAGCGTATCACGATGAGGGCGTAAGACGAATAGCCTATCATCAGCATGAGCATGCAGAGCAGGGCGGTGTTCTTGAAACGGGACGTGACGAGATACACCGGCTTCTTCTCCACTATCTTCTTGCGGTTGAGCAGGAAGGCGACGATGGCGAGGATGATGATGCCGATGACGACCGCCGACCAGCCATAGCCGTAGAACGGTATGCCGATGAGGGCGAAAGAGAGCAGGAAGGAGATGTTCTCTCGCTTTTTGCTTCTCGCGGCGAAGCTCTCGTAGATGGCCCAGATGGTGCATACCACGAGGCAGGCTATATATATAATGAGTCCGGTGTTGAACGGCAGGTGCAGGGTGTTGACGAAGAACAGCTCAAACCATCCGCCCACGGTCACGATGCCCGGCACCACGCCATAGAGCACGGCGGCGAGGATGACGAAACTGACGCAGAGGGCAATGAGCGAGCCCTTCACCTCCACGTCGGGGAACCGCTTGTAGCAATACACCAGCACGATGGCGGGCAGGCACAAGAGGTTGAGCAAGTGGACGCCGATGGACAGGCCGGTCATGTAGAATATCAGCACGAGCCAACGGTCGGAGTGAGGCTCGTCGGCATGGTCTTCCCACTTGAGGATGATCCAGAACACCACGGCGGTGAACGCTGAGGAATAGGCATACACCTCACCCTCGACGGCCGAGAACCAGAACGTGTCAGACCACGTGTAGATGAGCGCGCCCACCATGCCCGACGCCTCGATGGCAATCAGCTTGGCAAGGCTCATCTCGCTCCAGTCTCTCACGATGAGCTTGCGTGTGAGGTGCGTGATGGTCCAGAAGAGGAACAGGATGGTTGTGGCTGAAAGAAGCGCCGACATGGTGTTCACCATTCTGGCCACCTGCGACGGGTCGCTCGCGAAATGGGAGAAGAGGTTGGCGGTGAGCATGAAGAACGGCGCCCCTGGCGGATGGCCGATTTCCAGCTTGTAGCCTGTGGTGATAAACTCAGGGCAGTCCCAAAACGAGGCTGTCGGCTCAATGGTAGACACGTATGTGAAGGCGGCTATTACGAAAGCCACCCAGCCAAGCACCGTGTCCACTAAACGGTATTGTTTCATCTTTACCTTATAAAAATACTGTTGAGTTATTGCAATAGTTCCGTGCAAAGTTACTCAAATTATCACAGTTGGCAAATATAAAATGCCCCAAAATGCCGCCTTACCTTTTTTTAACCAAAATAGGGTCTTCCACAAATTTGGCGTGATGGCACAATGCCTCGTATCTCCCCATGCATCCACATTGGTTGCGGACGGCCCCTAACCATCCCTACCCGCCCTGCAAAGCAGACGATGCACCTCTGTTAAATTGGGTAATAACATTTTACAAATGGTCGCCTGAGAATCGATTTTTTTCAACCAAGCAGTCGCTTGCGTGGAAATGACGCGATTATGGGCCGTTTTGGTAAATTGTTGATTATCATTGCGTTACAATTTTGATGGTTTTGGGCGTGGAAAAAGCGCCGAATTAGCGTCGCCGTTACGGTGCAATCGCGTCGCCGTTACGGTGCAATCGCATCGCCGTTACACTGTAATCGCGTCGCCGTTACACTGTAATCGCGACGCGATTGCACCGTAACGGCAATAGAAAATGGCCAAAAACCGACCTGCGGCATTTTCAAAGGGCGAAAGGCTACCCTTTTTCAGCTCTATTTGCCCCTGTTTTCAAGTGTTAAATTTCGGCAATAATATTTTACAAATCAACGTGGGTGCAGGTATCAGTTATTTCTTGTCTTCAAGAAGTATAAGACAAGTTTTTCGATGCACCACGCGAATCCCATGGCGGTGCGCTTGCCGTTGTCTTGGAAGTGGTTGCCTGGGTTCATGTGCAGTTCGGTGTCCACGCCTTGGCCCGCCAACAAGTCGCGTTGCCGGTTCATGCAGTCGTTTACCGTTGCCATGATGGCCGTCTTGGAATGGTGCTCTCGGTCGCCCAGGCTAAGATACACATGAGGCGCGAGCGACGGATGCGACGCGGCATAGCCGAGCCAATCCTTGTACCACACCGATGGCGACGCCGCCACTATGGCGCCAAACGGCAGGCGCGTGCCGGCCCATAGCGAGAAGAGCCCCGCCAAGGAGTAGCCCCCCAGCACCACGCGCGAAAGGTCGCCTTGTGCCGGTGCGTCGCCACTTAGGAATCGCGATTGCTCCTCGATGACTGACGTTATCTTGTCGAGCGTGGCTTGCGCGCCGTCGCCAAACGGAGTCTTGCCGAAGACGGGAGGCGCGGGCCACGGCGTCAGCTCCTCGTTCCACTTATTCACGCGTATTGCCACGAGGCGGAAGGGTAGGGGAGAGTGGGCGCGCAGGTAAGCGGCCTCCGTCTCCAGCTCCTCCATGTCGTGGCTGTCCACGGGCTGCACGAGCAGCACCCTTGGGTTGTCGTCGGAGACGATGGTCAGGCTGTCCATGGCTATTTGTTGAGTTTTAGTCCTATCTTTTTAACAGTCGGCAAAGTTACAAAAAAATATTATCCACATCTTTATCGTCTCCCATCTTTTATGTATCTTTGCATAAGATAATACACAATTGATATTTAATGAAGGAATTTGAATACTCCGAGGCCGAGGCCAGCAAGGCGGAGACCGCCATCCTCGTGGGACTGGTGACTCCGACGCAGGACGAGGCCAAGACGACAGAATATCTCGACGAGCTGGAATTTCTCGCCGATACCGCCGGCGCCGTTATCGTGAAGCGGTTCACCCAGAAGGTGGGCGGCCCCAACCAGACATCCTACGTGGGCAAGGGCAAGCTGGAGGAGATACACCAGTATATCAAGGACGAGGAAGACAACGACCGCGAGATAGGCATGGTCATCTTCGACGATGAGTTGTCGGCCAAGCAGCTGCGCAACATCGAGAACGAGCTGCACGTGAAGGTTCTCGACCGCACGTCGCTCATCCTCGACATCTTCGCCATGCGCGCCCAGACCGCCAACGCCAAGACACAGGTGGAGCTGGCGCAGTATCGCTACATGCTGCCACGCCTGCAGCGAATGTGGACCCACCTTGAGCGTCAGGGCGGCGGCTCGGGATCGGGCGGCGGCAAAGGCTCCGTGGGATTGCGCGGACCTGGTGAGACGCAGCTCGAGATGGACCGCCGAATAATCCTGAACCGCATGTCGCTGCTGAAGAAGCGCCTGGTGGAGATAGACCGCCAGAAGACCACGCAGCGCAAGAACCGCGGGCGGCTCATTCGCGTGGCCCTCGTGGGCTACACCAACGTGGGCAAGTCGACGCTGATGAACCTGCTGGCCAAGAGCGAGGTGTTCGCCGAGAACAAGCTCTTCGCCACGCTCGACACCACCGTGCGCAAGGTGGTGATAAAGAACCTGCCATTCCTGCTCGCCGACACCGTGGGCTTCATACGCAAGTTGCCCACCGACCTCGTCGACTCGTTCAAGTCGACGCTCGACGAGGTGCGCGAGGCCGACCTGCTGCTTCACGTGGTGGACATCTCGCACCCCGACTTCGAGGAGCAGATACAGGTGGTAAACTCCACGCTGAAAGACCTTGAGTGCGCCGACAAGCCGACGATGCTCGTCTTCAACAAGATAGACAACTACAGCTGGACGGAGAAAGACCCCGACGACCTGACGCCGGTGAGGAAGGAGAACATCTCGCTCGACGACTTGAAGAAGACGTGGATGGCCAAGCTCAACGACGACTGCATCTTCGTGTCGGCGAAAAACAGGGACAACATAGACGAGTTCAGGGACGTGCTCTACAGGAAGGTGAGGGAGCTGCACGTGCAGAAATACCCTTACAACGACTTCCTCTATCCCGAGGAGGAATAAAACCGGGCCTGCTTCCGGAACCGAGGCGGGCAAAGAAACAAAAACATTATGGCATACAGGTCTTTAACCGAAGAAGAAATAAACGTTCTCGACGACAACGGCTGTTGGGCCGAGAACTGGGACAACGTCAATGTGAGCGACGACTTCGCTCCCAAGTACATGCGACACGTCATGCTCTACGGCGATGTCGCCATAGGCAGTTTTGAAAAGAACATCGAGGTGTCGCCTGGATTCCTCAAGCATTCGGGCATCTGCAACGCCACGCTGCGCAACGTCAGCGTGGGCGACAACTGCCTGATAGAGAACATCGGCAATTATATCAACAACTACACCATCGGCAACGGTTGCTACATCTCCAACGTCTCCACCATGGAGACCACCGAGGGCGCGACCTTCGGGCAGGGCAACCTCATATCGGTGCTCAACGAGGTGGGCGACGGCAACGTGGTGCTCTTCGACGGGCTCAACAGCCAGATAGCCGCGCTCATGGTGAAGTATAATCGCGACCGTGGGTTCTGGGCCGCCATGCGCCGGCTCATAGGAGAGGACATCAAGGCCACCTCGCCCGACCGTGGCACCCTGGGCGACGGGGTGAAGATAGTGAACACCAAGGAGATAACCAATACCGTCATAGGCGAGGAGTGTGAGGTGAACGGCGCGGCAAGGCTCAGCGACGTCACCATTCTATCGGCGCCGGAGGCCACCGTCTACATCGGCACGGGCGTCATCTGCGAAAACTCCATCATCAGTCACGGCTCAAGCCTCATCAACTCGGTGAAGATGCAAGACTGCTTCGTGGGCGAGGCGTGCAAGATAAGCAATGGCTTCACGGCAGCGCAGAGCGTGCTCTTCGCCAACTGCTACATGAGCAACGGCGAGGCGTGCGCCGCCTTCTGCGGACCGTTCACCGCCAGCCACCACAAGAGCTCGCTGCTCATAGGCTCGCAGTTCAGCTTCTACAACGCCGGCTCGGCGACCAATTTCTCAAACCACGCCTACAAGATGGGACCGCTCCACTGGGGCGTGCTCGAAAGAGGCACCAAGACGGCAAGCGGCGCCTACCTGCTCATGCCGGCCACGATAGGCACCTTCAGCGTGTGCTTCGGCAAGCTGATGCACCATCCCGACACACGCAACCTGCCGTTCTCGTATCTCATAGCCTACGGCGACACCATGTATCTGTCGCCGGGACGCAACATAACCACCGTGGGCCTCTACCGCGACATACGCAAGTGGCCCAAGCGAGATGTCAGGCCCAAGGGCACGAGGAAGAGCATTGTCAACTTCGACTGGCTCTCGCCCTTCTCCGTGGGGGAGATAATAAAGGGAAAGAAGATTCTCGAAGACCTGCAAGCCGCGTCGGGCGAAGACGTGAGCTCATACAACTTCCACGAGTATGTCATCCACGCCTCGTCGCTGCGCAAGGGCATAAAATACTATGACATAGCCCTGCGCATATACATGGGGGCCGTGCTAAAGCGCGTGCTAAAGCGCGACCCGACGCTGGCTCCGCCCGCCACCGAGGTGGGACTGGGCGACTGGAACGACCTCTCGGGCCTGCTCTTGCCGGCAAGCGAGGAGCAACGTCTTGTCAGCGACATCAAGAGCGGGGAGCTCGACTCAATAGAAGGTGTCACCGCCCGCCTGACCGACATCGACAACCATTACCGCGAATACCAGTGGGCGTGGACATACCGCCTCATCCTGGACTATTACGGTCTGAAGGAACTCGACGCCGACAGTGCCGAGAGCATCAGGCGCGACTACGTGACCGCGCGCAGGGCGTGGATTGCCGAGATAAGAAAGGACGCGGAGAAGGAGTACCGGATGGGCGACGTGGACCAGGAGGTGCTCGACAACTTCATCTCGCAACTCGACCATGAGGTCGACTTCGAGAGCTAAGGCTGCCCGTGAGGCAAAAGATTATCATCATACGAGACACATATTTACACATTATATTATATGAAACATTTGAGGACACTTCTTTGTGTGCTTGTCGCCGCGCTCGCCGTGAGCGTCCAGGCGCAGAAGAGTTACCATTACTCAACGGTGGCGGGCGACCCGATGCACGCTCGCGTCTATACCCTCGACAATGGATTGAAGGTCTACATGAGCGTCAACCGTGAGACGCCGCGCCTTCAGACATATATCGCCGTGAAGACAGGCTCGCGCAACGACCCTCCTGAGACCACGGGCCTGGCCCATTACCTGGAGCATCTCATGTTTAAGGGAACCACGCATTTCGGCTCAAGCAACGTGGCGGCTGAGGCCCCGCTGCTCGACACCATAGAGTGTCGCTTCGAGCGTTATCGCCACATCACCGACCCCGTGATGAGGAAGAAGGCTTACCACGAGATTGACTCCATATCGCAGCTGGCAGCCAGGTATAACATCCCCAACGAGTATGACAAGCTCATGGCGAGCATTGGATCGCAAGGCAGCAACGCCTACACTTCGGAGGATGTCACGTGCTATGTGGAGGACATCCCGGCCAACGAGATAGACTCCTGGGCCAAGGTGCAGGCCGACAGGTTCAAGAACATGGTCATACGCGGCTTCCACACTGAGCTGGAGGCGGTGTATGAGGAATACAACATCGGCCTTGGCAGCGATAGCGAGAAGCAGATACAGGCCATGAGCAAGAAGCTCTTCCCAGGTCATCCTTATGGCACGCAAAGCACCATCGGCACGCAGGAACACCTGAAGAACCCTTCCATAACCAACATAAAAAACTATTTCCATCGCTACTACGTGCCAAACAACGTGGCGATATGCCTTGCCGGCGACTTCGACCCCGACAAGACCATTGCCATCATCGACAAGTATTTCGGCGACTGGAAGAAGAGCGACAACCTCTCTTATCCGCAATACGCTCCGTTGAAGAAGCTCATGGCGCCTGTCGACACCACCGTCGTGGGCCTTGAGGCTCCCAACGTGTTTATGGCGTGGCGCACCGATGCTGCCGCGTCGGCCCAGCAAGACACGCTATCCGTTATAAGCTATTTGCTCAGCAATGGCAAGGCCGGACTCTTCGACTTGGACCTCAACAACCCGATGAAGGTGATGGGCGCAAGCGCGCAACTGTCGGCAAACCACGATTATGGCATGTTCTACCTTTATGGCTTGCCAAAGGAGGGACAAGACACCAAGGAGGTGAGGCGGCTCATGCTCGGCGAGATTGAGAAGCTGAAGAAGGGCCTGTTCTCCGATGACCTCTTGCCGTCGGCGGTGAACAACATGAAGCTGAAATATTACCAGTCGCTGAGGAAGAATGATGAGCGCGCCGACCGCTTCGTTAATGCTTTCATCAACGACAAGCAGTGGGACGACGAGGTCCACTCTCTCGACCGCATTGCCAAGATGACGAAGAGCCAGATAGTGGACTTCGCCAACAGGTTCTTCACCGATGGCTACGTCACCGTGTTCAAGGCCCAGGGCAACGACACCACTATCCACAAGATTGACAAGCCTCAAATAACCCCAATACCCACCAACAACGACAAGCAGAGCGAGTTTCTGAAAGAAATCGTCAATGCCAAGCCGGAGCCCATACAGCCCAAGTTCGTTGACTTCAAGCGTGACCTCACCGTGGGCCGTACCAAGAAAGGCCTCGACTATCTGTATAAGAAGAATACGAGCGACGACATCTTCTCTTTGACCTATCATTATCCTTTCGGCAGCGAGAGCGACAACCAGTATGCCGTCGCCGCCGACTATCTCTCGTATGTCGGCACCGACAAGTTGAGCAACGAGAAGATACAGCAGCTGTTCTTCAAGCTCGCGTGCAGCTATAACGTGAGCGTTGGCGACGACGCCATCAACGTCACCCTCAGCGGTCTCAACTCCAATATGCCAGAGGCCGTGAGACTGCTTGAAAGCGTCATGCAGGGTGCCAAGGCCGACAAGGAGAGCTACGACAAGTATGTGGGCATGGTGCTCAAGGCGCGCGCAGACGCCAAGAGCGAGCAGCGCGCCTGTTTCTCAGCCTTGAAGCTTCTTGGCCAATATGGCACTTACAACCCTCAGCTCAACGATATGTCGGAAAGCCAGTTGCGCTCTGCCGACCCACAGGCGTTGCTCAACAAGCTGAAAGACCTCAACCGTTACCAAGCCATGGTGATGTATTTCGGCCCGTCTGATATGAAGACCGTAGACCGCATCGTGAGCTCTGCCCATGTCACGCCAAGGAAACTTGCCGCCGCTCCGTTGTCAAGGCCTTACCTCCACCAGCTTACCAAGGAGACAGAGGTTTGGGTGGCTCCTTATGATGCCAAGAACATCTACATGACAATGTACCATGACGAGGGCAAGAAGTGGACACCCGAGAAGGCAGCCATGGAACTTCTCTTCAACGAGTATTTCGGAGGCGGCATGAACACCATCGTGTTCCAGGAACTGCGCGAGGCGCGTGGTTTGGCTTATTCGGCTGGCGCTTACTATTCTGCTCCATCTAATCACCCTTATAAGGACACCGAGAGCTTCACCACTTCCATCATAACCCAAAACGACAAGATGATGGACTGCGTAAACGAGTTCAACAACCTGCTCAATGACACGCCGGCACGTGAGGCAGGCTTCAAGTTGGCGCAGCAGAGCTTGATGAAGTCGCTTGCTACAGCCAGGACCAACTATGAGAACGTGTTCTGGAGATGGATTGACGCCAAGAAGAAAGGCATCGACTACGACCTCCGTCAAAAGATTTACGAGACCTTGCCAAAGCTGACGCTCAACGATGTCATCAACTTCGCGCGAGAGAACATCGCCAACAAGCCTTATCGCTATCTCATTCTTGGCGATGAGAAAGACATCGACATGAACGCGCTTCAGAAGTTGGGAACGGTGAGGAGGTTGAGCACGGAAGAAATCTTTGGATACTAATACGTTTGATTAAACATACAAGCGGCAGGAATTAGATAGACAACATATAATATTATACAATAAACATTTTATATTATGGCTAAACCAGTAGATTTTAAGTACGCTCCAATGTTCCAGCTTGGAGAGGACAAGACTGAGTATCGCTTGCTTACCAAGGAAGGCGTAAGCACGGCTGAGTTTGAGGGTAAGACTATCCTCAAGGTTTCCAAGGAGGCCTTGACCTTGCTCGCGCAGCAGGGTTTTCACGACGTGGAGTTCATGCTCCGTCGTGAGCACAACCTCCAGGTGGCAAAGATTTTGAAAGACCCAGAGGCTTCTGAGAACGACAAGTACGTGGCTCTCCAGTTCCTTCGCAACGCTGAGACTGCCGTAAAGGGCATCCTCCCATTCTGCCAGGACACTGGTACCGCTATCATCCACGGCGAGAAGGGTCAGCGTGTATGGACCGACTTCGAGGACGAAGAGGCTTTGAGCCTGGGTGTATATAACACCTATACACAGGACAACCTGCGTTACTCTCAGAACGCTCCTCTCAACATGTATGATGAGGTGAACACCCGTTGCAACCTGCCTGCTCAGATTGATATCGAGGCTACAGAGGGCGACGAGTATCGCTTCGTGATGGTAGCTAAGGGTGGTGGCTCTGCCAACAAGACCTACTTTTACCCTATGACCAAGGCTACTATCCAGAACGAGGGCACACTCCTCCCGTTCCTCGTAGAGAAGATGAAGAGCCTCGGCACGGCGGCTTGTCCTCCTTACCACATCGCCTTCGTTATCGGTGGTACTTCTGCGGAGAAGAACCTCTTGACCGTGAAGTTGGCTTCCATCAAGTATTACGACGAGTTGCCTACCACAGGCGATGAGACAGGTCGTGCTTTCCGTGACATCGACTTGGAGAACAAGCTCCTCGTAGAGGCTCACAAGATCGGCCTCGGCGCACAGTTCGGCGGCAAGTACTTGGCCCACGACATCCGTGTCATCCGATTGCCACGTCATGGTGCCAGCTGCCCAATCGGTATGGGCGTAAGCTGCTCTGCCGACCGTAACATCAAGGCCAAGATCAACAAGGACGGTATCTGGTTGGAGAAGATGGACGACAACCCAACAGAGTTGATTCCAGAGGAGTTGCGTAAGCCAGGCGAGGGCGCCAAGGGCATTGAGATTGACCTCGACAAGGGTATCGACGCCGTTCGCGCCGAGTTGACCAAGTATCCTGTCAGCACACGTGTCAGCTTGAAGGGTACTATCATCGTGGCTCGCGACATCGCTCACGCCAAGCTCAAGGCTCGCTTGGATGCAGGCGAGGAGATGCCTCAGTACTTCAAGGATCACCCAATCCTCTATGCAGGACCAGCCAAGACACCGGAGGGCTATCCTTGTGGTTCAATGGGCCCGACCACGGCCAACCGTATGGATCCATACGTGGACGAGTTCCAGGATCACGGCGCAAGCTTGGTAATGATTGCCAAGGGTAACCGCACGCAGGTTGTCACCGACGCTTGTAAGAAGCACGGAGGTTTCTATCTCGGCACTATCGGTGGTGTTGCCGCCGTTCTCTCTCAGAGCTGCATCAAGAGCATCGAGTGCGTAGAGTATCCAGAGCTCGGCATGGAGGCAATCTGGAAGATAACCGTAGAGGACTTCCCTGCCTTTATCCTCGTGGATGACAAGGGCAACGACTTCTTCAAGCAGTTGAAGCCTTGGAAGTGCACTTGCTAAACATTCCGACAACTAAATAGGCGTGGGGCGGCCATGATGGTCGCCCCATCTTTTTATAACATGCTATATTATGGAGCAGGGCTTACTATGGACTCCCGACAAGTCGCAACAAGAGATTCTTGACATCATGAGTGGGCAACACCTCGTGCTCGCGCCTCCAGGGTGCGGCAAGACGCAGATCCTTGCCGAACGCATACGGCAGGCTCTCGCCAATGGGGTGAAGGCCGACGACATGTTGTGCTTGACGTTTACCAATCGTGCGGCGCGTGGCATGCGCGAGCGCGTGGACCTTAAGGTTGGGAAAGACAAGGCAGAGGATGTTTTCGTGGGAAATGTCCACAGGTTTTGTTCCCGCTTTCTTTTCGCCAACAACATTGTGCCGGCAGAGACCGCAATCATAGACGATGATACCGTGGACAGCATTCTCGCGCAATACCTTAACGAAGATGAGGATGCGGTAAGGTCTGACTTCGGCAAGAGAAGGACGCATGCGCTGATAATGTTCTTCTCGCATTTCATGTACGATATCATCAATGGCGTGCCACGCGAGTTGCGCACGCACCCGGAATGTGTAACGAAAGAGGATGTGGCTTCCATGAAAGCATTGGCTAAAGCCGTGGGCAAGCCTTTCGACGCCTCGCTCATGATAGACCTTTACGATCATGCCGACTTCTATCTTGACCTCGTGTGCCAGCCTGTCTTCCCGCAACTTATGCGTTACCAAGCCACACAGTTGCTCATGAAGGCACGTTATGCGCACGCTTATGTGGCTTATAAGCGACAAAACAACTTGCTCGACTTTGAGGACCTGCTGCAACTTACTTATGACGCCATTAGCAATGGCGACGACTATAAACGCTATGCATGGATTCAAGTGGACGAGGTGCAAGACCTCAACCCGCTGCAACTTGCCATAATATCCCAGTTGCGCGCCGAAAAAGGCTGCTGTGTCTATCTTGGCGATGAGCAGCAAGCCATATTCTCGTTCATGGGCGCTAAGCTCGCCACGCTCAACACCCTCAAGGAGCAGTGCGAGGGCAGGGTTCACCATCTTGGCATCAATCATAGGCAACCGCGAAATATCGTGGAGATGCTCAACGATTACGCCATAGCCAACCTGCGCTCCGACCCGGCTCTCCTTCCCGAGCCAAGCGACGCTGTCGTTGCCGATGACTCCAGCCTCCGTTTGTGCCGTTCGGATACGGTGACGACGGAGATTGACGATGTGGCGGCGTTGGCCCGGAAACTCGCAGAAGAGGACAACTCGAAGACAACGGCAATCGTTGTCAACTCCAATCGTGACGCCGACGCGGTCAGCGACCGCCTCCACAAGGTTGGAGTGCCTCATTTCAAGATTTCCGGCACCGACCTGTTCTCCACGCCAGAGGTGAAACTTCTCGTGGCTCACCTCAGTGTCGTGAACAATGAGCTTAACTCTCTTGCCTGGGCGCAGATATTGCAAGGGATGAAGGTCTGCGAGACGGCTGCCACGGCCCGAAACCTCGTGCATAAACTAAGGACGCTCGCCATCGCGCCAGCAGACTTGCTAAGTGGCGCGACAGATGACCACGACACTTATCTCAAGCGATTCTTGCGAGCCTATGACAGTGGTGACATCGTAGTGTTTGACACGGAGACGACAGGGCTTAACGTCTTTGAGGACGACGTGATACAGATTGCCGCGGAGAGGATAAGGCAGGGCAAGGTCGTGGACAAGTTTTGCGTCTACTTGGAGACCATGCGCCCTATACCATTGATGCTTGGCGACATCGTTAACCCTATCATAGAGGAGCGCAAGCACAACAAGCTTTATCCGCCCGCTGAGGGATTCAAGGCGTTTCTCGACTTCGCCAATGGCGCGCCGCTATTGGCGCATAATGCCGCGTTCGACTATCATATAATGTACTTCCGCCTGAAAGACTGCCTCCCCGATGCCGACTGGAAAGCCCTGCATACTGTTTGCTTCGACTCGCTGAAGCTCATGCGTCTTATCCGCCCGGAGCTGAAGGCTTTCAAGCTAAAGTCGCTGCTTGCCGAATTGGGTTTGGAAGGAGAGAACTCTCACCTTGCCGATGATGACGTAAACGCCACGGTGTCGCTCGTGAACTATTGCCATGAAATGGGACTTGGCATAATCAAGAGGCAGGAAGAGTTCCTCGACAAGCCGATTGTAAAGTCGGTTGCCGACAAGATTAGGCGCGACTATGGCGACATCTATTTCGCGGCGTGTGACAGGCTTTACGACAGGGTCATGGGCGGTGAGCCGGCTTTGACTGTCGAGATGAACCGCTTTTATCATTTCTTGATAGAGGAGAGGCGGATAAAACCAAACAGTAAAATCAATTACGTGTCGCGGTTTCTCGACAGTGACGTAATAAACCAAGCCGAGGAGCCATCGCTCAAGGAACAACTGGAGAACCACATCATGGAAATCAGCACGTTTAAGGAAGCTGACATCTGCGGCTCTTCATCGCTCGACGAAAAGGTGTTTGTCTCCACTATCCACAAGGCAAAGGGCCTGGAGTTTGACAACGTGATAGTGTTTGATGTCGTGGATGGCAGAATACCCAACTTCTATAACCTTAACGACGCGTCAGCCATGGAGGAAGACGCGAGAAAGCTCTATGTGGCGTTGTCGAGAGTCAGGCAACGGTTGTTCGTGTATTACAGTGGATGGTCGATGTCTATAAGCTATCCGCGACCGCAAACCGTGTCGCGCTTCATGAAATCCGTACAGGGGTTCTTCAAAACGAAAGAATGAACAATTTAGTGTAGTGTCACGACAAAAAAAAGCAGGCAGAAATCTCACGATTGCTGCCTGCGTATTGTGAATTACAATTAATTCCTCTTTTGTTTTGAGCTCGATTGAAGGTTTCCGCCTCACGGCGTCAACCAACCATCTTGCATCAAACTGTTACCTGAAAACTAAACTAATCTTTAACCTAAAAACTAAATACCTTTGAATCTAAAAAAACAATCTATCAAAACCTAAAAACTAAAAACCTATATGAAAAATCTACTAACTTGTTCTGTTCTTTACTCTTGAGGTGTTACCCTCTTGATTACGTTTGCAAAGGTACGCATATATTCGATACCCTCCAAATCTTTTTGAAAGAAAATGCTATCGTTTCCTTTGTTTTTGACATAAATCAACATACTGTGTACGGACACACTTACGCTTTTTACGTTTGTTTGCTTTTGTTTCGTGTCATTTTGCATTTTGAAAGGTAACCAGTCGTGCACCCATCCTGCTTCATGTTGCCAATGGAGCGCAGCGCAAACATTTCTCAAGTAAGCTATATACAAAAAAAACCGTAGGCACTTCACAGTGGCTACGGCAACTAAACATGTATAAAGTTACGAAAAATATTATTCTTTGTGGGTGGTGATGGATTCGAACCACCGAAGGCAAGAGCCAGCAGATTTACAGTCTGCCCCATTTGGCCACTCTGGTAACCACCCGAAGCTTTATTTCTCAAAAGCGATTGCAAAGTTAATGCTTTTGTTTCGATATAACGAATAAACCCCGTGCTTTAACTTTTGTTTAACACTTCTTGCGTTCCACGTCGCTTTATTTGATGTCGCTTATGTTGAATGGCGTCTCTTGGTAGACATAATAGTCTATCCAGTTGCTGTAAAACAGGTTGGCCGCCGAGCGCCATCTCACCTTGTAGCCTCGCTCCGGGTCGTCGTCGCGATAATAATGTTGCGGCAGCGCCACGTCGTCGCGTTTGCCGAGGTCACGGTGATACTCGTTGTCGAGCGTGTTGGGCGCGTATTCCAAGTGGCCGAGTATGTAGAAGTCGCGGCCATTGCGCGAGCTGACGATGCTGACGCCGGCCTCGGGCGACTTGGCTATGATGTTTAGCTCTGGCACCTTCTCTATGTCGGCTTGCCTCACCTCGGTATGGCGTGAGTGTGGCATATAGAACAAGTCGTCGAAACCGCGGAATATGGGCAGTTGCTCGTCAGACGGGTATGTCTTGAATATGCCAAACTTTTTCATCGGCAGTTGATACTTGGGTATGCCGTAGAAATGATACAGTGCGGCCATGGCGCCCCAGCAGAGGTAAAGCGTCGACTGCACGTTGTGGCGTGCCCAGTCCACAATCTGGTTAAACTCTTTCCAATAGTCCACGTTCTCGTAGGGGATGGTCTCAACGGGCGCGCCGGTGACAATCATCCCGTCAAACTTTTGTTTCATCAGCTCTTCCGAGTCGCGGTAGAACATCATCATGTGCTCCACGGGCGTGTTTTTCGACGTGTGGCTCTTGAGCTTCATGAAGTAGATCTCCATTTGCAGTGGCGTGTTAGACAGCAACCTTATGAGGTCGGTCTCCGTTGTCACTTTCATTGGCATGAGATTGAGAATCACGATGCGCAACGGGCGAATCTGCTGCGAGTGGGCGCGCGTCTCGTCCATCACGAAGATGTTCTCTTTTTTCAGGAGGTCGATGGCCGGGAGCTTATCTGGAAGTCTTAAAGGCATTTCTTTTCTTTCTTTTCTTTATTCTAAAGCAAAATTACGAAAATAATGGTAGAAAGGTGAAGAAATGGATGTAAAAAAAAGAAGAGTTGTTTGGCTGACGCGACTTATCGTCACTGTCCGCAAACAACTCTTCTTGTGTCATCTTATATATAATATAATGTGTAAGCGTCGTTGGTTACCTTCTGCCGAACGATCCGCCACCGCCTCCGAATGAGCCACCAGAGTTGCCCCTGTTGCCAAAGGAACCGCCGCTGCGTCCGCCGAACGAGCTTGACGATGACGAGCGCGTTGGAGCCGAGAACGTGCGCGACGGACTGCTCTGCTGCGGCTTGAACGTCTCTCTTGGCGTGTCGTTGCGTCTGCCGAACGATCCGCTGCCGAACGAGCGTTCAGGCGTGCGGTTCACGGTTGAGCGGGTGCTGCTCTCGCGTGGCGTGCCAAACGAGCGGTTGCCGCCGCGCATCGGGCTGTCGGTGCCGCCTTGCTGTCTCATGTTGCCGAAGGTGCGGTTGCCGAATGAGCGGTTGTCGTTAGGCTTGAAGCCGCGTTGCGGTGCCCATGTGCGTTGTCCGTGCTGGTAGACAAACCCGGCGCCGTAGCGTCCGTTGTCCCAGTTGTGTCTCATTCCGCGGTGAGGGCCGCCGTCGCGCGGACCGTTCCAGCGGCGTCCATGATACCATGAGCGTCCGCCGTTGTGCATCCATGAGTGGCCGCCACTGTATGTCCACACGAAGTTGGGGCATCCGAAGTAGAAGAAGTCGCGGTGTGGGTATCGGGCGTAGATGCCGAAGTGCCAGTAGCCGCCGTTCCAGTAGAGTGGGCGATAGAAGTAGGAAGCGTCGACGTAGGCGCGATACTGCCAGTCGAGCAGAATGTAGCTCAGGTCGAGGTCCCTCTGCCTCCAGTAGGCACCGTAGAGGTCGTCGGCATTGTCGATACGCATCAGGTAGTCGAGGTTTATCTCGTATGCGGCCTCATATTGTTGGTCGGTGAGGTTGAGCTCGTATGCCATCTTGTCAGTCAGGAAGAGAGCCTGATTGCGAGCCTGCTCGTAGCTCATGGCTGATATGCTCAGCGTGAATGTGAGCAAGAGCGCGAATGCTGTAAATAACCTTTTCATAGCTATATCGTTTTAGAATTGCCGTTCATGTTGTTTTTCATGTTGCAAAGTTATGATATAGTTTTCATAGTCAGCGTGGCTTTTCCCTATGTCGTGAGGGGGAAACCCCTACAAGGCGTTTCTTTCGGAGTTTTGCCGTTCGGTTTGCGGGTTGTTAGCCCTGTGCCCGTCCGTTATCCGAATGTCGGTGCCGTCACTCTTGCGACACCGGTTCCTCACTCGTGGTTTCTGGCTTGCGGTCGCTGAAGGTCAGTTCGTCCTTGTCGTCCGCCTTGTCCACGACGATGGTGTCGCCCTCGCTTGTCTCCTCCGAGAGTATCATCTCGGCTATTCCGTCCTCGATGTAGGTCTGTATGGCGCGTTTCAGTGGTCTTGCGCCAAACTGTATGTCGTAGCCCTTTGTCGCCACAAACTCCTTGGCCTTGTCGGTGAGCGAGATGGTAAGTCCCAGTTCTGCCACGCGCTTGTGCAGTCCGGCGAGCTCAATGTCTATTATCCGCTTTATGGCGTCGAGGTCGAGCTGGTCGAAGGTGATTATCTCGTCGAGACGGTTCAGGAACTCAGGCGAGAACTGCTTGGCGAGGCTCTTCTGTATTATGGAGCGCGCGTATTGCTTGTCCTTGCTGTCCATGTTGGCGGCGTTGGTTATGCCCCCTGCGTTGAATCCCACGCCCCGGCTAAACTCCTTCAGCTGGCGCGTGCCGGCGTTGGAAGTCATTATTATCACCGTGTTGCGGAAGTCTACGAGTCGTCCGTTGCCGTCTGTCAGCCTGCCCTCGTCGAGCACCTGCAGCAAGAGGTTGAACACGTTGCCGTGGGCCTTCTCTATCTCGTCGAGCAGCACGATGGAGTAGGGGTGACGCCTCACCTGCTCGGTGAGCTGTCCGCCCTCGTCGTAGCCCACGTATCCTGGAGGCGCGCCCACGAGTCGCGACACGTTGAAGCTCTCGGTAAACTCGCTCATGTCCACACGTATCAGCGCGTCTTTCGAGCCGAACATCTTCTCGGCGAGCCGCTTGGCGAGGTAAGTCTTGCCCACGCCCGTCGGGCCTAAGAACATGAACGCGCCTATCGGGTGGTTGGGGTCTTTCAGGCCCACGCGGTTGCGCTGTATGGCTTTCACCATCTTCTCTATGGCACCGTCTTGCCCTATCACTACCTTCTTCAGCTCCGCGCCCATGTTGCGCAGGCTCTTGCCTTCAGCCTCGGCCATGCGTTGCACGGGTATGCCCGTCATCATCGACACCACAGAGGCCACCTCGCTCTCCGTCACCGTTTGGCGGGTCTGCGCCTCGTCTTTCTGCCACTCTTGTTGCATGCGGCGCAGGTCTTGCTCCAGTTCGGTTTGCTTGTCGCGATAGCTGGCGGCGAGCTCAAAGTTCTGCGCGCCCACGGCTTCTTGCTTTTTCTGCTTCACGGCCTCTATCTCGTTCTCCTTGTCGGTAATCTCCTGCGGCACCTTGGCGTTTCTCAGGTGCACGCGCGAGCCCACCTCGTCGATTATGTCTATTGCCTTGTCGGGCATGAAGCGGTCGGTGATATACCTGTCGGCGAGCCTGACGGCCTCTTTCAGCGCGTCGTCGGTGTAGCTCACGTGGTGGTGCTCCTCGTAGCGCTCCTTGATGTTTGCGAGAATCTGCAAGGTCTCGTCCTTCGTCGTGGGCTCCACCATCACCTTCTGGAACCTGCGCTCCAGCGCGCCGTCTTTCTCTATCGACTTGCGGTATTCGTCCACCGTCGTGGCGCCGATACACTGTATGACGCCGCGCGCCAACGCCGGCTTCATGATGTTGGCCGCGTCCATGCTGCCCGGTGTGGATCCCGCTCCTATGATGGTGTGTATCTCGTCGATGAAGACGATGATGTTGGGGTTGCTTTCCAGTTCCTTGAGCAGGGCGCGAATGCGCTCCTCAAACTGTCCGCGGTATTTCGTGCCGGCCACGATGGCCGTCATGTCGAGGCTCACCACGCGCTTGCTGAAGAGCATGGGCGACGTCTTGTGGCTGGCTATGAGCTGTGCCAGGCCCTCCACTATCGCGCTCTTTCCCACGCCGGGCTCACCTATGAGTATGGGGTTGTTTTTCTTCCTGCGCCCCAAGATTTCCACCACGCGCTGTATCTCTTTCTCCCTTCCCACCACGGGGTCGAGCTTGCCTTCCGCCGCCGCCTTGGTGAGGTCTACCGAGAAGTTGTCTATCACGGGGGTCTTGCCGTTGCCTTGCGGTTGCGTTGCCGTGGCTTGCTGCCTTGCGTTGTCGTTGCCTTGCTTTGACGATGGGTTGTCCTCGTCGGCATCGTCCATGTCCTCGTCGGGCAGGCCGATGCCGTCTTTCGTAGCGGGCTTGCTTAGCAGTCTGAGGGCCGTCTCATAGTCGAGGTCGTTCTTTTCGAGCACTTCCTTGGCCGCGTTGTCGGCATGGTCGTGCAACATGGCGAGCAACAGGTGTTGCACGTCTACCAATTGCGTATGTTGCAGGCGGGCCTCGAGCACGGCAAGCCTCAAGATGTTGCTTGCTTGGTTGTTGAGCGCGAGTTCGCTGGTGTCCACGGGCTCAGCTATCTCGTCTTCGCGCACCTTTTCCTCAAGCTCCTCCTTAATGGTCTGGCTGTTGATGTTCAGTTGCCTGAACAAGTCGGCCACGGGAGAGGTCTTCTCCCTCAGGATGCCGAGCAAGAGATGCTCTGGCCCCACGTAACTGCTGGCCAGGCGTGTCGCCTCTTCCCTGCTGAAGGCAAGAATCTCTGATACCTTTGGTGAAAACTGACTGGTCATATATGAAGCTTTCCTTTCTTTTTTTTGAATTATTCGATGCAAATTTACACTATACAGTTAATATCTGCAAGTATCGTGCCAAAAAACATCACAACCGTTTTATTCATGGGCAAATGATGGCTTTCAACCCGTCTGCTTCCATCATTTGATTTTTTATAAGGCATAGGACAAATTCAAATGAATGGAGGTATGCTTCTGCTTAACAATAATTTTTCCCTGCCCGTCAAACACTCCTGTGTTTACTACGGCATTGGCAAGCATCTTTATTACAGGCACGGCAACACTATTCCCTATAAGTTTCATCCAACGCGCACGAGTCGGAGGCAAGAGATAGTCTGCTGGGAAACCTTGAATACGACATGCCTCCTGTTTGGAAATTTGTCTGTATTTCCCTGTTCTATATACCGTCCGCATGAATTTTTCACGAAACTCCTCTATATTATCAGCATCAACATTTTCTGTGGTTACATAATCATTGGTGTCGCTTGCTACCAATGTGGGATAAATCTTACAAGTTGGCAAGAAAATGCGGTTAACACCGGCAAGTCCAGTGCTGATCTTTGTATTCTTGAAATCATACCTTTTCTCTATACATTTGACGACGCCGATGTTTTCAAGCATTGTAAGCATATACTGTGCATTGAGCTTGCGTTTCTTTAGCTCCTTGCTTGACTTCAGCGAGTCAAAATTAATGATGCCATTCTTGGCTTGAGTCAACAACCAAAGTGCATCATCAGACAAATCTTTTCTTTCACCACAAATCTCATAAAGATATGAGACACGTTTGAGAATGCCTTTTTCGACCAATCTTTCCAATTCACTTCTTTCGATACTGCTATCGAGTTCCTGAAAATGTTGAATGCTAAGAGGATTGCCGTCAAGCTCACCATACTTGTCTTTTCTGCGGTTCTTGAGCAGAGTATAGCAAATTTCCTTTTCGCGGGGAGTCGTATCTTGGATGTCCCATGAATGTATCGTTGTACTGCCATTGCGCAAATCATTGAATAGGAAATAGTCGTTGAAACCTTTCTCGTTGCAAGAAAGGCTCCACCGCGCGTTATTGTAGTTTGACTGACGGCATTCCTTTGCGTCACAACCATCAAGCACGTCGCTTAGCTGTACACGACCTGAAGTTGCTGGCGCAAGTGTGAACTTGTCAAGATATTTCTTTTCTTTGAAACCAACAATATAAATGCGGACTCGTGTCTGCGGAACTCCATAATCGTAGGCATTAAGCACATTTACTTTTGCATAATATCCTGCTTTTTGAATTCTCCCAAGAATATAATCCAATGCTTCTGTATTCCGTGGGTCAGCCAATCCCTTCACATTCTCAAAAATAAAAGCCTTAGGACGCACCTTATTAAGAAGATACAGCGTGTCGTTCCATAATTGCCCTCGGTCATCGTCAAATCCGAGATTTTTGCCTGCAATCGACCAACTTTGACACGGCACGCCTGCCGTCATAAAGTCGTGTTCGGGAAGTGTCTTCAGCTTAGTGATGTCTCCGAAATTAGCATCCTCATCCTCTTTGAAATTTCGGCAATATGTATGAATGGCATCTGGAGCTATTTCACTAAAGCCTAAACAAGTACCGCCAACACTTTGAAGTGCAAGCCGAAATCCACCAATACCAGCGAAAAGGTCTATGAATGTAAAATTAGCCATGAAGTCATCTTAATGTATCAACATCAAATCCCTCGGGAGGTTCTATTCCAAGGTATTCCCTGTATATTCGTTCTTTATAATGCTTACCCAATTTGTTCACTTCCTGGATGAAGAATCTGTATGTGCCTTCTCCACCTATAATATCCCAAGTCTCTTCCCCAATGAGCACACATGGGTCATGCTTCATGTCAAACCATCGCGCAGTGAGAGTCCAAGAGTAGTTTTCCTTTACACGATACGGGTTATACGGAAGAGCAAAATATGCCTTGTCTACTGGGTGCCCTTGCATAGCAAGCAACTTGAACATTTTCTCTTTACTTACTTTGGTTTGGTCGCTGTTGGGAAGTGGCCCCTTCAATTCAAAAGCATAAGTCTTGCCATTTTTTGTGTTCTTTGCAAGAATGTCACAAATAACGGTCACAGGAATTGGTTCTCCTCCTCCATCAAGGATATATTTAAGTTCTTCATCCCAACAAGGTGAGGATTCACGTGCATCCAGTTTATTCAACACTTCTTGAATTCTTCGCAAACTTTCTTTGCCTACAAATCCCTCAACCCTAACCTCCTGTCCACATTGCCCATGATGCACCTTCCCCACAGCAACTGCCAGAGATTGCCAGACCTTGCCAAAAGGTGTCGTGAAACGCCTCTCAAAATGAGAGCCTTTCCATATTTCATTTGGCACAAGAGCGGCATATAATGGCTTGTCCTTACTAAAGTCCTCCGCAATAAAAGGATGCCTGAACAAGACATTATCCATAACCCCATCCATCATTTTTCTGATGACGGAAAGAATAGCCTCTGAAACACTATCATAACTTGACTTGTTACTATTGTTGTCAAAGAAGAAGTAAAAAAACATATTATTTCTTTTTGGATTCTTTAATGGCAGCATTAAGACGGACTATCTTTGCCCAGTCTATATCACCATTAGCATCACAATAATCGTGAATGAACTCTTGAGTGAACTTATTTATCATGCGACCATATTCAATGAAATATTCGTCATTCTTTTCTTTCGCCTTAAACCCAAGAGGTTCTATAATATCGACAAAAAGAGTAGGTTCGCCAGAAATCAGAGTCCAGAATTTCTCTCCACAATATTTTTCGTGGTCACTATCTTTATACCCTTTATTGTCATTACCATAACAACAACCTTCTATACACATTGTCGGAACAGTCTTTCTGCTTGTATTGAAAACCCGTCTTGCTGTACGGAATTGCTCTTTCTGTTTCTTCATAGAAGTAGAGTTGCTCCATGAAGGGCCTGATTTTACCGAAACGAAATAATGAATTCCGTCTTTGTCAAATTCGAGGTCTATGCCTTCCGCGGAAGACTTGTAGCCTCCATACACCTTGCCCGCAACAAACATTGCAACCCCTTCCATCCAATTTCCGAAAATACTTTCTTCTGCCGATGACATGGTTGCAGACGCGATGCTTTCTACTAAGCCTCCTGCCGTAACAATATTCTTGGCTCTAAACAGATAAGGATTCTTACGAATGAGAAGTTCTTTAAGATTTACCGATTGCAATTTTGCTATTCGGCTGGCGTGAAACTCGCCTATATGTTGTTCAACATATTGGGCTATACTTTCTATTAATTCTACATTCATAATTATATTTTATATCATTATGGCACTAATATCTTCCACTTCTCACACAAAGATATAAACAATCATTGGCAATCACGAAAGATTTTGGAAATAATTGTCTAAAACATTGCGTTTTGACGTGCAGGGGCAAGAGTCGCGCGTCATCGGTTTCGGGGTTTCACTGATATCGCGTCGCGTTTTCACTGATATCGCGAGGGGCACGAAACGCTCGCGCGAAATGGCTATGATTGATAGCTATTTTCCCGTTGTTGCCAACGTTGACGGCAGGCTCTCGGCGTTGCAGCCTTTCCTCACGGCCGTAACGAAATACGTTGCGACGGACTTTGCCGTGGCGTGGGTGTTGTAGACCACGGCCTCCAGCTCCGCCTTCTCGCCGTCGGCCCTGTACACGGCATAATAGCAGCCGTCCACCGCGGCCCAGCTCAGTTCCCTTCCCGAAGCCGTGAGACGTCCTGGCGCCTCGGGCTTTATTTCGTCGCCCTGTCCGAGATACGGCGCCAGGGTGAGACGCGGGAAACGCGATGCTATCACGCCGTTGATGTTCACGGGGTTGTTCATCAGCCAATAGGCACTGTAGAGGGCTGCGCCCGACACCTTGCCGTCGGCGCGTGCCGCGTCTATCTGCCGTGCCAAGTCGTCTGCCGTGCGGTAGACGTTGCTCTTCGCCTTCTCGCCAAACCGGTAGAGCGCGTAGCCGATGAGCAGCTTCGTCTTCGACGTGGCGTTCTCGGAGAACCACTTCAGGCGAGGCAGGAACCATCGCTCCGTGCTCCAGTAGAGTTGCGGTATGATGACGTCGCACCATCCCCGCGCCGACCACAGGGCTATGTCGGCATACATGGTGTTGTAGTTGTTCTCATAGTTGCCTTGCGGCGATATTGAGAACACGGCGCTTGGCCTGATGGCCTTTATGGTATCGTGGGTGGCCACGATGAGCGAGTCGACCATGGCGCGTCGAAAGTCGGCTATCGAGGCGAAGCCCTTGCCGTAGCGTTTGTATTCGGCCTCGTCTCTCATCTTCTCGCCCTTTTGCAAGGCGGGGTAGAAATAGTCGTCGAGGTGTATGCCGTCCACGTCGTAGCGTCGCAGCAGGTCGGCCACGATGGAGCTGACCCTTTGCCGGGTCTCGGGCATGGCGGGGTTGTAGACCCTCACCATGCGGTAGTCTTTCACGAGGTGTTGCGGTATTCTCGCGTCCAGCTTGCCGAACTTGTCGCCCCGCCGCTGCTTCTGGTCCACGCGGTATGGGTTTATCCACGCGTGAAACGACATGCCGCGGCGGTGGGTCTCGTCGATGACCCATCTCAGCACGTCGTAGTCAGGGGCCTTGCCCCGATACCCCGTCACGTATTGGCTCCACGGCTCATAGGGCGAGTCGTAGAACGCGTCGGCCTTGGGGCGCACCTGGAAAAACACCGTGTTGACGTTGAGCCGTTGCAGCGTGTCGAGCATCTGCGTGTACCAGGCCTTCTGCGAAGCCTCGGTGAAGCGGCGGCGAGGCCAGTCGATGCCGCCTATCGTGGCCACCCACACGGCGCGCGCCTCCTTGCCGGGCATGACGAAGCGGGGCGGCTTGGCGGTGGAGTCCTGCGAGAGGGCGGTGTCGTGCTTGTTGTTCTTCTTGTTGCTTATGTTGTTCTTGGCAGTGCCGCACGAGGCCATCAAGATGATTGCCGTGGCGAGCGTCAGACCAAGGATGACGCGGTCTTTTCTCATTATTATATATATGAACCCGTTGGGAATTGAATTCTGTTGACGAATTACAAATTTCGTCATAATACTTGACATACGCAAGCAATTCCCTGAAAATCTTGCGGATTTATTCCTCTGCCATGCTCTTGCGGTATTCGGCGGGCGTCATGCCAAACTTCTTGGAGAACAGGCGATAGAAGGTTTGGCGGATGGGAACGC
>ERZ1031954.81-NODE-81-length-37793-cov-9.705019_pt1 | contig 37793 bp, 17 predicted proteins | sample MGYA00516701_ERZ1031954 | MGnify/ENA primary metagenome ERZ1031954 (study PRJEB33719, sample SAMN04261284) | wastewater metagenome | biome: rural village; feature: human; material: feces | host: Homo sapiens | place: El Salvador | collected 2013-01-07 ...
CGCGAAATTGCCCAAAAAATCGCATTTTTGTTTTGAAAACAATACCCAATAAATCTTGAATAAATGAATAAAATCTTTTAGTTTTATACAAAAATCAAAGTCTGTTTTTTGCCTGATTTCAAAATCCATATAAAAACTTATAATCTTCGAAAAGCCTAACAATAATTAGCGCTTGCGACTATTTATATATAAAGTAGTAAAATCGAAAAGCATATAAAATCTTTATTTTATGTGCGCGCGTTTATAAAAAATCGTTGAGAAACGCAAGACGCGCGGTTTTGCAAGAAGGAGAACGTATGCATAAATTTTGCATACACGCAGAAAAATGAAGCAAAAAAAATCACTTATCTTAATCATACTCGTCCTGGTGGTTCTTTGCGCCGGGCTTGTCGCGTGCAACAAAAAAGGCGACGACCTTTCGGGCGTGAAAGTCACTTACGTTCTGGAAGGCGGTATGTATAAGCAAAGCACGAACCCGATAAACCATTTTTACAAATTCGCGGAAGGAACGGAAAACCTTATCGTCGATCCGTCGGTTGTGGGTAAACGCGCCGACGAGGGGACCGATCCCATCACGAAAGCGGGATACGTTCTGGACGGCTGGTATCGCACGAGAACGGAGAGCGAAAGCGGCGTCGAATACAGCGACAAATGGGATTTCGCAACCGACAAAGTTACGTCCGACGGCGTCACGCTTTACGCAAAGTGGAAAAAGGCGGTCGAATTTACTTACAACGTGTGCTATAACGACGACAACGGCGAAAAGCAGGTGCTTGGTTCTTATCTCGTGTCGGCGGGCGACGGTTTCAAAGACATAATGAATTATGCGGACAAGAGAAGCGGATATACCTGGGTGTCGATGACCGACAAGGACGGCAACCCGTGGGACGAAAAGTTCACGCATCCCGGCGGGGAAGAATCCCTTGCAATCGACGTGTATTTCGTTTACATCAAGGGCATTTACACAAAGGTTTCGACGGCGGAAGAACTTGCCGACGCATTTGCTAAAAACAAAAACGTTATGCTGACGGCGGATATCGATATGGGCGGCGCAGCCCTTGAAACGAAAGGCAAAAGCGCAAAATCGTTCGTCAAAAAGATTTACGGCGGCGGACACACGATATCCAACTTCAAGGCAAAGGCATACGTCGGGAAAAACGACTTGTTTGAAATCGACGGCGAAAAAGGATACAGCTTTAACGGCATATTCGGAAGTCTGGACAAAGCGCAGGTGACGGACGTCAACTTCAAGGACGTAACGCTTGAAATCGACGCAATGGCATCGTTTATAAATCACGTTTATATCGCGCCTGTCGCGGGCAAGGTTACGAACAGCGAACTCAGAAACGTCACCGTCGAAAATATGAAAATAACGCTTGTGAGATTGCCGGACGGATTTTCTCCCGACAATCTTGTGGTAAAAATCGATACGGCGGCGGCATACAAGGACGAAACGTCCGAAATCGTCGGCTGCACGGTCAAAAACGTGACCTTCGAAAACGCCGCGGAAACCAAATAACGAGAATTTTTAATTCAAATAAATTGCAAAACGAATAAAGGAGAAAGCAATGAAACACAGTTCGAAAACAAGAAATACGATTCTGGCGGTAGTAGTGCTGCTTGTCGTTTTTTCAAGTATGTTCGTGCTTGCCGCCTGCAAAAAGGACAAAGGTCCCGGCAGCGGAAAAACGTACGACAACGAAAACGATCCGTTGATATTTTCGACGCAGGAAGTCGATAAGGTTTTCAACCCCTTCTTCTCGACGTCCGCAATGGACAGCAACGTCGTCGGAATGACTCAAATCAGCATGCTGACCAACGATAAGGACGGCAATCCCGAATACGGCGACGACAAACCGGTTGTTGTCAAGGATATGGAAATCCTGTCGCACGGTAGCGGTGACGACCTTACGACGGAATATCGTTTCGTCATCAAAAACGGCATTAAGTTTTCAAACGGCAGCGACCTTACGATAAAGGACGTTCTGTTCAATCTTTACGTATATCTCGATCCTGCATACACGGGTTCAAGCACTATTTATTCCACGGAAATCGTAGGGCTGAAAGAATACCGCACGCAGTCGGATACCGAAGAAGGACAAAAAGCGTTCGAGGCGCAATTCAGGACGGAAGCCACCGCGCGAATCACGAATCTTGCGTCCGCCGCGAATGAAATACTCAAAGCGCACAAGGACGACGCAGATTTCAATGACGCAAAGTTTAAGGAATACCTTGCGGAAAAGGCACAAACGAACCCCAAAGCTTACGGAAAGTTGGTTAAAGACTACGAAAAGGCGAAAGAACTGTTCAGAGAAGAACTCGAAAGCGATTATTCGTCCGCGCGCGATACGTACACCGACGTAAAATTCCGCGGCGAAGACGGCATACTTTACGAAAATCTTTTCACGACCGATGTCGAAGTGTTCCTTCTCAACGAAGGCTATATCAAATGGGAAAAGAAGAACAACAAACTTACCTCGACCTTGACCAACGACGTTGCGGAACTTAAAAAATGGACGAAAGAACAGGCAATCGAGACGGTGTTCATGGATAAAATCCCCACAAGTATCGAAGAAATCATCACTTTTTGGGCAACCGCAACCACGCTTAACGATTACATCGCTCTCGAAGCGCAGGAAGAATACTTTGCGGGCGAAACGACTCAAAGACAATTCAAAAACATCTCGGGCATTAAATTCCTGAACAAGGACAACGTCGCGACGGTAAACGGCGTCGATTACAACAACCGTGAAAACGGCGGCAACGACGTCCTTTCCATCACCATCAAAAACGTTGACCCGAAAGCAATCTGGAACTTTGCATTCGCAGTTGCGCCCATGTACTATTACTCGGACGCGGCGCACATTGCGGCGTTTGACTTTGAAAGCAATTTCGGCGTCGAATACGCATCGCCGAGCTTTATGAGCAAGGTCGTCAAAAACCCCGACAAAATCGGCGTGCCGATGGGAGCGGGCGCATATGCGGCGTCAAAGTCGAGCGGCGGATTGGAAAACATCGGCTCGGGCGACTTTTACAGCCTTGGCGTAATTTATTTTGAACGCAATCCTTATTACGTAATGGGACCTGCGACAATCAAGAAAGTGCGTTTCAAGGTCGTATCCTCGACACAAATTCTCAACTCGCTTTACAGCGGTGAAATCGACTTTGCGGAACCTAACGCCAAACCCGAAACCATCAAAGAACTCGACGGCAAAAAATCGGACGGCATCGGCAACAAGTCCATCGTTACGTCGGGCTACGGATATATCGGTATCAACGCAGGCAAAGTCCCCAACATTTACGTAAGACAGGCAATCATGCACTCTGTCAACACGCTGGAATGCGTTGCGTACTATAAGGGCGCGGCGAAAGCGATTTATCGTTCCATGTCGTTGTCGAACTGGGCGTATCCCGGTAAGACCGAAGGCACGCGCACCCCGACCGCTTATTATCCTTATATCGGCGGCGCTATCCCGGAAAACCTTAACGACGTCAACCCGGAATATGCGGCGTTCGTTTCGGAAAAAGGTTACAGCGCGGGACAAACCATGACGCAGGCTCATCAGGACGAGTTCATCAGATATCTTGTCGAAACCCTTGGCAGATATACCCTTGACGGCAGCGGCGTTTATGCAAAGAACGACGGCAAAGAAAGACTTTCTTACGTCTTCACGATTGCCGGCGAAGAAACCGACCACCCTGCGTTCAGTGCAATGAATCACGCTTGCGAACGCCTGAACAAACTCGGCTTCAACGTCGAGGCGAAGACCGACGCAAACGCTCTCAAAAAACTTTCCACGGGCGACCTTGCGGTATGGGCGGCAGCGTGGGGCAGCACGATCGACCCCGATATGTATCAGGTATATCACAAGGATTCCAAGGCAACTTCGGTACTCAACTGGGGTTACAAACAAATTCTTGTCAACGCGGGCGGCAAGTACGACACGGAACTCGGCATAGTCGAACAACTGTCCGAGCTTATCGAAAAAGCGCGTCAGACCAACGTAAAGAAAGAGCGCGCGGCGTTTTACGAAGAAGCGCTCAATCTCGTAATGCAACTCGCGGTGGAACTTCCCACTTACCAGCGTGACGACCTGTTCGCTTACAACGAAAACAAAATCGACGTAAGCACGTTCACTCCCGAAAGTCAGCTTTCTCCCTTCAAGGGATTGACGTCCGACCTGGACAAAGTATCTCTCCGCACGAAATAAGCGAAGGGCAAAGCACAAAAAGATTAAGGAAATCGGAAGAAGCCGTCCCGGAAACGGGGCGGCGGACGCCGAAAAACAAGTATGTTCAAATATATCGTAAAAAGATTACTTATATCGATTGTTATCCTTCTCGGGGTGTCGCTTATCATCTATACGCTGGTAAGGCTTCTTCCCGTGGACTACATCGAAAGGAAATACTCGGCGCAACTGCAACAGGGACAAATGACGCAGGAGCAGGTTGACGAATACAAGGAAATGTACGGATTGGGCGACAATTCGTTCAAAGGAATCGTCGGGGGGTATTTCAACTGGCTTTCCAACGTTGCGAAAGGCAATCTCGGAGACTCTTTCAAATATGAAAAACCCGTCGCGCGCGTTATTACGGAAAACATGTGGATATCGTTTGCAATCGCGTTTATCGCGACGATATTACAGTTTTTGATTGCGATACCGTTGGGTATCACAAGCGCGACGCATCAATATACCGCGCGTGACTATATAGTAACGATATTCACGATGATAGGGCTGGCGCTACCGACGTATTTTTTCGCGGCGATCGCGATAAAGATTTTTGCGGTCGATCTCGGGTGGCTGCCCACGGGCGGACTCGTTTCGGGCGGCGCGAGTTACGCTGAAACGTTTGCGGGACAAATGCAGCGTTTCGGCGACATCTTAAAACACCTTATCCTGCCGATTTCGGTAAGCGTTATTCTGTCAATCGGCGGGCTTATGCGTTACACAAGGACGAACACGCTGGAAGTGCTTAACGCGGACTATATCCGTACCGCGCGCGCAAAAGGCTTGTCCGAAAAAACGGTTATTTACAAACACGCGTTCAGAAACACGCTTATTCCTTTGGCGACACTGCTTGCAGGTATTCTTCCCGGATTATTCGGCGGAATGATGATTACCGAGCAGGTTTTCGCAATCGACGGTATCGGTAACATTGCGTATCAGGCGTTAAGGGAAGGCGACATACCTTTCGTAATGGGATACAACATGTTCCTGGCAATACTGACGGTTATCGGTACGTTGCTGTCGGATATTATGTACTCGATCGTAGACCCGCGCGTCAAGCTCGGAAAGTAGGTGAAGATATGGAAAACAAGCAAGAATTTGAAGAACTTAATATCTCCGCCGTTCAGAATCACGAAGATTCCACGCCCGAGGTCGAAAAGGACGAGTTTTCGGTGATCGAAGCGACAAACCTTACCGACGGACTTAAAAAAGAAGTGGAATTCGGCAACGTTTCGGACGAATTGTCGGAAATTCAGCCAGAAGATATCGAAAGTGAGGCGGAACACGAAATCTCTGCGGACGAAAACCAGGTTCAGCAAACCTACAAGGGCATCAGCCCGTTAAGGCTTGTCGCGCGCAGATTTTTCCGTTCAAAACTTTCAATCGTCGGCATCATAATGATTGTCGCGCTGTTCGTATTCTCGTTTTTAGGACCCGTGATTTACGACAAATGGGGCGAAACGACCGTTGACAGAGCAAACGTAAAAGAGTCGATAACGAAAACGTACGACGCGGTCGACGCAGACGGCAATCCCGTTCAAATCACCGAAGAAATCGTTTTTGAAAACTTTTATCAACAATACGCGCCGTTGACGAAAGACCATCTTCTTGGCACGGACGATCAGGGCATGGACGTTTTCGTAAGGCTTATGTACGGAGGAAGAATCTCGCTGTTCATCGGCTTCATCGTCGTAATTCTGGAAACGCTCATCGGCGTTATCCTTGGCGGTATTGCCGGATATTTCGGCGGCTGGGTAGATCAGGTGATAATGCGTATCGTCGATATATTCAACTGCATACCGACGCTTCCGATATTGCTTATCGCGTCCGCCGTTATCGAGTCGTGGAACGTGCCTTCCGACACGAGGATTTATCTGCTTATGGCGATAATCACGTTGTTTAGTTGGAGCGGCGTCGCAAGGCTTGTCAGGGGACAGATATTGTCGCTGCGCGAGCAGGAATACATCACCGCGACAAAGGTAATGGGGCTTCCCACCTGGCGCAAGATTTTCCTGCACCTTATCCCCAACGTAATGCCGCAACTCATCGTTTCGATGACGCTCGGTCTCGGCAGCGTTATCCTTTACGAATCGACGCTTTCCTATCTCGGTCTCGGCGTACAACTGCCGAAAGCGGCGTGGGGCACGATGATTGCAAAGTCGAACATTCCCGAAGTTATGCAGTATCACCCCAACGTATGGCTGCCCGCAGGTATCCTTATCGTTATCGCGGTTCTGGGTTTCAACTTCGTCGGCGACGGATTAAGGGACGCCATGGATCCCAAGTCAAAGAAATAAAGGCATCGATATGAAAGATAAACAGAAAAAATCCAACGATTATATGACCTTAAAAGAGAGTCGTAAAATCATCAGATACAACGTCAGGCAAATGCGCTTTTACGAAAAGCAAAAACGCAAGAAAACCGACGCGTCCGATTATACGACCACGATGAAGGACGATAAAAATCTTATCGAAATCGAGAACCTTAAAACCTGTTTCTTCACTGATATGGGCACGGTTATGTCCGTCAACGGCGTTTCGTTCAATATTCCCAAAAAGAAAATCGTCGGCGTCGTCGGGGAATCGGGTTGCGGAAAGAGCGTTACTTCTCTTTCGATAATGCAACTCGTGCAAGCCCCGCAGGGACAAATCGTCGACGGCGAAATCCGCTTTAATTCGGACGAGCTCGGCTATGACGGCGAAAACAGAAAACTTGCTTACAATATCGTCAAAATGCCTACGAAAGCAATGTACAAAGTGCGCGGCAAGGACATCACGATGATATTCCAGGAGCCGATGACAAGTCTGAATCCCGTGTTCACGATAGGTTATCAGCTGGACGAAGTAAGTTTCACCCACAACCCCGAAATAAGCAAGGAAGACGCCAAAGCGTGCAGTATCGAAATGTTGCAAAAGGTCGGCATAGCAATGGCGGAAAGGGTATATAAATCCTATCCGCACGAGTTGTCGGGCGGTATGCGACAAAGGGTAATGATCGCAATGGCATTGGTCGGAGATCCGAAACTTATCATCGCGGACGAGCCTACGACCGCCCTGGACGTTACGATTCAGGCGCAAATTCTTGAACTTCTGAAAGATTTGCAAAAGGAACAGGGCTGTTCGATTATGCTTATCACCCACGACCTTGGCGTTATTGCGGAAATGGCGGACGAAGTCGTCGTAATGTATGCGGGACGCGTCATCGAAAAGGGCACTGCAAGCGAGATTTTCCACAATCCCCTGCACCCGTACACGATAGGGCTTCAAAAAAGCAAACCGCTTATCACTTCTCCGTCGGACGAGCCGTTGTATTCGATCCCCGGTCAGGTGCCGAATCCCATAAACCTGCCCGACTCCTGTTACTTCAAAAACAGATGCGCAAGACGTTGCGAACGGTGCGACGGCGGTTACCCCGAAGAAATCAAAGTAAGCGATACGCACTACGTATCCTGCTATTTATACGATAAGAAACAATGACAAACGAAATTATTGCAACGGAAGAATCCGTAAAACTAAATTCATCCGCGCCCGAAAGAGAGCCGATTCTGAAAGTCGAAAACCTTAAAAAGTATTTTGTGCTTTCAAAGAATCTGCTGGGCAAACCCACTTCAACGCTGAAAGCCGTCGACGACATAACGTTTTCTGTCGATTACGGTAAAACCATCGGCGTTGTGGGCGAGTCGGGTTGCGGGAAAACGACGCTCGGCAGGACGATACTTCGTCTGTACGACTCCGACGGCGGCAAGGTGTATTTCGAAGGCAACGACGTTACGAATATCAAAGAAAGCAAGATGAGAAAATATCGCACCGATATGCAACTTGTTTTTCAGGATCCGTATTCCAGCCTTCCCCCGCGTATGACAATCGGGAACATCATTGCGGAAGCCGTGCGCGTGCATAAAATCGTGCCGAAAGAACAGGTTGAATCGTACGTCCGCGACATTATGAAAAAGTGCGGATTGCAAGACCAGTATTACGACAGATACCCGCATGAATTTTCGGGCGGACAAAGACAAAGAATCTGCATCGCAAGGGCGCTTGCCGTCAATCCGAAACTCGTTATCTGTGACGAACCGGTGTCCGCGCTCGACGTGTCGGTGCAGGCGCAGATAATCAACCTTCTGAAAGAGTTGCAGAACAAGTTGGGGCTGACCTACGTCTTTATCTCGCACGACTTGTCGGTCGTAAAGTACATCACCGACAGCATTCTCGTAATGTATCTCGGCAATATGATGGAAAAAGGGGAAACGGACGAGCTTTTCGATAATCCACTGCACCCGTATACGCAGGCGTTGTTCTCGGCGGTGCCCGTGCCCGATCCCGACGTGAAGTCAAAAAGGATAATTCTGGAAGGCGACATTCCGTCCCCCGCAAATCCCCCGGCGGGCTGTAAATTTCACACAAGATGTTCAAAGTGCATGGACGTCTGCAAGTTTTTAAGACCGAAGTGCGTTGAAGTTACGCCCGGACACTTCGTGGTATGCCATCTGTACGACGAACACGTGATGAACGATTTGGGATTTTACGAAGGCGTATGGAAACAACTGGAAGAAGAACGCCTCGAAGACGAAAGAATCGAAGCAGAAAAGCAGCAGAAAAAACAGGATAAAATCGACAAAATCAAAGATAAACTTGCTTTTGTGAAAAAGAAAAGTAAAAAAGAAGTCGGTTCGGACGATAAAAAGGACGAAACGAAAGAGTAACGAAAGGTAAGCCGTGAATAAGGACGAAAAGAAAACAACCGAATACGTCGACGACGGACACACCGTTTACAATATGGACGGCGTAACCCGTCCGAACGCGGTGTTTCCCAAGTTCAAAAAAAAGGTAAAGACCGAAGACGACGTAACGAGAAAGGAAAAGAACGCGATAATACGCGCGGCATTCAGGGCGTATTTTCCCGTATTTCTCACGGTGCTCAGTTGTTTTGTCGTTGCGGTTTTACTTTTGTATCTCTGGCTGAATTAACAACAATAAAAGAAACGTGCGCGCCCGCGTACGCATAACTAAAAAACAAAACATTTTACATAAGGAAACACAATATGAAGAAGAAATCGTTGTCAATTATTTTATTGACATTACTCGTTGCGATAACGGTAACGTCGCTGGTTGCCTGCACCGGAAACCCGGGTGCGGACGTCGGCACGAAAACCGAAATCGAGCAAGGAAACGGTATTTCCGAATCGGGCAAGTTGCAAATTCTGAAAACGGATATGCGACTTACGCAGGACCAGCTTTTGTCGCGCATAAAAGCCGACAGAATCATCATGAACAACGGTTATCTCGACAGCGACGAACTTGTCGTGATGATTGCGCTTTCCGGAAATTCTCTGGTTGAAACGTACAACGGCGATTTTGCGGACAAGTACAAAACCGTCAGCGAATACGCCAACAGCGAAAACGGACTCGTTCAGCGCGAAAACCTTGAAAAAGCCCACGAAGAACTTGCAAAGTCGTTGAAAGACAAAGGGCTTATTTCGGATGTCGTATATTCGTACACCACGGTTATGAACGCGATTGCCGTCAAAACGACCTACGGAAAACTCAAAGACATCGAAGAACTCGGCGCGGTGAAAAGCGTAACGCTGTCCGAAACGTACAATCGTCCCGTCACTCAGTCGACGAAAGGCGGCAGCGACATATCGGCAATCGAAAACATCGTCGACGTATATCCCACGGGTATTTTCAACTCGGGCAGCATAAAAGATCAGTCGGGGAACCCGATTACCGGGCTTAACACGTCCGTTGCGGTGCTTGACTCCGGCTTCGACTGCTCGCACAGCGTTTTCAAAAATCTTCCGTCGGAAGAAATGATAACCCGCGAAGATATCGGAAAAATTCTTTCCGTTACCAACGCCGCAAAAACCACAAAAGGCTTGGAACTGCACAGGGTATATTACAACAAGAAAATCCCGTTCACATACGACTACGCCGACAAAGACTTTGACGTATTCCCGTACGATTCAGAACACGGCACGCACGTTTCAGGCATAATCGGCGGCTCGGACGACGTCATCACGGGCGTTGCGGTCGATACGCAACTTGTCCTTATGAAAGTTTTCCCCGACCACGACGAAGGCGGAAAGACGGAAGATATCCTTGCCGCGCTTGAAGACGCGGTGCTTATCGGCGTCGACGCAATCAATATGTCGCTTGGTTCTTCCTGCGGATTCACCCGTGCGGAAGACGACAGCCGTATCAATCAGGTTTACGACAGCATAAAGGAAGCGGGCATCAGCCTTCTGACCGCGGCGTCCAACAGTTACAGCGCGGCGTTCGGCGGCGAAGGCGGCAACACCAACAAAGTTACCAACCCCGATTCCGGCACGGTAGGCTCGCCGTCAACTTACGACGCGGCGTTGTCGGTTGCGTCCATCAGCGGCGTTAAGTCAAAATACGTCGTCGCAAACGACGGCTACGTTTTCTTCTTCTCGGAATCGAATGCGGTAACGGGGAAACCCAACGACTTCTTTAAGGAACTTGGCGTGACCGAAGGCGAAACGAAAGTATACGAATACGTTACCGTTCCCGGCGTAGGTAAAAAGATAAATTATGCGGGAATCAACGTAAAAGGCAAAATCGCGCTTGTCCGCCGTGGCGACAACACCTTTGAAGATAAGGCGTTGCAAGCCAAAAACGCAGGCGCGGTCGCGTGCATTATTTACAACAACGTCGAAGGCGACATTCTTATGTCGATGGGAAAAACCGACCATATCCCCACCATTTCGGTGTCGAAAGACGTCGGCGAAGAACTTGCAAAGAAGAATAACGGCACGATGACCATCGCGTATCAGAATCAGGCTGGACCGTTCATGTCCGACTTTTCAAGCTGGGGACCCACTCCTTCTTTGGAAATCAAACCCGAAATCACGGCGCACGGCGGCGATATCAAATCCGCGGTGCCCGGCGGCGGCTACGACGAACTCAGCGGAACGTCGATGGCAACGCCCAACCTTTGCGGCATAGTGATTCTTATCAGACAATATCTGAAAGAAAAATATCCCGACAAATCGATGAAAGAAATATCCGCGCTCACAAACTCGATGCTTATGTCGACGGCGACGATCGTCCTTAATCAGCAGGGAAATCCTTATTCGCCGAGGAAACAGGGCGCGGGACTTGCAAGCGTGAAAAACGTCGTCGGAACGAAGGCGTACCTTTCGGTTGACGGAAAAGACAGACCGAAAATCGAGCTTAAAGACGATCCGACGAGAAAAGGCGAATACAAAATGGCGTTCAACGTTATCAATATTTCGGGCGAAGCGGTGTCTTACGACCTGTCGCTTGTCGGCATGACCGAAAGCGTTTCGACGTCCGACAAAGAATACGTTGCGGAAAGACCGTATATCCTGAACGACAACTTTGAAATGACCGTTTCCGGCGGCACGGCGAACGGGAAAGTCGTTACCGTACCTGCTGGCGGCACTGCGAAGATCGAACTTGTTTATACCCTGACCGCCGACGAAAAAGCGATGATTGACCAAAACTTCAAGTACGGTATGTACGTTGAAGGCTTTGTCAAACTTGCGGCAAAAGAAAAAGACAACGTGAACCTTAACGTTCCGTTCCTTGCGTTCTACGGTGACTGGACGGAAGCGCCGATGTTCGACAAGACTTATTACGAGGTCGAGTCGGAAGCGCACGACAAATCCATCGACGACGAAGACAAACTCAAAGCCGATTATTTCGCGACGACTCCGTACGGCTCGTATTACTATAACTACCTTATTCCTTTGGGAACGTATCTGTACGACGTCGACGAAAGCAAGTACGACGCAATCGCGGCGACGGAAAGTCACATTGCGATTTCGGACGCGCTCGGCTCCATCGACGGAATCGCGGCGGTTTACGCGGGACTTCTTCGCGGCGCAAAGAAAATGTCGTTCACGATAACCGACAAACTTTCGGGCGAAGTCGTATGGTCGCACGTCGACGAAAACGCAATCAAATCGCATTACAACGGTATGCCTTTCCCGTATTACGAGAATCTTAAAATGAAATCGGCGGAATACGGGCTTGTCAACAACCGTCAGTACGAATTCACAATGCAAGGACTTCTGGACTACGGCGACGGCGGCGCAAGCAAGAACGTAAGAAGTAGTTTCTCGTTCGATTTCTATCTCGACAACGAGGCGCCCACGCTCAAATCCGTGTCCTATGAAAAGGTTTACGACAGAACGCTCAAAAAAGACCGTTATTATATGACGATGACCGTTTACGACAATCAATACGCAATGTCGGTAACGCCCATTATCTTCACGTCTTCATCGTCGTACACCTTCCTTACCGAAAAACCCATTCCCATTTACGGCGAACAGGGCAAGGACAGCACGGTGAAATTTGAAATCACCTCGCTCCTTGACGACATCAAAGACGACAAAATCATTCAAAGCGCGCTTGCGTTCTCAATCGACGACTACGCGCTCAACTCGAATATCTATATATGCCAGCTTCCCGGCACGAAGGGCGACTTCAAGTTCACGAAAGACGGCACGATGAGCGGCACCGACCTTATAATCCTGTCGATGTACGAGGACGAAATCGTAAACCTTTCGGACTATCTTGCAACGGGCGACAAAACCGTCGATAAAGATAAGGATTATCTCAAAAACCTTGTATGGAAATCCTCGAACGAGCTTGTCGTCAAAGTCAAAGAAGGCGTTTTGCTTGGCATGAAAGAAGGCAAAGCGACAGTTACCGTCAGCGAGCAAATGAACGGGAAACAGGCCGTTGTCATCATCAACGTCAAGAAAAGAGAAAGTGCGACGGCGTCAGGCGTCATCGGAAACTACGACGACGCGACAATAAAGAGCGTCCGATTCAATTATTTCGACACGGTTGCGGCGTTTTCGAAGGGCGCGCAAACCACCGAGATCGGAAAAGCGGGCGACAGAAAGTTCTTCGGCGATATGAACAAAATCTCGTTCTATCCCGGCGAACAAATCAAACTTTCATACGACATAGAGCCGTGGTACGCCGCGGATAAATACACCGTAACGTTCTCGTCGTCGATTGAAGAAGTCGCTTCGGTTGACCAGAAAGGCAACGTCAAAGGGCTGAAAGAAGGTACGACGCTTATCCAACTGCGCGTGGAAAAGGATGGAAAACTTGCCGCAATGGCAACCGTTACCGTTGAAATCAAAAATCCTTTCGTCATTGAAAATCGTATGCTCGTGGCGTATAAGGGATTGGGCGGCGAAGTCGTAATTCCCGACGACGAAGGCATTTTATATATCGGCGCGTACGCGTTCTGTCTTTATACGACGGATAACTCGATTGAAGTTACCGAGGACGACTACGACAAAAACAAAACCCCCGACGGCAATATGGCGGTTACGAAAATCGTCGTTCCCGACGGTGTTGAGGAAATCCAGAAATATGCGTTTTACAACTGTCCGGCACTTGAAAGCGTCGTTATCCCCAAAAGCGTAAGGTTCATAAGAGAATATGCGTTTTACAACGACGTAAAACTGAACTCCGTCGATCTTGAAAACGTAGAGTCGATCGGGGCGCACGCTTTCGACGGTTGCAAAAACCTTTTAAGCGCGAATCTGACAAAGGCGTATGCGGTTGACCGCGAAGCGTTCAAAAACTGCGCGTCGCTTGAATCGCTGAATCTTTCCGCGCTTCGCAATACCGGCGACGGCGCATTCCGCGGAACAAGCGGACTTACAAGCGTAACGTTGACCGGAAATACTAAACTGTCAAAGTATATGTTTGCGGAATCGGGACTTAACAACGTTACTATTTACAATAAAGGTACCGTTTTGCCCGAATACGCGTTCTTAAACTGTAAGAATCTCACAAGCGTCACTTTCAGCGAAGACCTTGTCGAGATCGGTACGGCGGCGTTTAAGGGCTGCGAAAAACTGAACTCGGTCGATTTTAGGAAAAACGTCGCGACGATATCCGATTTTGCGTTTTCCGGCACTGCAATCGCAAGTCTGACGCTCCCTTCGGGCGAAGTCGTCATCGGCAATAACGCTTTCGACGGGGCGGCAAGACTTACGACCATAGTAATCAAAAAAGACACCCAAATCAACGCGCTGAAAGCGTCGACGTTCGCAAATACAGCGGTATCGACGTTCACTGTCGACAACGACAGCACGCTTTACAGTGCGGACGGCGGATTGCTTCTTGACAAGGCAGGCACGACGATTATCCTTGCCGCAAGAAACGCTGCGTACGGGGAATATATCGTAAACGCAAAATACGTGAAAATCGGAGACGGCGCGTTTGCGGGAGCGGACGTTACCAAACTCGTAATCACAAATCCCGACACGATAATCGGCGATTACGCGTTTGCGGACTGCAAAAATCTGACGGAAGTCGTTTTGCCCGAAACCGCGGGCAAGATGACGATCGGTATCCGCGCGTTCGCGGCTGCCGAAAACCTTAAAACGGTGACGAACCTTGACAAAGTAACGACTGTCGGCGACTATGCTTTCGCCGCCACGGGCATTACGAACGTTATTCTTGCCGAAAACGCTACTTACGGAGAAGGTGCGTTCTTCACGTCGAAAATTCAAACGGTAACAATCGGCAAAAACTCCACGTTCGGACTCGGCGCGTTCCAGAGCTGCGAATATCTGACGACGGTCAATATGCCTGCGGACGGAAACGTTCATTTCGGCAAGGTGTGTTTCGCATTCGATACGCAACTTGTCGATATCGACCTTTCAAAAACCGACGCGATTATCGAAGACCAGACATTCTTCAACTGCTCGTCGCTGAAAGTCGCAAATCTTCAAAATGTCACGGAAGTGGGCGAATATGCTTTCTCGAACTGCAAATCCCTTGAAACCGTTACGATGCCCGTCGTCGTGACGATTAAGGAGGGCGCGTTCGGCAAAACGATGCAAAACGGCGCGGCAACGATATTTTATGCGTTGACCTTGCCCGAAACCTTGAAAACAATCGGAGATTCCGCCTTTTTAGGAAATACGGGGCTTCGCGAAATCGAAATACCCGCGTCGGTTGAAAACTTCGGCAAATACGTTTTCACGTACTGCACCGGACTTGAAAAAGTCGTCCTTCACGAAAATGTGAAAGAGATCAAGGAATTCTGCTTTGCGGGCTGCACGGCACTCAAAACAATCAACCTTGAAAACGTCGAAAGGTTCGGGACGTATTCGTTCACGTCCTGCGCGGCGTTGGAAACCGTAAATCTTTCGGGCGCGGTCGAAATCGCAGAAGCCGCTTTCGCGTCGACTGCCGTAAAGGGCACCGCGGACGGCGCAATCGTCGCAAACAACCTGAAAAAAATCGGCGACTACGCTTTCCAAAACGTAAAAACGGCGACGTTCACCGCAAACAATCTTGAAGAAATCGGAATCGGCGCGTTCCAGTTTGCCGAAAACCTTTCGGAATTCGTCTTCTCGCGCGCGATAAATAAGGTAGGGACGGCGGCGTTTTACGGCAGTCTGTCGCTCAAAACTTTTGCGTATTACGACGGCGACGAAAAGAAGACCGACGGCAAAATCAACGATTACGCGTTGCTGGACGACGGCGTGCTTTATACAAAGATGCCTTCGGGCAAATTGCAACTTGCGTCCGTACCCGCGGCAAAGTTCACGAAAACGTTTGTCATCCGCGACGATGCGGAAAAAGTCGACGCATTTGCCGGCAACCAGAACGTCAATATCGAAAAAATCGTGTTCCCCGACGTGATGAAAACAATCGGCGCAAACGCGTTTATCGGCTACACGGCGTTGAAGACGGTTGAATTCCGCTCGTTCACCGCGCCTACGCTTGAAGACTTTTACACAAAGTCCGCGTCGCTTTCCGAAAACGATCCGGGATACGAAATACTGCACAACCAGATGGGCATTTTCAGCCTGGAACTTTACTATTACAACTTCGTCGACCTTGTCGGAAAGAGAAAACCCATTGAAATGATTCTTCCTGCAAACGCCGACGTCGAAGGATACGATTCAATCGTGTATCTCGTTTATTTCGGCTCGGTTGCAGACGCCGACAGAAGCGATTACGTCGCGCAAAGCAAACACCTTATCAGGTTTTTCGATTACGCAACGAAAATCGACAAAATCAAGGCGATAACGCTTTCGGACGAAAAACTTATCGACAACGCATTGTCGGCATACAACGCAATCAACCAAAACCCCGCGGACTACGGCTATGACGAAGCGGAATGGAACCGTCTTGTGGGAGTAGTGAAGTCGGCAAAAGCGCAAGTGAAAGCAATCAAGCTCGCAAACGCAAGCAAGAACGTTCAGGATATTCAGAAACTCATCAACGAACTGCCCGAAACGTTCAAAGTATCCGACCTTGAACAAATCAAAAAGGTCGCGTCGAGAATAGCGGGGCTTTCCTCGGAAGACAAAGCGATACTCGACATGACGAAATACAACGCGCTTCAATCGTCGTACGACGAATATATGGCGTCGGTGAAGGCGGAAATCGCCCCCGTGAAAAACGCCATGAGCAACAGCGCGGCGGGAGCAATCGCAGCCGCGGTATCGATACTGTCGCTTCTTGCGGCGGCAGTGGGCAAAAAATTCACGTTTTAGGAGGATTAAAAGATGAAAAAGAAAGTATTGATAATCACGACTGTGCTCTTTGTCCTTCTGACAAGTCTTTTTGCCTGCAACAAAGGTAAGAAGGTCAATTACAGCGACGCAATTAAAAAGTCTGCGGAAGCCGCGACCGCAATGGACGGCGTGATGACCGTCACCGACGGCGGCGAAGTCGTTTATAAATATGAAATAAACGTTATTATGAAAGGCACCGGCGCGGCGGTTACCACAAGCGAATCGCAATATAATTCAAGTTTCGTCTTCGACACTCAAAGCAGCGGCAACGAATACGAAAACTACGACAGAAACAACTTCGTGAAAATCAATTACGACGAAAGCAAGTTTACGGCGCATGTTTCCGGCGACACGGTAAGTATCACCGTGAGCGAAGAAAATTTTGCGTCGGTCGTGAACGCAGGCGCATACAAACCTTCGGGAAATACGGTGATAACGCTTGTATTTTCGGGCGATAAACTGCAAAGTATCGCAATGAACTACCTGACGAAAACGGGACTTAACGTCAGCGTCGGGTATACCTATAAGTATTAAGGAGAACGAAAATGTCGAAAAGAAAGAAATTTATCGTTATTCTGAACCTACTTCTTGTGGCAACGATGATCGTTACGCTTTGCGCGTGCGATAAAAACAAGGATAAAAATCCCGAAGTAAAAACGCTGTCCGCTCCGACGAATCTCGCCGATTCCGACGACGGCACGATAACGTGGGACGCTGTTCCTGACGCCACGCAATATACGATTTACATCGGCGGGCAAAGTTTCGACGTCACAACCAACTCTTATAAAGTAAACGTTACGACGGAAACGTTCACGTATTTTGTCATCGCAAAAGCGCAGGGATACAAAAACTCCCCTGCAAGCGAAACGAAAACGTTCATCGCAAGAGATCCCGTCGTGCCGCCTCGTCCCGCAGGGAAGGTGAGCGTCGCGATTTCGGGAGGCTCGGAAATCAAGAGCGGACAAACCCTTTTGCTTAAATCGGTTGTGGAAAATCTCGGCACAGACGATGTCGACGAAACCGTAACCTGGACGGTCGTCGAAGGCGGCGATTTCATAAGAATTTCCGGCACGGGGCTTGTTACCGCAAAAGAAGTGGACGGCGACAAAATCGTCAAAGTGCGCGCGACCAGCAACGAAAACAGCAAATATTACGCAGAAAAAGTCCTGACTGTCGTGACGCGTCCCGTCCTTACGCAGGAAATGCTCAACGCGTTGAACGGTACGAAAATCGGCTTTGCGGGATTTCTGAATATCAGCCTTTACACCCCGGGCGAGTGGACTAAGCAGTTGAAAGGTACTTACGCCACCAACGTCAACACCGCAATGGACGGCGAACACTGGTATGCCGAGTACGACAACGCAAACACGGGACTTGTGCAAGGAATGTATTACAGCAAACACGAAAATAAGGCGTGCGCGGTCGGGTTGAGTTTTATGAACGAAGAACAATACGTTCCGATGCGCGACGAAAACGACAACGAAATCAGTTGGGAAGACGCGGGACTTTACAACAGCCTTAACAATCTTTCGCTCAGTGATTTCACTTTCGACGCCAAAAAATGGCGTTGGATGTACACGGGCAGCGACAATACGTTGATGAAAAAAGTCGTGGCGTCCGCAAACCCGTACAATTTTGAGCCGAAAGCCCTTGGGCTTCTTATCGACGAAGGACAGGTAATGGGCATTTATGCCGAAAGCAACGACGACTACTCGATAAGCGAAGGGTATCTTGCGGTGCAGGAACTGTTCGTCGCAATCAATAAGGGCGAAACGGTTGTCGTTCCGCAAATCAAAAAATTGACTCACGACAGCGCGTACGACGCGGAATATTCGGCTTTCGCAACCGCAATAAACAATACGCGCGCACTCGACAGTTATAAACTGACCTACCGCAGCATAACGGGTTCTTTCCTGACAAGCGGCTACACCGAAGAAGGGTTTACCGAATACGTGACGAAGGACGAATGTTATTTCGCGCCTTATTCGGTATCCTATGACGACAACAAGCAGGAAGTAAAGAAGTATGCCGAAAACTCGGGATACGGGTTCAAGAAAATAACGGATACTCTTTATAACTCATACGTTCAGGAGTCCGACGGCACTTATCGCGCAACCCGCGCATACGCAGCAAGCGTCGACGCGGCAAAACCGAGTTTTGCATTCTCGGCAGAGATATTCAACGCGTTTTTCAAGGACGAAGAAGCGGGCACGATTACTTTCTATGCAAACGAAACGGTTTATCCCGTCGCGTCCACGTTCTACTTCGGACTGGGCAACGACATTAACCTTTACGGCATATTCGCAACGAAAGCATATCTTGACGGCGGCAAGACGCTCACGCCGTACGTAACGATCAAAGACGGATATATCGTCGAAACGGGGTTCTATTTCTTCCTTGGTTCGGTCTATGGATACGTCTTTATAAACTACGACGGGTTCAACGCGACTTCGTTGCCTAAGGACGTTACGACAACGTTTGAAACAAGGCAAGTGCCGACGTCGTGGGATCAGCTCACGATCAACGTGTCGAAAGGCAGCACGACCTCCGAAAACGTAGAAAGAAACGCCGCGGAATTTTTGAAAGAGTTTTTTGGCGACGAAAACGCCGCGACGGACGTACCTTTCTTCGGTAACGCTTTGGGCGACACTTTCGGCTTCGGACTCACGACAATCCATACGCCCGGCGGGAAGACGATTGCGTACAATTCGATCGTGTTTTATTACGACGTGCCCCTTGACGTAGACTATACGATTAACGAACCTTTGAGAAAGGTGGAAGCGTATCTGACGGAACTGGGGTTTGTAAAGAACAAATACGGCGAATTCAACAAAGGCAACATATGGGTTGCCCCGACAGATTCAAGTCTTGACCTTGTCATCTATATCTGGAAGACAAGGGAAGCATAAATAAGAAATCAATATTTCATTTCATAAAGGAGTGCAAAACAATGAAAAGAAACGGCTCATTCAGAAAAATTGCAAGAATCGCATTGTGCGTAATGCTTATAACGCTTCTTGCGGCAACGTTGTTTGCGTGCAATAAGGGCGGCACACCCACCCTTACGATGACGGCAAACCTCGAAGACGGAGCGCAGTTGAAGCTGGGCGGTTCGGTCAATTTCACGGTTACCGTGTCCGACGGCAGCGGTTATACGCTTTCCGTCGACAGAACGGACATCGCGAAAATCGACGGCGATACCCTTATTATCACAAAAGAAGTCGAGGAAGAAACCGTCGTTACCGTTACGGCGAAACTCGATAAAAACGCCTCGGTTACCGCAAGCAAAAAATACACGGTAATGCCCAAAGAAGTGTTGCCTACGGTTACGCTTGTTGCGAATAAGGCGTCCAACGCGAAAATCGCAAAAGGCGACGAAGTCAAATTCACGGCGTACGTGTCCGACGACAGCGACGTTTTGTTCAAAAGCGATAAGCCCGAACTTGTCAAGTTTGACGGAAACACGATGACGGTTACCGGCGACGTCACAAAAGTCACGTTAATCACCGTTACGGCTTACATAAGCGGCCGTCCCGAATGCTACGCGATGCGTTCGTTCAGAATCATGCCCCCGGCAACCACCGGTAGAGTAGTCGGTCAGGCGTTCGAGCTCAACAGCGAAATGATGAGCGTTATCGGCAACGATAGTATCACCGCAAAGGGCGTTGTCACCGACGTTTTTGAGAACATTAAAAACGGCGTGGTGACAAAAACCACAAAAACGCCTTACGACTTCCTTGTAAAAATGCAGGACGGCGCATGGTACGGCTCCTGGAATAAACAAGCCGAAGACGAAGATGAAATCGTCAACGTCATCAGCAACGGATATCGCATCGGCGCGGACTACTTCTGGAAAGACGCAAACAAAGGCGGACATCAGATTCTGGAACAATTCGTCAACAAAAACAACGTGGCGGACACCAAAATCGTAAAGGATTACAAAAGTGTTCCCGCAATGTGGGAAAATCAGCATCTCTGGAACCATATTCCCCAGCTTGACGTAAACAAGTTCGAAACGGTCGAATTCAACGAAGCTGACGCATACGAAGTGTTCAGATACAACTGCAAATATCAGGACGCCGCCGGAAACGATACCATGAGCGAAGCGGACGCATACCTTATGACCTATCTTTCCTGGTGTTTCACTCCGATGATGACCGAAACCATCGATTTTCTCGATTTCGTCGTTAAGGTTGACACAGACGGAAAGTATTACGTTTCCGAAGTCAGAATGCAGTCGATAACGGAATATTCCTACGAGAGCGAAAGCTCGACCACCACGCCCAAGGTTGTCGCAAAGGCATACACGACGGCGCAATTCACGCTCACAGGCTCCGGCACGACGGTCGTTCCCGACGTGGAGCCTTATGAAAACGATAACCCCGAAATGAACAAATACCTTGAAGACGCGCTTAACGGAATCAAGGGACAAAATAACTATATCTTTGAAGCGGTCGACAGCGGCACGAGTTCGTATAACCCCGGAGATTACGGCGATGCTTCCGCGGACGAAGAAGGTACGCAAATCAAAAACTATCCGTCCGCAACGGGTACGGTCGGCGTGAAAGGTTACGTTACCGCGGACACGATACTTTTTGAAGACACGTTCAAGTATTCGATTTATCAGGACGGCGACGATCCGTACAGAATCACGTACTACGGTTATAAAAAAGTTAACGACACCACCTATGACGAGTTCGAATACGACGCGACTCTCGGAAAAATGGCGGGCAAATCCAGAAACGAAGGCACAATCGTCGATGACATCATCCCGAAGTGGGATTTCTCGCCGTACGTTTTCGAATACGCTTTCACCGACACGAAGGGAAAGGGTGCCAATTTAAAAACATATCGTACTTACGTGCTTCGCGACGTTGCGCTTACCCGTGCGGTTGCAATGGAAACGACGATGCTGTCGGAAGCGAAAAGCGTCACCGAAAACAGCAGAGATTATATGACCATTACGATTGAACAAACCGGCGAAAAAGCGAGCCTTTACTCGGTGGACTTCCCGTACGACGTAACCATGGCAAGCGGCTCGATGAAGATATTCTTCAAGAGCGTCGGAAAAACGGCAGAAGAAATTTTGCCCGCGGGCACGTTCAAAAACGGTTATCAGCAAAAAGAAGCGATAACAAGCTGGTCGCAATTTACGATGACCGACTTTTACTATGCACACGTCCCGTGCGGTGGCATCACGGAAGCCAAACACGGCGCATCGCACCCTTACGGCTGTGACTTCGATTACAACACCGACGGCAGCATCAAAAAAGACGAAAAGGGAAACACGATGTACGTTCACAAAAAACACATCGTCACCGCAGACTATGCAATACAACAAATCTTCGGCGACAAGAAAGTTATAAGCCCCGACTTGTTGTTCTCCTTGTTCAACGACAATGTTCACGGTCCGTGGTATCACGACAATGTCGTCGGAAAGGGCGCGGACAATAAAGACGTGTATCGCGAAAGCATCACCCTTACCGCAAAGTGGAATAATATCGACGAAAACGGTCAGCTTCCCGACGAAGAATACGAAAAAGTTATCACGATGATCAAGACAAAACTCGCCACGGGCGGTTTTGCAGTGTCCGATTCCAACAGCAACTGGGAAGGTCCCAACAGCGTAAAGGGTAGTTTTGAAAAAACCCGTTACATGACGTATACCAACGGCGAAACGATGATCGTTTTTGAAAACATACATACGGCATTCTTCTATATCAGCATTTACAAAGCAGGCGAATGGACGCTTGCAAACAAATAAGTCTTAAACGACAAAAAAGATGAAACGTAACACAAAACACATCTTAATCGCGTTAATTTTGACGATAATCGTTGCGATTACGCTCGTAGCGTGCGACAAAGGCGGCGGACAGGGACAGCCCGGGAACCCGCCTGCGCCGCCTACGCCGCCTGCGCCGCCGCGCGAGCCCGTCGTCGAAGTTTCGGCAAAGTACGACGAAGTTACGGTGACCGACACCTTTGAAGGTTACCGCTTCGACAAGCTTTTTTCTGTGACGGAAGACGGGGTAAACGTCCTTATTCAGGACAGGTATCTGGACAAAACGAAACTTCCTTCGTCCGCGGGCGAAGGGAGCGTTACCTGCACCTATAAAGGAAAAAGCGCGACCGTCAAAATCATATTGCGAAACACCGTTTACAAGGTTACGCCGACGGTTACGTCCGTTACGATAAATCAGGTTCAGGTTGATAGCGGCGTCGATTTTTCAAAGTATTTTTCGGTTACGGCGGACGATAAGCCCGTTGAAATTACCGAAGACATGATCGAGAGCGACGTCCGTCGCGACGTGGGCGACTACACCGTGTCGGTAACGTACAAAGGCGCAAGCGCAAGCATTGCCGTGCACGTAGAAGAAGGACACGTCATCGAAATAATTGACAGTTTCAACTCGTTTGAAATTGCCGAAGACATGCTTTCGTCGTTTGACGTGACCACGCTGTTTTCGCTGTATTTCGACGGCGAAGCGGTGAAAGTAACGGAAGATATGATTGACGCGACCGCGCTTGAAAACGCGACGGCGGGCAATTCGTACGTCGTGAGCATGCGTTTTGAAAAAGGCGGATTCTCAAACGAAAAATCGGTGACGGTAAACGTCGTGGAAGCGGCGGAAACCGTTGTCACCGCAAAAAACACCGAAACTTATCCCAACGGCGCGGCGATTGATTTAACGAGTTTATTTTCGATAACGAAAGGAACGGAAGTCATTCCCGTGACTCCGTCAATGATAACCGGTACGATCGACTACACGACGGAAGGCGAAAACCCCGTTACGATAACTTACGGTGATATCCAAAAAACCGCAATCGTTACCGTGAGATACGGCGTTATCATCAATCTTCCGCGCGGCGACGATATCCCCGTTACCATCGGCACGGATAAAAACTCGTACGATTTTGCGGCGGACTTTTCCGTCATCGTGAACGGGGTAAAATATACGCAAATCGAGGATCTTATCGATATTTCCGGAATAGATTTTTCAAAACCCGGCACGACAAGCGCGAAAATCACTGTTAGGTACAACAAAGACAAGATCCCCACAAGCGGTCCGAATTATGAAACCTATGAAAAAACGTTGACATACGTCGTCGTAACGAACACTTACGAAATAATCGTCGGCAAAGAAGAAGTCATACTTGAAAAAGGCACTAAATCTTACGACGTATTGTCAAACGTAAGGGTTAAGGTCAACGGCAAAAGCCTTATGCCTTATCCCGACAGAGAAGTCGCGAAGAACGATCCTCTTGCGGTTTACGTCGAAAGCGTCGGACATATCGACTTCGATTCAATTGCTCAGCAAAAAGTAACGCTTAAAGTTTACGTCAACGGCGTGGACGAAGATCCCGTCGAAGTATCTTACGGTGTCCTTATAAAATCGGACATCGTCGTTACCGCAAAAAACAAAGTGGTGTTTTCGGACACGACGATTTACACGAAAGATTTGTTTGACGTCACGAGAAACGGCGAAAGCATTCCCGTGACCAACGATTTGATCTCGGGCAAAGTCGACACTTTCAGAACGGGCGAATATACGGTAACGATAAATTATCTCGGATTCGTCGCAAGCGCGAAAGTTTTCGTTCTGGACAACGGACTTGTCGGTAACTACAAGACGCAGGTTACGCGCATTCCCGAAAAGGACGACGGCGACGGCGACGATTACGGCAGCGGTTGGGGCGACGACTATGGCTGGGGCGCGTCCTATGCCACGGCTTCGGCAATCACCGCATACGGGTTCAGCGTGTCGCAAAACGGCGAAGTCTTCCTGAACGGCAAGGCGGCGAAAATGGAGGAGTGCCTTGAAGACGGCTCGATAATTCTCAAAGTCGGCACGGACAAATTCACGCTCCGATACGAAAACGGCGTTGCAACGCTCAATCCCGAAAACTCGTTGAAGATGACGTTTTCGGAAGTAAGACGTCCGTTCGTGTTTTTCAGGGACGACGTATGGAGAATTTCGGCGCACTTTTCGGTGAATACGCTGTCGCAATACGTCCTTGCGGACGTTGTGACCGGCACGTCCTACGACGTTTATAAAATCATTCCGAAAACGCAGGACAGCGGTCTTTCGACAAAATTTTACTGCATGAAAACCCGACTTGCAGAAAGGACAAGCAGCGACACGAGTTATGACGTCGCGTTCGGCGACTGCACGCTCGGTACAGGCACGGTCGTTCCCGTTACCGGCGTAAGCACGACGCTTACCTTTGGCGGCGAAACGCTCGACTTCACGATGAACGATTCGAAATCGGGCAAAACAATCGCCGTACAGGAAACGACCGAATACGCAAACAAAAAGTTTTCGGGTACGGTTGACGGCGAAACGGCGGAACTTCGCTTTGACAGAAACGAAACTTTGTCTTTAATCGTTAAATATAAAACGGTAATAAGCCTTAGCAAGTACGATATAGCCGCGCTCAAAAACGGATATATCGATCACGAGAACGACGAAGTTTTCGTTTATGACTTCGCAAAAGACTATTACAGTTACAAATTCTCGCTCGACGTCGAAAACGGCACTTTCACCGTCCTTGAAAAGGACAATCTTTTCGGAATTTACAAAAACGGCGACAAGTACGTTTATCTTGACGGATACGGCACGGGGCTTGTCAACTTCGGTCAGGGCTCGCAATACGACACGTCTCTTTCGTACGAAAGAAAAGGCGGTGAAATCGACCTGACTTTCCTTAATACGAAGCCTTCGTTCAAGTATGGCGCGGGCGCGACGATGTATATCGACTCTTTCGGCAACGTCCTTACCGCAAAGAACTTTGTCGGCGGCATCGAAAACGGCACGGACTTTGAAAACGAAAAAATCCGTGGCGGCGCGCTTGTGAGAATTCTTTACAACGTCATCGGCGCGGACTTAACGGGAAACAACGCGAAAAAAGAATTTTATAATTCCCTTGAAATCGTCACCAAAGACGGCGAAATCAAGGGCGAAGAAGCGATAAAAGCAATTTGTTCCGGCACGGGAAAAATCATCGACACCTCGACGATAAGCTTCACAAGGGGCGGCTTTTACAAATATACCGTTACCGCCGACGTGTTTGGCGAAAAAGTGACGAAAACATTCTCGGTCGAAGTGCTTGCGCTCGCGCATCAGGACAATAAGTACGCCTGCAATTTCGGCAGCGGGATACTCAACGATTCGGTCACGCTCTCGATCGACGCGAACGGTCGCGTGAAATTCGCCTCTGGAAATACGTACAAAGGGCTTGCAAGGTTCAACGAAAACGGATTCTTTGCAAAGGTTTCGGGCGAAGGCGGCACTGCATACCTTTCGGCGACGGAAAGTAACGGGGTTGTCCTTGTGAAATGCACCGGTGCGCTTTCGATTAACGAGTATTTCGTCCTTGGCGGAAACGTCGGCGGAATGACCGCGGGCGCGAACGGAAAAGTGCTCAGAAAAATTGTTTACAACGGCGCAGAAACGTGGTATTTCAGCGAAAACGCAAGTTCAATCGGCGAAATTGCAACGATAAACGTGTTAAACGGCACGAACGTTGAAGCAGGCGCAATAGTTGAAATAAACGTCGAAGATATGAAAACCGTTGCGAGAATCAACAGCACGAACAGCGCGACGAACGGACTTGAATTTTCGGACGGCGTGCGCGGCGAATATACGCGCGACGGCGCGGAAAACCTTGTCATCGACGGGTTCGGTACGGCGACGCTCGGCGCGAAAAGCGCGAAATATCAGATCAATGCGGACGGAAGCGCGTCGGTTTATTTTGACGACGGACTGAAAGTTTACGTCTTGTCGGGCGGAAAATACAGCGATTCCGCAATCAAGCTCGACGCGACGCTTGTCGAAGGAAAGACGTACACGGCACAATACTCGTTCAGATGCGAAAACTCGGTTATTGCTTATGAAGCGACGACCACGTTCAGATTCGGACAAAACGGCGTTGTCGAAGTAACGTCGGTAAGTCCCGATCACGACAGCGGCGATTTCGCCTGCGAGTCGGACAGATACGAGGCGGTTTACGCAAGCGGCGCGGGCGCGCGCGGCACTTATACGGTAAGCGGCGACGTCGTGACCGTCACTGTAAACGGCTTTACGTTCACGTTCACGATCAAAGACGTCAGTGTGGCGGGCGTACTGATCTGCTCGTCCACGACGGTAGACAGCGGGGCGCACGGATATTTTGCCGTCGGCACCGCATTCATTAACTAGTTCTTAGAAGGTTGCGGGCGCGACGCGTCCAAGGCTTATAGGATAAATTTTTTACAAAGGAGAAACACCTATGAAACGAAGCAAATTATTGTTAGTGCTGGTTCTGGCGCTTGTAGCGGTAATGGCTTTGGTGGCGTGCGACAAGACGCCCGTACACGAACACGCGTACGGCGGCTGGACAATCGAAACCGCGCCGACCGCTTCGGCAGAAGGGACAGCGACAAGAAAATGCGCTTGCGGAGAAAAGGAAACGGCAACGCTTGCGAGCCTTTCGGACACATCGGTCTGGACGGTAAGCAACAACGTTCCCGCGACTCATACACAGGACGGCTGCACCGTCTACACTTCGCAATACGGCACGGTAGTCGTAACGCTCGGTAAACTTACCGATCACAAATACGGCGCCTGGGAAATCACGGTTGAGCCCGACTTAACCACGGCAGGCAAGGCAAAACGCACCTGCGAATGCGGCGACATCGATGAAGTCGACGTGCCCGCGCTTGAAAACGCGAGCGTATGGACGGCGGCAACCGTTGTCAGAGCGTCGCACGACGAAGAAGGGCTTGTGAGATACACGTCCGTTTACGGCACGGTCGAAAAGACTGTCGCGAAGGGCGAACATTCCTGGTCAAGCTGGAAAATCGTCACCGCTCCCACCGCAACCGAAAAGGGCGAGGCGGCAAGATTCTGCACCACCAACGGTTGCAAATCGACGGAAACGGCGGAACTTCCCGTGCTTACCGACACCACTGTTTGGACGGCAAGCGTAACGGCGGCAACCTGCACGACTCCCGAAATCACCACTTACACGTCGGATTACGGCACTGTCACGGTTGAAACTGCGGCGGCAAACGGACATAACTTCCAGGTCAGCGCAATTATCGCCGAATCCAAGTGCACCGAAAAAGGCTCCGCAACAATCAAATGCACGGTATGCGGCTGCGAAGAAACCAAGGAAATCGCCGCTCTCGGCCACGATTTCAGCGGTGCTTTCGTTCCTTATATCGAAACCATCAGCTATGGAGATGAATACGAAGGCGGTACCGAATACGACGGCAGTCAATATCACGCACAAAAATGCTCGCGTTGTGGCAAATTCGACTCACAGAACAAGCAGGAGCATGACTTCAAAGGTGCGGAAGTTATCTTCACCAGTGTTGAAAACGGTGGGTATCATCAAGTCAGCGCAAGCCACAATTGCGTAGTCTGCGGACGTAACAAAAGCTTTGATCCGGTAACCGGTACTTGGGGCAATCTTGAAGACGGCTGGACGAAGGGCGAAACCGTTGAGGCAACTTATACTTCTGCGGGTTATACCGAATATACAATAGAAAGAGACGGCGTAACTTATACATACAGACTTCCCATTGCGAAACTTGTCGCGCCTTACGACGGCAAGACCTACGGCGTTATCGAAATCGACGGCGCAACCGATCCTGACGAAATTCCCGACAGAGTAATCAACGGTTATGCAAGAAGCGCTCACGTAACGCTTGACGAAACCGGCAAGGGCACGGGCGTTGGCGGATATCCGTTCAACGGCAACGTATCGGTTGTCATGGAAGATCCCGCAACGGGCAAGGTAAAAGTAATTTCCGGCAATACCAACTTCACAGGTTATGTCGATGCGGAAACCGGTATAATCGTTTGTGCAAGAGACGCCTCTTTCGATTTTGTATTCCTTCTTACCCCGTATGAAGAAAACACAAATGCAAACAACGTGAAAGCGTCGGTCTTTGCGGGCACTCTTGCAATCGACTATTCCGTAAATTGTGAGATTGGCGCAAAACACTCGTTCAGTATTTTCAGCACCGATAGCGGCGTTTATTTCGGCGTGAGATTCAACAACGGCACAGCCGATATCAGCGCAAACGAATGCTTTGCGGCGGAAAATCTTGTCGTGTTTGACAAAGACGGCAACAAGATCAAAGGGTTCAAGAAAGTCGACGGAACGACGACCGCCCTTGACGGATACGAAGGCACTTATACCAACAGCGCAGACGCAACCGAAAGCGTGGTCATCGACGGTATCGGCGGTCTTGTCATCAACGGCACAGTAAACGGCGTTTATACGAAAGCGGCAGACGCAGACTATTTTGAAGTTTACGTTGTTGACGGCAGCGGCGTTAAAACGGCTTATTATCACGTAACCATTTCGGGCGATAAGTATACCAAAGTCGCGAAAAACGCAACCGTGAAGTTTACTTCTGCGGAAGGCACCGCTCCTGCGGACGCAACCGTTTTCGCAAATATCGAGTATGTTCTTGCCCCCATGGCTGACACCGAAACCAAAAAGTTCATGGGTTGGAAACGTGCGGGCAGTGAAGAAATCATCACGTCCGTGAAACCTGCAATCGACGAAGAAATCAACCTTGAAGCTGTCTGGGCAGACAAGGTAAAAATCAATATCGTTGACAGCGTCGGCGGAAACAAAACCGCATATATCGGCGACGGCGATATGATTGCAACCGCGCTTCCCCCATACGAAATCGAAAAGACCGTTTCGCCTGACAACACAAAATACTTTGTCTGCTGGTATATCGACGCCAACAGCAACGGTGCGTTTGACGCAGGCGAAGCCATTGAAGCGGAAACTGAAATTACCACAGCCGACAACGGAATCACGGTTGTCGCAAATTGGGCAGATATCCCCGTTTATGCCGGAACGTTTAAGATGTATGATGTCGGCTATGAAACTAATGTGTATGGTGGAAATGTGACCATCACGATCGATTTTACAGGAAAAATCACTGGCGAGGTAACGGGACAAGTAAATAGCTACGATGCAAAAACCGGATTGTTGACGTGGGACAAAAATACGATGTATTTTGATGCGGTTCACGGATTTATGATTGCACCGTATTCCAATCTTGCAACAAGTGAGCTTAAATTTAACGAAGTGTATTTCGGCGGAAGAAACCTTGAAAGCAGGGAATCTGTTGCAACATACGCTATTAAAGACAGCACTAACAGTTGGTGCGCAAGATTTTTCGCGATAGACAATGACGTTATTTTCTGGTATGGTGATTCAATATACACCAACGTTGCTATAACAAATTCATTCGGTGAAGTATTGTCAATCAAGAAAGACAGCGCAAATTCCATTAAACTTGCCAAAACTCTTATCGTGAAAGATGGCGAAGGCAATATAATTTTTGCGGTTGCAGCTGACGGGACAAGTTTCTCCGGCGGAACAAAAACGAAAGCGCTTGACGAATACTATGGCACTTATACTTGCGAAGGACAAGACAATCTTGTTCTTGACGGCGTAGGCAACTTCGCATGGGGCAGCAAAAACGGAACATATACGCTCAAAGACGCGACGGCAAAAACGTTTGACGCATACGTTGTCGCTGACGGAAAGAACACCGAGTATTACGTGATTACTCTTGACACGACGGCAAAGACATATACGACTGTTAAACCTACGGTGCAAATTTCATTTGAAACCGAGCACGAAAGCGTAACCGCAGTCGACGTAAATGCAAACGTTGCGTATACGTTGCCGACGATAACAACGACAGGATTTGTTCTTCGCGGGTGGTATGTAAAAGGCGATGCTGACATGAAACTTGTCGGCGCGACTTATGTTCCTGCCGAAAACGTAACTCTTGTTGCAAAATGGGACGAGGCGATTGTTATCACATACAATTACCTTGACGGTGGCGCTCACGAAAACAAAGTAGTAACTTCGTATTATGCAAACGATAAAATCACTCTCGAAAAAGTCGATTTCAAATACGGCACCCTTGTATTTGACGGTTGGTATACCAAAGACGGTTCGACAACCGACGATTGGGGCACCAAAATGAAAGACAACGACGTTGTTACCGAAAGTGCGACGTATTACGTAAAATGGATTGTCCCCCATGCAATGATGGGTACATATTCGGGTTATGAAATTGACGGAAGGCTGTTAACAAGTCAAAAGACTTTAACAGTTGACGCATACGGCAAGACGACTGGACTCCAAAGCGGATCGATTTTTGATTTTGATGCAGAAACAGGCTTGTTCAAAATCGGTACGAGCGACCGTTTCAAATATGGTCATTACGATGCGGTTTCGAAAGTTCTTGTTGTTTCTTATGCGACTTTCTATTCATCGAGTTCCGAAATTAGCCTGAAAGACGATTTCTATGTGTTTGTCGAAGGCGAAAGCGCGACATTCACTTCGGTTTGCGTATGGAATAAGGACAAAACCGCACTTATGGGTTATGGCGAAAACAAATTCTTCTTTGTTCATAACAATAAGGTTTACGGCGACGTTACTGTAACTGCAAAGGATTCGGCTGGTAATGCTATTACGGATACGTCTAAATATGCAACCGCAAGCAACCTTATAATTGCAAGAAACAGCGAAGTCATTGCACAATTTGGCTATGACGGAATGACGTTGGTTGAACTTGACGGATATCAAGGGAAATACACCGCTGCCGCCGACGTTGGCGAAGTTGAACTTGACGGCGTAAAAACCATTAAGTTTGGCGGAAATACCGGTACTTACGCAAAAGCAGAAGATGGCGCGGGATACACCTTTGACGTTTATATGACCGAAGGCGAAAACACCGTATATTATCGTGTAACCGTTGAAAAGAGCGGTATGACCTGCACGGTTGTTAAACCTATGGTAACGATTACTTACGACAAAAACGGCGTAACCCCTGTTGAAACGCTTGTTGAAAGCGAATCGAAGAACATGAACGTTGCATACGCTTTGCCCGTGCTCACAAATGCAGACAAGGTTTTCCGCGGATGGTACGTTTCCACCGACGCAAGCATGACTCTTGTTTCTGCAAACTACGTTCCTACTGCTGACGTAAAGCTCGTTGCAAAATGGGATGACAAGGTTACGCTCACCGTTGTTTATAGCGAAACCAACGAACAAACGTTTGCTTATGGCGTTGGCGATACGCTCAATATGAACAAGTATATCCCCGCTTATGCAGACGGCAAAGCATTTGATCATTGGTATACTCTTGATTCCGAAGGAAAGCAAGTCGTATTCAACTCGAATGTAATTAACGAAAGCATAAGGGTTTATGCGGCATATGTTGAAGCGGTTAGCCCGTTTGTCGGAACATTTAAGGGTATTTATCTTTCAGTTCCTGCTTCAAGCTATGATAGAAAAACCGGAGTATATGCAAATCAAGAGATAACTGTTACGGCGCAAGGAGATGTAACGGGTAGCATTAAAGGAAAGATCAGAAATTATGATCCTACAACCAACACGTTTGAAATTGTCGACGCAAGTAACTCTTCGCGTGTATATCCGTGCAGTTATGATCCGTCGACAGGTTTGTTTGCGGTAAACGATTACAGCACGACTTCTTCGTCAAGATCTATCAAAGTGTTTGTCATGAATGCTTCGTCGCTTAAAATCGAAACCAACTATTACGGACATGCAAATGGTCTTGAAATGGTCGCGTTCTCTGTAAAAGTAACGGATGCAAGCGGCAGCAGAAAAGTTAACGTATTCTTGAACAACGGAAAAGTATATGGCAACGTAACCGTATATATTAACGGAAGTGTTGCAACCGACGTCTCACAAATCGGACAGTCTATCAACGATGTTGAAACACTGGTGTTTGAAGATCAAGACGGCAATATTATTGTCAAATACAAAAAGTCCGGTTATACATACGTTAAGGATGAATAATCCCGACACTCAAAGACGAAAGTCGATGAAGTAATTAAAGACGCCCCGACGGAAACGTCGGGGTTGTTTTTTGCGGTTTTGCGGTTTTTGATGCGGATTGCGCCCACAAGCGGTCGCGGAAATCGCAGGCGGCGGACGGTTTTGATCAAAATGCCGTTGCAACGGCGGGGAAACGGTGGTACAATGGTTTTATGGCAACACTCAGGGAAATTATCGACAACAGCAATTACGCCGTTTTCTTCGGCGGCGCGGGCGTATCCACCGCAAGCAACATCCCGGACTTCCGCGGGAAGAACGGCATTTACAACACCGAAAACGAGTGGGGACTTCCGCCCGAAATCATTATCTCGCACACATTCTTCACGCGGCGCACGAAAGACTTTTACGATTACTACAAAAAGTATATGGTATATCCGTCCGCCGTGCCGAACGCCGTGCATATCGCGCTGGCAAGGCTTGAAAAGGAAGGCAAAATCAAGGCGGTGCTGACGCAGAATATCGACGGGTTGCATCAGGCGGCGGGCAGCAAAAACGTCTATGAACTGCACGGGAGCGTCCACAGAAATTATTGCACGCGCTGCGGAAAGTTTTATGACCTTGATTATATTCTCGGCGCAAAAGGCGTGCCGACGTGCGAGTGCGGCGGCGTGATTAAACCCGACGTCGTTTTGTATGAGGAGCCGCTTGACGACGACGTATGGCAGGGCGCGTGGGAAGAAGTGCGACGCGCCGATACGCTTATTGTGGGCGGCAGCAGCCTTACGGTTTATCCCGCGGCGGGGCTTGTCGATATGTTTTACGGAAAGAACCTTTGCATAATAAACGCAACTCCGACGCCATTTGACCGCCGCGCCACCTACCTTTCTCACGACAGTTTAACCCGCGAGTTCGAAAACTTATAATCCGCATAAATTATCGAAAAACCGAATAAACAAACGAAAAGACCGAAAGTGATTTCGGTCTTTTTTATGTACCGCAAACGGTGCATACGTGATGATAACATAATATTGTAAAAAGGAGAAAAACCATGTTTGAATACAAAAAAATAGTTGACGAATTGCTGAAACAAAACGGCTTTGAACACCAAAGCCTGTCGTATCTTGAAAAAAGATACAAAGACACCGAATACTTCGGCGACGACTACAACGAGTCGCTTCGTCTTTTCAAATTCTTGTTCGCCGCGCACACGAAAGAAACGGATATCGAACTTTGGAATACGATTCATTGCCTGTTCGATAAATCCTTGCGCCATTATGACCGCGCCGATTTCACGAAAGAAGAGTGGGCGTATTTAAAGAAGGTTTTGGAAAAGAGCAAGCGCGACAGAAAGTACGGCACGGCAAACTTCAATGCGCCGATGCAAACGAAAAGATTGTATATAGAAGGGTTTCAACCGCACCATCTGGAATTTGCGAAAGCGTATGCGAAAACGCATTTCGACGACGAGTGCGGATACTATCAGGCAAAGATGAAAAAATGCGAAATCGTAAGTTTATCATCAAGAAGCAACAGTTTAAAGTTTGTAATTTTGCAAGAAACGTCGGGGTTTCAGATCGGCGAGATTAAACTTTGTTACAATGACAAAGAAGACGAGCCGTGTATTTCCGTATTGATTTACGACGAGTTTAAGCGGCAGGGCTACGCAAGCGAAGCGGTCGGCGCGTTGTATGAAAAAATTGCGACCGGGTGCTTTGTAAGAACAAAGTGCACGGACTATTGCGGGGTAAGAGAACCCGTGCAATATTTGCCGAAAAAAATTGTCTGCTTTCCGCAAACGAAAGAGGCGTTAAGTTTTATGAAAAGCCTTAAAATTCCTTTTGAAAAGACCGACGACGATCCGAAAACGTTTTGGGGTTCGGGGGAAAGTAAAAAACCCGTTTACAAGGCGGAAATAAAATACGATATCCCGCCAGAATACGACTTTTCAAAAAAATGACCGAACAACAGCGATTGTACCGTAAAAGGTACGAAAAGATTTTTATAATATCGTTGTATCAATAATCCGACCGTCCGATAAGATAATCGGAAGACACGTCAAAAAGGTCGGCAAGGCGCGAAAGGTTGTCAAGCGTCGGCTCTGCCGTGCCGTTTTCGTAACGGATATATGACGGCTGGGCGATTGAAAGATAACTTGCAACGTCGCGCTGCGTCATGTTGTGTTGCTTCCGAAGTTCCAGAAGCCGTTTGGGGAAAGTTGTCATATTCTTCATTGACAATTATAGCCTTTGGCTATATAATTATTACTAAATATAGCGTAACGCTATCAACAAAGAAGATAAAAGGAGAAAAATTATGAGTAGCAGTATGTACAAATCGCAAATCGACCAAATCAATAACAATATCGAGAGATATCGTCGCGAAATCGAGCAAAATCTTCGTCAATACGAAAGCGAAAAAAGAAACGCCGACAATTATGAAAGACAAGAACGGCAGTATCAGCAAAAAGTGGACGAAATCCGCCGTAACATGGAATATCAGCAAAGGCAAGCAGACGATTATCGTCGTCAAAAAGAAAGAATCCTTAGCGGTGCTCAAAGATACAAAGACAAAGCCGACGACGCAAATCGTCAAATTGAACGGTTGTTGCGTGACAGGGACAATGCTCAAAGGAATTACGAAAGAGAACTCGAAAGAGAATTACGAAACAGATAATTATTTAGGAGAAATAATTATGGGAATGACAATAGGGAAACTCATTGTTCAGCGCGACAATTTTAAGGTTGACGAAACTTATCAAAGACCGCCGGACGCTTGGTCGAATAAGGACAAACAGTGTTTTATCGATACGATATTAAGGAATGAGCCCGTGCCGCTTTTCTTTATCAATGAGAAAGACGAAGACGGCAAAAAAGTCAATTACATCGTTGACGGTCAGCAGCGAATCAACTGTATTCTGGATTTTTACGACGGCAAAATTGCATTAAGCAAGGTTTTTTCCGCGCCGGAACTTGACGGAAAGAAATATAAAGACTTGCCTTCAAAACTTCAAAACAAGTTTTTGGATTATTCCCTAGCATTCAAAATGATGTCCAATTACGACGACGAAAGGGTGCGTATGATTTTTTCAAGATTGCAACGCGGAAAAGCGTTGAGAATCGGCGAAAAACTGAATGCAAAACCCGGGAAAATCGTTGAAGTAATGAGAAAAATCGCAAATCACGATTTCATTGCCAAATCAATCGGTATAAAAGGCCAGCGTTATCAAACTTACGAAGACGTCGCAAGGATTATGTATTTTGAAAAATTCGGTGCGAAAAAGTGCGGCACCGACGAAATCAACGAGTTTTTCGATACATATAAAGACCTGGATTTCGACAGTGTCGTTTACAAAAAGGTTATTAACGTTTTGAACTATCTGTTGAAATGCTTCCCCGCAGATCCCGGCAATTACCAATATTTCAATAAACACGTATGGGTGTTGACCGTATATACGGCAATAAGCGAACTTAAAGACGGATATGCTTTGAACGGAAAAGAAAACGACGTGAGAGTGATAACGGAAAACTTCCATGATAAAGTGTATTCGGAAGTATGGAGAGATTCCGATTCGTCGTTGCAAAGGTTTTACGAAAAAACACGCGGCGGTTGGTCAAAAGAACTCATCGCATTCCGAAAGGACGCCTTTAAGGAGTATTTAATCCTCGGTATTCATCCGAAAGAACTCGATATAAAAAGACAGATATCCGACGAAGAAAAAATCGCGGCGTTTGCGAAAATTGCGGCAAGAAGTTGAAGGACTATAAAGAAGCGGAATATCATCACATCGAATTATACAGCGAGGGCGGCGAAACGAAAATCGACAATATTATGGTTTTATGTCCCGAGTGCCATAAGGAAAAACACAGGGAAAAACCAAACGGTCGTGATATCGACGAGCGCGAAACGTTCGCAAAAGAAGAAACGGACGACTCTCTCTACGACGAAGATTTTGACGAATTCGAAGACGAAGACGAAGATGACGACGAAAACGAATTCGACGACGTAGATGAAGAATAACGCGAGAACCTTTAAAGTAAGATTTTTGGAAACATAGGAGAAATAACGTGAAAGAATTATATGTCAAAAAAGGCGACAACGAATATGAGAAGGTAGAATTTAAGGATTTGCTGTCCTTGCAATTCGATTACGACGGAGACGGTGTGTTGTTGATCACAGAAGAGAATTATTTGCGACTGAAAATGGCGATTGACCTTAACGACAGGTACAGCGTCGGAAATGCCGATAATGAAAAAACCGCGCAATATTACGTCAAAAACGATTATCTGAAAGGCGGACACCTTGTGAACGATATTGGCGTAATCAAGGAAGTTTGCAAGCGTATAGACAAGGAAAACTCAACGCACTTGTCGGTTGTCGGCAACAGAAAAATTAAAATATCCAACAAAACCAACAACGGAATCGATATTATGGCGAAGCGCATAGCAAACGTCGAAAATTTGGAACAACGCCTTAAAGACGGCGATCCGAGCCTTGTGCAGGAACTCGGCGGGAAAGTTGGCGAAAGACACGCCGTTTCGTTTGCGTCGAAGTTCTGCACAGAGGTATCGCTCACGGCGTTTGGCAACACTAAGTTTGCAAAGTTCGACTCGGTAATGCGCGACGTGTTGCCGATTTACGCATACAATTATCTGGGTAAAACGTACTGGAAAAAAACCACAAGGGGCAATTACGTGTCGACGTTTTCCGCGGACAAATACAAGGAGTATCTGGAAGTTGTCACGGACGTTGTCGATGCGACAAAACACAGTTTTCCCGACGTCGATATCGACAAACTCGATTTAATGCTTTGGTACTATTACAAGGGGAAATCGAACGTCTTGAACGAATTTGTGAAAAACCATACAAGAGAAATCATACTTTAATTAAATACAAAACAAAAGCCTTCCGGAAGGGAAGGCTTTTTTGTGCGGTAAAAAATAAATTGTAAATGAGTTTGACGGTTTTTTGTTTGTTTTTGCCGATGAGTAAGCGGTTATTTTTGCTTGTCTTTGCTGATAAATAAGCGGTTATTTTTGCTTGTCTTTTCCGATATAGAAAAGGGCAAGGCACTCGGGGCCGACGTGCGCGCCGATAATGGGACTCATTTCGTTTATGACGATGTTTTTATATCCGAAATGCTCCTCGATTTTTTGTTTCAGCGTGAGAGCGTCCGCCTCGC
>ERZ1031954.89-NODE-89-length-36767-cov-7.238314_pt1 | contig 36767 bp, 40 predicted proteins | sample MGYA00516701_ERZ1031954 | MGnify/ENA primary metagenome ERZ1031954 (study PRJEB33719, sample SAMN04261284) | wastewater metagenome | biome: rural village; feature: human; material: feces | host: Homo sapiens | place: El Salvador | collected 2013-01-07 ...
AGATCTACACTCTTTCCCTACACGACGCTCTTCCGATCTCTGTCATTAACGAAAATCTGCTCCCTCAAAACTGCAAGGCATCGGTCGGTGAGGCTTCAAGAAATTTTCGGCTTCCCCTGAAAAAGCAGAAAAGTGCCGAATAGGCGCACCGACAGACGATAGAGTCCGACTCCCGGCAACTTTAGTTTTCAATCAATATTCAAATGTCAATCGCGGCATCGTGTTTAACGCGATGCTGCGATTTTGTATACGGACAAAATTAAGGAGAATAAAATGGGCAAATATGTAATAGGCATCGACCTTGGCACCCAGTCGCTCAAGGGCTTCCTCGTCGACCCGAACGGCAAGATAGTCGCCGAAGCGTCCCATGCGCACGACTACTCCGCCCCGCACCCCAACTGGGCAGAATCCAAGGTATCGGACTATATAGTTTCCTTCACCAGCGTTATAAATGAGCTCGTCGCTAAAAGCGGCGTTGCTCCCGAGGATATCGGCACCATCGGCATGGATGCGATAAACGACTCCGTCATCGCTGCCGACGCAGACGGCAACGCACTGGGCGACCTGTGTGTTATCTGGATGGACCGCCGTGCCGAGGCCATCACCGACAGGATAAAGGCCACCGTGGACGAGGCACATGTTTTTGATGTCACCGGCCTTAACCTTGACTCGACCCACACCGCAGCAAAGATGCTGTGGATAAAGGAAGAGCGCCCCGACATTTTCGAGAAGGCAAAATACATTCTCAATGTCGACAGCTACATGGTCTACTGGATGACCGGCGTTGCCGCAGTAGACTATGCTCAGGCCTCCGCATCCATGCTTTACAATGTCGCAAAGATGGATTGGGACCCCGAGATGTGCGCACTGTTCGGCCTTGATCCGGCTCTTTTGGGCACGCTTCAGAAGGCGGAGAATGTCGTCGGCACTCTTAAGCCCGACATTGCTCAGCGTCTGCACCTGACCCCGAACACCAAGGTCATCGTCGGCACCGGCGACGAGCACAGCTCCTGCCTCGGCTCCGGCCTTGTCAAGAGCGGCATGGTCTGCGATATCACCGGCACGGCAGAGCCCGTCGCCGCTACCTTCAACAAGCCCGTTTTCGACAAGAAGGGTCTTGTTGAAACTCACCACTCGGCTCACTCCGGCCTGTGGCTCATCGAGAACCCCGGCTTCGTTTCCGGCGGCTCGACCAGATGGTTCATCGACAATATCCTCCGCAAGCCCGGCTACAAGGAAATGAACGAGATAGCAATGGGCGAGACCTCCTTCCTCGGCAAGGTAGATCCCGAAGCAAAGGAAACGCTTGTAAACTACATCGCACCCAAGGATGTCGCCATCGGCTCGAACGGCCTGACCTTCCTGCCGTGCATGGGCGGCGCAATGACCCCGACATGGAACGGCAAGGCAAGAGGCACCTTCATCGGACTGACCCTCAGCCACGGCATCGGCGAGATGGCAAGAGCCGTTTTCGAGGGCATCACCTTCGGCCTTAAGGACAATGTCGATCGCTTTGCAGAGCTCGGCATCAATGCCGACACCGTGCGTATAGTCGGCGGTGCGACCAAGTCCCCGTTCTGGTGCCAGATGAAGGCCGACGCACTCGGCAAGCGCCTTGAGGCCACCAAGAGCTCCGAGGGCGCTGCGATAGGCGCAGCAATGCTCGCCTCCGTTGCCGAGGGCAACTTCGCAAACCTCGAGGAAGCAGCCGAGGTCATGGTAGAGCTCGGCGCTATCTACGAGCCCGACTTCAGCAAGAAGCCCGAGTACGACGAGGCATACGCCCGTTACCTCGAGTGCTACACCACTCTCGAGCCGTTCTTCAACAAATACTACAAGGCATAATTCACAGCAAAGGAAGTTCAGAAAAATGATAGATTCTCGTTTGATCAGAGCGGATGCGACAAAGCTTCGTGAGCTTGAAAAGGTCATGAAGGAGCAGGAAAACTCCGAAATTCTCTGCTCCATCGATATGAAGGATATCTACATTTCCTCCGGTGCGGTCGAGGGCATCTGCGATGCCGTCGCATCGCTCACCGAGGGCAAGAAGATCCTTCTTGTTACCGGTCCGGTCGACTTCCGTGACAGCGCCGACCGTTCGGTCAAGCAGCGTGTATATGAGCTGCTCAAGACAAAGTATGAGGTCGAGTGGTTCGTCGTAAGAGAGCCCGATGACAGCATTGTCCACTGCACCCCCGAAAACGCCGCAGCCGTTGCGGAGCATTTTGCGGGCGTTGACTGTGTCGTCGGCATCGGCGGCGGCACCATCTGCGACCTGTGCAAGTATTCCACCTACACGGCAGACCACGAGCACCCACTGCCGCTTGTTATCGTGCAGTCGGCTCTTTCCGTCAACGCATTTTCGGATAATTCCTCCGTCATGCTCTTCTCCGGCGTAAAGAGAACGGTGCACTCCCGCTACCCCGACATTCTCATCATCGACCTTGACATCGTCGAGGCCGCTCCGGCGGAGATGAATGTCTCCGGCTACGGCGACCTTATCGCAACATGGACGGCGCCCGTTGACTGGTATCTCGGCAGCGTTCTCGGCATGAGCTCGGGCTTCCACACCGCTCCCTCGGACATGATCCGCACCCAGTGCGAGGAGCTGCTGGAAAACTCGGCAAAGCTCGCCGACGGCGACGGCAAGGTGCTTTACGACCTTGCAAATGTGCTGACCTTAAGCGGCCTTTCCATGGGCCTTGCCGACCAGAGCTCTCCTGCTTCAGGCTCGGAGCATGTTATGAGCCACCTCATCGACATGGCGTCCAAGGTTCGCCACACCGGCATCTGCTACCACGGCACGCAGGTCGCCGTTTCCGGCATCAATTCCTGCATCATCTGGGATTACCTGCTCAACGAGTTCGACCCCAAGAGCGTAGACCTTGACAAGTGCTATCCCAGCGCCGAGGAGATGGAGCCGAAGGTGCGTGCGGCCTTCGATTGGCTCGATGACACCCATTCGGCAGCCGACGAGTGCTGGTCCGACTATCAGAAGAAGCTTGCAAAGTGGCATGAGAACAAGGAAAAGTTCAAGGCATTCCTTGATAACTTCGATGAGTTCAAAAAGACCGTCGAGCCGTGGGTCAAGAAGCCGGAGTACATTGCCGCATGCATGCACAATGCAAATGCTCCGACCCGCTACAGCGTCCTCAACTACCCCGTAGACGCAAAGACGGCTCGCTGGGCAATGACCAACTGCAACCTCATGCGCAACCGCTTCTCCGTCATCGACCTTCTGTACTTTTCCGGCATTTGGAACGACGACTTCGTGCAGATGATAATCGACAGAGCCGAGGGCATGGACGCAGGACTATGACAAATTACGCACCCGAGGTAATTCTTGAGTGCTCGCTGAACGCACGCGACCTCGGCGGCATCCCCGCCGCCGAGGGTCTGCGTGTGCAAAGCGGCAGACTGATCCGTTCGGGCGAGCTGAGCAGGCTCAGCCCAAACGATGAGCGCTACCTGCGCAGCATCGGACTGCACACGGTAATCGATCTTCGCACCGATAACGAGCGTGAGCTCAAGCCCGATCGGCAGATCGACGGCGTGCTTTATATGCACCTGCCCGTCATCGAGGGGCTGCTGCCCGGCATAACCCGTGAGTCGATAGAGGACCCCTACAAGGCGTTTTCCCGACCCGACTATGCCGAGAAGCTCGGCTCAAACGGCTTTGCCGTTATGCGCTCACTGTACCCGCTGCTCGTAGAGAGCGACAGCGCAATAAAAAACTACAGCCGCTTTTTCCGCCTGCTTGAAAGCAGCGAGCAGGGTGCGGTACTGTGGCACTGCGCCATGGGCAAGGACAGAGCGGGAATAGCGTCGGCGCTTATACTTTATGTGCTGGGTGCGTCCATGGACAGCATAGTCGAGGACTATCTCCTGACCGGCACACGCTGCGCCGAGGAGATACGGTCGGCGACCGAGGCCTGCCGTGAGTTTACAAACGACGACAGGGTCATCGAGTCGATATACTGGCTCAATACCACGAGCGAGGAGTATCTAGCCGCTGCGTTTGACACCATGGTGCGCATGTGCGGCAGCGTTGACGAGTATATTCGGCAGAAGCTCGGCGTGACCGAGGAAAGAAAGCAAAGGCTCAGGCGTAACTACCTGATTTAAGGAGCTGCCAATGAATGCGGTTATAAGTAAATTGGCCGATGCCGGCTGCGATATCGGCAAGGGACTCGAGACAAGCTATGACGAAGAGGAGCTGTACATAAGCAGTCTGCGTCAGTTTGCCGAGGACGACACCCCGCAGAAGATGGAAAGGGCGTACCGCAGCAACAACATAGATAAATGCAAAATGTACGCCTGCTCTTTCAGCAGAGTGCTGTACAATCTCGGCATGCGGGAAATGTACTATCTCAATGACAGCATTTTCGCCTCCGCCGAGAACGGCGGCAGGGAGCTTGGCAGGCTCGTCCGCCTGCTTGTTGCCAAGAAGAATAAAATGAATGAAATAATCTACTCGGCATGAAAAATTCCCGACAGTGAAAACTGTCGGGAATTTTTTGCTGCTTATTCCGCACTCGGGAAGTCTATCGTAAATGTCGTGCCCTTGCCGGGGACGCTGTCAAGCTCAAGGCGGGCACGGTGTATCATGAGCCCGTGCTTGACTATGGATAGTCCCAAACCCGTGCCGCCGACTTCTTTGGAGCGGCTCTTGTCCACTCTGTAGAAGCGCTCGAATATGCGGCTTCGGTGCTCCTCGGAGATGCCGATGCCGGTGTCGGCGACGCATAGGCGCACGCTGCTCGGCTCCTTTGCGACCGACACGCTCACACTGCCGTTGGGGCGGTTATATTTTATCGCATTGTCGCACAGATTGTACACGATGCTGTAAAGCACCTGCGGGATGCCGCGCACCGAGGCACTCTCGCCGCTGACCGTGAGCTCGACCGAGTTTTCCGCAGCGGCGCTTTGCAGGCTGTCGGCGGCGTTCTCGGCAATGGACTTGAGGTCGCACAGCTCCCACTGCATGCCGTCGGCTCCGCCGTCAAGCTGCGTAAGGTCGATGATATCGCCAACAAGCTGCGTCATGCGCTGCGCCTCAAGGCGTATCTTTCCGGCGAACGGGCGGATGTCCGACTGCTTGACCATGCCGTTTTCCAGAAGCTCGGCATAGCCGGAAATTGCGTGCAGCGGAGTTTTCAATTCGTGCGAAGCGTTGGCGGTGAACTCCTGCCGTATCTGCGAGGTTTTTTCCAGCTCCGCCTGATTTTTCGCTATCTCGTTCTGCTGCGCCCGCATTTTTAATAGCAGCGGCTCTATCTCGGTGTACGCCTCCTTGCCGATGTAGTCCGAGGGGTTGTCCGGGTCAAGGGCGTTTATAGGCTCGATTATTTTTTTGGACAGTCGGGAGGCAAGCCAGAAGCTCAGCGCAAGTGCGAGCACCGCAACGATGGCGATAGGCTGCGCAAAGCCTAATAGCAGCATAGGAACCGTTGAGCGCACGCTCGAAAGGCGTATCACCGTGCCGTCCGGCAGAAGCTCGGCGCAGTACAGCAGCTCCTCGGACAGCGTCTTGGAGTAGCGGCTGCTCTCGCCGTGACCGGTCTCGAGCGCCTGCCGGACCTCCTCACGCTCAAGGTGGTTTTCCATCTCGGCGGAGTCTGCCTGACTGTCGTAAAGCACCGTGCCGTCCTTGTCTATCCATGTGATGCGGTAGTTTTTCTGACCGAGCCCCTCGAGGTATTCCGTGCCGTCCATGGCGGCACCCTTTGCCGCAAGCTCTGTTTCTATGCGAAGCTGAGCCTCCTGCACATCGGAAAAATAGCTGTAGGTCATGCCCATGATGAACACCAGCGATGCCAAAAGCACCGCAAGTGCGACGACCCATATGGAATTGAAAATTTTCTTACTCATGCTCACACCTCAAGCTTGTAGCCAACGCCTCGCACCGTCTGTATCTGCCGTCCGGCAGCGCCGAGCTTTGTGCGCAGCGTGCCGATGTGGACATCCACCGTGCGGCTCTCGCCGATGAAGTCCGAGCCCCAGACGGAGCTAAGCAGATGCTCTCTCGTAAACACCTGACCCGGGTGCTCAAGAAGAAGCTTCAGAAGGTCATATTCCTTGAGCGTCAGGACGACCTCACGACCGCCGGATGCCACGCTGTGTCTCGTCGGGTCGAGCGATATATCGCCCAGCGACAGCACCGCCGGTGCGGCTGCCTTGGGGTTTGCCCTGCGCAGCACCGCCTTGATACGGGAGACCATCTCCATCATGCCGAACGGTTTTGATAAGTAGTCATCTGCTCCCAAATCAAGCCCCACGACACGGTCGTACTCGCTGCCCTTGGCCGTCGCCATGATAACGGGAATGTCGGCCGTCACCGGCGAAGAGCGCAGTCTGCGCAGAACGGCGATGCCGTCCTCGCCGGGCAGCATGATGTCAAGCAAAATGAGCTCCGGACGCTCCTTTTTCATAGCGTCCCAAAACGGCTCGCTGCTTGCAAAGCCCTGCGCTTCGAAGCCCGCCATATTCAAAGTGTACAGCATCAGATCACGGATGCTGCCCTCATCCTCAACGCAGTAAATCATGCTTGTGCCTCCATTGCCTTTCTTTATGGTAAGATAATACCCCATAATTGTAAAAATGGACAGACGGTAATTGTAAAATCCGTGTAAAATGCAAAATTTATTGCTGAATTTAACCTACAGATCGCAATTTTTCCGAAAATGTAGGTTGAGTTGACGGTAGCCGAACACCTATCGGTTTTGACGGGCAGCTTTCCGCTCATGCTTCGCTAAACCCCTAGTCCATATATGTTCACTACACCCGCCGAAAGAAGAATACAAGACTTGAAATTTTCCTCAAAATGTGGTAATATAAAGCCGTCGGAGAAAGAAATTTCTCCGATTTCCTGCGTCCTGCGCAAAAACTGTTGATAAATAAGAAATTATTAGTTATAATGACCTCACAACTTAATTGATATGGAAGTACGGTTCTAAAGCTGTAGAAATGAGTTTTGATTAAAAGGGAATCCGGTTCGAGTCCGGAACAGCCGCCATTACTGTATTTGACGCAACGGGAGTCCATTTATGCCATTGGTGCAGTCTGTCTGTCGGCGGGCACACTGAGAAGGCGGGCTTTCCGGTCATAAGTCAGGAGACCTGCCGTGCTTTTTAGGTTTACATTTACTTTGGCGTGAAGAGTGCAGCCGATTTATCATTGTCCGTTTGGCTTTGGTCGGGGCGCTCATTTTTTATGCCTCACGCCAAGGTCAAGCTTGTGGTGCCCGTCTCCGGGGATAGATCGATGCACTTTTTTAGTACCCTCGGTTGACAAGAGACTACACGCCTGACAGCGCCCCTTTTCAGCGCCTTCCGCTCTTTTTGCCTTGGCGGGTTACGACCCGCCTTCACCAAAGAAGAACGAAAATCGCAAGAAAATTGACTGCTGTCAGGTGCGAAGCAGTTTTGGGAGAACTGATTTTCGTTCAGGCAAAGATAAAGCCCGACGGCCATAATGGACATATATGGGCTAGGGATTTAGCGAAGCATGAGCGGAAAGCAGCCTGCCAAAACCGTGCATTCTCTTGTTAACCGAGGGTAATAGAAAGAGTGTATATTTTTTTACGGAGGTATAATATGAAAAACACCGGCAAAAGACTGCTTGCCGCCGTGCTTGCGGTAGTGATGCTCGCATCGCTGTCGTTCGTGGCATTTGCGGCGCAGACAGATGACGACGAATTTAAGGTCGTTGTGTCCATGGAGGGTCTGACCCTTGGTCAGGGCCTGTATTATGAGCCGCAGGCGTATACGCTCGATGAGATAAACGCCCTGCTTGCGACCGAGGGCTACGGACCTCTTGACCGCAGCGAGGTGACCGCAGGCCTTGCAACGCTTGCGTTCTTCATCGATCACGATATCGATTACACCATGACCGGCGACTGGGCGGACACCGCCTATGTGTCCGGCATCAAGGACATCGACAAGGGCTATCTCGACATCCCCTCGGTCATCACCGAAAACGGCGGCCCGACAAATGACGAGAACGACGGCAACGATGATGAGTACCTCGGCGAGTTTGACTACGACAGCATGTCCGGCTGGATGATCACCGTCAACGACTTCATGATCAATGTCGGCTGCGCAGGCTGGTACCTTGAAAATGAGGATCAGAAGGCGCTTTGCCCGTCCGACCTCGGCAACACCTATGTTGTCCGCTGGCAGTTCACCCTGCACGGCTACGGCGCCGACCTCGGCGTTGACACAGGCTGGGGCATGCCCGCATACTTCGAGGGCGCAAAGAAGGCTGAGCTGTACGCAGCATACGCAGACTGCACCGACGCCGCCAAGAAGGCGCAGGTCATGTCCGTCATGGAAAACCTCACCGCAACTCAGGACGAGGTAGACGCAGCAGTCGCAGTTTTGACCGCCGATGACAGCGGCGACAAGGCAGATTACAAGACCGCCCTCAACGAGACCATGGCGCAGCTTGCCGCCACCGTGACAGAGCCGAGCTTCGGCACGGGCGCAGGCGAGTGGACGGTGCTGTCTCTCGCAAGAGGCGGCTACTATCCCACCGGCGACAAATATTTTGCCGATTACTACTCCCGCATCGAGCAGACCGTCAAGGAAAAGGCGGCTTCCGTCAACCTAAACGGTGCGCTCCACAAGGTAAAGAGCACCGAAAACTCCCGCCTCATCATGGCACTTTCCGCCATCGGTAAGGACCCGACCAAGGTCGGCGGCGTTGACCTTGTCGGCGCATACAGTGCAAACGGTTTCAGCTGGATAAAGAAGCAGGGGCTCAATGGGCCGGTATTCGCCCTCATCGCCCTTGACACATATAACTACAAGACCAAGGATGCAACCATCCGCCAGCAGTGTGTCAACTACATACTCGAGGCGGAGCTATCCGGCGGCGGCTGGGCGCTTTCCGGCACGACCGCAGACCCCGACATGACCGCAATGGCGCTTCAGGCGCTGGCACACTACGCCGACAACGCCGATGTCAAGGCCGCAGCCGAGCGTGGCTTTGCAGCTCTTTCAAGCATCCAGAAGGATAACGGCGGCTACGCATCCTGGGGCAGCGTAAACTCCGAGAGCATCGCACAGGTCATCGTGGCCTGCACTGCATGGGGCATCGACCCGAGCACCGACAGCCGCTTTGTCAAATCCGGCGGCTCGGCAGTTGACGCTCTGCTTGAGTTCTACATCCCCGAGGGCAAGGGCTTTGCCCATGTTCTCGAGACCACCGGCGGCTACACTGGCGGCGAGGTCAACGCCATGGCGACCGATCAGGCCTGCTACGCACTCGTTGCATACGACCGCTTTGTAAACAATAAAAATGCACTTTATGACATGACCGATGTCGAGCACCCCGAGCCGGCCGGCATCTCCGCAAGCATCTGCCTGCCCGCCGAGATCAGCAACAAGAAGGGTACGACCTTCAACGCAATCGTCAGCGTCTCCGATTGGGACAGCGAGGCAGGCTGGAAGCTCGTTGACGCCACCCTCAGCGTCCCCGAGAATGTCACCGTCACCGGCGTCACCGTGGGCAGCCGCATCTCCGGCGGCAATGTCATGTACAACCTCGATAACGGCAAGCTGCGCATAGTCTACTTCGATGCCGAGAAAAACAGCACCGTCGAAGTCAGCGGCACAAGCTTCCCGGCGGAGTTTTTCATCATCGGCCTTGAGCTCACCGACGATATCAGCGTCAAGAACAAGGGCGAGATAAGCGTCAGCGTTGACGAAATGAACCTCAAAAAGAGCTCGGACGAGAGCGACGACAGCGCAGTCACCGTCGTTAACACCGCAACCGCCAAGGCGACCTGCGATGTTGTCAAGGGCGTGTCGTTCAGCGCAAAGTGCCTGTATGTCGGCGACGGTGTTGACCTCATCTCGACCGACAAAATGGCTGTCGCCGTGTCTGCAACCGAGCTCTGCAACGGCTCGCAGATAAGCTACAAGGACGGCACTGTGAAGCTTCATTACAGCCGCCTTTTGAGTGAAAAGCTCGGTGTTTGCACCTATGTCGCAATGGTTTCCGCCGACACCGACCTTGGCGAGTTTGCCAATGCCGCAAACTACACCTATGACGAGAACGAGACTGCCGATGCACTCGACTTCGGCGACACCAACTCCGACGGCGTTATAAACGCCCAGGATGCGCTCAACGCCGCAAACGCATGGCTGCGCAAGACCGACGCTCCCGATGACGAGAGCATCCTGCGCACCAATGTCACCGGCGACGGCCGCATCAACACCTCCGACGCACTGGGCATCGTTGAGAACTTCGTAAACGGCGATGACTTCGGCGTTGTCGCAAAAGCAGCGGCATAAGCTATGGAAGAAAAGAAAAACAGCAAGAAAAAAACAATAATCATCGTTCTGCTCGTGCTTTTGGCACTTGCGGTGCTGGCGTTTTTCCTGTTCAGGGACGGTGGGGCATTATCTCTTGCCCCCGCCGTCACCGTCGAAACTCCGAATAAGATGAGCCAAAGCGACAGGGATGAGTTCACGCTCGATGTCACGCTCTCCGACCTCAGGGACGGCCTGTATCCGGCGGCGAGCTTCTCAATTAACTTTGACTCGAACAAGCTCGAATTTCTCGGGCTCGAGGAGGGCAATGTCGTCGTTCCGTGCGAAAAAAAGGCAAACGGCGCCGTGACCGAGCTTCCCGATTGGGGCGTGAATGTCGAGCGCAGCAACGAGATAGGGCAGATAAATGTCATGTACATTGACCTTTCCGGCGGCAGACGGGCATTCTCGAAAGACCTGCTGCCCGACGGGGACAGGGTGCTGTTCAGGCTCAAATTCAAGCTCCGGGGCAGCGTACAAAGCGGCGATATCATCGAGATATCGTTTGCCGATGCGGTGTTCGCCGCAAGCGATGAAAAAGACAGCCTTGCATCCGTAAAAAACACGCTCAAGACCCGCAGCGGCAGAGTGGTCATAGGAGACTGACATGAAGAAAATTATAAGCCTTATTCTCTGCCTCGTGATGCTGTTTTCGGTCACGGGCTGCGATAATTTTCTTGCCGCAAACGAAAATATTCTGCAGGGAAGTGTTGACCTTGCCGAGGACGGCATCGTCCCCGAAAGCACCGTACGGCAGATAAAGGACGAAAATGCCGTGGTAGTGTTCTGCGGCCAAAGCGGCGCTTACCGCTACGAGTGGACGGTGTTCGGCAGCGACATTACCGAGGTCAAGGCGCTTGACTTCGGCCTTGATATCTATAACGCCGAAAACGGCATTTACATTGACCTTCATGCCACGGAGAGCTTCGGCTTTGCGCCGGTTTTGTCCGTGTATCTTGACACGCAGTGGGACTGCCAAACGGCGACGGTCTACAAGTCCGATGAGAAAACGCCGCTGTGCTCTGCGTCCGTCACCGGCGAAAAGACGAGTATCCTGAACTTCGCAGTCGCCGAGGTCGAGCCTAACCTGCTCGTCAAGCCCGACGGAACGCCGACACCTGCCGCCTCAACCAAGCCCGACACCTCGACCGATACTCCTGCGGCATCGACCGACAGGATCGTGTCCGACGGCAAGCAGACCGGACAGGATAAGTACAAAACAGACCCCGTGCCTGCGGGCAAGCCCATGCCGGTCGAGCCGGAGAACACGACGGTCGACAAGCGCACAAAGTATACCTGTACCTTCTCTATAGAGTGCTCGACGATACTCAATAATCTTGACATGCTCGAGCCGGACAAGCTCGACGCCGTGCCGTCTGACGGCATCATCCTGCCTGCGCAGACGGTCACCTTCTACGAGGGCGAGTCGGTGTACGATGTGCTAAAGCGCATCTGCGCCGAAAAGGGCATACACATGGAAGCGTCCTTTACGCCCATGTACAACAGCGCCTATGTCGAGGGCATCCACAACCTGTATGAGTTCGACTGCGGACAGGCCTCCGGCTGGATGTACCGTGTCGACGGATGGTACCCCAATTACGGGTGCAGCCGCTATCAGCTCAAGCAGGGCGAAACCGTCGAGTGGCGCTATACCTGCGCCTACGGCGACGATATAGGCGGCGGCTACGCAATGGGAAGCGACTGGAATGGCTAATACCGACACCTTTTCGGGCTATCACCCGACGGTAAACTTCATATATTTTGCGCTGGTTTTGTTCTTCGGCATGATATTCATGCACCCGGCCTGCCTTGCCATTGCACTTTTCGGTGCAGCGGCCTACGCCGTGCGCCTCACGGGGCGCAAAGCGGTAAGCTTCGGCGTGAAATTCATACTGCCGGTCGTGCTGCTGGCGGTGGTCATAAACCCCGCCTTCAACCACGCAGGTGAGACCGTTTTGCTCTACCTTTCAAACGGCAACCCCATAACAAAAGAGAGCATCGCATACGGCTTTGCCGCCGGAGCGATGCTCGCTTTGGTGCTTATGTGGTTTTATTGCAGCACCGAGGTTTTGTCCTCGGACAAGTTCGTGTACATTTTCGGACGGGTCAGCCCTTCGCTTGCGCTCATTTTGAGCATGACCCTGCGCTTTGTGCCGAAGTTCAAAAAGCAGCTCGACCTTACCCGACAGGCTCGCCGCAGCGTCGGCTGCGACACGGCAAACGGCAGTGTATTGCAGCGCACGAAAAATGCGATAACCTTGCTCTCGGGCATGGTGACATGGTCGCTTGAAAATGCCATCGACACTGCCGACAGCATGAAAAGCCGTGGCTACGGGCTAAAGCACCGCAGCTCGTTTTCAATTTACCGCTTCGATAAGCGTGACATGCTCATGCTCGCGTGGCTTCTGCTGTGCGGCGGGATAATATTCCTTGCCGCCTTCACCGGCGGCCTTGGCTGGCGGTACTTTCCGAACATTCGTGGGGCGCTAAGCCCCATGACAATTTGTGCGCTTGCGGCGTATCTTGCGCTGTGCTTAACGCCGACAATCATCGATCTGAGGGAGGAGCGAAGATGGAAGTCTTTAATATCGAAAACTTAAGCTTTGCCTACCCCGAGCAGACCGAAAAGGCGCTTGACGGCGTGAGCCTGAGCGTCAGAAAGGGTGAATTTCTCGTCCTGTGCGGCGCATCCGGCTGCGGCAAATCGACGCTTCTGCGCAACCTCAAGACCGCCCTTGCCCCGCACGGAACAAAAGGCGGCAGTGTCATGTTTTGCGGCAAGCAGCTTAACGATGTCGACCTGCGCACGCAAAGCGCCAAGATAGGCTTCGTGCTGCAATCGCCGGATAATCAGATAGTCACCGACAAGGTCTGGCACGAGCTCGCCTTCGGGCTTGAAAGCCTCGGGCTCGACACGCAGGTCATCCGCCGCCGAGCCGCCGAGATGGCTGCGTTTTTCGGCATTGAGGACTGGTTTTATAAAAATGTCTCGGAGCTGTCCGGCGGGCAGAAGCAGCTGTTAAACCTCGCTTCCGTCATGGCGATGCAGCCGGAGGTGCTCATTTTGGACGAGCCCACGAGCCAGCTTGACCCCATTGCCGCCGGTGATTTTCTCGCCGTGCTCGGCAGAATAAACCGTGAGCTCGGCACGAGCGTGCTCCTGACCGAGCAGCGGCTCGAGGAGGCGCTCCCAATGGCCGACCGCTGCGCCGTCATGGATAAGGGCAAAATTATCTGCTGCGGCGATGTCAAAGCCGTCGGCAGGGCGCTCAAGGGCATGGAGCACACCATGTTCGACGCCATGCCCGCCGCCATGCGCATTTGGGCGGGGCTCGAGACGAGCTCCGACTGCCCCGTTACCGTTTCCGAGGGCAGGGCGTTTCTCTCAGAGTACGCCGAGCACCACGAAATTTCCCCCGTGCCCGTAAAACCCGCAAAGCCTGCGGGCGAGACCGTTGTTTCGGCAAAGGAGCTGTGGTTTCGCTACGAAAAGGACGGGCGGGACATTATAAAAGGGCTCGACCTCACCGTTCAAAAGGGCGAAATGCTCGCAATTTTGGGCGGCAACGGCGCAGGCAAATCCACGACGCTCAAGCTGCTTTGCGGCGCACTGACCCCGTACCGGGGCAAGCTTCAAACGCAGGGCAGGGTGTCCATGCTGCCGCAGGACCCGCAGACACTGTTCGTCAAAAAGACTGTGTACGAGGACTTGTATGCCGTGTCGAAAAATGACGAAAAAGTGCGAAATATCGCCGCCCTGTGCTGCCTGACGGAGCTATTAGACCGCCATCCGTATGACCTGTCCGGCGGCCAGCAGCAGCGTGCTGCGCTTGCGATGATATTGCTGCAAGAGCCGGATGTGCTGCTGCTCGACGAGCCGACAAAGGGGCTCGATGCGCACTTTAAGCGGCTGCTTGCGAAAATTTTGGGCAGGCTCACGCAAAGTGGTGTTTCCGTCGTCACCGTCACGCACGACCTTGAGTTTGCCGCCGCCTACGCCGACCGCTGCGCTCTGTTTTTTGACGGCGGCATCGTGTCGCAGGGCACGCCCACACGCTTTTTCTCCGACAACAGCTTTTACACAAGCTCGGCAAACCGCATCTCCCGCAGCATCGTTGCCGACGCCGTCACCGCCGGGGATGTCATCCTCGCATGCGGAGGAACGCTCCCGCCCGAGCCGGAGCTGCCGGATGTGCCGGAGTATACCCGCACGGCAGAGCTCAAGCCCGACAAAAAGCCCGAGCCTCTGCCGCTGTACCGCAAAATAATTGCACTGTTGTCGCTCGCCTCGGCGCTCGCAATCTTCGTCTACGCCGTGCGCACCGCAGACCTCAGCGCACTTGTAAATGCCGAGGGCATCACAAAGCTGGGGCTCAGCTCCGTGAAGCTATACGCAGCACTCATTGCCTCGCTTTTGGCATTCATGCTCGCCATCGGAAGAAGGTCAGCGCCGCCTGTCACCGTGCAGACTCCCGAGAGCCGCCGCAGGCTCACCAAGCGCACCGCCGCAGCGGCGCTTCTGGTGCTCGTTTTCGTGCCGCTGACGCTGTTTTTTGGCGTGTACTACCTCGATAAAAAGCAGTATTTTATAACGGCGACGCTCGTGCTCATCGAGTGCATGCTGCCGTTTTTCATGATCTTCGAGGGGCGCAGGCCGCAGGCGAGGGAGCTTGTCATCATCGCCGTGCTGTGCGCAATCGGCGTGGCGGGCAGAGCCGCATTTTTCATGCTGCCGCAGTTTAAGCCCGTGCTTGCGCTGACTATAATCGCAGGCATCGCCTTTGGCGGCGAGACCGGCTTTCTGGTCGGCGCAATGACCATGCTTGCATCGAATATTCTGTTCTCGCAGGGACCGTGGACGCCGTGGCAGATGTTCGCCATGGGCATCTCGGGCTTTCTTGCGGGCGTGCTGTTCCGCAAGGGACTGCTCCGGCGCACCCGTGGCTCGATGTGCGTTTTCGGTGCGCTGTGCGCCATCGTCATTTACGGCGGTATCATGAACCCCGCCTCGGTGCTTTTGTGGGGCAGCGGGTCGATAAACGCAAAAATGATTTTGACCTACTACATCACGGGCTTCCCCATGGACTGCATCCATGCCTTTGCGACGGTGTTTTTCCTGTACATCGCCGCCGAGCCCATGCTCGAAAAGCTCGACCGCATAAAGGTCAAATACGGCCTTGTCGAATAACATAAGCCCTCCGATATCGGAGGGCTTTGTTTATTGATTGCTTTGCCGCTCGTGCTGCGTGCCGAAGTAAAACGCTATCACCATCAGGGTGACATTGTTCACCGCATCGGCATTTATCGTACCCGTGACGGCAAGATACGCCCACACGGCCAGTATAATAATGGTCACGATGGTCTTGACCTTGATAAGCTCTATGATATTCTTTAACATGACCCCTCCTCGAACCCACGGCTCAATACATTCTACTGCGCAATTGACGAATCGTGCAAAGGATGGTAAATTGATGAGAGTATAGACTTATAAAAGCCATACCCAGACGAGCAAACCATCGAGGGATATAGGGAATATTTGAGTGAGGATAAAAGATAAAAAATGCTATGCACTCGGTGCATAGCATTAATTTTTCAGCAGGAAGTCTATCGAGGCGAGCACTTTTGGGTCGAGGCGGCGGCCGGGGCGGTGTATCGCACGGTCGATGTCCTCGGTGGTGCGGAGAATGTGCGGGCTCTCGACGGGGCTGTTGGAGTACACAAGATAGGCGTAGCCCTCGACCCACACATCCACGCCGTAGTATTTAAGGTAGTTTGCGAAAATGTAGACCTGCCGTCTGACCTGCCGAATGGGGTTTTTGACGGAATTTGTGTACCAGTTTCCCGCATCGGTCAGCTTCTGCTGCTCCCACTCGTAGTCGTCCTCGCCGCCTGCGAGCACGCCGGAGTAATTTTTCGCCTCGATGATGAACACGCCGAATTCGTTCACGACGACATTGTCAAGTTCCGCCGCCTTGCCGCCAAACTCGACGGGCACATTATTATAAAGCGTGTCGCCCTCACGCAGCACCGAGCGTATCACGGCGCTGACCGCCGCCTCGCCCTGCGCACCGGCACGCTCCTGCGGCGTTTGGGTCTCGACCCTGCGCAGAGATGCGGCGACAAAGAAGCCGCAAACCAGCAGCACAAGACCGAGGACGGAAAGAATCAAAACCAAAGTCAAATGATGACCCCCTCACAGTGGTCTATCTCGTGCTGAATTATCTCGGCGGTGAAGCCCGTGAAGGTCTTGATTCGCTCTTGGAGCTTCTCGTTCTGCCAGCGTACCTTTATTGTGCGGTAGCGCCGAGCTTTGCGGGTGCCGTCAAGCGACAGGCAGCCCTCCTCGGTGTCGTATGCGCCCGACTGCTTTATAATTTCGGGGTTTAGCATGACCTCAAATTTGCCCTCATTGTCAAAGGCGATGATGCGCTTGCACACGCCGATCATGTTTGCCGCCATGCCCACGCAGCCGTCCTTGTGGGCGATGAGCGTATCGAGAAGATCCTGCGCCGTGCCGAGATCCTCGACCCCAGCCGCCTCGGCCTTTTGTGCGAGAAAGCTCTCGTCTCTGCAAATTTCGCAAATCATCGTTATCAGCTCCCATCAAACCCAGTTTACCACACACGGCGGGGCAAATCAACTTGACAAAACCTCCTCTGAATTTCAGAGGAGGTTTTTCGTTAGCTTTCCTTCCTATTCAAATCGTCAGCGTTTAAACTCGATTTTCACACTTGTACCGTCGACTTCACCGCTCCATGTCATTTTCTCACCGCTTATTTTGCAGTCTAAAACGATTCCGTCCATAGTAATTTTCCCTTTTGAATACGAGTATGTGTATGTATCATAGCTGTATTTTGTGTTGTAGTAACCGGCGACCGGCCTTGCGATGGTCACGGTGCCGTCGTCCGAAAAATTGTAGGAAGGCATACTTTTTGTTGAATCCTGTCTTATGCTTTCAACTTCGCCGTCTGCTTCGATAGAATACAAATACCACTCGCCCTCGATCTTGCCGCCGAACGGGTCAAATATTATGATGGCTGCGATGACGGCGATGATAACTAATATTAATCCGCTGTGCTTGCTCTTTTCCATAGCTTTCTCCGCCTCCCCTTAGCGCTTTAATTCCGCTTTGATGTTATCGCCATCGACAATACCTGTCCATGTCATTCTGTTGCCGCTTATTTTGCAGTCAAGTGTTTCTCCGTCAAAGGTAATTTTTCCGCCTGAATACGAGTATGGGGCAGTTCCATAAAGGTATTCCTCGTCATAATAGCTGGGCGCCGGCTGTGCGATGGTCACAGTGCCGTCCTCCGAAAAATTAAGAATGGCAATGTTTCCATCTGCGTCTCGGTCATTATCTTCATCTTCTTCGCCGTTGCGTTTGAGAGAATACCAATACCACTCGCCCTCAATCTTGTCGTTATCGGTTTTCACGGTGTCAATCTTCTCGCTATCGTTTTTCTCGTCTGAGATTATCTCGTCGCTGCTTTTGCTGCCGAACGGGTCGAGCGCCACGATGATCACAACGGCGACAATGATAAGCGCAACTACGAGCGCAATTATGCCTATCCACTTGTTCTTGCTCATGATTTCTTCTCTTTTTTCTCCTTACATCGTCTAAAAAATGCTGTTTTGGCTAAAATAGCCTATCTAAAAACGATAATAACATATTAAAAACTATGCGTCAAGGCTAAAAACATCTATAAGATGTATAATAGCCCGAGCTGTTCGTTTATCCTTTTTTCAAAGGAGCTGATAAAATGAACAGTGAATTTGTGCGTGAACACATAACGAGCCTGAGAATGAAAAAGGGCGTTTCTGAATATCAGATGAGCTACGACCTCGGCCACAGCAGGGGATATATCAACAACATATCCTCCGGCAAGAGCCTGCCGTCGGTGACGGAGCTTTTTGCGATATGCGACTATTTCGGCATCACGCTCTCCGAGTTTTTCGCCGAGTGCGACGATGACCCGAAGCTCGGCCGTGAGCTCACAGACCTCATATCAAAGCTTGACAGCTCCGACCGGCTTTTGATAAAAAGCCTTGCGGAAAGATTGCTGCATGAATAATGAAAAAGCCGTCTCCGGCATCGGAGACGGCTTTGCGTCATCTTATGGGTTTTTTTCGTTGTACTTCTCACCGTCGAGCTTCTTTTCGAGCGCCGACCTCACCGTCATGCCCGGCGGCGAGCACTGGTTCCACACGCCCGAGCAAATGCAGTTTCTCGACGATTGGATGAAAAAACTCCTCTGATTTTTCAGAGGAGTTTTTTCAGTTCCGCCTTGACCTTTTCAAGGTCGCTGCAAGTGAGCAGTGGGATGAGGGAGTTTATCTCATCGATGGGTCTGTCCCACCATTTGAAGTCGAGCAGGAGGGTGATGAGCTCATCGTCAAAGCGCTTGCGCAGGGGCCTTGCGGGGTTGCCGACAACTATGGTGTACGGGGCAATATCGCTGCCGACGACGCTGTCTGCGCCGATGATAGCGCCGTCGCCTATATGCACACCCGGGAGGATGACGGCGTTTTGACCTATCCACACATCGCTGCCGATGACGGTGTCGCCCTTGAGCGGGAGGTCGTGCTTTTCCGGCGGCGACATGTCCCAGCCTTCCAAGGTGTAAAACGGGAACGTCGTGACGGCGTTCATCTGGTGGTTAGCGCCGTTCATAACGAACTCTACGCCTGCGGCTATCTGACAGAACTTGCCGATAATGAGCCTGTCGCCGTTCCAGTCGTACAGGTGCGTCACATGGCTTTCAAAATTCGAGTCTGCGATGTAGGTGAACTCGCCGACGCAAATGTTCGGATTTTTGAGCGTGGGCTTAACGTATATTTCGTTTTCGTACCCGAAAATGGGGTGCACGGTGTTTGGGTCGGGTCTAGTTTTCATGGCTGTCACCGTTGTGCTTATCACTATCGAGCTTCTTTTCGAGCGCCGACTGCTTGGCGAGGATGGCGTTTACCTTGTCGTACAGATCCTCTATCATTATCTCGGTCTTGAGGTTGACCTTGTAGTCGTTCTCGGCACGGCGGCGATCCTTCTCCTCCTGCCGGTTCTGGCTCATCATGATCAGCGGCGCTTGGATGGCGGCAACGCAGGACAACACGAGGTTGAGCAAAATAAACGGGTACGGGTCGAACGCCTTTGCCGCCAGCACGGCGTTGACGATCATCCACAGTATCAAAACGCCGGTGAATGCAAAGATGAACGCCCAGCTTCCGGCAAATTTTGCGATAGCATCGGCGGCACGCTGACCGAAGGTGACCTTCGTTTTGCCCGATTCGGGACGGGCGGAAATTTTGCTGTCGGCAAGGAGATTCAAGACCTCCTCGTCGGTCATGTCGTGGCGAATGTCCTTGAGAACTTCCTTGAGAAGCTTTCTGTTTTCTTTCATGTCATTGTCCTTTCATATCCGTCGGCGGCAGGAAAAAATCCGCCCCTTTTTCTTCAAACAAAACCATCGATACGCCCAGCAGAAGCTGCGGCAGAGCATACGGCTCGTCCAGCGGCACGGCGAAGTCCTCCTGCATCCGGCGGATGCGGTAAAGCACCGTGTTGCGGTGCGTGAACATTGCGTCGCAGGTGCGCTTTAGCGACCTGCTGCTGCACAGGTAGTGGTACAGCGTTTCGCAATACTGCGTGCCCTTGTCCTTATCGTGTGCGGCGAGAGCCTGTATCTGCGGCGGGATGAGGTCACGGCGACCCTCCAGACTTTTAAGCAGCAGCACGGTGCGAAGCTGCGCAACTGTGCAGACGCTGCCGCCGTGGAAGCTATCGTCGGTTATAAGCTCCAGCGCCTCGTGCGCCGTTTTGTAGTGCTGCGGCAGCTCGTAAAGGTCGCCCAAGCCGTCTGTGGCGATAATTTTCAGACTGAACTCGTCTGCAAGCTCGTTTAAGCCGCCGAGACTGTCGCCGTGCAGGAAAATGAACACATCGCCACGGTACAAAAACGGGTGAGAGTTGGGGAAGCGGGCGAGTATCTCCTCACGCAGACGGCGCTTGCCGATATAGCGGTCGTGATATGCGGTGAGCTCAAAAAGCGCAAGACCCGTCGGGTGGAAGTCGGCAAGATAGGTCGATGCGGCCTGCAATCGGAAGTACGCCGCCGAGGAAAAGCCCTCGTCAAGCAGGTGCATGAGCACATCCTCGGCAGTCTCGAACGGCTTATCCTGACGGCTGGCTTCGATGAAAAGCTGCTTTGCCAGCACGCTCTCGACCGTGCGCCAAGTCTCGTCCGAGACCTGCTGGAGGTGCCCGTCAGTTTCGATACATATAAGGTAGCCTAGCCGCACTCCGGCGCTGATAAGCGGCGAAAACCGCCGCCTGTACGGACTGCCGTCAAGGGCAAAAAAGTCCGCACGCCCCGCCGACAGCGCCTCGCTGCGGCTTATCATTGCACCCGCCTCGTAGCTTATCTCGCCGCTCGCCACCGCCGTGCGGAAAAGCGGGTCGGCAAAGCCGAGCGGGGCAAATTGCGACGAGACATGGAACGCATCGTCCACAACTAAGATGGGACAGCCCAAAAGCGCCCCTGCGTCCGAGGTGAGATTTTGCAGATCGTCCAGCGAAAAAAACTCCTCCAACAGCGCCTGCATTTGCTCTGACATACACTCACTCCTTTGTGCTGTGAGCACAACAACATTTTGGTTTATTATACTCCCAGATCATTGCACTTTCAAGCCAAAAGAGTAAAATCGTTTACAGAAAGAAGGAAAGGGGATTTAAAAGTCCCCCTAGAAAAGGCAGTGATTTGAGCTATGGGCACAAAATCAGAAGCGCACATCGAGTTCTGATGTGCCGTTGGTTGCACTTTTAGTGTGGTCAAAACATGCGGCGGCGCACCGCAAAGGATTTAAGAGTATTTTGAATGGAGTGAATTATTATGTTACCGAGAATTTACGGTGAAAACCTTTTTGATGATATTTTTGACAACGGCTTCTTTACCGGCCGTGACCCGCTGTTCGGTAAGAACGGCAGAAACCTCATGAAGACCGATGTCCGTGAGACCGACGATGCCAAGAGCTACCGCCTGTCCATCGACCTGCCGGGCTTTAAGAAGGACGAGATAGTCCTTGACCTCAAGGACGGCTACCTCACCGTCAACGCCGAAAAGGGCCTTGACAAGGATGAGGAAGACAAGAAGGGCCGCATCATCCGCCAGGAGCGTTACGCAGGCGCACTGTCCCGCAGCTTCTATATCGGCGAGGTAAAGCCCGAGGATGTCAAGGCCACCTATGAGTCGGGCGTTCTGACCCTGCTCATCCCGAAGGCCGAAGAAAGCAAGGCCGAACCCGAGACGAGGATCACCATCGAGTGATCCTCGTTTTGTTCTTAAACGGTTGAAAAGAGTGCTGAGGAAGAGAACCGTTAACATATGGACGAGCCTGCAGATGGTGCCGGCTGGCACTTCCATTACCTGAGCCATGATAAGACCCAGGGCGGTCATATTCTCGGCCTGTCGGCCGACGAGCTGAGCGCCAAGACCGCCGCTGTCGAAGGCGTGAAAAAGTAAAGCCTAAACAAAAAACCGGCGTGCTGATTTCAGCACGCCGGTTTTTTTGTTATTTTGCAAGCTCTATGGTGCAGGTTGCTTCATTGCCGTCGGCGGTGGGGTAGGTGACGGTGACATTCCCGCTTGCGTCGATCGAGGCTTCGGGAGTGAAGTCTGCCGCCGCTGCGGCGCTTTCAAGCTTCAGCTCCGTGTGATACGGGGCGTTTTCAAACAGCCCGTCGACCACCGCAAAAAGCTCGCCGTCTGTGTACTCAATGCACACGACATAGCCGTTCTCGGCCGTCAGCACATAGTGATAGGTGTCCGAGACCTCGCCGTTTTTGAGGTCGTAGAACACCGCATAATTTGTCGACAGACCCGTTCCGGTCTGCACGGTCATGCGTAGGATATCCTCGCCCGCCGATGCAAAGACCGGCTCTTTTTGGCTCTCGCCCTCGTCCAAAACCTTACCGTTGTTGCCGTAGACGGTGTAGCTGAAATTAAGTCCGTCCGTCTGCTTGACCTCATAGTGCGCTGCGGGCTCATCGCCTGCGCTGCATGCGCACAGCGAAAATGCCATTGCCGCAATGAGCAGTGAAATGATCGTTCTTCGCATGGTGACCTCCAAAAGTATTTTTTTGCAAGCTCGGTGAGCGTGTCGCCGGTGATGCGGTAGACCGTCCAGTCGGACATGGGCTCTGCGCCGAGGGAGAGGTAAAAGTCGATGCTCGGCCTGTTCCAGTCAAGACACCACCACTCAAGCCTGCCGCAGCCACGCTCGACTGCGATGGCGGCGAGCCTTTTGAGTATTGCCTTACCGTATCCCTTGCCACGGTGCTCGGGGCGCACATACAGATCTTCGAGGTAGATGCCCGCCCGGCCGAGGAAGGTCGAGAAGTTGTGGAAGTATAGCGCAAATCCGACCTCCGTGCCGTCCTCGACCGCAAAAATGACCTCTGCCTTCTGCTTGTCGAATATCCACTCGGCCAAGGTCGCTTCATCAGCCGCGGCCTCGCCCTGCATGTGCTCGTGCTCGGCGAGCTCCTTTATAAATTGCAGTATCAGCGGCGTGTCGCAGCGCTGAGCGCTTCTGAATGTAAAGCTCATGTGCCCTCCTTTGTCTCACGGTAGCTCAAGACCGGCGGCTGGTCGTCCTGATGCTCGCCGATGAGCTTTTCCATCCAGATCATGTGGTACCAGCGGCCGAATTTGCGCCCGCAGCGGCGAAACCTGCCGACCTCGGTGAAGCCCATGTGCGCATGGAACTCGGCGCTGTTGGCCGTCAGATACTCGTCCGGCTGCTCGGGCAGTCCGATGCAGGCGTACATGCAGAGGATGCCCATGCGCTTGAGCGCATTTTCGAGCGCCTCGTACAATAGCCTGCCCGCCCCGCATTTTCTCGCATCGGGGGCGAGGTAAATGGTCGTCTCGCAGCCCCAGTCGTAGGCCGCCCGCCCGACAAACGGCGCAGCGTAGGCGTAGCCGATGACACGGCCGTTCTGCTCGGCGACGAGGTACGGATAGCGCCGCATTATGCGCTCCATGCGTGAGCGAAATTCTGTAAGGCTCGGCGTTGCGTATTCAAACGAGATGGCCGTGCGCTCGGTGTAGTAGCCGTATATCTCAAGCAGCCGCTCGCCATCTGCCATCACGGCGTCACGAATAGTTATCATGATACAGCCTCCTTTTTGCTAACATTATACCACATCCGCCCCGCCTGTCCACCGCCGTTTAATATTTTTCCCCGCCCCGTTGCATGGCATGACAAAATATGCTATCATGGAGAAAAACGGCGAACGGGAGGATGCAAAAATGACCGAGCTTGAGATGATCGAGCGGGCGAGGATGTATGTGCAGAAGCTTGCAAACGGGGAGAACCCCATCGACGGCAGCGAGGTGCCCGACGGCGATGTCGTGAACAATGTCCGAATATCACGCTGCCTGTTTTTCGTGGCCGATGTGCTCGGGCAGGTGCTCGAAAACGGCGGCACTGCTGCGCCCAAGACGGAGAAAAAGCCGCAGAAGCTCCCGTTCGAGCTCACATTCGAGCAGCGAGAGCGCTTCGAGTATTCGGAAACGCCTATCAATATCAGCGAGCTGGCAAGACGGCTCAATGCGCTGATCGATACCGAGAACATGACAAAGCTGCCCTACACCGCCATCTCATCGTGGCTCACGGGGCTCGGCTGGCTTGAGGCCGTGACACTGCCGAGCGGCAAGCTTGCCAAGCGCCCGACCCGTGCGGGCGTGGAAAACGGCCTCGCCGTGCAGGAGCGCATCGGTCAGAACGGGCCGTATCAGACCGTTGTGTACGACACTGCGGCGCAGCGTTTTGTTTTGGATAATCTCGATGCGATCCTTGCCGAGGTAAATGCCGCCGTTGAGCTGCAGGGCACGCCTTGGACGCAGGAGCAGGATGAGATCTTGGCGCAGATGCACGCAGGCGGAGCCTCGTCGAAGGAGATAGCCGCCGTTTTAAAGCGCCGCACCTCGGCGATCACATCAAGAATTAAAAAATTAGGACTGAATTAGGAGTAAGACTATGAAATTTATCTGCTACCCCAAGTGCAGCACCTGCCAAAAGGCACGCAAGTGGCTGGACGAAAACGGCATCGCATACGAGCTGCGGGATATCAAGACCGAGAACCCGACCTATGAGGAGCTCACCGCATGGCACGCCCTCAGCGGTCAGCCGCTCAAGAAGCTTTTCAACACCAGCGGCCTGCTGTATAAGTCGCTGAACCTCAAGGAAAAGCTCCCCGAGATGAGTGAGGATGAGCAGCTTAAGCTCCTCGCTACCGACGGCATGCTCGTCAAGCGCCCGCTCCTCGTCGCCGACGACTTCGTCCTCGTCGGCTTCAAAGCCTCCGAGTGGGAAGCGAGACTGAAACGATGAAAAAAACAGCCGCTGTGACGGCTGTTTTTTTACGGAAAATGCATTGACTTAGAGGAAAATCCGAGTATAATGTCAAATCATTTGAGCGTCGGCGAGGTGAGGTGCGATGGAGCAGACGAGTTTGTTCGGGACGGAGAAGATCGGCAAGATACTGCTGCGGCTGGCGCCGCCGGTGATGCTGGCGCAGCTTATACAGGCGCTTTACAACATCGTCGACAGCCTGTTTGTCGGCAGATACTCCGGCAGCGGCTTGACCGCATTGTCCATCATCTACCCGGTGCAGCTTCTGATGATAGCACTTGCCGTGGGCACCGGCGTCGGCATCAACACCGTCATGGCAGCAAAGCTCGGCTCGGGCAGGCAGAAGGAAGCGGACGAATACGCCGGAGTGGGCACGCCGCTGGCCATTGCGCTCTGGGCGATCTTCGCTGCCATTTGCTGGGCGCTCATGCCCCTATATGCACGGCTGTCCACGAACTCCGAGGCGGTCATCCGTAATGTCATCGTCTACGGCAGGATAGTCTGCGTGTTCAGCTTCGGCCTGTTTTTGGAGAGCATTTGGACAAAGATCCTGCAATCGGTCGGCGACATGAAAACGCCGATGAAAGCGCAGATACTCGGCGCCGTCACCAATATAATTTTAGACCCGCTTCTCATCTTCGGCCTGCTCGGCCTGCCGGAAATGGGCATCGCCGGTGCAGCGGTCGCAACCGTTGCCGGGCAGATAGTCGCAGCCTTGGTCGTGATGAAAAAGGCGTACAGACCTTCACCGGACAAGGCGCTGTACCCGCACCATATAAAGAAGATTTTTCGCCTCGGCATGCCGAATATACTCATGCAGTCGGCGTACACCTTTTACATATTCGGCCTCAACCTCATCCTCTCGACCTTCTGTGACGAGGCGGTCACGGCGCTGGGGCTTTACTACAAGTGGCAGACATTTTTCTTCATCCCTCTGGGGGCAATGGAGACCTGCATCGTGCCGCTGATAAGCTATAACTACGCCGCAAAGAGGATAGACCGCTGCCGCAGGACAATGTCCGTCTCCGTTATGTTCGGCATGGCACTGATGGCGGTCGGAACACTGTGCTTCGAGCTTATTCCCGAGCAGCTGCTGCGGGTGTTCACATCCGATGAGCTCGTGGTCGAGATAGGCCGTGTGGGCTTTCGCATCATCGGCGTGAGCTTCCTGCCGCTGGTCACTTCGCTCATCTTCCCCGTGTTCTTCCAAGCAACCGGCCTGAGCCTCAAAAGCTCGGCGCTGACCGTCATCCGCACGGTGGCGCTTTTTGTCCCGCTGGGCTATGTGTTCTCCCGCTTCGGGCTCGACTGGTTCTGGCTGACCTTCCCCGTGACGGAAACCGTCACCACCGCCGTGGGCTTTGTGTTCTACCGCCGGTTCTTAAGCGCAGATAACAAAAGAAACCGTCCATAGGACGGTTTCTTTTGTTATCTGTATCAAATCAATCGACTGCGGAGCTTGCCCGCATGGCGAGGATGGTTTGGGAGATGAGCTTGTCAAGATCCCAGCCGAGCATGTCGGCGCCGCGCTCGATGACCTCTCGGGAGCAGCCGGCGGCAAATTTCTTATCCTTGTACTTTTTCTTGACCGATTTTACCTCCATGTCGCTGACGCTCTTTGACGGGCGCATGAGTGCAACCGCTCCTATAAGGCCGGTGAGCTCGTCGGCTGCGTACAGGACCTTTTCCATCTCGCTTTCCGGCTCGACATCCACGGTCAGCTTATACCCGTGGCTGACCACGGCGTGGACGAGCTTTTCGTCGACACCCGCCCGCCGCAGGATCTCCTGCTCCTTTGTGCAGTGCTGCTCCGGCCACTTCTCAAAGTCGAGGTCATGGAGAATGCCGACGGCCTCCCAAAAGTCCGCCTCGTCCCCGTAGCCGAGCTCGTTGGCATACCAGCGCAGGACATCGCCGACGATGCGCCCGTGCTTTCTGTGAAATTCGCCTTCATTATACTGGCACAGCAGTGCCCATGCTTCCTCGGGTGTCGGTATCATTGAAAATCGCTCCTTTTTGGTAAGTTTCAGTCCGCAAACAGCGGGGTGGACAGATAGCGGTCGCCGGTGTCCGGCAGCAGGGCGACGATGGTCTTGCCCTTGTTCTCGGGGCGCTTTGCAAGCTCGATGGCAGCCCAAACGGCGGCGCCGGAGGAGATGCCGACCAAAACGCCCTCGCTCTTGCCGATGAGCTTGCCGGTTGCGAATGCGTCCTCGTTCTCGACGGGAATTATCTCGTCATAGACCTTGGTGTCCAGCACATCGGGGACAAAGCCTGCGCCGATGCCCTGAATCTTGTGGCTGCCGGAAACGCCCTTGCTCAGTACCGGGGAGGCTGCGGGCTCGACGGCGACGACCTTGACATCGGGGTTCTGGCTCTTGAGATATTCGCCTACGCCGGTGACCGTGCCGCCGGTGCCGACGCCTGCGACGAAGATATCGACCTTACCGTCGGTGTCGTCCCAAATTTCCGGGCCGGTGGTGGCTCTGTGAATCGCCGGGTTTGCGGGGTTCACGAACTGACCGGGGATGAAGCTGTTCGGGATCTCCTTTGCAAGCTCGTCGGCCTTGGCGATAGCGCCCTTCATGCCCTTGGCACCCTCGGTGAGCACGAGCTCGGCACCGTAGGCCTTCATCAGCTGGCGGCGCTCAACGCTCATGGTCTCGGGCATGACGATTATGATGCGGTAGCCTCTTGCGGCGGCGACGGATGCAAGGCCGATGCCGGTGTTGCCGGAGGTCGGCTCGATTATAACGGAGCCTTCCTTGAGCAGACCCTTCTGCTCGGCGTCGTCTATCATGGCCTTTGCGATGCGATCCTTTACGCTGCCTGCGGGGTTAAAATACTCAAGCTTGCCGAGTACCTTGGCTTCGAGGCCCTCGGACTTTTCAATATGGACAAGCTCCAGCAGGGGGGTCTTGCCGACAAGCTGATCTGCGGATGTATATATCTTACTCATGATTAATTCCTCCAAAATGATTATTTAAATGATGTCTTTAATTCTGTGCAGCATTGGTGCCGACATCGATATCTCCATATGAAGGTCATTTTTAATAACCAACCTTTCCTGTAGGTTTATACGGATTATAAGGTCTGTGCGCCCGTTTGTCAATAGTCTTTTTCAACTTTTTTGTTGATTTACCCACTTTTCCGGTGTATAATAGGATTAATCAAAAGAAGAAGGTGCAAAAATGCTTGTTTCGACCAAAGGACGGTATGCGCTGCGGGTCATGATCGACCTTGCCGAGCATCAGGCGGACGGGTTTATCCCGCTGAAGATCATTGCCGGGCGGCAGGAGATATCGGAAAAATATTTGGAGAATATCATAAAGCTGCTGGTGCGGGCGAAGCTGCTGACCGGCGCGCGCGGCAAGGGCGGCGGCTATAAGCTTGCAAAAGCGCCCGAGCAGTACACCGTGGGGAGCATCCTGCGGGTGACCGAGGAGTCCATGGCGACCGTCGCCTGTCTCGACCCGGGTGCCGATGCCTGTCCCCGAGCTGCCGAGTGCCGCACGCTCAACATGTGGCGTGGGCTCGATAAGCTCATTAACGATTATTTTGAGAACATCACCCTCGCCGACCTCATGCACAGCGACCCCACAGGCTTCGACTATGTGATATGAAAAAGTGCACCGCCCCAGAATATACGGACAGCACAAAAAAGCCCCCCTAGGCAGGAAAAAAGAATAATGCAACATACTGGCCAAATATGTACTCTGCGATAGCCGTAGGTGCTGCCACACTCGGCCTGACATTGTCCGAGCTTTTCGGCGATCTGCCGATGTGTGTAGCCTTCTGCGTTCAGTCGCTGCACCTCCGGCAGCAATTTCTGTACTTTCTCGTATTTCCTTGGCATGTAAATTACCCCCTATGTAGTACTTCTATTTTCCTACATAGGGGGTGTTTTGCCTATTGTCCGTTTTTTACGGTTCGGTGCGAAAGCTGTTCGATGTTTTTTTACTTGACTTGGAAGCCATAATGGGATTAATATATGTTAAACCCAATATGTTAAACACGCAACAAAGTGTATGGAGGTAAATATCATGAAGAAATGGCTTATCATAGCACCCATCGGCGCAGCCGCCGCCGCAGCGGCAGTGCTGCTTTCCAAGAAGGGCAAGGGCGGCGAGCCCAAGCAGGCCAAGCCCGCCGCAGGCAAGAAGCAGGCAAAGCCCGCCATCACCAAGCCCAAGACCGGCGTTTACAGCTTTGCTTCCGGCTACAAGGATGCAAAGACCGTAGAGGTCGCCCTGACCTACGATGAGGAAAAGTGTACCTTCGGCGAGGTGTCCGAGGGCTTCCTTGTCCCCACAGACGACTCCCACGCCGCAATCATCTACGGCGAGGACTTCGCAATGCAGGCCGAGTACGCCTCCTACTACGCAGGCGACGATTTTGCAGCCCATATTGACGAGCTCAAGGAGCGCTTTTCGCATGTCGACCCCATCACCTATAACGGCAACACCGGCGTTCACTACTTTAACGGCCACAACTACTGCCTTGCTTTCCCGATCGAGGGCGTGACGGCGGACTATCTGCTGATAACGGTCGTTTCCATGGTCGATGAGAGCGACGACGAGGCCGCAAAGCTCCCGACGAACGAAATGGTCGTGGCTATCCTCAATTCCCTCAGCGTTTCCGCAAAGTAAGTTAAACCACTTCACGCCGCAGGCTATTCCTGCGGCGTTTCTTTACATCGTTTACAAAATACGCATTGACAAGCGTTTTGCGGTGGCATATATTGAAAACAAAAATCGGAGCGGCAAAGGAGGAACAGCTATGATATATTATTTTACCGGCACGGGAAACAGCGAGTTTACGGCAAAGCGCATTGCCGAGAAAACGGGTATGCCGACCGTGCCCGTGTATGAGTACATATCCGAGGGCAAAATTTTTGAGCCGGTTCAGGGGGAAACGCTCGTTTTCGTCACGCCGACCCACGGCTGGCGCATACCACGCATTGTGTCCGACTGGATAAAGGCGGGCTCCTTTGACGGTGCGCACAAGGCGTATTTCGTCATGACCTGCGGCTCGGAGATAGGCAATGCCGAAAAGCACTGCAAGGCGCTGTGCGATGAGTGCGGCTTTGAGTTCATGGGCGTCGGCGAGGTCGTCATGCCCGAAAACTATGTTGCTATGTTCTATGTCCCCGGCGAGGACGAGGCCAAGGCGATAGTCGAAAAGGCCGTGCCCGTAATTGACGGCTATGCCGAGCTTATCGCCGAGGGCAAGCCGCTCGAGCCGAAGAAGATCAGTCTTGCCGACAAGCTCAAAAGCGGCGTTGTCAACGATGCGTTTTACGCAATGTTCGTCAAGGCCGACAAGTTCTACGCCACCGATAAGTGCATAAGCTGCGGCCTGTGTGCCGTGTCGTGCCTGACGCACAACATCGAGCTCAAAAACGGCAAGCCCACATGGGGCGACAAATGCATCCACTGCATGAGGTGCATCTGCAACTGCCCCGAGGCCGCCATCGAATACGGCAAGGCAAGCATCGGCAAGCCGAGGTATCATTGCCCCGATATAGGTGCGTAACATGCGGAAAATTGACCCGAACACATGGTCTCGCCGGGAGATATTCGACTTTTTCTCAAAAATATCGAACCCGTTTTACAGCGTGACCTTCAATGTCGATGTGACGGAGGTCTACGCCTACGCAAAGCGCAGCGGCCTGTCGTTTTACTATGCGCTGGTGTACCTCGTGACGAAAGCCGTAAACTCCGTCGAGGCGTTCCGATACGGCATCGTTGACGGCGAGCTCGTGCTTTTTGACGAGCGCAGCCCGAGCTTCACCGACCTCAAAAAGGGCTCGGAGAGCTTCCACATCGTCACAATGCCATGCGAGGGCAATATAGCGGAGTTTTGTCAAGATGCCAAGCGCCGCAGCGCCGAGCAGACGACATTTTTGTCGACCGACAAGGAGAGCGCAGACCTCATCTACTTCTCGTGCCTGCCGTGGGTCGAGCTCACGGCACTGACAAACGAGCGTGACTTTGACCCCGACGACGCTATTCCCCGCATCTCATGGGGCAAATTCCACGAGCGGGACGGCCGAAAAATTCTCGGCATGTCGCTCGAGCTCAACCACCGCTTCACCGACGGCGTGCACATCGGCAAATTCGCCGATGCGCTGGAAAATCTGATATCAGAGCTATAAAAAACAGGCAATGCACTGCATTGCCTGTTTTTCGTTAGAATGATAATGTGTGCAACTGACTGCACAAACGGTCGGTTCGATTCGGCCTTATGCCTCGCCACGCTCTTTGAGAGCTTCCTTGCGGGAGAGGTTTACACGGCCGCGGTCGTCTATCTCGGTGACCTTGACCCAAGTCATGTCGCCGACATTCAGAACATCCTCGACCTTCTCGGTGCGCTTGAACTCAAGATCCTTGATGTGGCACATACCGTCCTTGCCCGGGGCAAGCTCAATGAATGCGCCGATGGGGATGATGCGCACGACCTTGCCGTAGTACAGTGCGCCGACCTCGGGCTCGAAAACGATGTTCTCGATGGTGGTGCGGGCTGCACGGCAGGCCTCGATATCCTCGGATGCGATGAAGATGCTGCCGTCGTCCTCAATGTCGATCTTGCAGCCGGTGTCGGCAGTGATCTTCTGGATGACCTTGCCGCCGGAGCCGATGACCTCACGGATCTTGTCGGGATTGATCTTCATCTGGATCATCTTCGGAGCGGTCTTTGCAAGCTCCTTGCGGGGCTCGGGCAGAGCCTTGAGCATGATCTCGTCGAGTATCTGTATGCGGGCCTCACGGGTGATCTTGAACGCTTCCTTGACTATCTCGTGCTTGAGACCGTCGTTCTTAAGGTCCATCTGAATTGCGGTGATGCCGTCCTTCGTACCGGCGACCTTGAAGTCCATCTCGCCGTGGAAGTCCTCAACGCCCTGAATATCGATAAAGGTGGTGAAGTCGTCGCCGTCCTGGATAAGGCCGCAGGAGATGCCGGCAACGGGAGCCTTGATGGGAACGCCTGCGTCCATGAGTGCGAGGGTCGTGCCGCAGATGGAGCCCTGAGAGGTGGAGCCGTTGGAGGAGAGTATCTCGCTGACTACACGGATGGTGTAGGGGAAGTCCTCAACGGAGGGGATGACGCTTTCCAGTGCCTTCTCGACCAGTGCACCGTGGCCGTACTCACGACGGCCGGTGCTGCGGCTCGGGCGAGCCTCGCCGGTGGAGTAGGAGGGCATGTTGTAGTGGTGCATGAAGCGCTTCTCTTCCTCTTCCCAAATGGTGTCGAGCTTCTGGCTCATGGAGAGGGTTGCGAGAGTTGCGATGGACAGAACCTGAGTCTGACCACGGGTGAACAGAGCAGAACCGTGAACTCTGGGGATGATGCCGACCTCGGAGCCGAGCGGGCGGATCTCATTCATTGCACGGCCGTCGACACGCTTGCCAGCCAGCAGCCACTTCTTGACGACCTTCTTCTGCAGCTTGTAGAGTATCTCATCCATGTACTGCATCATGTCGGGGTGCTCGTCGGAGTACTTTTCCTCCATTGCGGTGACCCACTCGTTCACACGGGCCTCACGGACATTCTTGTCGTCGGTGTCCATGCAGTATTCCATGCCGGCAAACTCGTTGGCGACGAGCTCGTTGAAAAGCTCCTCATCAAACGAAGCGTGCTCGTACTCAAACTTCGGCTTGCCTATCTCGGCGACCATCTTGTCGATGAGGTCGAGGACCGGCTGCAGGTGCTCGTGCGCCTGAACGATGCCCTCGTACATGACATCGTCGGGGACCTGATCTGCCTCGGACTCGATCATGACGATCTTCTTATGAGTTGCGGCGATGGTGGTGGTCATGCGGTTGGTCTTGCGCTGCTCCTGCGTGGGGTTAAACAGGTACTTCTCGCCGTCCCAGCCGAGGACGATGCCTGCGATGGGGCCGTTAAAGGGAACATCGGAGATGGAGACTGCTGCCGATGCGCCGATCATAGCGGTGATCTCGGGGCTGCAGTCACGGTCAACGGACAGAACCTCGCAAGCGATGACGACATCGTTGCGCAGGTCGCTCGGGAACAGGGGACGCATGGGGCGGTCGATGAGGCGGGAAGCGAGAACGGCGGGCAGGCTGGGCTTGCCCTCACGGCGCATGAACGAGCCGGGGATGCGGCCTACTGCGTAGAGCTTCTCGTTAAAATCGACTGCGAGGGGGAAGTAGTCGATGCCGTCCTTGGGGCGGGCGGAAGCGGTGCAGGTGACGAGCACGGTGGTCTCACCGTAGGTGACTAAAACTGCGGCGTTGCACAGCTCTGCCATCTTGCCGACCTCCATCTTGAGGGGGCGGCCTTCGTACTCGATCTCAAACTTTCTGTAATTGGGGAATTCTTTTTGCTTGATTATCATTTGTTTGCTCCTTTCGTTTTCTTATGAGCACCGGAGCATAGCACTTGAAAATGAATCCGTTCTCGGGCGCATTTTCAAATACTAAGCTTACGGTGCTCGTTGTTTACTTGTTGGGGGTTTGCTTTTCTTCGTCAGAAGGGTGTCGGTACTTAATTAGAAGGTTGTCAGTAGTTGCATCTTGCTGAAGTCCCACCGGTCGGGCACCGGCAGTAACGACTAGCTAAAGCGTAGCAACGAATTGAAAAACCGGTCGGGACACCGCAAAGACGAATAGCCGAAGCGGTGCAGCGATATTAAAAAGGGATGGACAATATTAAATTGTCCATCCCTTAAAAAACCTTCATACCCTTCGGAAGTGCCGGACTTACTTACGGATGCCCAGCTTTGCAATGATTGCACGGTAGCGCTCGATGTCCTTCTTAGCAAGGTAGTCGAGCAGACGGCGGCGCTTGCCGACCATCTTGTACATGCCCAGACGGCTGTGGTCGTCGTTGGGATGAACCTTGAGGTGAGCGGTGAGCTGCTTGATGCGCTCGGTGAGGATAGCGATCTGGACCTCGGGCGAGCCGGTGTCGTTCTCGTGGGTCTTGTTCGCTTCGATAACTGTGGTCTTCTGGTCTTTGGTGATCATAATGATACCCCTTTCACGGTTTTTATATTCCCAATGTCTAAGTAAAGGGAGGAAAGGTCTCCCGAATACTGAGAACACGGACTAAATCATATTACCACCGCCGCCCCGATTTGTAAAGGGCTTTTCGATAATTTCTCCCGCAAAATTCACCAATTGTCCGGCGCAAAGAAGAACGGCAGCACCACTACAAGCAAACCTATGATTGCGATTATAATTCCGATGTCGGTAAATCCGTTCAGTGTAAGAGGAGCAATTAAGCCGAAAAGAATTAATGCGATTCCCAAGAGCATAGTTTTGATGAGCTTCATTGTTTATTCTCCTTGTTAAGGCTGTTTCAGCCTGATTTTGTTGACCAAAATGCTACTGCACTATCAGAGGAAGTGTCGTATGTGCCTTCAAAACTCACTACTGCTATAATCGAAGCACCGCCGCCCCGATTTGTAAAGGGCTTTTCGATAATTTCTCCCGCAAAATTCACCAATTGTCCGGCGCAAAGAAGAACGGCAGCACCACTACAAGCAAACCTATGATTGCGATTATAATTCCGATGTCGGTAAATCCGTTCAGTGTAAGAGGAGCAATTAAGCCGAAAAGAATTAATGCGATTCCCAAGAGCATAGTTTTGATGAGCTTCATTGTTTATTCTCCTTGTTAAGGCTGTTTCAGCCTGATTTTGTTGACCAAAATGCTACTGCACTATCAGAGGAAGTGTCGTATGTGCCTTCAAAACTCACTACTGCTATAATCGGAGCACCGCCGCCCCGATTTGTAAAGGGCTTTTCGATAATTTCTCCCGCAAACCGCACTAATTTTCCGTTTTCTCCGTTTCCTCCGACTTCGGAGGCTCGGCGGGCTTTTTCGGCTTCTCCGGCGGGGCGGTCAAAGCGAGCAGTGCGACGAACAGCCCAATAAAGGCTATAGCGAGACCGACTGCTCCGAACACGCTTGTTGCCGTTACCAAAGTGAACGGCGCAAGGCAGCCAAATAGTATCAGCGCAATTCCGAACAGCATGCTTTTAATTGATTTCATGGCTCATTCTCCTAATTGATTTCAAGGTTTGTACTCCTTCAACCTGCTTTCGTAGCCCAGAATGTCACTGCGCTATCTGTGGACTTATCGTATACGGCAGCAAAGTTCGATACAGAAATACTTGGTGCGCTAGAAAATGTTAAAGTGAGAACAGCGTTGATTTCTGTGTGATAATAACGACCAACTGCGGATTCGCGAGTGTTCGTCGTTTTCGTTTGCGTAAGCGTGGTGGAAAGAGTACCTGAATGATATAATGTTGTGGATGTAAGGGGCGGCGTTCTAATATCTATGCCCATAGCCACACCAACATTTGGCGTAAACTCATCGTGGCCGTATCCTTTGCCCGAGTAAGTGCCCTCTTTTCCTTCAAAATAGCGATAGCGACTCAAATAAGTCCAATAGACTGTGGATTCTTCGGACGCAAAGCGACCACTCCATGCCATTGCAACTTTGTCGGTCAATTCCCATGTCGGATCATAGCTCCATTTCCAAGTATAGGTGAGCTTTTTCTTTGTTACTTTGTTTTTGTATGATATATGGCTACAAGTGAGGCTGGCTTTCCAGTTGGTTAATTTCATTATTTCAACAGGTATTTCACCAATTTCAACGGCGTTGATAATGGCGCTTGCGTTGATATTATCAGCATCATCTGCGGAAATAATGGCATTGCTTGTGCCTGAACATAGCGCATATATTTCATCGGCATTCGATTTGCTTTCCAGAACTTTTTCAACAGAAGCCTTGTCATTTAAAAATGCTTCAAGGTTTTTTAAATTCTGCTCATCAATTACTATTTTGCCGGAATCGTTCACGGAAAACTCGACTTTATGATCCTCCGTAAAAATACCCCGTGTAGTTCCTACGGATTCAAATTGATACTGTCCATTGTAGTATTCCAGTCTCAATTCATCATCCAGTGCTTCAATAAATTCTTCCGAATACCCGGCATCAATTAAATACCGGTAAATTTCTGCATCGGAAGGCTTAGTGTCAAGGCTGTCGGCGAGTGCAGGGGCGGATATGCTGAGGAACATGGCAAGAGAAAAAATAAATGATAGTATCTTTTTCGTATTTAGTCCTTTCTATCGCTCGAATGTACACCTAACTCCTTGCGTGATAAGATAAGAAAGCACAAGCCTTGCATAGAAACAAAGACTTGTGCATCAACTGCTGAACATTAACCTGCACCAATACAAACACAAAGACCGTTCACGCACAAATCTCTGAATTTTCGTTCGGAGGTCCATCGGAAACACATCCTTTACATTTGCTGACTACATTATATGATAAAGAAGCTGGAAAGTCAATAAAATTTTAACAAATGCTGCCTAAATTTCACAAAGACGGCACGAACGAACGCAAAACGCTCTCCATCTCTGCCGAGCTTGCGCCGCCGGTCATGTAAACGCACCATGTAACGCCGTCCGTGTAGGCATAGTATACGCCTGATGTCTCGTCCTTCGACAGATAAAAGCAGGTCGGGTCGCCGTTTTGCATTGCACCGTCGCCGACGGTCGCCCAGTCGGTGTATACACCGGAGATGCTCTCGTCGAGCGTGTCGGTATGGGCAGCCCTGACGGTATAGTCCTTGCCGCCGAGCACAAAGCGCATCTGATACACCGCAGGCGCAGAGTCGATTATGCTGCAATGCACATCCCCGGCGTTCATCGGCATGACAAAGGTCAGGCCGCTTTCGGTGCACAGCTCCTCGGCGTTGACCTCACGCACGGGGCTTGTGACCTGTGCGCTCGGCTCGGCTATGGCGTCCACAACGGGCGAGGGCTTGTCCTTTTCGGTTATCGGCATCGTCGAGTAGCAGCCGCAAAGCGCCGCCATGCAGCCGAGCGCGAGCAAAATTGCCGTCATCTTTTTCATATCATCTGCTCCTTTCACTTTTACCCTCGGTTTACAAGTGCATGCACGGTTTTGGCAGACTGCTTTCCGCCCATGCTTCGTCAAAGCCCTAGTCCATATATATCCATTATGCCCGTCGGGCTTTGCCTTTGCCTGAACGAA
>ERZ1031954.95-NODE-95-length-35374-cov-4.858433_pt1 | contig 35374 bp, 36 predicted proteins | sample MGYA00516701_ERZ1031954 | MGnify/ENA primary metagenome ERZ1031954 (study PRJEB33719, sample SAMN04261284) | wastewater metagenome | biome: rural village; feature: human; material: feces | host: Homo sapiens | place: El Salvador | collected 2013-01-07 ...
ACCGATTTCTCTTTTAGGTAATTTCCATTTTTCTTTTTCAGAATCACAAATATATGCAACAGCTACAGGACCGCCATAATCAAGTTCTTTGATTTCCTGAGAAAGTCTCTGCCTTCCCTTCGAAGTACGACATCGGCAAAACTTCAGACTATACTGATCATCTCTTAGTTTCAATGCCCTATTTTCATGCATCCAATGTATAATATACTCTTCATTCGTTCCCTCACATACAAAATAGATAAATGCATAATCTTCCAGTTTAGGTAAACTTGTACTCAAGATTTGTTCACCTGCCTTACAGCCTCTTCAACAAATTGATGAGCATTCAGCAGGTCTGTGAACCGAGGCGCTGTTCCCTGAATTGCATTTTCAAGAATTATTTTACTTTTGGACAATTCATTTCGTGTGATGAAATCAGAGTACTTTACACACTCGCAATGGTAATTCTCATCTCGCCGAGTAATAAAAATATTATCTTTACGAGAAAATTCATTCAACAGCTCAGGATAATGTGTAGTAAATACTAGACACGCACCATGGGGATTTGTTCTTTTATCGGTAAATAATTGAAAGAACCACTCTATTATCTTTTTGTTAAAATGATTCTCCACTTCATCAATAAATACGTATCCACCATTTTTTAAAACTTGAACAATAGGCGGCATGATGCTCAGCCCTCTTATCGTTCCAGAAGATAGCAGTCTGTTCAATAAAAACGGTGAACCACCATACACTACATTTGACTGATTCCTAAAACGCAACTGACATTCAGGAGTTCCATTTTCTTTTGCCTCGATTTTAAGATTAGAAATATTCGGATCAAAAAGATGCAGCACCTCTTGTGAAGGAGTTCCCATCCAAAGGGGAGGATTCATAAATGTTTCAATACCAACAGGACGGAGCTTCTCAGAAAATGTCCCTAAAGAAGCTGCTATACTCATATCAGCCTTTAAATAAGGATTGGTGCCTTCTTTTTTACGATCCGTAAGCGGTTGTGCCAAATCAATGGAAAAATCAAATAAAGAATCGCGTTTTGTCGATTTTAATGACTTCCTTAATAACTGCTCATCCTTATAATAGAATTGAATTTTTCCTGCTTCATGGTTCTGTTTAACTGCAGAATGTAACTGATAAATAAAGTCCTTATGAGCAAAAATCACATCCCAGGACAGCTCTTCCTGATTTTGTTCAGAGCCGGGAAAGATCTTAGTCAATGTTATCTGAATATTTGGATCATTTAATTTCTCACCATCGATAATAATCCGGGAGACCATGGAGAGCAATTCCAATACAGTTGTTTTCCCTGTAGCATTGAGACCAGTGAATGCCATTAACACATGAGAATATAATCCAGCCTTAAGTTTAAAGACCTTCAAATCATAATCGGTATCATCGACAGAGCGACGCACTGTGTCACTGTTTGTAAAATCGATTTCCAAACCATTTTTAAACAATGGTATGTTGTGAAATATCATTTTTAAGATATGCATGTCAATACCTCCTTAGACTTATTATAGCATCCAAGCATCAATAAAACAATTTTTTTGTTTTATTGAGTAATGTATCAGTTTAGTATCAGTTGCATCAGCTCGGGAATCTCCATTTACGTAAATCTTTTCAGCACAAAAAAGCCCCCTGGCGTAGCCAGAGGGCTTGGAAAGTATGAGTTTATACATATTGAACTTGGTTAATAACAACATATTCATCATCTGTTTGGGGAATCGCTTCGGCTTTTTCAATCAACTTTCTAAGTGACATCGGCCCAAAAATTGCAGTAAGTCTTTCTTTCAAGGCTTTACGAGTCATATATTCTGAATCGTCAAATTCTTCTTCCCATTTCTTGTATAATGGATTGGTCTTTGTAAGATAACTGAGGACGATAATATCTTCGTCGTAATATTCTTTGTCTCTGTCATTGGTTACAAAATACTCACAACCGAGTTCTTCAGCCATGTAGTATATTTCGCAGTTTGGGGCAAACTTTTTCAAAATAAGTTCCCATGTTTCGTTTACGTGAGTCCAGGCTGAATCATATTGTACTTCAAAATAATAAATTCCAGGGTTTTTCAGGTTTGCGGTTATTTCCTCATCCATGTTTGTGATGAGCCCTCGGCAAGCCAAAGTTTCATAAGAAAAACCCGCGCCTATAACTACATTACCGAGCCAATTTGTCCCGAAATCATTTTCGACGTAATGTTTGCTTGTCCATTCTTTGCTTGTCCATTTCTGAATCAGTTGATGAATCTTTTCAATTTCTGCTTTTGGTCCTTCAATGGTCATGCTTGTGTTGCACCAGTTTGGCATTTTGGTATCCTCCTTTTGAAAGAAAATCGATTTATAATTTAGTGTTACTTAGTTCCACTTAGTTCATATAAGGCTAAGTAGGGCTAAATTCCCTTTTCCAGTTATTTAGATGACACCTATATCTCCAATGTTTAGTTCATAACGATACTCCTTTTTGATTTACGATAAATTACGATAATTTACTGTAAACTACTGTAAATTATCGTAAAGATAAAACTATTTGTTGCCGCCGACGATTTAGCGTCGGTGTTTCTGGTCTATAAAAAATACGGCAGATTACAATTGTTTATTGCAATCTGCCGTAAGATTTTCCTTCTTTGCTTAGTTCTCCGCTAATTACTATTTTGCGAAGAGTAAGGTATAGGCATAGACCTCATTAAGGATAGGTGCCAAGGCATCATTGTTCCAAGGCTTGTTTCAAAGGATCCTTAAAGCTTGGAACTTCAAAACCATATTTCTGTGGTTTCAGCTCTTGAACCACTGTACTATTATGCTTCTCAGAATTTTTTGAAAACTGATACATTCTAACCTGACGATCCTGCAGCAGATCCACCTGCTCATAATCAAATTGTTCCATGAGCTGCTTTCGCTCGGTAGCAGGACGTTTTGCAAGCTTCAGCATGTTGTTGACGTGCTGAAGTACCGTATCACTGTGCGTCGTGATCCATACCGACTTCTTATTGTTCACCAATCGAACGATAAATTGAGCCATCCGTTTCTGCAATACAGGATGGAGATGTGCTTCAGGTTCCTCGATAATGATAGTCTTAAAATGAATGCCAGACTGAAGCAAAAGTGAGAGGGGCGCTAATTCCGTGATTACCGAAGATGTAACGTAGAGCGGCATATCCACCGCCATATTTTGGGGCGTATACTTGAAATCCGGAAGGATTGTCTGCTTAATCTTGAAGGAGCCATCTGTCATGTATGTTTCCAAGAATGGCATCAAACGATCTGCCAATGCATTTGTCCTCGAAGATTCAAATTTTGTTATGAGTTGCAGAAAGTCGATATAAGGTAAAGTTAGCATCCCTCTGTCATCCATTGCCATTTGTCCGAAGTTCGCTTGGATAGAATGTTCTAGCAGCTGCTTGTAAGTGAGCATAAAGCCTGCTCTGGACGCAGGTAGATATACCGGCTCACCATTCCGCTGCCCCCGCATAATCGGTGTATAGAGAGGTGCTGTTATGTCTCCCATCAGCAGATTCCAACAGATATACGCATTCATCCGTAACAGTTTTTCTCGTGGATATGTCTCACTTTGTGGAAAGCTGATATCACGCCCCGACTTGAACGTATAGCGCTTGTCATTGCGAAAATGTAATTTCAATGGTTTCTTCTGCTGATAGTCCCGAATCTCCATCTTACCGGATTCCATCGCATAATTGAACAGATGATGCAAGAACCCTTTCTTATGCTGGCTCAGCAGTTCATTGAACCAATCTACGTAAAGAGCAATGGCTGCATCATCAAGCAAACTCTCCTTGTTGACATGCTCGCGCAGCCAGTTTTCACATCGCTTATATGTATGACTGTCTGAAGGGAAGGCAGGGAAAAAATTCTTTCCCAAGAATAAGAGCCCCCATAGGATAGTCATCATGTGTGATTTACCGCTGTTATTGTCGCCAATGAAAAAAATCAGCGGCGCAATGCGAATGTCTGCCTTTGTAATCTTTCCAATCTGCTCGACATGGAGAGTCCATTCCTGATTCATACTTTTCCTCCCATCATATGATTATCTATAGATATTTTTATCATAACATAGATAACCTGCCCCGCCCCAGAAAAATATCGTTCTGCAACAAGTGCAAACTGTCATGTTAATTCTCAAAGTAAGTGCTGAACTAGCGGTAAAAGTCGCACTTACATGTAGAACCTCCTTTTGCCAGTCTTTAGGTAGAGAAATCTTTTTTTGGGGGGGGGTAAGTTAATAACCTTCCGGATGTTTTTGCTGATTATAGCTTCTCCAATCAAATTCATCAATAAATTTTTCTAGCTTTTCAGCAGTGATTTTTTTACCAGAGATTGGAAACATGTCGATTATGTTTTCTTGATTGTCATCTTCATCAGTTTCCCAAATGCATACTACCGGTCCTGTAAGTGGGCGGCATCGGTAATCAAGCATGTACCAGTTGCCTTCATAACGATTGTTTGGATGGTACAGAATGAAAACTTTTGCCCGATATCCATGGGTCATGCAGATGCATTTCCCTGGCATATTTGACAGGTCTTCCTTATATGGTCTTATTTCGATGGCTACTTCTTTTTGCATGGTTTCTCCTTATATGGTTGTAAACTAATTTTGTTCGCCAAACCATACTTTAGGCTTTGTCCAGTTGTTTTGGGCAAGAATGTAGGTTTATTTGATGAATTAAGCGCCTTTGCTGGCTTCTTTCTCAGGCTTTTCCCAGATGATTTTCCTGCCGTACTCGATTTTCAGAATATCCTCTGCATGAATATCTTCGATTGGGATTTCAAGCCGCCCGCTGTAGTTTTTTCTTACTTGCAGATCTTTGCATGTGAAGTCACTGATCCTATAGGTGCTCGGTTCAAATGCCACATAGGGAGATGCCAGCTGACATGGGTCTACTTTCATCGTCATAAGCTTTCCATCAATATCAATGCTATCCCTTTGGTATTTCCAGCTTCTGTTTTCGTTTGCTCCCTTCACAGTGATTTTGATCTTTTTGGGCGCTTCTTTGCCTTTGAAAAAGGCATTATAGGCCTGACACATGCTTCTTGTCAGTCGTTCGCCTTCGGTTGGCATATAGGCCTTCGTAAGTTCTTGAATCATCTTTGCTTTTTTTAAATACATCAAAAATGTGTCATGCATATTGGTAAAGGCATGGGGAGTTCCCTTTTCGCATGCATCGAGGGCTTCTTCTACGAATTCTTTTACGGCTTCTTCTGTTTCTCCTTTCACAATAAAATCAATAAGAATCCGGTAATAGTCGTTTTGGGTGTTCGTTTCGCACATGCTTTGGAAGGCCTTTTCATAAATGCTCTTGTTTTTAAGCTGCTGATAGAATTCGTCAAGAAGGGATACTTCTGGGTCTCCTCGTAAGTACGCTGCTCGGGCTGCATCCTTATAGTAATCTAATGAATCTTTATTCTCGGGATTGATTACTTTATCCTTGTATTTTGTGAGAAACATGGGTGGGAAAATCTTTTTGAAGAATTCATTAAATTTTCGAGCGGTGCGTTCTCTTTCATAATAGCCCATGGATTCATCTTTGGCTATTTCTTCTTCTGTATTACTGCTTGCGTAACTTCCCCAGAGATCATTGATCACGCAAATTTCTTTTTCCGGACTATAAATTCCTTTATAGTCAAAGGTATTGGTTTTCATATCGTGTGGGGATGTTCTGTATATATACTCCAATCCGTTTAGCGGGATTCTGAAGTAGATGATTTTGTCTTCTTTGTCGTCCTTGATGGTGAGTGTTGGTTTGTTGCTTTTGAGCCATGTCATGTAGACTTTGGCAAATTCTTTATCGTCTGGTTTGTTGATTGTTTCGCACATCATTTGATTCTCCTTATTCGACATCTAATTGATTCATCCAAACTTCAAAAAAAATACCATCCGTTGTTCTTGCTGCGGCATAGGTATCATTTTTGAATGCATTGATTAATTTTTCTTTTACGTTTTTTGGTTCTGTTTCAAACAAGATGTTGATGATTTTAATGCCGCTTCGTATGGCTTTCCATTTCGCGTTGTAGGCATAAGTCCGAACGGTGGGAACGTCCGGTTCGTCAAAATCATGGACAATGATCAGATAGATTTTTGGGGTCAATTCAATTCTCCTTTCTATTTAAAATAGTCCTATTTAGTCCAATTCGGACTAAATAGGACGCAATAAGACTTCTTGTTATTTCCCGGTTGTTTTGCTTAGACTAGATCGTTTCTTTTTCTGGCTTTTCCCAGATGATTTTTTTGCTGTATTCGATTTTCAGAATGTCTTTTGCCTGAATAGGGATGAATGGAAGTTCAATCCGCCCTTTGTAGTTTTTCATTACTGGCACATCTTTGGATGTGAAGTCACTGATATGACTTAAACTGTTTAGTACGAATGCTCGAAAGGGATATGTCAGTTGATCCGGGTCTATTTTCATTGTCATGATTTTCCCTTCAACATCAATGCCAGCTTTTTCGTATCGAAAAGTTCTTTTTTCGTTTGTTCCTCTGACCGTGATTTTGATTTTTCTCGGGGGTACTTCGTCTTTGAAAAAGGTATTATAGGCCTTGCACATGCTTCTTGTCAGTTTTTCATCTTCCGTCGGAAGATAGGTTTTCGAAAGGCTATAGACTGCTTTTGCACGTTTTAAATAGTTCATAAATTGACCATACATCTTGGTAAAGACATGGGGAGTTTCTTTTTCGCATGAAGTGAGTGCTTTTTCTATAAACTCTCGCATCGCCTCTTCCGTTTGACCTTTTGCAATAAAGTCAATGAGAATCCGGTAAGATTCGGTAGAGTCTCTTGCGAGCATGCTTTCGATGGACTGCAGACAAATTTTCTCCGTTTTGATTTGCTCATAGAACATTTCAAGAAGGGATACTTCGTCTTCTCCTCGTAAGTATGCCTTTTTGGCTGCATCGGTATAGTAATCGGATGGATTTTCATCGAGGGTTACTTTATCCTGGTATTTTGCGAGGAAGATTGATGGAAAGACTTTTTCAAAGACTTCATCAAATTTCGTTCTAGCGTTTTCACTTTCATAAAAGTCCAATGCTTCTTCTTCGGCGATTTCTTCTTTCGGAATGGTGAATGCTCGATTTTCATGAAAATCATTGAATACACAAATTTTTGCTGTTGGACTATAAACAGCATTAAAACCAAAGTGGCGGGTTTCATTCGGATTTGCGCGCAGCCAGTAGGTAGATATATTGTAGACATAGTCTAACCCCTCTGACGGAACTCTGACGTAGATTAGTTTGCTGTCGTTATACCGATCTTTCACAGTTAGTGTTGGTTTGTTGCTTTTCAGCCATTTCATGCAGATCTGGGCAAATTCTGCGCTGTCAGGGTTGTTGCTTCGTTCGTTACTCATTTTTTCTCCTCATTCGATAACTCATTGATTTATTCAAATTTCATAGAAAGTACCATTTGTTGTGTTCGGATTCAAAATCATGGACAGTAATCAGATAGATTTCATGAGTCGATCTAGTTCTCCTTTCTATCTAAAATAGTCCTATTTAGCCCAATTCAGACTAAATAGGACTAAATGTCATGTTCCGGTTATTTTGCTTATATTACCTCGCCTCTTTTTCGGTTTTTTCCCAGATGATTTTTCTGCCGTATTCAATTTTCAGAACATTCTCTGCATAAATACAGTCGAATGGAATTACAATTCGCCCGTTGTCGTCTTTCTCTACTGGAAAATCTTTGGATGTGAAGTCACTGATATAACTATTCCAGTTCAATTGAAATGCCTGATAGGGAGATGCCAGTTGATCCGGGATTACTTTCATTGTCATGATTTTCCCTTCAATATCAATGTTATTTCTTTTGTATAGCCGACGTCTGTTTTTGTTTGTTCCCATCAAAGTGATTTGGATTTCTTCTGGAGGTTCTTTGTCTTTAAAAAAGGTAGCATAGGCCTGACACATGCTTCTTGTCAGTTTTTCATTTTCTGTAGGACAATATGTTTTCAGCGCGTCGTAGATACCTTTTGCATGTTTTAACTCTACTTCAAATTTATGACCTATTTCAGCAAAGACATTGGTGCAGTCTTCTTCGTATGCAGTGAGTACTTTTTCTGTAAACTGTTTCATTGCTTCTTCTGTTTGACCTTTCGCAATAAAGTCAATAAGAATTCGGTCAGCTTCGGTGGCGTGTGGTGAGCACAGTCCTTCGTAAATCAGTTCATACATTTGAAGTTTTTTTAGTTCCTTACAGAACAGTTCAAGAAGGGATACTTCTTTCCCCTGCTGCAAGTAGGTTTTTGTAACTTCCCAGAGATAGTCTGGATTTTCATTATAGGTTACTTTATCCTGGTATTTTGTAACAAAAATTGGTAGGAAAGTTCTTTTAAAAGCTTCATTAAATTTTTTCGTGGCCGCAGCTTTTTCATAGAAGCCCAGTGTTTCTTCTTTTACCCTTTCTTCTTTTGAAATAGCGGATTGTCTTTTTTCAGGGAAATCGTCGAATACGCAAATTTTATCTGCAGGACTATAAACTGCGTTATATATCATGAAGTAGGTGCCATCAGTAGGATCTCTCCGCATCGGGGTTTCAAGAGCTTCATAGATATATTCCAATTTATCGAGCTGGATTCTGAAGTAAGTCGCGTTCTCTTCTCTATTCCCATCCCGATTTTTCACAATCAGTGTTGGGTCATTGCTTTTCAGCCACTTCATGCAGATTTGGGCAAATTCTGCGCTGTCAGGTTTCTTGATTCGTTCGCAAATCATTTGATTCTCCTTATTCGATAACTACTTGATTCAGCCAAATTTCATAGAAAGTACCATTCGTTGTTCCTGCTGTATAGGTATCATTTTCAAATGTATGAATCAATTCCTGTTTTACTGGAATCAGTCTCCTTTAAGTTTACGGACGAGACGATTGCGACTGTAAATACGCCGCGTCTGAATATGTTTTCTTCGTTTGTAGATTTGAATTTATTGGCATTGAGCCATTCAAGCGCATCGGAGCGGCAGGCGAAGATAAGTGAATCGTGAACCTTATTTCCGTGCGGACAGTCGCAGTCAAGCTTAATAATTGGATCGTCAGTCATTATAAGTGTGATAATTGTCATTATGATGGTACCTCCTTGCTATTCACTCTGATATACGTATGGTATTTTGAAACTACAAGTTACATGCCGCAAGCGGCTTTTGCCAGCTTGTCGGCACGTTCGTTGTATTCGACGCCGGTGTGTGCTACGACTTTATAGAACTCGATCTTGACGGAAGCTTCGAGTACCGCATTGCGGTATTGTCGGGTGAATTCTTTCTTTGCTTTCCATTCACCAGTTACCCATTTCTCGATGCCTTCGTAGTCGTAATAAACGACGAGGTCTGCGCGAGCTTCTTCTGCAGCTTTGATTGCTTCGAGAACTGCCTGGAGCTCGCCTGCAACGTTACGCAGCGTCGTAAGCTTCGGGTCTGTGATGCTGCCGTGTAAGACCTTTTCGTAACCGTTTTCGAACTTTAGGATTGCGGCGTAGCCTGCGGTATTGTTTTTGATATTGAAAGAACCGTCGGTGTAAGCGATGATTTTTTCGTTTTCTTGAGGCATTTCGGGTTCGGATTTGACGGAAGGCTTTGTGATAGTTATTCCGTCGAAAATGTAGGGAGCTGGCAATTCGCCTTTTTTGCCGAAATTCAGCTCGTCTGGAGCTGTTGCAGTCACCTCATAGGTGACGGGTGTTTTGTCGCTCGGGTTATATATCGTCTGCGCCATCAGGTGCAGGATTTGCTCCGGCGTAATTTTGCCGGTTAGCTCAAATTCACTGTCAGAATCGGTGTTGACCGGGATGATGACGGGTTCGCAGCCGTGTTTTTTCACTAGCTCTTTATAGAGGTCAATACCACCGGTTTTGTCATCTTGATTCTCATAGAAGCTTACTTTTCCGTTTATAATATAAATTAGTGTCATTTTAATTTCCTCCTTATTTCTCTTATTATATTTTTTGCGTATATGCTTTTTCTATGTACGACAACAATGATTTGTTGGATGAGTCACGCTTTTTGGTTGTATAATTTTAGCGGAAAGAGCGGATTAAAGACTTTCGGTGATTAGATAGACTTTTTCTCGTTCGTTCATTCTGCATCCTCCATGTACTCTTTGATGGTTTCTTCGTAGTCGGCCCAGACGCTTTCTGGAATTTCTTTGAAGTCATCTGCCTTTTTTACTTCTTCTAGTCGGTTGACAGGAATCAGATAGAACGAACTTCCCATAGGAACATCGTGGCTGCTGACAGTCGCATAGAGATAAGAGTCGTTTTTCTTATTCTGCTGCAACGTTATGGTGTAATCACAATTTGGTGTGATGGCGTCTTCCAATTCTGTTTCATTGGTGATTTTTACAATCTTGTATCCGTTGTGGTGCCGCCAATCAAGATCATAGCCAAGAATCAGATACCAAGGTTCTTTGAACCAGTTATCGGCCTGCAAAAATTCATTTGCCATTTCTTCTCCATTTTCGATGAGATCTGGAATCAGCCATGGGTCATCTCGCAGGTATTCTTCGTATGCTTCGATGATAGTTTCTTCCAAATCCTTGTTTTTCATGGCGGCGAGGATGATGTCATCCATTTCATCATCGGTGTAGTTAGTTTTCCAGCCGTCCTTTGACGTTAATCAGAGATTTTAATTTTTCCAGACCACTTTCGTCTTTGAGCGGTGTCTGAGATTTCTTTAAAAATGGGAATTTCTTTCCCAAATCACTTTCGCCTTTCAACGGCGTTCCCAGTAATTCATGGTACTTGAGTTTTTCGATGATGATATCCACAGCGGATTGTCTATCCCATCTTCCATTTTCAAAAGCTTCAACTCCATTTTCTTTGAACAGTTCCATTTCTTCGTCTACATATTTTTCATAGTCATTGGTATAGTAAATGATATACGGGTCTTTGCTTGTCATCATTTTTTATTCCTTTCATGAGTACTGTTTACTGCAATTTACGATAATTTACTGTAACTTATCGTAAATTATCGTAAACTACTGTAATTTACTGCAAAACAATATATTGATAAAACAAAATGTAAATCTATTTTTTTAGCCTGCCCTTTAGGGCAGGCTTTGTTCCATGAAGCGTTTATGCTTCTTTCAGCCATAAGTGACACATCATTGCCGCAGCATTGGCTCCGGTTTTTCGGTCACTGGCTGTTTTAGAAATGAAATAGCAGTTATTGGGATTGTTTTTGGGGTAGATTTTACAGTGCTTCCCCCCTTGCTTGACCTCCAGACCGATGGATTCCAATTCCCGTATGGTTTTTGAATTCATTTTACGATACGAGCGCATGATGGTTTTTAGTCTTTTTTTTATGCTTTCTTTTTCTGTCAAATTCAATACAGATAGCCTCGTTCGTAATGCATATCCTTCGCCCCTAAATTGATCAGTCTGGCTTTCATTTTCGGCATCGGGATTTCCCAGGATAAAGAACCCTTATACGTAAAGGGGAATTTAATGATATATGAATTCCCTTTGTAGAAGAATCTGAAATAAGCGCCGAGGACGTAGGCTCCTTTGTCTCCTACCGACTCTGCTTCTTTTTGCCAATCTTTGATGATAGTTTCAATTTCTGCCGGATAAGCAGGTTTATCGATGATGTCTTCGTTCACAAGTACGCCTATCAGATGTGTTGAATCGACAAAATCATAGTCCATTCCGTAAGAAGCAAGTAAATCACTGAATTCTTTTTCTGCTTCTGCGTAAAATTCGGCGTAATGAAGCACTTCATAGATTTTCCCATCGATGGCCATGCCGAAGAAGAATGATTCTCCATAAATTTTTTTCAGTTCTTCGTTATCCCATTCATAACTCTCATCATTTTCTGGTACATAACATTTCCCCGGCAGGTCAATGTGCCAGTATTTAAGGGATATGTCCCAGCGTTTTGCCCATTCCACAATTTTTGTTTCCAGTTCTTCCAGCTTTTCCATTGTCAATTTTTTCATTTTTAGACTCCTTTCTAACTTCCTATTAGAACTGTCTGGAGCCGCCCGCCATTTAGGGCGGGCTTTGAGGAAGTTCAGATTTTTCCGGATAAGGATAAGTGAAAAAAGCGGACTACGTTTTCGTAGCCCGTTTTTTTAGCTTTTGAAATGGATTTCCAAGTACAGACGGTCTGGATTTTTAGCGTCATTATCGTACATCGGAACGATTTTAGTGACTTTGCTATCATGCAGTTTTCTGAATGTGCCAAATGGCATTTCTTTCACATGTCCGTCATATACAACCTCTGATGTTTTCTGCCAAATAACCAGAATATACGTATCTACATTCAATGTGTTGATCAACTGACTAAAGTACATTTTTGTTCTCCTTTCGAATACCATTTTTTGTGAATTATTTTTTTATAGCCCGCCTTTAAAGGCGGGGTTTATGGGCTAGGCGCTCATCTTGAAAGAATCCGCAATAAAGACATTCCCTTTTTGTTGGTTCTTTTTGGGTCGGCTGTTTTTTGTGCTCGCCTATTTCTTCTTTTTTTAATCATACATGATTTACATTCTCTTGTGCTATAATGTTTTTAAAGAAAATCTATTTATCATAGAATTGAGGGAATACCTATGCAGATTCTTTATGCACAAGATCATGAAAAAGACGAGGCATACATGGACTGGCTCGCTCGCAAAAGAGAAAAAGAAGGTTTTGTCCTTTCAGTTTCAGATATTTCTAAACGGTTGTATGTATCCTATACTTGGATTTTTAGTATGTTTCACGAAGATTTGGAATATATCAAGGTATCAAACCGTCTTTTTTATTCTCAACCGTTAATAGAAGACTGGCTTTCAAAGAACTGTCAATTTACCATGCAGACGCGTACATTGAATTTGTTGGATTTTTGTACGGCTGAAGCTCTATTGGCTGCTGAGAAACAATGTGGAGAGCAGCATGGTATTTATACAGAAATGAACATTGACGGTCAGCCAAAGCATAAGCGGATGCCAGGTCATATGCCCAAAAGGTTGCTGCAAATATTGCATCTTCCTCTTTATTCCATGAATTATTTCCATCGTCCGCAAACAAAGCCCGTTTCTATCCCCCCATTTTCTTTTTTAGATAAAAAACTGTTAAGCCCTAAAATGGCCGGGCAAGATGGCTGCGTCGGAGAGCGAAAACACCGGGAACAGCTTTACCGAGACGCTTTCATGATGGGCTGGCTTAAAATCACCTGCGGCAGGCAGAAAACACTTTGGATTCCTCCGCGGCAGAAAACGCCTTTTATTCCTTGGACAATTCCTGCTTCTGTAGAAAAAATTGGGAGCTTGTCTCTTCCTCCGTTGACTGCAGATTATTTTTTATCGGAGACAGAGGAGATTCCCCTTGTTTCTCTTTTGGATCATACGATTCAAAGAAGGTCGCATGATGCTTCATAAGGAGTTCAGTTATGAAGATTCTTTTTAAGAACAAGCCCTCTTCTTTCTTTGATGTGTATAAAAAATTTGCGATGAGTAAGGAGGTTCTCTTATGGATGCGTATCAAAAAGGATATTCGGATGCACAGCATTTGATTGCTCAAAAATTTGTGAAGCAGGTTTTAACGGAGTATCCTTTATCCACAGAATGGGAACGGGTGGCTTCTGTTACCGGACTCACAAATGAAGAAGTCATTGCCGTGATTATAGAAGGAAAAGTAGAAGAGACCAGTCAGCTTTTACATGAATGCCTCACGGGATCGTCTTCGCTGGATGAAAAAATTGTGCGTATGATGGTGGAAGGATTTACGCCCTTTTTTATTCGTAAAACCCTTAGAATTTCTCAGTCCCGGATCGATTTAGTGATGGAGAGTCCAGATATTCCCCGTATCCTTGGTTCTATCTATGAAACTTTATCGGCTAAGGATGAATTCAATCAGAAAGAGCAGCAGTTTATTCATTATTTCCGTCATGGCGGGAGGTTCTTCTTATCAGATTTCTGTAATAAGGTAGCGGTTCATCTGTATACCAATGGAATGTCTGTCCATGAGATTTCCCAGATGCTGGATATGCCTGAAGAGGATGTGCAAAAGGAAGTGTGGGGACTTCCCCATGTTTGAGTGATTTTCCCCATCATAAAAAGAGCGGAGTTTTCTCCGCTCTTTTTTTATTGGAAAAAGTATTTGCCTTTTTTAGGTGTATTGGGTATTCCCCATTATATGTGCCGATAGAGTCCGATGACTTTGCCACGGATGATGACCTCTTTGGACATAATGGGCTTGTATTCATCATTTTCCGGCTGCAGGCGGATACAATCTTTTTCTTTGAAGAAACGTTTGACCGTGGCATCTTCATTGCCGACAAGTGCGACAACGATATCACCATCATTGGCATTATCCTGCTCGGAGACGATGAGGTAGTCTCCTTCGTGGATGCCTGCATTGATCATGCTGTCGCCGCGGACGGTAAGCATGAAGCAATTATTATCCTTGCCAATGAGTTCTGCTGGCAGTGGATAGACAGACTCGGTGTGTTCATCTGCCGTGATAGGTTCTCCGGCACGAACAGCTCCTACGAGCGGCATGGGTATCATTTTCTTCCTGCGCCAGGCATCGGCTACAACTTCAATCGCGCGTGAGGAATCAGGATTTTTTCGGATGACGCCTTTGGTTTCCAGACGCTGCAGATAGCTATGAACGGTGGATGTTGAGCGCAAGCCAACCGCTTCCCCTACTTCCCTGACAGTGGGAGGAAAGCCGCTTTTTTGAATTTTCTGGCGAATGAATTCCAGAATTGCTTTTTCGCGTGTGGTGAGTGTGTTTGGATCGTTTCTTCTCATAGCGTAGTCCTTTCGTAGATTTCTTCTTCTCAACTTATCCTTATTATATCGCACCTCCATGAAAATAGAAACATCTGTTTATTGAAATTTTTGTTCTGTAGAAATAAGGATTATATAGAATTTCTTATTTTTCTTTTTCTCTTTATCCGGTGAAGGGTTAGAGTTCCTTCAGATATCTGTTTCTTATTGACTGAAACCGTTCTTCTATTTTTCTGAACTGTCTTTGGCTGATACGAGGTTTCATGATTTCCCTTTGCACCTCGCACTCATGGCTGTGTTTCAGCAAAAAGATGGCTAAATCTATAAATTCTTTATCTAAGTGCGGAGGGAACGTTTTTCCTTCTCGGTATAACCATATATCTGTCAGAGAACGACTTGTCATAGGAAGCCCTTCTGTTACTTCTATTTTTTCTTTCTTTTGGCATTGTTTTTTTATCCAGTTTCCTTTATGTCCATCCAGATAGTACAGCTGGGATACCTCTTCTTCTTTCATGAATGTTTTGAAATCTGCGGCAAATGTTTCCGAACTGCCAATCTTGCAGTTCGGTTTTTCTGTTTGCCCCAGGTCTATGACAAAGTTATTAACTATCACTTCTCGGGCTTTGGCTGCCAGTTCTTCGTTCCAGGTTATGGTCTGCAGTTTTCTGTTTCTGTTGTAATTTCCATAATAGATCAGCCACCGGATGACATTATTTTCATTCTCCTCTGTTTCAAAATGTGGAATTCGTGTTTTCATTGTTTTCGTGTTTTTAGATAAAAATTCATTCGCATTCATATAAAGTAAATTTCGATTCATTTGTGGTCCCCTGTTTCTCTTAGATTTGTAGATTTTATCGGATTTTATTGACCTATGGTCACAAAATTGTTTTTTATGTTTCTTTTCTATCATTATACATGTTTTTTTACTTTTTATCCGATGATTTGTAAAGATTTCCTGTCATACGAATATTGCAATAGTCATAATTTTCACCTATAATAAATTCAGATTAGAAAGGAGGTGCTTGCTTTTGGAACCCACACAAGGTACGACTCCGAAGGGCGAGCCAGCAAAAGTCTATGGAAATCCGCGTCATGCTGTGTATGCGGACCCGCTTCGTAACAGTTATTTTCTTTTAAAAAATGCGGAGCGAAGAAATCTTCTCTATGTAGTGGTCGTGGCCATCTGCGTTATTTGTACTGTCCTTGTTGCGACAACTTGGAACTATAAAACCTATGTTGTTCGTGTAGACAATGCGACAGGACGTATTGAAACAGGTGGACAATTGAAAGCCACCAATTATGAACCTCGTCAGGTTGAAATCCAGCATTTCCTCGTGGAATACATCAACAACATTCGTTCTGTTCCGCTGGATCCTGTGGTTCTTCGCCAAAACTGGAAAAAAGCCGATCATTTTATGACAGAAGAAGCTACGAAGAAGCTGACAGCACTTTTGTCGAAAGACAATCCGGCGAAGAAGCTGGGTCATCAGACCATTATGCCGCAGATTAACTCTATTCAGCTTTATCCTGGCTCTACCAATACCTATCAGGTTCGCTGGACGGAAAAGGAATATTCCATCAATGGGGATTTGACCAATAAATCCACCCAGTATGCAGGTCTGTTCCTGATTGTCATCAATCCACCAACCAAAGAAGAAGAGATTCTTGTCAATCCGCTTGGTATTTATATCAAAGACCTGACCATTACAGCTGAAACCCAGGTTATTAACAAAGAGGTTGAATAATGATGGCACATCAACAAATTTTAAAAAAAGCGGCAGCCTGCGCTTTCACAGTGTGTGCTATCGCCTCAATTTTTTTCGCTTCTCCTGTCTCTGCCTATGAAAAAGATATTTATCTGACGGGAGACGGAGACAGTATTGCTGCCATGACGCAGTATGATTATAAACCCCATTCTCTTTTTACTGTCTTCTGCAAGCCCGGATATCTGACGGACATCATGCTCAAAAAAGGGGAAACCCCGACTTATATTGGTGCCGGTGATACTTCCCGCTGGATGATTGATCAGGCAGATGTTGACGGCATCCACCATGTATACATCAAACCATTCAAAACAGATATTGAGACCAATCTCATTATCAATACGGATGAGCATTCCTATCGGTTTGTGATTGCTTCTGACGGAGAAAACTATAACCCTATCGTTTCTTTCACCTTCTCTGATGAAGAGAAAAAAGCGATGGATGATGCCTATCATCGGCAGCTTTTGCAGGAAAAACCGATGACGAAGAAAGAAAAGCAGTATCGGGATATTTTCTTCACGAAACAGAAGAACATCTATGTTCGTAAAGACCTCAATACCCATTATGAAGTCAAACGCCATGGCTCCATTTCGGATGAACTTTATCCTGTCCGCATTTTCGATGATGGGAAAAAGACCTATTTCGAAATGTCTTCTTCTAACCTGTATGAGCTTCCGGTTCTTTACAACATTGATACAAAGAACAAACCGGTTCTTGTCAACTATCGAGTGAAAGGACCCTTCCTGATTGCGGACAGAATCTTTGAAAAAGCCCGTTTGCAATACTCCGGACAGGCGTATCTGGATATTCGTTCTCTGGATGCCCGTTTCCATCATCTTCTTCCGTCGAAAGTGGATTACACCCATTTCGGCGAAGAAAATACCCTTCACCACCGCATTGAGCAGCTGATGAAAGAGAAAATGGCGAAAGAGAATCCAACGGAGGAAGAAGAAACCGTTGTTTCCACAGATAAGAAGCCATTGACACATGCGGCTTCTAACGAAAAAGCAGCTGACGCAGTTTCCGATTCTAAGAAATCTTCTTCCAATCTTCGTATCGTTCTTACACCGTCTCATTCTAATGGAGGTCTTGCATGATGTCGAAAAAGTTAGATGTAATGGGCAAATTACAAGGTCTCAAATCTAAATTCCGGAAAGCTTCGGAGAAAGATGCTTCGGACAAGATTCAGGAATCTGATGCTTCCAATGACCAACAGCCTTCTTCGGAATTGGACCTGGCTGACGCTGAAAAATTATCCTCGCAGATGGTTTCTTCTGATCAGCCCATGGAAGGCGATGACAGCAGCCCGCAAATTTCCATAGATGACAACGAACAGTCAGATTTGGATGATTTGACTACGGTCCGCAAGAAACAAATCTTGGCGGTTGTCTGCTGCGTCGGCGTGCTTGGTGTTTCCTATCTGGCCGGAAGTGCTCTCTTTGGTGGGAATGATCCTGTGAAAGGTAAAACCCAGACGCAGGTTTCCGACAAGATTAAACAGTCTAAGAGCAATCTTGGAAATGATATGCCGACCGATTATTCCTCCATTTCAGCCTACAGCCAGAAATCGAAGGGTAAAGCAGGCGCAAAAAATCCGGCGCAGTCTAATGGAAAACAGGCTTCAGCCAATGCCAATAATGCCAATAATGCCGGACTTTCGGATTCGCAATATGATGCGCTGGCACCTAAACCCCTCCCCTCTTTGAATCAGAATGCATCCGGCAATGCGGCTTCCAGCAGTGGCGGCAGCCGTTCCTATTATGATGAATCTGCCAAAAAAGAACATGAAGCGGCTTTAAAAGCGCAGGCAGCCTTTGAAAAAGAACAGAATACAGCCTTTACCTCGGCCATTGCCTTTTCCAATCTCGTTTCCAAAAACGCAAACGGCGGATCTTCTACTGCCAAAGAAACATCTCTTGTTTCGAAAGGAACAGCTGATGCGCCTTTTTTCGAAAGTGATGCAGGCGGTAATACCTATGTCCTTCGGACCGGCTCTGTCCTGCAGGCCACCCTGCTTACCGGAATCAATTCGGATTTAGGCAATACCGATGTGGTTGCTCAGATTTCTGCCAATGTCTATGATTCTGAATCCGGCGATTACCTGCTGATTCCTCAAGGCTCTCGCCTGATTGGTAAGGCCGGTCCTGTCGGCGGCACGGGCGTTGGCGTCACTTTCTCCCGTCTGGTATTCCCGGATGGCAGTGGAATCGATCTTCCTGATGTGGGTGCGATTGATGGTACAGGCATCCCCGGGCTTCGCGATCAGTACACGTCTCATGAAAGTACCTTCCTTCGCGGCGCTCTTTTCTCTGCCCTTCTTGGTTATGCGGCAGATAAAGTCAGCGATGATTCCGGGTCTACGACCTCTTCCGGTTGGGGCGGTACTACGACTACCTATAATGATGCACTTTCCTCGGCGGTGGATAAGATTACCGACCGCTGGATTGACCGTGCCGATTCTCAGGCCAGCCGTGCTGCTACCGTAACGATTCGTCCGGGTACCCAGTTTGCCGTTTATATCAACGCGGATCTTTCCATTCCTTCCTACGAGGAATAATCCAAGGAGGTTTCTGTGGCTCGGTTATTTACCTTCGTTCTTCTGCTTTTCCCGGCATTTATCGGTCTTTGGATGTCTACCCAGGCATTTGCGGCTCGTATTTCCTACAACCTCAGATTTCTGGGAAGCCCTCTCTTTTCCACGGACCAGATGATGGTATTTTCCCCCTTCCGGTATCTTACCTGGTGGGGACAATACTACCAGGAAGCGCCCGATCTTTTTACCGGCACCTGTGTTCCTGCTGTTTTAGGGGTGGCTATCAGTCTTATCGGGATGTTCTTATGCCGTCCTGAAAAAGAACTGACCTCCCATGGTACGGCAAGATGGGCCAGACAATCAGAGCTGTCCAAAATGGACTTGCAATCGGCGCATGGATGTGTGGTCGGGCTCAATGACACTCCGTTTGTACAATGGCTGACCAGTGTTCTTTCCTCTTTGGAAGAATTCAAGAACAAGCAGGTTGGCGCAGCAGAAACGGCTTTTGACCAGCAGCAGATGAAAAAAATTAACGTCATTCTGAACAATGTCGCTAAAATTCGAGCCAGAGTGGATTCTCTTTCCATGGTCATTGAAAACCTGGAAAAAGAAATCGACCTTCTTCCGGAAGGCAGTTTCAAATATAAACAGCTTTCCACCCTCCTTGCTGACAAGAAACACGAACTTGCCACCAATCAGAAAACAATCACGCTTTGTAATCAGGCGATTGAAAAGCAGCCCAAGTTCAAACCCTCATGGGAACAGCCGGTGACGTATCTTTCCGTGAAATTCTATGACTGGTTCCTTTCTTTTTATAAGCGTGTTCCCCATCGTTATCTTCGAGATGATTCCAACAAACATCTGGCAGTCATTGCTCCGACCCGAAGCGGTAAAGGCGTTGGCCTGATTATTCCCACCCTTCTGGGAGGCTGGAATGAATCCTGTGTGGTGAATGATATCAAATCCGAAAACTGGGGCATCACCGCTGGCTATCGGAAGAAAATGGGACAAAAAGTCATCAAATTTGAACCTACCGCATCGGACGGTTCCTCTGCCAGATGGAACCCGCTGGATGAAATTCCAATCGGGACCGAACTTGAAGTTTCTGCTGCCCAGAACATTGCGGCGGTTATCGCAGATTTTGAAGGCAAAGGCGGGAACGGAGACCATTGGGTCGCTAACGCTGCTAACGTCATTATGGCCGTCATTCTTCATCTGAAATATGCCCATCTTTCGCAGCCGGATGATTATCCGGACGAACCCAATTTGTACACCGTAGCTTCATTTCTGAAGGTCAGCGTTAATCTCACAACCTGGAAAAAGCTTTGCATCGAAGAAGCGAAAAAGGTACATAGCCAGGAACTTATTTCCGTTAAAATGTCCGAAGTCGATCAACAGGCAGCCGATGATGAGGCTTTGGCAGAACTGGACGGGCTTTCCATTGCTGATGATGTTCTTCCAGTGCCGGATACTCTTTCCTATGAACCTGCTCCTACCGTGGATTTGATGGCTCAGTTTCTGACCGTTACAGATGGTCAGGCTGCCATCAAGCGCTGGTTTGAAGAAGATTTGGCACATTACGTTGAACTCATGGAGAAGAAATACTGTGCCAATGATGCCCATGGTTTCGTAGATACCATTCGTAACATGAATGCTTTTCCTCATGTTCCCAAAGATGGAATTGACTATAAATACTGGGACTCCAAATCCGAATCCTTCCTTGTTCGGCATATTACCCCTGCTGATTTAAAAAAGCTGTATCCGAAAGCCGCTTCGCTTTCCAATGAAAAATACCAATATACCCATCCTATCATTCTGCAGGCGTTCAAAGAAATTTCGTCCAAGCCGGACAACGAACTGGGGTCCATTGTTTCTACGGCCAACACCGCCTTGAAAGAATATCTGGATCCCGTTCTTTCAGCCAATACCTCTGTTTCGGATTTTTGTATCAACGACCTCATGAACTTCAGGCTTCCTGTTTCCCTGTATCTCGTCACCCCGCCATCCGATTTGCTTCGTCTGGCTCCTATTTTCCGTCTTTTCTTTGAAATGATGGTTCGTGTCCATGCAAGAGAAATCGGGACCTATCACAATGGTCGGGTCAAGTCTATTTATAAACACAAATGTCTTCTTTTGATGGATGAATTTTCTTCTCTTGGCAATCTCAAATCTTTCGCGTCCACCTTGTCTTATATCGCAGGCTATGGCATGAAAGCCTTTCTCATCAATCAGGGCATGCCGCAGATCACCGGGATTTATGGCAAAGACAATCCGATTGAAATGAACTGCCATTTGAAAATTTTCTATGCACCAAACGACAATGACACCGGTAAAGCTGCAGAAGCCATGCTGGGGAATCGAACCATTCTCGTCAAGAGCCGTTCCGAAAACTCCAGCACCGGATTCTTTTCACGGACTTCCTATTCCTATTCTGAACAGGCCAGAGCCTTAATGACAGCGGATGAAATGAAGCGCATGGGCGATCATGAAATCCTGCTTCCTACCGGGTTTCCTCCTGTCTTTACATGGAAAATCAAATATTATCAGAGCAACTTCTTTTTGGACAAGCTCTGTGATGCGCCTGTCGTGTCTGATGTCATTCGTGATTCCATTGTCAATGAAAAGACTTTCCCCAAACGGTTTGAAAAGCTCCGTCTCGTGCAAAAAGAACGGGCAGAAAAAGCGAAAAAAGAGAATGAATCCAAGTTCTCCTTCCTCCGCAAAGTTTCTCCGTCCGATTTTTCTGCCGATTCACAGGATGCTTCTCATACATCTTCTAAAGTTTCCTAAATTTTTTATGTTTTCAGTTTCTTTTGTTTCCTGGCAGTCCGTTTGCCGTGGGAGGTGAGTGATTTGTCAAAAACAGCATCTCAGCTGATGAGCCAGAATGCTTCCCGGTTTTCCTCCGCCACAAAAAGTTATTCAACCATTCAAGCCAAAATCCAAAAACAGAAAGAAACCCTGAAACAGCTGGAAAACAAGCTGAATGAGCAGGAAAATCTGCGTCAGCAGAATCTTCTGCTCTATCTTGGTCATTGTATTCTGCCTTTTGTTTCCTCCAATGAGGTTTTTGCTACCGTTGTAGGAGCGGCTTTGGAAGCATCCAAAATCAAAGAGGATGACCCCGAAAAGCCGCAGGCGCTCGTAGAACTTTCTTCTATCGGGAAAGAGTTCCTCGCCTCACAGAAAAATGTCATTGACTTTGATGTACCTGGCGCGGCTTTTTTCTCCGAAAAAGAGGAGGATGAATGATGGCCTCTTCTTCCACATTTTTCTTTGATTTATCCCCTGAAGAACAGCAGGCCCTGGCTTCTGCTCCGCTAATTGAACAGGAAAAGAAGCGACAGCAAGAGGAAAATGGTCCTTCCCCGGATGCGGAAGTTGTTTCCGGTGATGAAGCTCCTGAAACGGAATATGCCAAAGGCAATGCCCAGCTGGATATTTTGCTAGGTCCTTTCGTTTGTGAGCTGATGCATCGAAATGACATCAACGAACTCTATGTCAATGATGATGGGTATGTCTGGTATGAATCATGGAAAGAAGGCAAGGTCAAATCTAAAGCCTTTCTTTCTCCGGGACGCATCCGTTCCATCATTGAGTTTATTGCCGGGCGGCAAGGGAAAATCGTTAACGAAGATATCCCTTCCCTGTCTGCAGAAATTTCCGGTTATGGTTCCCGTTTTCAGGGGGAACTTCCCCCCATTGTCCGTCATCCACAGTTCAACATTCGTAAAAAAGCGCTTCAGATATTCACGTTGGAAGATTATGTTCGCCAGGGCGTGCTTTCTTCCTATCATCTGGCGTATCTTCATAAAGCCATTGCTCAGCGCAAGAACATCCTGATTGTTGGTGGTACAGGAACCGGCAAAACGACCTTTCTTAATGCTCTTTTAGATTCTATCGCTAAGATTTCGCCGTTTCATCGTATCATCTCCATCGAAGATCTGCCTGAATTGCAATGTTCTGCCGAAGATTATTCCCCGATGTTCACGAAACAGGAAATCGGGAAAGACGGCATCAAGTATGACATGACCAAGCTCGTAGAAGATTGCATGCGCCGCTCTCCTGACCGAATCATCCTTGGGGAAGTCCGAAACGGTGCTGCCTATTCTATGCTGAAAGCGTGGAACACCGGACACCCCGGCGGCTGCTGCACCGTGCATGCCAACAGTTCCGTGCAAGGGCTTACTCGTATTAAGTCTCTGGCTGAGGAAAATGAAGATGCTGCAGGCGGTATCAACAACCTTATCGGGGAAGCCATTGATGTAGTGGTTTGTATCAACCACACCGATTTAGGCAATGGCAAACGTGGACGTATCATCAACGACATGATTGCTGTAGATTCTTTTGATGAATTTCAACATAAGTTTATTTATACAGTCATCCCTAGAAATGGCTGATTCAAAGAAAAGAGGTTCTTTCTATGTTACTCAAAATGAAAACCATGTCCCGCCGTGCTGTTCGTTTCTATGACCATAAGTGTGCGGCGCTTTCCGCGTTCTTCATTTCTCTTCCGTTTGTTTCCACCATGACTGCGTTTGCTCAATCGGTTGGCATTGAGGGTATTGGTGGTGCAGGCAATGATGTTGGTCAGCATACATGGCCTTGGGTTGGTATGTTGCAGTCTCTCTCCAGACAGCTCACCGGTCCTCTTCCGATGACCCTTGGTATTTTAGGTATTGCAGCTGCAGCTATCGGGATGTTTATGGGCAATCACGGGGCAGGGATGCAGAAGATGCTTGTCCTCATTTTTGCTGTCTCTATCTGTCTCTTTGCACCAACTTTCGTTTCCATGATTTCTGATTCTGCCGGTGGTGCCACCATTTTCGGCATGTAATTTTTCAAAGAAAGGATGTCAGCTATGGCAGAAGTCAAGCAGGAGCTGCCACCTGGGTACGTTGTCCCGGTTCATCGCAGCTTGACACAGAAAATCTACTGGGGCGGCGTTCCTCGAAACGTCCTTTTGGCCGAATTCTTCGGTGCCATCATTGGAGGGATTCTTTTCAAATCCTTTCTTTTCGTTGGATTGATCGTTGCAATCCATTTCATTTTCCGGTTCTTCGGGGAGAAAGATCCCTTGTTTATTGATGTCTATTGGGCTAACAAGGATTATAAATCCTTTTATCACTTTTGAGGCAGGTGACTCTTTTGTTCTTTGACTCTCTTTTTCGTAAAAAATCCAATGGCCAGGCAAAGACTCCCCGGTCTCAGCATTCCAAAGTGCCTCTCATCAATTATTCCCAAAGACTGGATATTTTTGATGAGCAGCCGACCATGGAAAACCTTCTGAATTGGGTCTATTCAGACTTTTTTGATAAATACTGCGTGGTTCATTGTGCTGATGACGGAATGTTCACCGTTCTGAAATATCGCGGGCCGGATATGGATTCTTCCACTCCGGAAGAACTGGTTCATTACATTGCCAACATCAACAATGTGATCAAAAAATTTGACACCGGATATGTCCTTTACTTCGATGTCCAACGCGTGAAATCCACGAAATACGACAAATCCGATATGCCAACCGCATTGACTGCCCGCATTGAGGAGGAACGTGAAGCCTACTATTCAGGCAATCAGCATTTTGAGTCGGATTTCTATTTCATTGTGTATCACATTCCCCCGGTTGTGACTCGTGAAAAGCTGACTGGCTATTTCGTCCAGGAGTCCACGGCAAGAGCTGAGGGCAAGATGGCCGAGGCAGAGAAAAACCTGAAACTCTACAAAAAAATAGCTACAGACTTCACAGATAATGTTCATCTTCTTGAAGACATGCTGAGTAAAGTGTTCAAGGAGCTTCGCCCGTTAAATGAACAGGAAACTCTTTCCTATCTCCATGACATTGTCTCTGACCATCATGTCACGATTCAGCCAAATCCCTCGCGCCCCATTAAGCAATACATCACAGACGCGGCTCTTCTTGGCGGACGTAAGCCTAAACTTGGTCAGCGTCATATGCGTATCGTGACCATCAAAGATTTCCCGACGGCGATGACTCCAGGGATTTTCAACGCTTTCAATTATCTGAATTTTGAGTATCGCTGGGTCTCCAGATTCAATTGTCTTTCCAAATTGGATGGTATGGATGCCATTAAAAAGTATAAACAGGAATGGCATCAGCAGATTATTCCGTTGTTCTCTCAGGTCAAAATGGTCGTAACTAACTCCCCTGCTTCCGAAACCGAGGTGGATGACAATGCAGCGGCTAATTACCGTGATGCTTCTACTGCCTTGACGGAAGTCGGAGAAGGCATTGTTTCTGTTGGCTACTTTACATTGACCATGATTGTGTATGGCGATACCAAAGATCAGGCTGATTCTCTCTGCCGAAAAGTCATTGAAACCATCAGCTCTATGGGATTTGCAGCCGCAGCTGAAACAGATAATGCCATTGATGCCTGGCGCGGTTCGCTTCCAGGCAATTACCGTTGCAATCTTCGTAATTCGCTCATTGAATCCATAAATTTTTGTCACCTGGCCCCAACCACCGCCGCGTGGTCTGGTGATAAACGGAATGAGTGCTTGAAGGGGCCTGTCCTGCTGTATACAGATTCTACGGGCAATACCCCGTTCCGTCTTTCTCTCCATGTGGGACAAGTAGGACATACGATGGTTGTGGGACCTTCCGGGTCTGGTAAGTCTGTTCTTTTGAACACCATTGAAGCGCATTTTCTGAAATATCCCAATTCCAATGTATTTATCTTTGATAAAGCTGCTTCCTCCCGTGCGCTGACGCTTGCGGTCGGCGGCAGCTTCTATAACCTCGTTGCTCAGGGGAATGGCGAACTTTCCTTCCAGCCACTGGCGCATATTAAGGAATTGACCGAACGTCAGTGGGCTTCTGCATGGATTATCTCTTATCTCGAATCGCAGAACATGAAAGTGGATGGGCGCACGAAAGATAAAATCTGGAATGCGCTGGAATCCATGTGCCAGATGCCGGAATCCGAACTTACCATGTCTCTTTTCTCTGATATGGTACAGGATGTGGATATCCGTATCGGCATTAAACCGCTGACCAAGGAAGGCGCTTATGGCGGGCTCTTCGATAATGCCAAGGATTATTCCGGCAAAGGCCGCTGGCAGGTATTCGAAATGGAAAAGCTCATGGCCACGCCAGAGATTGTTCCTTCTACGTTGGATTATCTTTTCCATCGCATTGAAACCCAGCTTTCCAACGCGACCGGTCCTTCCATTATTGTTCTTGATGAGTGCTGGCTCTTCTTCGATAACCCTGCCTTCCGAGACAAACTTCGTGAATACTTCAAGGATATGCGTAAGAAAAATACGTCCATCATCTTTGCGACCCAGAACCTGGCTGATGTTGTTGCCAATAAGGGACCCCTTTTCACGACTGTTTCGGAAAACTGTCCATCCCGTATTTATCTGCCGAACCCCAATGCTGCCAATGCACTGAATGCAGAAATGTATCGGGCTTTTGGGCTGAATGATTCGCAGATTAACATCATCGCTCATATTAAGCCGCAGCATGATTACTATTATGCTTGTGCTGAAAAGGGCAACCGTGTATTTGCGCTGGCTTTGCAGCCATCTGAACTTCCCTTTGTAACGTCTACTTCCAAATCCGATCAGCAAGCCATGAATCAGTTGATTGCTGCAGGCTTTGGCGATGACTTTGTTCATCAATGGCTTCATTATAAAGGTTTTGGTTTTGAGTGGCCTAAGATTGCCAAATTGCTTTCTCAAGGGCTGCCTATGCATCTTTAATCTGCAGGAGGAATTTCTATGTACCAACAAAAGAAAAAAATTCCTGGTTTCCTTGCCGCTTGTTTGTGCGTATCGTTGCTGGCTGCTCCTTTATCTTCTACCTATGCGGAATATCCCGTTCATGATGCTTCTGCCAACAATACACTTGAAAAAATTCTGGATGAAACCAAGAAAATAGATACCAACACCGAAAACATTATAAAAGAGGGCCAGAAATCCAATAAAATTCAGGAAGCTGACACCTCTTCCTTCGATGCTCTTTTGAGCAAAATTAACTTATATACCGGGAAAGCACAGGAATTTATGAAAGCAGCTACCACTGCATTCAATAAGATTACCACAGGCTTTAAGGATGTTTCGAGCAGCATGAATCACATGATTGATTCCATGCATATCACGCTGAATGACCCCGGGACTTTCGTTCTTTCGCAGGGCAGCCGCGGCACGGATGGTAAGCCAGCTAAAGGCGGTTTGGTGATTAAAGTTCCCGGCTGTTTTGGAGGCAAAGATACTGAAATTGTAGTGGCTTCTCCACAGGAAACCCATGATGTGTTACAAGGCTGGTTCCCTTCTTTGGGAACACTGGATTCTAATGGGAATGTCACGGCTTATCGTAAAGATCAAAACGGATTTGTTGATGTCACACCTAAGAGCAATAAACAGGCCGCTCTCGCCGCTATTGGCTTTTTGATGGCATCGAATGAGAAAGTCTTAAATTCGTATCAGAAGCTTAATGGTTATCTGATGGCATATCAGAAACAGCTGGATGGTCTTTTGGAACTCAATGCCAAATTAGGCAAAGACGGAACTTCCGGCTCTGTATCTGCCCAGCAGCTTGCCAATGATATCTCTTATGTGCGTGGAAAAATTGCTAACCTGCAGATGCTGATGAAAGCATTAGACGCGCAGCAGCGTATTTACAAGAGCCAGGCAGAATCGCAGGTCAAAATGAATGATGAAATTACAGCCCGCGCGCAGGAAGCTGTCAACCGTAAATCTTGCGAAGATTCCGGGGATGCCATTGATTCCCAGTGTTCTGAATACGAAGCAAAGTATGGCCAGTATTTAACCGATCGTTGATTTTCTGTCAGGTGGTGAGTTTTCTTTATGAATATATCTTTACAACCGCTTTTTCTGCCTTTCAGAAAAAATCACTGGTTACAGATAGGATTGATTCTTTTTCTTGTTCTAGGCTTATTTTATCTTTTTGCTTCTCCTGTTTTTGCTGCTGATGCGGCAGATTCTTCGAACGGTGTCACGCCGGATACCGTAAAGTCCATCAAAAGTGCCGGTTTCTTTTCCGGGATCCTGACATATTTCGAGGACGCTTTGAAACATGCCGGTAAAAGACTTCAACCGTTTGCACTGACCTTGGGGTCTTTTTTGATGATGATTCAGATTGGCACTACATGGACCTTGTTTGAAGGCCAGCTTCGTATGTTTGAACTCATCAAAGAGATTATTAGTTTCAGCTTCATTCTGTTCCTGATTCTCAATTTTGATACCTTGGCAGATACCTTTATTCAAGGCTGGCAGTTCTTTGGCGGTATAGCATCCGGATTGTTTGTTACAGGAACTCCTGTGGAGGCAATCACCAACAATCCGGCGTATAGTCCTTCGGGGCTCATTGATTCCGGATGGGCTGTTGTTGGCAATGTCATTACTTCCGCTTTATCCATCGCCCATCCGATTGACTCTTTATTCATTCTGATATGTGGTATGGGGGCGTATCTAGGGCTTGTTTTTATGGCTTTACAGGTCACGATTACCCTTATTGAATACTACATGGTGACATCTCTTGGGGTCATTTTGCTTCCTTTCGGGATGCTTCGTTATACCAAGTTTTTATATAGCCAGTTGGTCAAAGGGTTCTTCACTTTTGGCATCAAGCTCATGACTGTGTATTTTATTTGCGGTCTTGCGGGAAATGTCATGACTGACTTAGGGAAAATCATGAAAGCGAATAATGTACAGCGTGATGCTCAAGCCATTGTTCATGCTTCTCATGACATTTTAAACGAAGAGTCCGTCAAAGTGATTTTGGATCCTAATTATTTTAAAGGAGATGTCAATTATGGTGATGTACTGAATTTTATGCTTTTCTATATCATCATGGGATATCTCGTCTGGAAAATCCCAAATCTGGTTTCTTCTATGGTTTCTGGTTCTCCGCAGATGGATGCCGGTTCGACTTTGCGTTCTGCTATGGGCGGAGTCGGTATGGTTGCGGCTGGGATGGCTGGTACGGCGCATCTCGCCGGTAATGTGGTTGGTACTTGGAAGGCAACGGGTGCTGCTGACGGTTCGGGAGGTGGCGGAGGCGGAGGCTCTTCTGCTGTGCAGGCTGCCACATCCGTGGCAACTGGTACACCCGGAGGGGGAGGAATTCCATTATCCCCGGATGGGCCAACCATTCAGGCCAATGGCATGAATGTTAACCCGAAAGATATTTCCGATCAAGGTAATTTCGATTTGGCTTCTCGTGTTGCTGCTGATACTACAGGGGGCGCTGGTGGCGATTCGGATTCTAGTCCATCTGAGTCTGCTGAGTCTGCTACTTCGTCCAAGAATGGTTCGGATTCTAGTCCATCTGCGTCCGCTGAATCTGCGGCTTCGTCCAAGGATGGTTCGGATTCTAGTCCATCCAAGTCTGCTGAATCTGCTGCTTCGTCCAAGGATGGTAAGTTCAATCCATGGAATGAAAGCGAAAAGGCTGCTAAACAAGCTAAAGAGGGCAACGGTGCTGCAGCAACTTCTGCGGTGGCCGAAGCTGCTCCTCGAAATTCTCAATCCGCTCCGTCGTCTTCTTGGGCGCGAAGAGCAGCTCCTTCTTCGCCAGAGGAAAGAGCCAAATCTTCCCATTTGGGGCGTTTTGCACGAGCAATGGTTCTTCAGGGATTGGCAGGGTCTTCTTTGGTGAAACATTTCCAGCATGGTTTACAAGAGAGTGCTTACAATGCCAGTGTAGCCGATCAGATGCATAATAATCTTCATCAATATCTGACAAATCCTCAAGGTTATAGATTCCATGACGATGGCGGTGATGTGTAAGGTGGTGGCTGCAGTGATTTTTTCAAAGTTGTTTAAATCTATTGCGGCTGTCGTTCTCAGCCTTCTGCTTTTTGCAGCAGGAGGCCGAGTCCTTGCCTCTGACATTACGCAGACGAATGCGCCTCGTAAGCCTCTTTTCAATACCGGGTATTCCATTGCTGATGGAGGTCAGTTTGCCGCTCCTCCTGGAGCGGAACGAAGCCATTATCACCAGGGCGTCGATCTTGGCATGGATAATACAGATTTGTATGCTCCGACCGACGGCAGGGCTGATTTTGTTGCTGGGGCTGGTTATGGTTATTTCATCATGTTCTATCCGGATTCTTCTGTGGATGCGGATGGGCAATGCGTCATTCTTTTGGGCGATCTTGATGGAGCGCTTACCAATGCTTCCGGTGGTTGGGGTGTGGATCCTGACCTTGTTAACAGAGAATGGGGCCCTGACGAGCAACAAACTCTTATTCGTCGTAAAGAGTTTAAAGCGGGTGATGTGATTGCGACCATTCATTCTCAGCCATCAAATTCTACCGGTCCTCATGTTCATTTAGAGTATTGGCGAGAAGGATGGAAACAAGGGACAGATGAAAATGGCCTTGGCGGTCCCTCCCTGGAAGACCCGATGAAACTTTTGAACTGGCTTGGGATTGATGTTGGGAATTACCAATTCAACAATCGTAAGATTGATCAATCCAAACTTACCTTTGCTTCGATGGCCAATTCTTTGGGTAACTTCTTTGCTCGTCTTCTCAAGTATTTTCATGACCAGTCCAATGGAGCTTATTCGCGTATTTTTGATATTGCCATGTCTCTGCTCTTGGCGTTGTGTCTTTTTGATTTGTGTCTTCCTATTATTTTGTCCGGCATGGTTATCTCCCCTGCCGTCTTGATTCGAAAAATCATCAAGTACACAGCGCTCATAGGATTCATGTATTTCTTCCCGAAGTTCGTGAACGATATTCTGATTGGTTTTGCTTCGTCCATGGCACAGACCGCCGCCGGGGATTCTACAGTTATGATGGCCAACTTGCAATCCCCGCAGCTGTTATTGCAGAAAGTGGCTTCTTTGGTGGCTCCTTTCCTCGACCGTATCGACCATTTCGGTATTATAGACTATTGGATCAATCTGCCGCAGATTTTTGTCGTTTACTTCTGTTCGCTCATAATTATCGTTGCGTATGCTTTTTTCGCGATGTATGTCGTATTTGTTCTACTTGAATTCTATATTTCAGCTGGACTTGCGATTGCCGTTGTTCCTTTCGGGGCGCTCGGGCTGACGAAATTTACAACAGAAAGTGCTATCGGGCATCTGGTTTCTTGTGCTATTAAATATTTTTTCCTGTCGTTCTTCTTATTCCTAACGGTGACTATCATCCAGAACGCCGATCCCGTTGGATCGTTTACAGGCGGTAATCTGGATATTGATATTCCCTACACCGGAAGCGGAGCTATTATTGGAACCAATGATGATGGTTCTATGGACTATTCCAAATTGGAAGGGCATCCGGGGTATCAGGAAGTCATTCAGGCTGCTAAGGAATGCGGCATTTCCCCATCGCTGGCTCTTGCGATTTACATGCAGGAATCTTCTGGTGGTTTGAACACGGATAATGGAACTGGTTCTCGTCCTTATAACATTATGCAGGTTGATCCAGGTAATAGTATTGAATATGTTCCCCCTGCTTACAAAGACCGTCTGTCTCGTGTGGAAGGGATGGATAAAAATTGGGTTAACCTGATGTTTGATGTGGATAGTTCTTATCTTGAAAATGCCCGTGCGGGGATGGCCATTTTGTATAACAAGATTGCCTATGCCAATGGGGATCTGATTGAAGGATTAAAGCTTTACAATGGCGGCGGTGATCCGAATTATCTGCAGAATGTCAACAAGCAGTATTTCCTGCTTACGGGTCATATGCTTCCTGTTAATGCACACATGTCGATTACTGCTGAACAAATCAACACATTCTTCAGTGTCGCGGTGAATCTTGTAGCGATTGTTCTTGTCGTTTATTTCTGTATTTCTGAAGTGACAGGTAACTTTACCGGACCTATCAAATTATAGCTTAGAAAGTAGGGATGCTTATGTCAATCTGGGATCATACGCGGTGGTGTCTTTCCTTCTTGATTTTCGCTAATGTCTTATTCTGGTTTCTTGTAAGCTTCCTGCTTTATTATTTTGTTTTTCATTGACATCTTAATTGTTGGATTATGCAAAAGAGCCCTCTGCTTGAAGCAGAAGGCTCTTTACTATTATAAATGATCTTCCAGTGCCGGTATTGGTGTGAGTCCCATTTCTTTAATCTTTTCTCTTGTGTATTTTCTGGCTCTTTGCCATTCATCAGGACTTACATCAGGTACTTTATCTCCCATTCTTTCTGGTATTCTATGTTTGTTTAATGCAATTTGCTCTAAATCATGAAAAGCGGAAGTTCCAATTTTGATTCCGGGATATATTCGCAAGGTGCTCAGTTGTCCTGGTAAACCTTGTTCTTGATGTATTTTTTTCATTTCATTGATTATTTCCTGGTTTTGCTGATTTTTATCTTTCATTGCAAAATAAATATCTTCATTTTTTTTCAAATCAGCGTAAAGTTGCTTTTTTTCTGGCAGATTTTTTAGTTTATCCATCATGTCCATAGTGTTTATCAGTTCATCAACGCTCAATGTCTTAATTGCTTTTTCCACTTTAGCATCGATTTGCTGAGAGTTTTTGTTATTGAGTCCAAGGTTATTATATTCTTTTAAATAATCGACCATTGGATATTTATCTTTCTGGTTTTTGTGTTCTTCATAGAAGTTTTTGTTCACTTCAGTTAATTTATTGTAATCTTGTTTCATGGCAATGCAGGCTGCTTTGTATTTATCTATATCGCTTTGCGGTGCTTTTTGTGAAACGCTGCTGTTTGTTCCATTAGAACTTCCGCATCCCGGCAGCATTATACTTCCCAGTCCAATTAAAAGCCCTGCTGTAATCATCCTCAATGCTTTTTTCATCTGTTTTCTCCTTTTCAAAAGTTCCATGATTCATAGAATGAACTATTTATGGTATAATTTAATTGGATAGCCAATGCTTTTCATTCGATTATATTCTTTTTCTTTTGTATTTACAACTTTCTTTTTATTTTCTTGGAAGGAGTTGTTTTTATGTCCCTCCGTCTTTCTAAAGTAGCCTGTCTGGGTGCTTTATTCTGTATGCTTTGTGTGGCCGTCCCCTCTCCTGCCTCTGCAAGATTCCATTTCCATGGTGGTCCTGTTCATGATTCGCAGAATATTGATGTAGAAAACCAGATTCTGTCTAAAGTACAGGAAATACGAGCCCACACTGATCAGATCGCCAATCTTACCCGTGACAGTCGTATTATGCTTGCTGCACGAATCATGTCTTTGTTTGGGTTAGACAAAAAGCTGGATAATTCTAAATTCATGAAAACTCTTGTTTCTTGCTCTAACAGCTTTCAAAAGTTTGTTGGAAAAACAACCATGGATTTGGATAATATTCCCGAGACAAAGATGGATTTGCTTAAAGAAATGGGAAAGTTTGACCTAAGAGGTCCTGCTAATTTAGGTTTATATGTGTTGTCCATGGAACAAAAACAGCAAAAAATGAACGAGGAAGCCCTGTATATGATGAATGCCACGCAGGCTAACATTCGAGCTAAGCAGAAACTTTTGGATGACATGTCTCAGCTTAAAACCTCTTCTATGCAGACGCTTTCGGATAATTCCCAAATTGAGGTTGGTTCCAATTTAGCTTTGACGCAGAAAAACAATATGATGGAAGCAACAGCAGCCTCTTGCGATATAGACCAGGCACAGCTGGATCTCATGATGGCCGCTCATGATATTGAAACCAACCGCATTAAAAACATGCAGAAGAGCGCGGAGCAAATCACCGGCTCTGTTAATCTGGATGGTTCCCTCGACCCTTATAAACTGAACGAATCGCAGCAGAAAGATTGGGATGAAGTCAACCGTTGTGATTGGGATATGGGATTTGACGGGAAGGATCCGGCAAGCAAATGAAAAAAATCCTTGATTATCTGCAAGTAAAGTGGACAGCCTTCAGAGAGCAGCTTTGCCATCCACAAAATCGATGTCAGAAGATGTTTCGTGTTCTTTTGGCCTTTTTCTTTTTGGTGATTTTTATTGTGGCTGCCTTTTATCTGTTTTTAGGGTCGTTGTTCTTTGTGAATCGATCTCCTTCGGCCACTCCCGGCATTTACATGACCTATTTGGAATCCAAGCCTCAATTGGCAAAGGGTGATTTTGTTATCGTCAAAGACCCTTACGATATTCCAGAAATCCATATTCAAAAAGGCGCTTTGTTTTTAAAGCAAGTGCGCGGGTTGTGTGGGGATACCTATCGTGTAACTGAAAATGAATTGGTTGTAGATAATCATTCTTTTTTCATTAACAATAGCCTTCCTTATCTTCCTCATGTAAAGCCGGGTCTTTATTCCCTTCATGAGAATGAAGTCCTTCTTTTAAACGATTTTACCTATTCCTTGGATTCACGTTATTTTGGCCCTGTGTCTTCCGATTCTATTGTTCACAGAGTATTTTTGCTGGTCAGCTTTGAATCGATTGATCGAATGATTTATCACATGATTCCGGATATTGTCTTGCATTGGATGGGAATGGACTACTTGTATCAGTTTCCTGATTAACCGTATTTATATTTCTAATAATTCAAAGAAATACTTTGAGAGGGAAATGTTGATGGCAACAATGTTATTATCGATTAAGCCAGAATACGCCAAGCTCATTCTTGATGGACAAAAGAAGTATGAATTCCGAAAACGCCGATGTAAAACCGGTGTCAATAAAATTGTTTTCTACTCCACAGCTCCCGAAAGCAAGGTCGTCGGAGAAGCTGAGATTGAGGACATCATAGAAGGAAGCCCTTCTATGATCTGGGAGTTGACCAAAAAAGCTGCCGGAATTACGCAAGCAAAGTACCGCTCCTACTATCACGGCTATCACAACGCCGTGGCTTACAAACTGAAAAACGTAGTTGTCTACGACCTTCCAAAAGAACTATCGGACTACGAGATTGACCATGTTCCACAATCCTTCATCTATTTGGACTAACCTTTGTGCTTCATCTCTCTTCCGAAGAGCAGGCAAAAATGTTCGAGGATGAGAATCTGTCTTATGTCCGCGCAGCACTCCGGAAAGCTAACGACAAATGCCTTGGAGCTGATTTCTGGAAGCAGGTTTATGACGCAATCGGCAAGAAGGAGTGGTCCCCAAGCCCCAGTTTGGGGCTTTTTCATTTTTAGGTTATTCGTTTAACAGGATATTTGAAGCAAAAACAGCCTTCTTTTGAGAAAGCTGTTTTTGTTTTTTACTCTATCCATTTCTTGATTTTGCAGATTTTTATTGCATTTTGTCTGATGGTTTGGGCTTCTTGCAAGCTATCACAAAAGCCCAGACGAGTAATTCTTTTTTGCGCGGTAGTTACTTCTGGCAAATATTTTTGAATCGCTGGTATGTACAGAATCCCCTCTTCTTCTTTTTTTGCTTCGGGGTACTTTCGCTCATCCATGAAAAGCCAATCTTTATATGGAATAGCTGGAATTTCCATTTCT
>ERZ1031954.98-NODE-98-length-34945-cov-7.683176_pt1 | contig 34945 bp, 33 predicted proteins | sample MGYA00516701_ERZ1031954 | MGnify/ENA primary metagenome ERZ1031954 (study PRJEB33719, sample SAMN04261284) | wastewater metagenome | biome: rural village; feature: human; material: feces | host: Homo sapiens | place: El Salvador | collected 2013-01-07 ...
ACAGGAAGTGATTAAATCATGCTTTTATCCTACCATTATCCCCCGATTTCGTCAATATAGAAAAACACCCCATTTCTTATTTCAAGTATTACACCATACTTGTCTAACAAATGGGGTGCAGTTCATTTTCATCTAAATGTTCTCTTTGCTTTGTTGTTATATCTACCTATTGTTTACTCCATCTTTCTTGTCGCAAATGTGTTTGATAAACAGCTTTTTGAGCGCACCAACTATCCCCACTTTTTAGACTGTAATTTCTTTATTATAGGAAATGCAACTATCCTTCCTATCAATCCAGCGAGCAGATAGCAGCCACATGTGAGAATTATCAACAGTCCATCAGCATTGGACATCTGTCTCAATGGAAAAATACGAAAGTGGACGGTTAAGTTGTTTATAAACACAAGCAAAAAACTAGAAAACAAAAAAAAGGCAGTGCCTAATAGCAAGTATTTGCCATACCCGAAATCAGTATGAGTCTTTTTAAAATTCAAAACAGCCAAACCTGTTGATAGCAAAAAAGCTAAACTCGCAGGAATTATGACAACCACGATAAACAAGCACTCAACCGTCAGGTTAAGAGAAACTAGTAGTGTTGATGTTTGGATATCTATGATAAAAAAAAGCAAAAACGCTCTAATTAGGCCATCCAAACCAGCTCGTATCACTAATCGATTTTTCATACCAGCCTCCTCACCACAAATGGTATCCATAGCTAATCATCTTACTGTCGCGTGGATCATCAAACCACGAGTTATAATAGCTTAGTTTGGATGTTCCTGCATAGACTTGTACTAATCCGCCAGCTTGCAGAAGTGCCTGTTCGCTGAAAAGCACATGTCCTACATATCCATAATGGATATTTCCTATGTCATCATATCGTAATTCATTGCCGTTATAAATATAGATTACATCCGGATTTAAACTCCACTCCGCTTGCGACTTAAAATCCCACTTTCCTCCTGGTTTAACATTTTCCACAAAGTACATCATGGCAGCCCATGCTCCAAATGTTTCGCTGACTTGACTAAGATCTTCTGCATTTCGTGTCATTTCCTTATTTAGCTGACTCGTAACATCTACAGATTTAATCTTCGTTTCAGGTGGTGGTAAAGGTGTTTCAGTCGCAGATTCAGGTTTTGATGTATTAGAATTAGAAGTTGAACTAGTGAGAACAATTGCAGCTACGACCACAATTACTATAAGAGCAAGGCCAAATATGTGCCCTGAGGGATCGGCATGCATAATTGGATTGTTCCCGCAGTATTGAAATAAATTTTGCGTTATTACTCCACGGTTGTCAATCAGTCCATCAGCATTTATGAATCTGCCGGTATCGGGGTCATAGTAACGAGACTGGAGGTAATAAAGGCTGGTCTCCGTATCGTAGTAGTAACCACGGTAGCGGAAGGGGTTTTGGGAGCCGACGGAGTTTGCGGTGCTATCCTCAAGCTTTACAAGCTTGCCCCATGCGTCGTAGGTGTAGGTTACGGCGAGTTTGCCGGTGGAGGCATCGGCGAGGGCTATTACATCGCCTTGGAGGTTATAGATGTAATAATAGAATTTGTTGCTGCTATCTGCCATTCCGACACGGTTACCCTGCTGGTCGTAGAAGAAGCACAGTGTCTTGCCGTTGGTCGTTTGGGCGAGTATCTGCGTGCCGTTGAGCAGGTACTTGGTCGTATTTGTGCCGTCACTCTTGCTGGTTCGGATGCCTTCGGAATCGTAAGTAAAGGTAACTGTTTTATCCTTTACCGCTTTTGTAAGCTGCCTGCCCTGCCATGTCATACCCCAACCACGGTAAAGTGTAGGGTTGCCTATCTTGTCATACTCAATACTCTCATTGCCGTATGATGTAAGCTCATCTCCCCATGCGGAGTTGCCGTATGTATAATCAATTGTCGATGTAGTACCATCTTCTTTATTATAGATGGTCTTGGACTTAATGTTACCAGCCACATCATATGTATAGGTAAAGGTGGCGTTGAGGGTTACAGAATCGTGCTTAACAAGCTGGTTCTTGGCATCGTAGGTATAGCTCTCCTGCACCGGCTTTGAGCTGCTGCTTATCCAGCTGCACTCGGTCAGTATATTTCCGGCATGATCGTAGGTATACCAACGGTCGTGGGTAAACAAGCCGTTTGCTGCAAAGGTGTAGTTTATACCTCGCACCGTGCCCGTTGTGCGATTAGGTACCTTGCTGTCAAAAGGTTTGTAGCTGTACTCTGCTTTGAGCTCAGAGTTGCTCGTGTTCCCGACAAGCGTATAGTCCTTTTCGTAGACCCTCGTCAGGCCGTCGTAGTGGTTAGTAACAGCATACGCCGTGCCGGTACCAAACTTAACCTTTAACGGCAGGTTGTCCATGTCGGAATATTTGAAGTACACATCACGACGCTGACCGTTAAACTTGTAGTGCAGGTCGGTAGACTTGTCGAACTCGTCATACGAGGTCTTGACATAGCTGCCGTCGTTGCCGCTCACCTGCAAGAGCCTGCCTATGTCATCGTAGAGATAGGTCAGAACTCGGTTACCGTTCTCGGAGTAGCGGGCAAGGTTTCCGTCGGCGTTGTACGTCCAATAGAACTTCGTAGCTCCATTGTACGACCGTGAAGTCTCCCTGTCAAGGGAATCGTAGTTGTGACCGACTGTGAACTCGTTGCCGTACTTCTGCTGTGTCAACAGACCGTTGTTAGACTTATAGGTGTTCGTGACGAGCGTCTGCGAGCCGACCTTGACATATTTGTTATTGCCCCACTTGTCATACTCAAAGTAGTATTTTGTTTTATCTCCCGGAGAGCTTATACTCGCAAGTTGACCTACTTTGTTGTAAGTGTAGGTAACCTTTGAATTATTATCTTTGTTCGCTGAATCGATAGCTTCAACAATGGTCATACGGTCAGTGTCATCATTATAAAAGTATTGTGTCTCATTGCCATTTGCGTCTGTGGCACTCGTAAGCGTACCCTTATAATTGTTGTAGGTATATGTCGTTGCATATCCTCGATCAGAGAACAACTCTTTAAGATAATTGCCGTCACTCGTATATGTTGAATACTGCTCAATGTACTTATCGTAACTTGAGTTATCCACCCTTGTCTTGGTGAGGTTGCCGCTTGCATCGTAGGTGAAGCTATTCTTTACGCCGGAGGATTCGGATGTAGCGCTGAGCATGCGGTGCTTGTAGGTGTCGGAGTATGTGAACTTATACGCCTTGTTGTCCGCCGTGGTCAGCTTGGTCATGTCGCTGGCGTTATTGTAATTATAGCTTTCGTGGCGGCCTGCGTTGTCCTTGGCGCTTATGAGGTTGCCGTCATCGTCGTAGGTGTAGCTCGTGCCGCACTCATCGATGTTCATCTTGATGCGGTCGAAGTTTGCACCGTTGGCGTTTTGGTAATAGCAGCAACGCAGGTACACATAGTCTACCGTCTTACTGCCCGGGTCTTTCACGCCGACCGTGCCGGAGGCATACTGCCAGCCTGCGGCGTAGTCGGGGTTAAAGCTAATATACTGGTAGCTTGAATCGCTGCCGTCGGTAAAGTGGAAGCCGACACTGAGCGCAAATTTGCGAGTCTCGGAGTTGCCGATGGGCACGGATTCCGCCTTGGCGTAGCCGCTTATGCTCAGGAACACTTCACTTGCGGGACGGTTTATGTATATCTTTTGGATAAGGCGCTTATCCTTTGAGCCCTCGCCCTTCATGTAGAAGTGTCTGCCGTAGGTGCCGCCGGTGTAGTATTTGTCGCCGGTGGTGCAGTTGACGGCCTCCCACACGGTGGAGGAGGTGTCCTCAAAGCCGCCGTTTTGCACGAGGTTATATGCGCTCATGGCTGCGCCGTTTTCAAGCTGGGCGCAGTCTATCCATATATTGTCCGTGCCGCAGTTTACATACCGCACTCGGAAGCTCGATGCGCCTTCTACGAGCGTGAAGGTAAACTGCTTGCGCTCCCATTTGCCGCCGACAAGGTCTTGCTCGGTGTATTTTGAGCTGTTTTCTATGTAGTTCCCGTTTGCGTCATAGAAGTAGATGCTCAGTCGGATGCGGGAGCTGTCCGAGCTGCCCATGGCGTACACGGACGAGGTGTAGTAGGTGTAGCTTGAGTTTTTGCTCACCTTCTGCGACACAAGACCTTCGGGGTTGAGCTTTTCGCTCTTTGCGCCCAAGTAGTGCTTGCTCGTGTCGGTCGAGACCTTGCCGCTGCTGTTGTCCCAGCTCGCGAGGTTGTTCTCAAAGCTGTGGTTTGTGAGCCGGTTTTCCGCATATTTCTGTGCAGAGCCGGTCGTCGCAAGGGTGTTGTTCTTTTTGGTGTTGCTCGAATCGGTGTAGCTATACTGACTGCCGTTGCCCGCTGCGTCGATGAGCCCGACCGTCCTGCCGAAGTTGTCGAACTGGTAGGTCTCGCTGCGGCCTTCGTTGTCCGTGAAGCGTGTGCGATTCATGCCGTCATAGTCTATGCTCAGGCTGTTGCCGGTCTCACGGTTTGGTGTGCTGCTGTATTCGGTTATCTTCGTGACCCTGCTCTTTGTTGCGGCATCACCGGCGGTGGGGTAGAAATATTTAAGCCGGTTGCCGTTTATTGCGTCGACGATGTTCAGCCTTGCACCCGAGTCGGTGTAGTAGAAGCTTGTGGTTCTATCGCCCGGGTAGCTGATGGAGCTCAGGCCGCCCCAGCTCGAGTAATTGAGCGTTACGGTGCGGTAGCTGTTGTCGGCGACGGGCTGCTTTATGGTGCTTATGCGGCCGCTTGAATCGTGCGTAAAGGATATCTTGCGACCTGCGCCGTCAACAACGCTGCTTATGCTGCCGTTGTCATTAAACAGCACCTTGTAGTAGTTGCCGTTGTCGTCATAGACCTTGCGCAGTCTGCCGGAGCTGGTGAAGCTCATCTTGCCGCCTGCATCGGCGGTGATGACATACTTCTCCATGTCCGAGACCGTGGAGTTTACCGTGAGCGTCAGGCCGAGGCCGTCCTCGTCGACGGTCTTGTCGTTTTCTTTGTCGTAGTAGAAGTAATGATCCGTGCCGTCGGCGTCGGAGTAGATGTACCGGTAGCCCATGTTGTAAAGCTTGGTGTTCAGGCCGCCGGACTTGGTTATTTCCGTGAGCTTTTCCTGAATGTTCAGCCGCCAGCCCTTACCCACCGTGTCGGGGCGATCGATGGCGCTGCCATGCTGGTAGCCGTTGTACACCAAGCTCAGCGATACCGGCATCTTGTTGCCTGTTGTGCTGAGGATGGGCGCTATAAACACAAGGTTGCCGGTGTAGTCGTTTACATAGCCAACGCCGCTCTCGCCCAAGTTCTGCTCGTGCGTTGTCCAGTAGCCCTCTAGCCCTTTGTTGCTGCGGTAGGTCACCACGAGCTGAGGCTTGCGGTAGGATATATTCGTGTTGTCTGCGGCGACAAAGGTCGCCACTGCCCATGCGCTCTCGTCGTCAGCTCTCAGGCACAGACCGTAGTTCGCTGCGCCTTCGTACCACTGCTTGACCGTTTTGGATACATCGAACTTTATAAACTTACCCGCATTTGCGGTCGCAAGGCTCACATTCTTGTAGTCCACGACCGTGGTGTCTATGCTCGGTAAGCCGCTGTAGCCTGTGCTTTTCTTGACCGAGCTGCCCGTCCACGAGGATGTGACCTTATACACATTCACTTGTAGACTTGTGACATCGCCTACGCTGAAACCGTAGGTGTCGGAATACTGCGACATGCACAGCATGCCCGAGGTGACCACATCGCCCGAGCCGAGGGTCGGCAGTGAGAACTTCACATAGGCTTTGGCTTTCGAGTATGTAGTGCCCTTGTCGTTGCCGATGACCAGTGAGCCGTCGGGGTATGTTGCGGACTTGTATATTGCCGTTGCGTCCTGGTCAAAGCTCTGCACCGCTTCGAGGATGTTCGGGTCTACCTTTACGGGGTAAACTCTTGCCTCATCATCGAGCCATGCCTTGTCCGCCGTTATCTTTACACGCAGAACGCCGTCCGCTTCCGACAGTATGTCGAGCGACACATCGCCGCTTGTCTGGCCTGCTGCATCGAACATATACGGGGCGCTGATGCAGAAGATGACCGTTCCCTGTGCGTCCTTGAGCTCTATGTTCTGCTCGTCCACCTGCGTTGCGGTCAGCTCGCCTATGTTATACTGCGCAACAAATTCGTTTTGTGCTCCGCTTTTCTTGAGCACGATGTTCTCTTTGAGATTTACAGAATCGAGGATATACTCTATATCCACATTCGGGAACACATCCGCATACACCAGACCGTCCGTCACTGCTTCCGGCATCATGTAGGGCTCGGCCTTTTCCGCTGCAAGCTCCAGCTTCTGCGCCTTGATGCTTATCTCGGCATCCTCCATGGGCTTGAGCGCCTGTGTTTCCGTGCCGTCTGCCGGTGTAAGCTCTTGTGTTTCTACAATGTCCGGCGGGGTTATCTCGGCGTCCGGCCGCAGATACGACCACGACAGCTCGTGGCCTTGGCTGCGCACGCTTACCGTTCTGTCGCCGAAATTATCTGCAAAGCTCACATCCAGCGGTGAGCTTGCCGGTGTGTAGCTGCCCGAGTGCATGCTGAGGGTGTTGTCTATATCCACCCACTCGGCTTCATCCGTCTGCCGGTAGTGCACGGGCTCGGCGTATTTTACCGCTGTGAAGCTGCCGTCGGAGTTAAGAAAATGCTTTACATCTTCTTCTCGTTTGCCCTCCACTTCGCCGATGACCGTCGCTTCGGGTGCCGGTTCCTCAGTCGCAGCCGCGATCGTCTCTGTCTGCTCGATAACGCTCTCGTCCTGTCCGACCGCAAACGCCTGCACAGGCGATATCTGCAGCACCAGCGCTACGATGAGCAGCAGCGACAGCACCTTCCGCCAGTCTAAGGTCTTTTCTTTCATATCTCGTCTCCCTTCATTTTTGGTCTCACTCTATAATATTGCTTTTTCGTCGCTTTTATGCCGTTTATTTTCTATATTGTCGTATTTGCCGACATTTTTGTCAATATCTATTTCGTCAGCTTTTAATTTCATACTTGTATTTTGTTTCTATCAGAAATATAATTAAACCCTGTTAGGCAATTCCTTGCTTTCCCCGGAGAAAATATAATAGTTCCTGCAAGGAGTTGATATCACATGGATAAGCATGAGCTTGCCGCAACCATCGGGAACAACCTGTGCGTTCTGCGAGGAGATATCGGTCAGACGCAAGAGGAGCTTGCGGAATTGGCCGGTATAAGCACATCGTTTTATGCAAATCTCGAGCGTGGCAACAAGGGTGTGAGCGTTGCCGTGCTTTGTAAGCTTGCCGAGTGCTTGGGCGTAACGGTCGACCGCCTGCTGTATGAGCCGAACGAAAACACGCATATACGGAATATTGAAATGCTTTTGGACGGCCAATCGCCGGATCTTATTGCTGCGATAGAGAAAATGACCCGCCTGTGCGTTGACGCATTCGGCGATAAATAAGCTCATTTTGTGGGAGAATATACATGTGCAACGACACGGAAAACAACAGAATAATCGAAGAATTATACATAGATATGTACACCAGGCTGCTGATATATGCAAGGAATGCCCTTGGGGATATTCATCTGGCCGAAGAGGCCGTGCAAGATACCTTCCGAATTGCCTGCGCAAAGTCCGAGCAGCTTATGGAGAGCCAAAACCGTCAGGGCTGGCTTACAAACACACTGAAGCATGTGATCTGCAACACTCGCAGAAGTCAGGAAAGGTTCAGCAGCCTTTTGAAGATAATAACTGCCTCAGCACAGATGTCGTCCGAGGCATGCGGGGATAATGTTGATCTGGCAATGTACTGCACCTCCGTCTTGGGTGCGGAAGATTTTGAGCTTATAAGGCATGTCGTTATCGAAAAGCGAACCATGGCCGAGGCCTCAAGGGAGTGCGAGGTGTCCGTCGAAAACTGCAAAAAGCGTATTCAGCGGGCAAAAAAGAAGCTCAAAAATGCAATCGTAGAAGATTTTTTATGAGCTTTGTCCCCAAATCGCATTCTCGAGACATATATAAGCAAAGGAGGTTGTTTTTGATGGCTGACTTAACCAAAAAAGCAGGCCGAGATCATTCCGAGTTCGACGGTATGAGCACAGCTGAACTGAATGAATATCTGCGTCAGGATTCCTATTGTGAAAATTCGGAGCCGGATAATGTATTATATGTGATGAAGCTGCTTGAACGCAGAGAAAAGGAAGAGAATAGCGCTGATCTGCCCGATGTTCAAAAGGCTTGGGCAGAGTTTCAGAAACACTACAATACCGAGGATAATGACGGAAAGCCCCTGCACGATTTTGACGATGAGTTCGGCAGTGAGCCGACCGCTGAGATCACGAGCATCAAAAAGGCTCGCAAGGGCTTAAGCCGCACCGTCAAGTCGCTCATATCGGTCGCTGCCGTGATCTGCGTAGTCCTCGTCGGGTCGTTTACGGCCAAGGCGCTCGGCTACGACATATGGGATGCGATCGCAGTTTGGACAAAGGACACTTTCCATTTTGAGCGCACCGTGAACGAGCCCATGCCCACGCCCTATGCTAAGCAGATACCCGAGGAGCTCACCGAGTTAAAAAGCTTAATGATCGAACATAGTCTGTCCTATTCGCTGATCCCCGGATACATCCCGGAGGGGTATAAAACGGTTAATTTGCAGTACAACGATCTCGACGGCACGAGCACCGTCTTTTGTCAGCTCAGCAACGGGTCGCATGACATCATACTCTTATACATTGCACATTCAGAAGATTTTACCCCATTGCAGCTGGAGAAGGACGATGCCTTGCCCGAAAAGTATGAACACGGCGGCATCACATATTATTTAATGTCAAACATGGGTGATTACCTTGTCACCTGGCTTTCGGACAATGTTGAATGTACGATAACCGGCATTCCGTCTCATGATGAAGCTTTGAAAATGATAACCTCTCTTAACCAAAGCTAAGGAGAAAAGATACACAATGAGTAAAAGACTACTGAGATCAATTTCGGTAATACTTGTAATCGTGTTTTTAATCAGCACACCCGTGCAGGCTCTGGCCGCCGAGGCAAGAGCCAGTGCATGGTTTACCGGCTACGGTGCTTCGATTGTGGCATCTGGCAACGGTAAAATCAACATTGAGTTTAGAGTTGTCGGAACAGGCACAATGACCAAGCTCGGCGCCAGCACAATTGATATATACAAGTCAAACGGCACATTTGTAAAGACCATCTCATACACCGCAAGCGGCAACGGATATATGATGGGCTATAACACCGCATTCCACAGCGGCTCTGTCCCCTACTCCGGTGTGGCCGGTCAAAAATACTACGCTGTTGTCAATTTCTATGCAAAGAACAGCAGCGGCTCGGACACCCGCTCATATACAACAGCATACAAAACCGCAACATAAATTAAATAGCACAAACAAGAGCAGATAGGCGTGATGCCTATCTGCTCTAAGATTTGGTGGATGTAAAGCTTTTTATCTAAAACACAAACTGAAAGCTGTCAATGATGGAATCGCACACCTTCAATTCTGTGCTTTTTCGTTCGCTTTGATATGTGGCAAACACTATTTTTGGGTTTTTGGCAACGACCCATAGCTTTATAAACCAATTATCGGGTGTTGTGCCTGTGCCGTACAAAATTGTTTTGCCGTCTTTATTGAAAAGTATCAAGGGAGTATGCGTAGTAATATCATTTTTATCAAGAAAGTTCTTAGACAATATGCTTATCTGCTCATTTAAAGTTTCTTTCGTACTTAAAACGCTGAAAAATGATATTGTCATCGCACCATCACCGTTTGGGTCATACAGAAGGAGGTTGTCAGTGTCCTCCTCGGCGCACCAATTGTCAGGTAACGCATAATTTAGATATCCATTATGATCATGTATCATTGTTTTACCTCCGGTCACACGGCTTGAGCACGCCCGTCCATAACACAACAACTCAGAATCGTGGGTCATTGTCTCTTTGCTTTTTCATAGACAAATAGGTCAGAACTATCACCGTAGCATTTAGCGCAATAAATATGCAAGTAAACTTTCTATTTCTTGGATACACCGTTTCGTTGAAGTGCCTGTTATAATCGTCCAAAGAATAAATCACTTGTGTATCAGTCCTCAGCGATACAATGTCCACGATTTTGGCTCCATCGAGCTGTTCAGCTTTATAATCCTCAATCCTAAAGTATATTTTTTGCCCGGGCTGCAAGTTCCTCACTATATCCAAGTTGATTTCTTTGCTTATCGAGTTTATTAATAAACAAGTTTCCGATTCGTTAACATAGATCTTTGGGTATAATTTTGTTTCTGTTTCGGTCACAACAACATTTTTTACAGTTGCCGAAAAAGCCGTAGTCGTCCCCTCGGACTGCCTACCATTTTTCTTAAAGTCAACAGTCACAATAATAGACATAATAAGTATAATCACAGAAACAGTAAGGATCGCAGACTTTATTTGATAGCTACGCATAATATCTCCTTTGGAAATACTTTTTTCGTTCCATTGGTTGGCTATATAGTCATACTATAAATTAATTCTCCGCAATCAGCAAGGGGTTAAATATCTTGGTAAGGGTTGCGTATCCGACTATGCGGTTTCCCTCTTGTATGCTTATCCTTTTCCCGAGCCGGAGGCAATGCGGGTAGGCTTCGGGAGTAAGGAATGTTATCGTGCCCTTTGCCGTTCCGTTCGGCGGGACGGACTCAACACCATAGTAGTGGTGAATACCCGTGGTCAGATAATCATCCGTCACCAAGTGCGCCGGTCTGTAGCCGTCAATCGCAGGATTTTGTCTTGTGCCGTTAAACTCAAATATCACTTCAACATCCGGTGAGCGATCCATAATATTCTCCGCCTTTACTCAAGCTTCCAGTCGAACATATGCTTAAAGTCATCAAAGCATTGTTCACAAATCCAAATTTTGCGGTCTTTTGTGCTGTAGCCGAAATGCAGATCATCGGGTGCGGCGCTGAATTTTGCCATGCAGAACTCGCAGTGGTCATGGTCGTTTTGAGGGTCAGCCGGAAGATACTTCTGCGCAACGAGCACTGCGCCCTTTAGATATCGCTCTTGCTCTCTGAATAATCTCCAATCGTCCATAAAACCACTCCTCAGTTTCGTATCTGCTTAAGTGCGTCCAAAATGTCTTCATGCTGCGGCGGGTGCTTGCTCTTTTTCGTGAATTTGATGTTGTTCTGATTGCACCAGTCGGCGGCAACATCTTGCAGAAACGCCCAGCGGAACTGCATCCATTCATCACACAGGCCCTCGTCATTGACTATGCGGTGGAATTCATCGGTCAAGTCCTTGTTCTGACGCTCAATTTTGCGACGCATATGCGGATGCTTGTCAATAAAGCTTTCAATTACGCTTGTTTCATCGACTTCCGGCAGCTGCAAAATGTTGATGTCACCAGCGTCTGACGGCAGCTCGGATTTATAATAAAGCGAATAGTTATCAATGTCAAAAAAAGCCTCGGAACAGCTGAGCATATAACAAACCATATCGTCCAATTCTATGTACATATTAGCCTCCTAACGTTTTTATCGTAATTCTAAAAAAGGGCAATTCCGACTGGAATTGCCCTTTTATTCTTATTAATACAGCTTTGCGCCGGCGGGGATGTGGGGGTCGACCATGAGTAGGTGGAGCTTTTCTGCGCCTTCCTCGTGGTGGACGGCGGAGATCAGCATGCCGCAGGAATCGATGCCCATCATGGGACGGGGCGGCAGGTTGGTGATGGCGATGCAGGTCTTGCCGATGAGCTCTTCCGGCTCATAATATTCGTGAATACCACTCAAAATGACCCTATCTACGCCGGTTCCGTCGTCGAGCGTGAACTTCAAAAGCTTCTTGGACTTCTTGACTGCCTCGCAGTTGAGCACCTTGACGGCACGGAAATCGGACTTGGAGAAGGTCTCAAAGTCGACAAAATCGGCAAACAGAGGCTCTATCTCGACCTTGGAGAAATCTATCTTCTCCTCTGCTGCGGGTGCGGCGGCGGGAGCTTCGGCGGGCTTTTCGGCCTTCTTTTCCATGTCGAGCGGCTTCATTGTGGGGAACAGGATGACATCACGAATCGAGTTCATGCCGGTCAGCAGCATGACGCAGCGGTCGATGCCAATGCCGAGGCCGCCCGTGGGAGGCATGCCGTACTCGAGAGCATTGATGAAATCGTCGTCCATCATGCCAGCTTCATCGTCGCCCTTGGCACGAAGCTCAACCTGCTTCTGGAAGCGCTGCTTCTGGTCGATGGGGTCGTTGAGTTCGGAGAAAGCATTGCCCATCTCGCTGCGGCAGATAAACAGCTCAAAACGCTCGGTGAGCCTGTGGTCCTTGGGGCTGCGCTTTGCAAGCGGGGAAACATCAACAGGATGCATGGTGATGAAGGTCGGCTGGATGAGTTTTTCCTCGACGAGCTGGTCAAAGCTCTCGTACAGGGCGTGACCCCAAGTGGGCTCGACCTTATCCATATCGACACCGGCGGCCTTTGCGGCTGCAACGGCTTCGGCATCGCCCTCGATAGTCATAAAGTCAACGCCGACATATTTCTTGACGGCCTCCGCCATGGTCAGACGCTGCCAGCCCGGGGTGAGGTCAATAGTCTCGCCCTGCCAATTGCACTCATAGGTGCCGAGGATTGACATTGCTGCACCCGAGAGCAGATCCTCGAAAAGATCCATCATGTCGTTGAAGTCTGCATAGGACTGATAAAGCTCAACGGTGGTGAACTCCGGGTTGTGTTTGGTGTCCATGCCCTCATTGCGGAAAATGCGGCCTATCTCATAAACGCGCTCAATGCCGCCGACGATGAGGCGCTTTAGGTTGAGCTCCGTTGCGATGCGCAGGAACATGTCAATATCAAGGGTATTGTGATGGGTAATGAACGGTCTTGCGGTAGCACCGCCGGAGATGGTGTTGAGAACTGGAGTCTCGACCTCCATGAAGCCACGGCCGTCAAGGAACGAACGGACATAGCTAATAAACTTCGAGCGTATCTCGAAATTGCGGCGGCTTTCATCGCTCATGATGAGGTCAACATAGCGCTGGCGGTATTTAAGCTCGGTATTGGTCATGCCGTGGAACTTCTCGGGCAGCGGACGCAGGCTCTTTGAAAGCAGCGTTATGCCCTTGACATGCACGGATATCTCCTCGGTCTTGGTCTTGAACACGAAGCCTGTCACACCGATGATATCGCCGATATCATATTTTCTGAAATCTGCAAATTCCTGCTCGGACACATCATCCTTGCGGATATACAGCTGGAGCTGGCCACGGTCATCCTTGATGTGGCAGAATATCGCCTTGCCCATGCCACGCTTGGACATTATGCGGCCTGCAACTTGAACGGTCTTGCCATCGAACGCATCGTAATCGGCCTTGATATCGGCAGAATATGCGCTTCGTACGAATTTGGTCTGCTCAAAGGGGTCTCTGCCCTCCTGCTGGAGGGCCGTAAGCTTATCACGGCGAACCTGCAGGATCTCGGAAAGCTCCTGTGCAGGTACCTCATTGGTCTTAATATCGCTCATATGTTTTCCTCAAATCAAGTATTTTCTACAGAAAGAATCTCAAAATGCAGCTCGCCTGCGGGGGCTTCGACATTGATCTTGTCGCCTGCGACATGGCCGTAAAGGCCTCTGCCGAAGGGGGAGTCATCTGAAACTCTGCCCTCCATGGGGTTTGCCTCCTGTGAGCCGACGATGGTGTATGTTTCCTCATAATCTTCGTCAAGGTCACGAACCTTGACAACGCTGCCGAGCGTGACTGCGCCCTTGGCGGCACCTGTGTCGGTCTTTTCGACTATCTCTGCATTTTCAAGCAGAACTTTTATCTCGGCTATCTTGGAGTAGAGCTTGCCCTGCTCGGTCTTAGCCTCGTCATATTCGCTGTTCTCGGAAAGGTCGCCGAAGCTGCGTGCCTCTTTGATCTGCTCGGAAACTTCCTTTGCCTTGTCGGTTTCGAGGTACTGAAGCTCCTCCTTCAGAGCGTCGTAGCGCTCCTGACTCATTTTAAATCTGCTGTCGGTAGCCATAATGCGGTCTCCTTTATAATTAGTTGCTGAATTTTTATGTTATCACCCGTCAGCCGAGTGCGTTTATCGCCGTGTCAAGCTGCTTATCCGTCTTTTCGTCGTCCTGCGCCACGGCGATATCCGGCGTTACGCCGCCCGCCTCGGCGAGGTCAACTCTGTTGGGCGTGAGGTACTTGTGCGTGGAAATGTGGACGGCGCTGCCGTCGGAAAGCTCAAGCGTTATCTGGCTGCGAGCCTTGCCGGTGGTCTGCTCGCCGACGACGGTCGCCCAGTTATATTCCTGCAGAGCGGCCGCAAAGAACTCCGCTGCGCTGTAGGAGTTGCCGTTTACAAGCACGACCATCTTGTTTTTAAGGCTGACCTTATCCGAGGTCTGCACGGTCTCGTGGCCTTCCTTGTCGACGCTTATGAACAGGTCGCCCTCGGGCAGAATGTAGTCGAGCAGATCGACAAGCTCGGTGAGCAGACCGCCGGGGTTATTACGGACATCAAAGATGAAAGAGGTCGCACCGGTCTGCAGAAGCTGCTCAATTGCCTTTTTGGTGTTTTCGCTGGAACCTGCCTCAAAATTGCTTATCTTTATATAGCCGATATTGCCATCAAGAAGCCTTGAGCTTACAGGGTTTTTGTAGATTATCTCGCAGGCAACGGTGACGGTTTTGGTGTCTCCGCCGCTTTCAAGAGTCATGGGAAAGTCCTTATTGACCTTCGAGCGGATGAGAAGGCTCACATCCTCAAGGGTCTTATCGGAAACATCCTCACCGTCGATGGCGGTTATGATATCGCCGACGGCTATGCCTGCGTTTGCGGCGGGGCTTGACTCCTCAACGGAGAACACCTCAAACTTGCCCTTGCTGTTGACCTTCACACTAACGCCGATTCCGGAGTATTCGTTCGAGCTCGACAGCTTGTACGCCTCGTACTCCTCGGCGCTCATGAAGTAGCTCCATTTATCGCCGATGCTCTTTACCATGGCCGCCGCAGCGGCATTGTATAGCTCGTTGTAATCGGCATCGCCAATGTAATTTTGGTCGATTATCTTCTCTATCTCAACATAGCGTCTTGCATCGTCAAGATACTGCTTTGAACCGAAGCCGCCAATTGCCGCAACATAGGTCAAAACGGCAGTCACCACGGCGACCGCAAGACAAGCTATTATAAGGTGAGTCAGCTTGATTTTATTGTCGAAGCTCGGTAGTTTGCGCTTTTTCAAGTTGCTTTCCCCTTTCCGATATACAGCACGATTGACTGGCAGTCTCAATGACTGCCAGTCAAGCATATTTTATGTTGGTTCAATCCGCATATTCACTTGCATCGCACACGGCGGCGGTGTTTATCCCGCCGGTCTCATGCATAAGTCCGACAACGCCCGTCGTATACGGTATGACGCTCAGCACAAGGCTCAGTACCATTGTCAGTGCAAGGATTATCGCAAGTATCGATACTACAAGTCTTCTGTTCATTTTTTAACTCCTCAGACCTTGAGGTAATTTCTGATGGCGATTGAGCCGCCGAACGAGCCGACTATAACGCCTACCGCAACGAACACCGCAAGCACGAACGGCCAAAGCTCCGTAAACGGAACTATCTGAATAAAAGATATCGCAAGGCTGGAGGAAATCTTCGACTCAAGAGCGGTGTACAGTCCCCACTGCGCAAGGAAAGCAAGTCCGCCGCCGACAAGGCCGAGGATAAGGCCCTCGACGATAAACGGGCACCGGATGAAGCTGTTGGATGCGCCGACCATCTTCATTATCGCTATCTCTTCTCTTCTGCCGAAGGTTGCAAGCTTGATGGTATTGGACATAATAAACAGGGACACGAAAACGAGTACAACTATTAGCGCAAGCGACACAACGCTGACGACATTCCGAACCGAGATGAACTTGTCGGCATAGTCAATAGGCGCATTTACCTTGACGATACCGTCAATTTCTCCAATAGCGGCCTGTGTCTGTGCCATTTTACTCAAATCAACCAGCTGAATGACAAAGCGGTGGCGGAACACTGAGTCGTCGATGCCTTCCATGAGGCTCTCGTCATACTTCTGCATGAATTCTTCTCTGGCTTCGGTGCGGCTCACAAACTCGACGCTTGCAACATTGTCTATCGCTTGAATCTTCGTCTGAAGCTTGGCCGAGGCATCCTGAGCGCTCATCGATTCGTCAACATAGGCGAGGATCTGGTTCTGATTGCCTATGTCGTCGATTATGTTATTTACATTGATATCAAGAAGTGTGAAGCTGCCCATTACGATAAGGCAGGCAATGATTATCGTGACAGAGGCAAAGGACATGAAGCCATGCGTAAATATATTGCGGAAGCCTTCGCCTATCAAATATCCGTATCTATTCAATCTCATAGCTGTAATACCCATCCATTCCGTCGCTGATCAGGTGGCCGCCGTCAATGGCGATGACACGCTTGGAGAATGCGTTGACCAGTTCCTTCTCGTGAGTTACCACAAGTATAGTGGTACCCATCTCGTTTATCTTCTCAAGCAGGAGCATCAGCTCAAGGCTGCGCACGGGGTCAAGGTTGCCGGTAGGCTCGTCGGCGATGATCATGGTAGGATTGTTGACCAGCGCTCTAGCAATGGCAACACGCTGCTGCTCGCCGCCGGAAAGCTCGGCAGGCAGACGCTTTTCACGCCCGTCAAGACCGACGAGTTCCAAAACATGCGGAACTCTCGCCTTTATCTCTCTGTTCGATGCGCCGACAACGCGCATTGCAAATGCGACATTGTCATAGACCGTCATATTCTCGATAAGACGGAAGTCCTGGAAGATAACGCCCAGCGTTCTGCGCATTTTGGGCATCTTGCGGCGCTTTATCTCGCCCATATTGAAGCCGTTGACGATGACCTTTCCGTCGGACGGTCTGATCTCGCCGGTGAGCAGCTTGATTATCGTGGTCTTGCCAGAGCCGGACGGACCGACGAGGAAGGCAAACTCACCCTCATTGATGGTCAGGCTGAAATTATCCAGCGCAGCGACATCGCTGTTTTCATAGACCATCGTGACATTCTTCATTTGAACCATAGGTTTTCCTCCTGAGGTTTTGCTTGGCAGGCTGCCCTGCCGATTTTTCAGCGGCCGTTATTGTTCACCGAGTCAAGATACTGCTTGACCATCATTGCGACCTTGAACACTATCGCATGGTCAAACTCACGTAAATCAAGGCCCGTTATCTTCTTGATCTTCTCAAGGCGGTACACGAGCGTGTTGCGGTGGACATACAGCTTGCGTGATGTTTCGGAGACATTGAGGTTATTTTCAAAGAACTTGTTTATAGTCTCAAGCGTGTCCTCGTCGAGGGTCTCGAGCGGGTTCTTCTTAAACACCTCATTTAAGAACATCTCGCAAAGAGTTGTCGGCAGCTGATATATGATTCGGCCGATGCCGAGATTTTCATAGCTGATGATAGTCTTTTCAGAGTCGAACACTCTGCCGACATCGATGGCTATCTGTGCTTCTTTGTAGCGGTCGGCGAGCTCTCTTAAATGTCTTGCCGTTGTACCTATGCCGATGATACAGTCAATTTGAAGCTCTGCTTCAAGCGTTTTTTCAATGCTCTCGGCAATGGCCTTGACCTCACTGCTGTTGTCGCCGTTGGGAAGCTCCTTGATGACGACCATATCCGCCTCATTGACACTTATAACGAAGTCATGCTGTCTGTCGGTGAACATATTCTGCAGCACCTCGACCGCCGCAACATCTGTGCGATCGACCTGACGCACGAGAAACAGTGCTCTCGGAACATCGGGCACAAAGTGCAGCTCTTTAGTTCTGACATAGACATCACCGGGCAGAATGTTATCGGAAATGATGCTCTTTAAAAAGGCCGCCTTGTTGTACTTTTCCTCGTAATTGGTCTTAGCCTCGTTGAACGCAACGGCAGCCATCATGCAGCTGACCCTTGCAAGCTCATCGCAACCCTCGACGAAAACGGCATAGTCAAACTTGGCGGCATTCGACCCGAGAATTTTATAGGTACGCTTATTGCTCACATAAACAGGCTCGGATGGATCGTAATTATAGCTCTGGAAATCCTCAAGGCGTGAACCTATCATGGGAAGCTCGCTGCAGGTGATGACGAAGCCCTGCTCGTCAATCACACCGATGCATCTGTCGGTCGCTTCCTTTATCTGAATTATGACACTTTGAAAAATCCTGCTGGACATTGCTTTTCCTCCCCTGACAATATGGGTATTTTAACGATAGTCTCGCAATGATACTTCCAACATAATAATACTTTTTTGTGCGTTTTTCAATAGAAAAGTATGTGAAATTTGTGGACTTTTCAAAAAATGCGTTAATTTCCTTGCTATATTGCCCAAAAATCAGAGCAAAATTTGTCTATTATTCCTTCATCACACTGCACAATTCATCTGCGGTAAGTGGGCGATAATCACCCGGTTCAAGGCTCTCATCAAGCTCCAAACCGCCGATCCTAAGTCGTTTGAGTGCCATTACTGGCTTGCCTCGAGAGGCAAGCATGCGCTTTACCTGATGATATTTGCCCTCCTTCACCGTAACGAGGCAGCTTCCGTCGGCGCAGAGCGACAGCCTGGCAGGCAGGCACTTTGTGCCGTCGGCAAGCGTCACGCCCTGGACAAATGCTGATATGTCGTCAGTATTTACGGGCGATTGAGTATGTGCGTGATAAACCTTCATGATCTTTGACTTCGGAGAGATCACCCTGTGTGCAAAGTCGCCGTCATCGGTTATGAGCAGCAGTCCCGTCGTGTCCTTATCCAATCTGCCGACCGGAAAAAGGCCGAGCCTTTTGTGCTCGGGCAAAAGCAGATCTATGACGGTCTTTTGTTTACCGTCATCGGTTGCAGACAAAACTCCGGCAGGCTTGTTGAGCATAAAATAATGATTTTTTTCATATTTTAAAGCAGTACCGTCAATTGCAACTACAGCTGTCTCGGGGTCGAGCTTCGTTTCGGGAGCAGGGGCAGTTTCGCCGTTGAGCGTCACTCTGCCGGCCTTTATCATCTGCTTTATCTCCCGTCGAGATGCCGCTCCGCAATCGGAGATGAACTTGTCCAATCTCATCAAAGGCATAAAATCACCTTTGCGATTATAACATAAAGTATAATAAATTTGAACACTAAAAGGCTATAATATGAGTATGTTTACAAAATGTTTAAAGCTCACGAAAAAGCGAGCTGTTATAATTATCCTCATTGCTGCGGCGCTCATGCTTGCGGCGGTGATGCTACGCTCCTCCCCGGGGTGCAGCTTCGGCGTGTCGGAGCTTATCAATGTAACAAGTGCCGAGGGTCGGATCAAATATCTGAGCAAGCTTGGCTGGGAGGCTGATGTTTCAACCGAGGAATGCAAGTATGTGCTAATCCCCAAGGAATTTGAGGGCGTTATGCTCAGCTACTCAAAGCTCCAGACCGAGCAGGGCTATGATTTTGCGTCCTTCGGAGGTCTGGAATGCAAGCAGTACACTTATGTTGTGACAAACTATCCAGCCTCAGACGAAACGGTCTACGCAACGCTCTATATTAAGGGCGGTCGTGTCATTGGCGGCGATATTCACTCCGCCAGCATCGACGGCTTCATGCATACATTAAAATAAAAAAGATATACGCCCTGTAAGCCATGCTTACAGGGCGTATATCTTGAGTTGAGGTATTTAAAAGGAGAATCACAAATCGTTTTAAGCCTTCAAGCCGAGCATTCTCGCTTCCTCAATAAGGGAGCCTACGAACGCTACGCCGCTGACGATGGCTGCTACACCGAACACGATGTGAGCGGTAACGGTTGCTGCCTCACCCATGAAGCAGGCAAACACTGCTGCTGCGAAGAAGCATACGATTGCAAGTTCTACGAAAAAGCTCTTTTTCATTTCAATTTCCTCCGTTCAAAATGTCCTATATAACTAACATCTAGTTGGCTTAGTAAGTCAGGCGGTGAAGCCGAGCTGCTTTGCATCTGCGATCAGTGCGACCACAAACGCAACGCTGCTGACGAGAGCTGCCAGACCGAATACGAGGTGTGCGACCGGAGTTACTGTCATGCCCATGAAGCAGGCGAAAACTGCTGCTGCGAAGAAGCACACGATTGCCAGTTCAGAAAGAATGTTTTTCATTTTAGTTACCTCCGTCAAGATGTTTCATTTTTATTTTCACTTGTTTGTTTTCCCTTTGTGACTATAATATAGCACTGAGTTTGTTAAATGTCAAACAAGTTATTGTAAAGTTTGTTTTAAGTATTGCTTAATACTGAAATGCATCAAACGATGCAAAAAATCACGGCAGCTCAATAGTTACCGTGATTTTTTGCTTATTTTATTGCATACGCAAAAAATGCCGCTAAGCTGTCCCCTGATGCTGAATATTCCCGACTCATCACTATTATGCGATATCGCAGATATCGCATAATAGACCGGTGCAGCCTTCGAGGACATCTCGCCATGTGGCCTCGAAGTCCCGGGTGTACCACGGGTCGGCAACGCTGCCGGGTCTTGCGGTGTAGTCCATGAGCAGACTCAGCTTGTCCTTGGGGTCATTTGGGAACAGTCTGCGCAGGTTGTACATGTTCTCTTCGTCCATGCCGATGATGAGGTCAAACCTATCGTAGTCTTCCCTTCTCACCTGCCGTGCGGTCTTGCCGTCGCAGCCTATGCCGTGCTCAGAAAGCTTGCGCCTTGCGGGCGGGTACACGGGGTTTCCAATCTCCTCCGTGCTTGTCGCCGCAGATTCTATCAAAAACTCGTCTGATAGCCCCGCCTTTGCAGCTATATCCTTCATCACAAATTCCGCCATCGGGCTTCTGCAAATGTTCCCGTGGCAGACGAAAAGTATCTTTGTCATAATGTCTCCGATTTCCGAAATCACGCTTCCGTAGGGTCAGTATAGCATTACAAAAAATTTTCCGCAAGCAATTAAATTTTACAAAAAGCGTCTGCTGTTTTGAAGTGGAGCTTTAGCCGTTAGATGCCGACAACGGAGTCTATCGGCAGGGACATCACGATGCCCTGCGCCTCGCTGTGCATACCGCAGCTTTCGCCGATGCACTGCATGAGCGTTAGCTTGTTTGCCGAATCGGTCAGGATAAGAACTATCTCCTTTTCGTCCTGAGCGCTCAAGCCCCAGAAGCTGGTCACATCCTCGCTGCCGATGCGTCGGCTGTGGATAACGGTGCCGCCCTTAGCGCCCGCACTGCGGACAGTCTCCATCACATCGCCGCTGAAGCCTCGGTTTACTATCGCTGCGACGAGAGAGTATTTTGTTTCGGACATTGTGTTTTCTTCCTTTCCTTCGATATTCAGCAGCTCCTTCCCCGTGTTTCGGGCAAGGATGCGCAAGATCAGGTTGTTTGCTCCGTTTAGCGGAACGGTGAATGCGATGCCGCTGTTTGCGGTGTTAAGCCGCAGCTCCGAGCGCAGCTTTTCCAGCAGAACGCCGGACAGCTGCCTCGGTACCATGCTTATAAGCACGCTTTTATCGATGCTGCCGAGACCGAGCATATCCATTATCTCGCTGGAGGCGGTGCCTTCGGCGCTGAAGCGGTATTGCAGCGGCAGCGCACCCTTTTTGAACATCTCCGCCGCCCGCTCGGCGAGCTTCGGCGTGGTTATGACCGTCAGCAGCTGAAATGATGCTTTTTTCTCATATTCCATTTTACTCAACCTCCTCAAGGTCAACGATAGCATCGCAGTCATCGGCGATCTGCGCCCTTTCCGTCGATGCTCTCTTTCCTGTTTTCAGCTTATACACAACGCCCATAAGCTGAATGGCGATAAGCGGCGTCAGTGCGACAAGTGCGACAACGCCGAATGCATCGGTCATAAGATTCCCTCCCACTGCCTCGCAGGCGCCTATGCTCAGCGGCAGCAGGAATGTCGAGGTCATAGGGCCGCTGGCAACTCCGCCGGAGTCGAATGCAATGCCGATAAAAATATCGGGAACAAAGCGGGAAAGAAGCAGTGCTATGATATACCCCGGTATCACGAACCACTGGATGGGAATACCGGCGAGGACACGCAGCATTGCAAGCCCCACGCTGACGGCAACGCCTATTGACATGCAGCGGTTCATCATTTTTACGGATATAGCACCGTTGGTCACGGTCTCGACCTGATGGTTCAGGACCTGTATCGCCGGCTCGGCCTTGACGATGTAATAGCCTATCAGCATGCCGATGGGGATTAGCGCCCAATGGAAGGACACGCCTGCCAGCTCCTTACCGAGGTAAGCGCCGACCGGTGTAAAGCCGACATTGGCTCCGCAAAGAAACAGTACAAGGCCGATATATGTATACGCAAAGCCGACGGCAATGCGCTTTATCTGCCGTTTATGATAGCGGTGGGTCATGAGCTGGAAAATCAAAAACACCGCATTGATAGGCAGCAGCGATATAAGAACTTCCTTGGCATACAGCGGCAGACCAAGTGCAAACACACGGGCAACATCCTGCGTAGTAACCACCGTTGCCACATCGGTGAGTGCGAACGCAGCCTCGGTGGGCTTATAAAAGCAGCCGAGTATCAAAACGGCAAGGATAGGGCCGATGCTGGATATTGCAACCAGACCGAAGCTGTCGCTGGCTGCATTTTTATCGTTTCTGACAGAAGCAAGCCCGACACCGACCGCCATAATAAACGGTACGGTCATGGGTCCTGTGGTAACACCGCCGGAGTCAAATGCCACGGCCAAAAACTCCTTTGGCACAAACAGTGACACAAGGATGAGTACGGCGTAGCAGATGATAAGAAGTCTTGACAAGCCGATCTTATAGCGGATGCGAATGATTGCCAAAGCAAGGAACAGTCCGACACCGACTGCCACCGTCAGGATAAGCACGGTGTTTGGGACAGAGGGCACCTGACCGGCGAGAACCTGCAGGTCGGGCTCTGACACGGTTATGATGACTCCCATGATAAAGCCCGTCAGCAAGACAGTCAATAGCATTTTCATCTTCGATATCTGCACGCCGACGCCTTCTCCGATAGGTGTCATTGCCATCTCGGCGCCGAGCTGGAAGAAGCCCATTCCGACTATCAGCATGGCAGCTCCCGTGAGGAACATGACGATGCTGCCAAGCTCCATGGGGACAAGAAAAATACTGATTATCAAAACGATCGCAGTGATCGGAATGACTGCGGAGAGTGACTCGTTGATTTTTTCCTTAAGTTTTAAATTCAATAATGTGCTCTCCTTTTAATTTATTTGCGTGGCTATGTCCGGTACGAGGCCATGACCTCCTTAAACAGCTCCTGTGTTGACGGAGGCGTGTATGTAATCGCATTGGCTCCGGCATCGATGGTCTCTTTTATGCTTTCGTTGGTGTTGCCGCCTGATGCTATGAGCGGTACATCGGGAAACTCAGAGCGAATTTTCCGCACTAACTGCGGAGTGTTTTTCCCGCTGGCGACATTTAATATTGCCGCACCGTGTTTGAGCCTGCTTGCGATGTCCGTCTCCTTGCTCGTGACCGTTATGATAACCGGGATATCAACGGCATTGCTCACGGCAAGAAGGTTTAAGTCTGATATCGGCGCATTAAGCACAACGCCCATAGCGCCCTGCGCCTCCACATCCTTGGCTAAGGCTACGGTCCGCAATCCCTTGGTCACTCCACCGCCTACGCCGCAGAACACGGGGATATACGATGAGCGGATGATAGCGTCGCTGATCGCCTGCTGCGGGGTGAAGGGATAGACCGCAAACACGGCATCGGCATCGCAGTTTCGTATGATGGCAAGATCCGTTGTAAAGACGAAGCTTTTTATTCTTCGTCCGTTGATGATTATCCCGCTGGCTTGGAAGACTGCCTCGGGAATTTTCAGAATATGCTGCCGCAAGCGGCCGTCGATGCGGGGTATCTGCTCGTTTTTGTTCTCATCCATACCATGTCTCCCCTATTACCAGTCAGAGTTTCTGCGGACAAATGCGGCAATGATGCTTTCGATGCCGAATAAAATCAGGAAAATCGCCGCCATATAACATATTGCCTTGAGCGTCACAAAGGACATCGTCGGGCTGAATATCATCACGAAGCCGAGCACGAGGCCGAGGATGTTCAGCGTCAGCGAAAAGTAGTAATAAAACCGATCGCCCATCATACGGATGAGGTTCATCCTGGTCAGTCCCGAGATGCAGTGGGCAATAAACCATATCGGGAGAAGGATAGTCAGCGCCCATTTGCCGATATTGGGGTCGGCGACCAGCATAACGCCGCACATTACGCTCAAAATTCCGGCGATAAGCGACAGCGTCGGCCCAAAGCCGGTAAAGCGGGCAAGCCGGACATAGACGACAATGTCCTCAACGCCTATAACAATGGCGATAACGCCGTAGACTACGACCGCTCCGGTCAACATGCTTTCCGGGCGGGCAAAGGCGAAGATGCCAAGCAGCACAAGAAGCACGCCGACTAAAAGTTCGCTCCAACCGAAGCCGTTTTCCCGTTTCATACCGCACCCACATCCTTTCCGTTCAGAATAGACATAAATTCACTGCCGGTGATAGTCTCCTTCTCGTAGAGATAGCCTGCAAGCTCATCGAGCTTGCTGCGATTATCGGCTAGCAATTTGCGAGCCTTTTCATGCTGCTTTTTAACGGTCTCGACGACCTTTTTGTCAATTTCCTTCTGCGTATCTGCTGAGCAGGCAAGCGAAGTGTCGCCGCCAAGGTACTGATTTGTGACGGTCTCCATGGCGACCATGTCAAACTCATCGGTCATACCGTAGCGTGTTATCATCGCACGGGCAAGCTTCGTGGCCTGCTCAATGTCGTTCGATGCGCCGGTGGTTATCTGCCCGAACACTATCTCCTCCGCCGCACGGCCGCCCGTCAGCGTGGCTATCTTGTTTTCAAGCTCCTCCTTTGTCATCAAGACCTTGTCGTTTTGCTCGACCTGCATGGTGTAGCCCAATGCGCCGGAGGTGCGGGGGATTATGGTTATCTTCTGCACCGGTGCGGAAGCCGTCTGCAAGGCTGCGACCAGTGCATGGCCTATCTCGTGGTAGGCAACGACCTTCTTTTCGCTGTCGGTCATGATGGCGTTTTTCTTCTGATAGCCGGCGATGACGACCTCGATGCTCTCCTCAAGATCTGCCTGCTGCACAACGGTGCGTCCGCTGCGCACGGCACGGAGAGCAGCCTCGTTTATGATGTTTGCAAGCTCTGCGCCCGAGGTGCCGGAGGCCATGCGGGCGATGGTATGGAAGTCCACATCGTCTCCTACCTTTATCTTCTTTGCATGCACCTTGAGGATGGCTTCACGACCTGCAAGGTCTGGAAGCTCCACAGGGACACGGCGGTCAAAGCGGCCGGGACGGGTCAATGCGGGGTCAAGCGACTCGGGACGGTTCGTTGCCGCCAGAATGATGACGCCGTTGTTGCCCTCAAAGCCGTCCATCTCGGTCAGCAGCTGGTTTAGCGTCTGCTCACGCTCGTCGTTTCCGCCGAGCTGACCGTCACGCTTTTTGCCGATGGCGTCTATCTCGTCGATAAACACGATGCACGGCGCTTTCTCCTTGGCCTGCTTGAACAGGTCACGCACCTTGGATGCACCCATGCCGACGAACATTTCTACAAATTCAGAGCCGGACATGGAGAAAAACGGTACCTCTGCCTCGCCGGCAACGGCCTTTGCCAGCATGGTCTTGCCCGTTCCCGGAGGGCCTACAAGCAGCACACCCTTTGGCATCGATGCACCGACATCGGAATATTTTTGGGGATTATGCAGGTAATCGACTATCTCGGCGAGATTTTCCTTAGCCTCGTCCTCACCGGCGACATCGGAAAATCGGATGCCGTCCGTGGACGGGACATAGACCTTGGCGTTGCTCTTGCCCATGCCGAAGGCCATGGCATTCGGTCCGCCCGCCTGCGACATCATCTTCTTTGCCATATACTGCCCCAATGCGATGAATATCACGATCGGCAGAATGACGGTCAGAAGAAAGCTCAGCAGCGGCGACATTCCCTTTTCAATGTTGCGGGTAAAGGTCGCTCCCGAGGCGTAAAGGCGCTCTGTCAGGGTCGGATCGTTCATTTCACCGGTTTTGTAGACTTGCGTTTCGTCCTTATCGGTGAACACGATCTCGGAATCGGTGACCTCAACACTGCCGATGTTCTTCTCCTCGATCATCTTCATGAAGGTGCCGTAGTCGACCTCCTTCACTCTGGCATTTACCAGCAGCGGCGAGACGATGACATTGAACACCAGTATGACCAGCAAGGCGATTGTGTAATAATAGATAAGCGGTTTTTTCGGAGACTTGACTTCTTTCATGCTTACCAAACTCCTTTTCCATTTTATAATGATGAAAGTATACCGTCCGTTTCTAAACTGAAAAGAAACTCCTGCAGAAAACGGCGGAAAATGGGGCAATTTTTACGCCATTGACACACAGGGTGTGAACCTGTAAAATTTATATGGATATAAGTTTATTTTCAGTTAATTTTGCGGCATTATTATGCGGTAAGAGTAATTAGCCGAGGAGGATTTTTATGTTTCACATTCTCGTTGTTGATGACGATAAGCATACAAGGATGCTGCTGCGTGCCGTTTTGGAAAGTGCCAACTACACCGTGACGACGGTAAACGACGGTGAGGAGGCGCTGGAGGCACTGGACAGAGAGCACATCGACCTTGTCGTGCTGGACCTTATGATGCCGAAAATGGACGGATACGAGTTTACTCGGATAGTGCGGGAGACGGACAGTGCACTGCCGATTTTGATGGTCACGGCAAAGCACCTGCCCTCGGACGAGAAAAAGGGCTTTCTCGTGGGGACGGATGACTATATCACGAAGCCCATCGACGAGGAAAAGCTGCTTTTGCGTATCAGGGCTCTGCTTCGGCGTGCGCAGATAGTCAATGAGCACAAGATAACCGTCGGCAATGTTGTTTTGGACTACAACTCATTCACGGTCACGAAAAACGGCGAGACACAGGAGCTTCCGCAAAAGGAGTTCCTGCTTTTGTACAAGCTCCTCTCCTACCCCGGACAGATCTTCACCCGTATTCAGCTGATGGACGAGATATGGGGTACCGACAGCGAGACCGGCTGGGAGACCGTCACCGTCCATGTCGGGCGCCTGCGCAAGCGCTTTGAGGGCTGGGACGAGTTTGAGATAGTTGCCGTTCGGGGGCTCGGTTACAAGGCGGTGAAAAAGGTATGAATAGAAAAGAGCGCACAGGACGGGTCGCTCTGGCGCTACTGATATCGGGGATAATTTTTGCGGCAAGCATCTTGATCATGCTGCTCACCATCGGTGTCGTTTACGGGCTGGTGCGGCTCGGAGTGATTGAGACCGTTGGAGAGCAGGTCGGTTTGCCGGAGGTTTTGCGGTTTTTCTTTTATATCAGTCTCATTATCGGTTTTCTCCTTGCGTATTTTATCGGCAAAATTGCCATCAAGCCGTTTAAGCGTCTTATCGATGAGCTTGACAGGCTTGCAAGCGGCGATTTCAAGGCGAGGCTGCATTTCGGCAGGCTCATCGCCGAGCATCCCACCTTTAAGCAGGTCGAAAACAGCTTCAATCGTGCGGCCGAGGAACTGGAGCACACCGAAATGCTGCGCAGCGATTTTATAAACAACTTCTCGCACGAGTTTAAAACGCCAATAGTCTCAATCGCCGGCTTTGCAAAGCTTCTGCGCCGAGGAAAGCTCACGGATGAGCAAAAAGAGGAGTACCTTGAGGTCATCGAGGAGGAGTCGCTGCGGCTCTCCGCCATGGCGAACAATGTGCTGAGCTTGACCCGAGTGGAAAATCAGACTATCCTAACAGAGGTCACGAGGTTTAATCTGTCCGAGCAAATTCGCGGAGCCGTATTGCTGCTTGCGGAAAAATGGACGCCCAAAGGTCTTAACATGGACATGCAGTTTGATGAGCACATGATATGCGCAAATGAGGAGCTTTTAAAGCAGGTGTGGATAAATCTGCTGGATAATGCAATAAAGTTTTCAGAGCCCTGCGGCACGGTGTCGGTCGATATCTCCGAGGCGGGCGACCGTCTCTCTATAAGCGTTTCAAACCAAGGCAGGGATATCCCGAAGGATCGCATCGCACATATATTCAACAAGTTTTATCAGGCCGACGAGTCGCATTCGTCGGCAGGAAACGGCATCGGCCTTGCCATCGTGAAAAAGGTGTGCGAGCTTCATGGTGGCACGGTATCTGCAAAAAGCGAAAACGGTACAACGACCTTCACCGTCGTACTGCCAAAGCAGCAGGATGTGTAAGCGGTACGAGATATTCATTATTCATCAGCGCAGCAACTTCATCATTAATTATTCATTGAAAAATCCTGCTTGATGAATGATGAATATTGAATATTTAAAAATGAATAATACAAACGAAAAATCCTGTTGGAAGTACGACAGGATTTTTCGTTTGGCGGAGAGTGAGGGATATCGCTTTTGCTGCGCAAAATCGAGTGTCCTTGCAGCACAGCTGCTTCAGACCTTGTACCTAAAAACATGCCGCCGGCATGTTTTATTAACGGCACAAGCCCGCTCCGGGTTCGAATCCCTCAGATATAAAACTCCCCCACCGTGGTGGGAGAGTTTTTGGCGGAGAGTGAGGGATATCGCTTTTGCTGCGCAAAATCGAGTGTCCTTGCAGCACAGCTGCTTCAGACCTTGTACCTAAAAACATGCCGCCGGCATGTTTTATTAACGGCACAAGCCCGCTCCGGGTTCGAATCCCTCAGATATAAAACTCCCCCACCGTGGTGGGGGAGTTTTTGGCGGAGAGTGAGGGATTCGAACCCTCGTGGGCGTGAGCCCAAACGGTTTTCAAGACCGCCTCGTTATGACCACTTCGATAACTCTCCATATTAAAAAAGTACCCAAATGGGTACTTTTTGGCGCAGAAGGAGGGATTTGAACCCTCGCGCGCTTTTTACACGCCTACTCCCTTAGCAGGGGAGCCCCTTCGGCCTCTTGGGTACTTCTGCACATAGCCGCTGAAATATAATAGCATAGCCCAACGACATTGTCAAGAATTTTCACAGCAAATGCGCACTTGACAAATTGAAAACATACTGTAAAGTATTATTATGAACATTATATACTATGACAACAACATCATTGTTTGCATCAAGCCCGCCGGAGTTATCTCCACCGATGAGGAGGGCGGCATGCCTCAGCTCCTTCGTGAGGCGCTCGGCGATGAAAACGCCGACATCCGTGCGGTGCACAGGCTCGATCAGGTCGTCAGCGGCCTGATGGTCTACGCCCAGAGCAACGCCGCCGCATCCGAGCTTTCTCGCCAGATACGCTGCGGCGAGTTCCACAAGTCATATCTTGCGGTCGTGCACGGTGTTCCCGAGGAGCGCAAGGGCAGGTTTGAGGACATTTTGCTGCGCTCAAAGGAAAAGCGCAAGACCTTTGTCATCAACAAGCCCGCCCGTGGTGCGCAGAACGCCATTCTCGACTATGAGCTGCTCGGCTCAAACGGTGAGCGCTCGCTGGTCGCAATTGAGCTCATCACCGTCCGCACACATCAGATACGGGCACAGTTTTCGCATCGGCGGCTTCCCCTGCTCGGCGACCGCAAATACGGTGCGGGCGAGGATGACTGCCGCATTGCGCTTTGGTCGTACTCGCTGAGCTTCCTCAATCCCGAGACCGGCAAGCGCATGAGCTTTCGTGTCAAGCCGCCTAAAGAATATCCATGGTCGGATTTTGACACTTCCCTATTTCCGAAATAACTAAGAGAGAGCCTGTTGGCTCTCTCTTTTTGCGTGTTATTTGACTATAACGGAAACGGAATTACTGAAATCAGATGCATAGCTCGTGCCGTTTACAACATTGACAGCCTTGACTTTGTAGTAGTAAGTCTTGCCTGCATCTACGCTTTTATTTGTATAAGCCGTCTTAGTGGTGGAATCGTAATACTTAAACTCCTTACCGTCGGTGCTGCGGTACACCCAGTACTTCGTTGCGCCGTTGACTGCGTTCCAGCTCAGGGACGGAGTGCCCTCGGGTGCGGCAGTCTTAAGGGTAGGTGCGGCAGTTCTGACGACCATGCTCTTTGCACTGCTGAATGCAGAGGCATAGCTCGTTCCGTTATCAACAACGACCGCCTTGACCTTGTAGTAATACCTTGTGCCTACAGTAGTGCTGTTGTTGGTGTAGGTGGTCTTGGTGGTACTGTCATAGTACTTGAAGTTTTTGCCGTCGGTACTGCGGTATACCCAGTACTTCGTTGCGCCGTTGACTGCATTCCAGCTGAGCTTGGGTTTGCCGTTTGCCGAGGTGATGCTGACATTCGGTGTTGCCGGAGTGCAGACGAGGCTCTTTGCATAGCTGTAAGAAGATGCAACACTCTTGCCGTTTACGGTTGCGACTGCTTTTACCTTGTAGTAATACTTAGTGCCGGACGCAGCGCCGGAGTTGGTGTAGCTGGTCTTTGTGGTGCTGTCGTAGTATTTAAAGTTCTTGCCGTCGGTGCTGCGGTATATCCAATACTTAGTCGCACCGCTGACTGCCTTCCAGCTCAGCTTGGGCTTGCCGTTTACTCTGCTTATGCTGAGGCTGGGTGCTGCGGTCGTGCACTTAATGCTCTTGACAGCGCTGTAATCGGTAGTCGTCCCGCTCGAATCGACAGCCTTGATCTTGTAGTAATAGGTCGTGCCGATGTTCGTGCTGTTATTTGTATAGCTGGTGCTCTTTGTGCTGTCGTAATACTTAAAGGTCTTGCCGTCGGTGCTGCGGTATATCCAGTACTTCGCTGCGCCGGGAACTGTGTTCCAACTAAGCTTGGGATGTCCTGCCGAGGTGGTTATCTTGAGCGCCGGAACAGGGTTGAGACCAACGGCGACAAAGGATGTCGATACGGCAAGCGGCTGGCTTTCTTCATCATAACCCTGTCCTTCAAATGTAATGCTGGCTGTTTTCCCGTTACGATAGGTGACATTCACCGTCACATACATAGCAAACTGATATTCCACAGGAATGATCTGATAATTATAAAGGGCATAGTAATAGTCGGATTCAAATGTCGTGCCGAAGCTCTTTCGAGCATCAGCAATATCGCTGCTTGTCAGGTCGGGCATGGCTTTGAGCATGGTCGCCTCCTGATCCTTTGCAACATACATGCCGACGACATCTTCGTTGCTGTCAAGCTTGGCAATGTACCAGAAGTACTCGCCTACGCCCTTTAGCGTTCCGGGGGTGAAGTCAGCAACTTTGTCGCCGATACCGTAGGTAGAAGGCATATTGGTGTACTTGACCGTGCTGATGGTATGTGCGCTATCATATCTGCCAATACCCAAATTAAGCTGTATGCGAACACCATTGTCTTTGAGCTGCTCGATTTTCATATCCCCCGCTGTCTGACCAAGCAGATCTCCGTTAAGCCAATAACATGTATAATTATTGAACTCGTACCGGTCAGCAGGATACATAGTAATAAACAACCTGTACCTGCGGGAATTGCATGTGTAGTTAGGGTCGGTTATGGGTTCATACGCTCCGGTATAGTCGTTAAAGCCATACCATTCGATTTTCGGAGCTTTTTCACCCTCAGCAACAATTGCCGCTGCGGGAGAAGCCGTAATGCTGAAATCGTAATCAAGCTTCTGTCCTAGCCTAGGGTATGCAAGATTTTTGAAATAGATGTTTTCAACGGTTTCTACACTCATCACGACTGGGGTCTGCTCTGCGGTTGCCGTATCTGCGAGGGCGGCTGCGGGGAGCAGCGAGATCGCCATGCAGATGACCAGCAGCCATGCGATTAGTTTCTTTTTCATTTTCTCCTCCTGTGTTTTTTTCTGCGCAAGTTGTCATCATCCTTGCCTTTCACTTTATATATGTCCGCAATGTGCGGTTTGGGGACACAAAAACCGAAATTTTTTTAAAAAATTATTTTGCCTTTACCGAAACCGTGTTGCTGTAGGCCGAGGCGATGTTTTTGCCGTTTACGACCTTGACCGCCTTTACCTTGTAGTAATACCTCGTGCCGGACTTCGCACTAAGGTTAGTGTAGCTGAGCTTGGTGGTCATATCGTAGTATTTGAAATTTACCTCGTCGGTCGAGCGATACACCCAATATTTTGTCGCACCGTCGACTTTGTTCCACGAAAGCTTCGGATGATGCGCCGAGGTCGTTATCTTAACGCTCGGTGCGGCGGTGGAAACAAGCAGGCTCTTTGCACCGCTGTACGCCGAGGCGACATTCTGCCCGTTCACGACGGCAACGGCTTTGACCTTGTAATAGTAGGTCGTGCCGACGGCCGTGCTCTTGTTGATATAACTTGTTTTAGTCGTTGTGTCATAGTATTTGTAGTTGACGCCGTCGGTTGAGCGGTATATCCAATACTTTGCTGCGCCGGAAACTGCGCTCCACTTGAGCTGCGGCTTACCGCCGGTGCGGTAGATGCTCACGGTCGGTGCGGCAGGCGTGCATTTTATACTGACGGCGCCGCTTTCGTCGGAGATGTTGCTGCCGCCGGTACAGGGCGTGACGGCCTTGAGCTTATAGTAATAGGTCGTGCCGATATCGGTGCTCAGGTTTGTATAGCTCGTTTTTGTCGTGCTGTCGTAGTATTTGTAATTGACCCCATCGGTCGAGCGGTACAGCCAATACTTCGCTGCACCATCAACTGCGCTCCATGTGAGCTTTGGGTGTCCTGCCGAGGTGCTTATCGAAAGCGTTGGCGCTTCGAGCTTGAGCATCGGGAGCGCTTCGGTCTCGGTCTCGCTGCAGACCGTGCAGGTGTAGGTCTTTGTGCCGTTTGAGGCATAGGTCGGCTCCGCAGTCACGGTGCCTGCACCGTAGCTGTGTCCGATCGGCGGGAGATTCTCGTCATAGCTTGTGCCGCAGCGTGTGCACTCGTGGACACGGTACCTCGGGAGCATGCAATCGCCGGCACGGGGACCGTCGTCGTTCACATAGCCGTGCGAGTGCCCGTTGCCTTCACGGTACCGCATCGTGCCGGTTTTGTAGTCGTGGCCGAGTGCAGAAGTCTCTTTTTGCTCCGTAAGCACTGTGCCGCAAACCGAGCAGCGGCTGCCCTCGGTAAGGCCGCTTGCCGTGCAGGTCGCCTCAACTGCCGGTATGGGCTCTGCCGTGTGCTTGCCGGTGGGCTGCGTGATGCTGTCCTTATAGCTGCTGCCGCAGACGCAGCTATGCAGCGTGTAGCCCTCGTCGATGCAGGTCGGAGCAACGACAGTGCTTTCGGAAAAATCATGCTCGATGACCCGAACGGTGACGGTGCCGGCAGTCTCTTTGGTCGCTGCATTGCTGAGTGTCAGCTCGGCGACGCCTATGCTGTCCGCCTTGACCTCGACCCAATAGTTGACCTTTACATAGTCGCCGATGCCGAGCTTCGACCGGCCTGTCCTGACGACGGTCAAGACGCCGGTGTCGGAGCTTTTCCACACCGGTGCGGCAAGCTCCCTGTCAAGCGTGACGCCGAATTTTGAGGTATTATCAATGTGGAGCACATTATTGTCCGCTTCGTCGGCAAATGCGGCAACGGAAAGCGTTGTCATGAGCATGACGGCCGCAAGCAGCAGGCTTAAAAGTCTCTTTTTCATAGCACACCTCTCGGTTTATATTAAAACCATAATACCTTGAACGCAGAGAATAAGCAATAGAAAAGAGCTGCCAAAGCAGCTCTTTTTAGGTGTTAAATTAGATGAGGATGCCTCTCTTTTTGGCCTCGAAGGTCAGCTCATCACGGAAGTCGGGATGTGCGATGGCGATAAGCTGCTTTGTGCGCTCTCCGAGGCTTCTGCCACGCAGGTGGGCAATGCCGTACTCGGTGACGATGTAGTCAACATCGTTCTTGCTGGTGGTGCAGATAGCGCCCGGGGTGAGAATGGGCTTTATCTTGCTTATTGTGCCGCCCTTTGCGGTGGAGGTGAAGGCGATAAAGCTCTTGCCACCCCTGGACTGGCATGCACCTCTGACATAGTCGATCTGGCCGCCGGAGCCGGACATGTGCTTGGTGCCGACGGACTCTGCGCAGACCTGCCCGAAGAAGTCGACCTCAAGAGCCGCATTGATGGAGATCATGTTGTCGTTCTTGCAGATGACCTCGGGGTCGTTGACATAGTCGACAGGCAGTATCTCGATCGCGGGGTTATCGTCTATGTAATCGTAAATGCGCTTGGAGCCGTAAGCAAAGGTGGTAACGCTCTTGCCTCTGTGTATCTGCTTCTTGGAGTTGTTGACAGCGCCGCACTCGATAAGCTCGACCATGGAGTCGGTGAACATCTCGGTGTGGATGCCAAGGTCGTGCTTTGCCTTAAGAGCCATGCCGGTAGCATCGGGGATAGCGCCGATACCGAGCTGGATGCATGCGCCGTCGGGGATCTGCTCGGCGATGAGGTTGCCGATTGTACGGCTGGTCTCGTCGATGACAACTGGAGGCAGAACGGGCAGCTCATGGTTAAACTCAACGATAGCATCGACCTGAGAAACATGGATCTGAGTGCCGCACAGGCAGCGGGGCTGCTGATCGTTGACCTCGACGAAGATGCGCTTTGCCTTATCCATCATTGCCTCGGCGTAGGAGCCGTTGTTAGCAAGAGAGAAGTAGCCGTGGCTGTCCATGGGAGAGACGGAGACGCAGAATGCATCGTACTCGTACTCAACACGGATGTGACGGGGAATGTCACGGTAATAGGTCGGCAGAAGGTCGGCATAGCCTGCGTTGACTGCCTTGCGTGCGCCGCCGGATGAAAACCAGCTGTAGCCGGTCATCTTGCCCTTGAGGGTCTCGTCGGCGTAGAACTCATAGGGGTAGACATCCAGAAGGGTCTGCACCTTAACGCCGGTGATATCGCTGTTTCTGATCTTATTTGCGACAGCGCTCATGATAGCCGGAGTCTGAGACGGGCCAGTGTCCATGCCAAAGAGCCAGTTGCTCTGTACCTGCTCGGCAACTGCGTCGGCACTGGTGAGCTTTTGTGCATACAATGCTTTATAATCGGTCATATTTTTC
>ERZ1031954.99-NODE-99-length-34715-cov-5.854299_pt1 | contig 34715 bp, 27 predicted proteins | sample MGYA00516701_ERZ1031954 | MGnify/ENA primary metagenome ERZ1031954 (study PRJEB33719, sample SAMN04261284) | wastewater metagenome | biome: rural village; feature: human; material: feces | host: Homo sapiens | place: El Salvador | collected 2013-01-07 ...
CATGGGCGGCATGCTGCCCTTCGGCCTCGGACTGCTCTACGCCCGCTACGGCAACCGCATCATCCTGACGAACCTCAACACGCTGAGCCTGCTGGTGAGCGTGGTGTTCTGCGGGTTCATGGTGATGTGGATGAGCGCCAGCTACCTGCTGTGGTCGCTCGTGCCGCTGGTGGTGTGCATCCTCTGCGTGTATGTGGTGAAGCTCCTGTCGCAAGCCGCCCGTCGCCCCGTGGGCGCCTGGCTGATGGAGAGGCTGGTGTGGATGGGCGAGATCTCCGCTGCCCTCTTTGTGATACATCCCACCCTGCGCAAGGTGTTCATACCCATCTCGCGTCACGGCGACATCTATACCGGACTGCTGCTCTACGCCATTGCCGCCATCGGCGCGGCCTGGCTCATACGCCTCGTGATGACGAAGATACCCAAGCCACAGATGTAACACCACGAAACATCAACCGACCATGAGAATACCCGACATCGAACTGCAAAACATCAGTCGTTACCGCGGCGAGCTGATGGGCGCCGCCATGCTCTTCATCATGCTCTTCCATGTGGAGCTGGCACGCTCCGACCTGTTCTTTGGCTTGCGCCGCATGGGTAACATCGGCGTGGATATGTTCCTCTTCCTCAGTGGCGTGGGACTGTGGTTCTCGTGGATGAAGAACCCCTCCTACAGGCATTTTTACACACGACGACTGGTGCGCATCTACCCCACGTGGCTCATCGTGGCATGCCTCTACTACATACCCCGCCTGCCGGTGCACGACCTGCGGTCGGGCGTGAACCTGGTGATGGAGATAGCCATCAACTGGAACTTCTGGTTGCACGATGAGCTCAATTTCTGGTACATTCCTGCCATCATGGCCCTTTACCTCTTCGCCCCGCCCTACATGGCCCTCATCCGCAAGCATCCCGTGTACCGGTGGCTGCCGGTGGTGATGATCATGTGGTGCATCCTCGTGCAATGGGTGACCCCCATCCACCATGCCGTGGGCCACTTGGAGATCTTTTGGAGCCGCGTGCCCATCTTCTTCATTGGCGTGAACATGGGCGAGAGCGTGCGGCAGAAGCGCACCATCGACGGCCAAGGCATCTGGATGCTGTGGATCATGTTTGTGATGGCGCTGGCCGCAAGCATCTTCCTTGAGCAGGAGCGGCACGGACGGTTCCCCCTGTTCATAGAGCGCATGCTCTACATACCGCTCACCGTGACCGCCATACTGCTGCTCAACCGCGTGTTCCGACGCCTGCCGCAATGGCTCAACCGTCAGGTTGCCCTCGTGGGCGCCCTAAGCCTGGAGTGTTACCTCATCCATATCCACTTCGTGCTCAACAAGTTGCCCAGCGACTGGACCTACTGGCCGAAGTTCTTCGCCTGCCTGGCGATCACCCTCCCGCTGGCATGGGCCCTGAGCAAAGGCGTGGCATGGTTCACCCGTAGGCTGCTCGGCCGCTGGGCGTAGCCGCAAAAAGGCGACCGGAAACCCATACCGAACAGATAAAAATTGCTATATTTGCACCCTCAATTTATCGTACCCCAACATGACTGAACCACATTTTCGCCCCACGACAAAAGTGGGAATGCTGAAATCGCTGATACGGCTGATACGCCCCTCCCAATGGATCAAGAACCTCTTTGTGTTCGCTCCTGTGCTGTTTGGAGGCGCCCTGCTCGACACGCGGGCGCTGCTGGCAGGCTTGGTGGCCTTCCTCGCGTTTTGCTTCGCTGCATCGAGCATCTATTGCTTCAACGACATTCATGACGTGGCCGACGACCGTCGGCACCCCGAGAAATGCCAACGCCCCATAGCCAGCGGAGCCATCAGTGTGGCCCAAGCCTACGGTGTGATGGCCGTGATGATAGCGCTGGGCGTGGCCGTGACGTTCCTGTTGCCCCTCATCGGTCCCATCGCGCCCGCCGACGGGTTAGCCATCGACATGCCCACCGTGCCCGAATGGGGCGGCGTGAGTGCCACACTCTTCGTGGTGGTGTTCTACTGGTTGCTCAACCTGGCCTATTGCGTGAAGCTCAAGCAATACGCCATCATCGACGTGTGCATCGTGGCCTTCGGCTTTGTGCTGCGCATGCTGGCGGGAGGCGAGGCGGCAGGCATCGAGCTCAGCCATTGGATCGTGCTCATGGCGTTCCTCATAACCCTATTCATGGGATTTGCCAAGCGGCGCGACGATGTGCTGCAAATGGAGCAGACGGGCGAGGCGCCAAGGAAGAACACCGTGAGATACAACGCCACGTTCATGGACCAGGCCCTCACCATCACGGCGTCGGTGACGCTGGTGTGTTACATCATGTACACCGTCAGTCCGGAGGTGATGGAACGGTTCCAGACAAACAAGCTCTACCTCACAAGCATCTTCGTGCTCGTGGGACTGTTGAGATACATGCAGGTGGCCGTGGTCGACAAGCGGAGCGGCAACCCCACGAAGGTGGTGCTGTGCGACCGATTCATACAGTTCGACGTACTGGCATGGATCGTTACCTTCATTCTGATCATTTATGTGGGATGACCCCCCATTGGCCGTAAGGCAAGAATCATAGCAAGATGACAACCAAACGACACACACTATACGTCTTCGACTTCGACGGGACGCTCACCACGAACGACACGCTCATCGAGTTTATACGCTACGCCAACGGCACCTGGAGCCTCGTGGGAAGCCTATGCCGCATGCTGCCCAAGCTGCTGATGATGAAATTGCACCTGCGCGACAACGGCTTGACGAAGGAGGAACTCTTCGCACGCCACTTCAAGGGCATGACGATAGAGGCCTTCGACGAGGTGTGCCAACGGTTTGCCGCCCACCACCAAGCGTTGCTCCGACCCAAGGGAGTGGCCACCATGAGGCGCGCCATGGAACAAGGCGCACGCGTGTTGGTGGTCAGCGCGAGTGTGGACAATTGGGTGGCGCCCTTCTTCCCAGGCGTCGACGTGCAGGGAACGCAGGTTGAAGTGACCGCCGGGCGGCTGACTGGGCGCTTCCTGACACGTAACTGCTATGGGCAGGAGAAGGTGAACAGACTGAAACAGGCGGTTCCCGAACTGAGGAACAACCGCCAACAATATTATATAGTAGCCTTCGGCGATAGTCGGGGTGACAAAGAAATGTTAGAATTTGCAGATGAACGACATTACAAACCCTTCCGGAAATAAGCGCGAGCGTTGGGGAGAAATCCTGCGATTTGCCATAGTCGGCACAACGGCCGTGGCCATACAGTATGCGGTCTACTTGGTGATGATACACCTTGCCCACACAGGGGTGAACGTGGCCAACACCGTGGCTTACCTCGTTAGCTTCTTGTTCAATTTCGTTGCCTCCACACGTTACACGTTCAAGGTAAAGGCAACAGCGGGGCGTGGATTGGCTTTCGCCTTCTGCCACGTGGTAAACTACCTGTTGCAACTGCTCATGCTCAACCTGTTTGTGGAGTGGGGCGTGGGAAAAACGTGGGCGCCGCTGCCCATGTTCGCCGTCTGCGTGCCCGTCAACTTCCTCTTGGTGCGCTACTTCCTGAAGCAAGAGCGCTTGCAAAATCCATTCTTCATCTTCCGTATCAAGCGTGAGGAGCGATGGGTGGCCATAGGGGCGCTCCTCTATGGCGTGCTGGCCAACATGCTGGTGATTTGCGCCTATTGGCTCGACCTCAGTCAAATCACCGACAACTACCGCAAGGTGGTGATACGTGTGTTCCACATATCGGGCTACGACCCCATCAGCTACCTGGTGCTCACCAACTGGAGCGCAGGCTACAACATCTACCGCCACCCGCTCTTGGCCTTCTTCATGTGGATTCCGTGCCAGATCAACCAAGGACTGATGGCCCTCACGGGCGTGAACTGCGACATGGCGGTGATGGCCGTCATCCTAACGTTTTGCTGTGTGTATAGCGCCGTGTTCCTCTTCCGTATCTTGCGAGAGATCATCGGATTGGCGCAAACCGACGCCACCCTGCTCACCGCTTTGCTTTTCTCCTTCGGCTATACGATGGTGGTGACGAGCGTCCCCGACCATTTCTGCCTGTCGATGTTCATGCTCATCCTCACGCTTTATGTGGCGGGAAAGAAGATGAACGCCAAACACATGTACACCAAATGGCAGACCGTGCTCTTCTTTATCATCACAGCAGGCATATCGCTCAACAATGGCATCAAGGTGTTCTTGGCCAACCTCTTCGTCAATGGCAAGAAGTTTTGGAAGCCCTCCAACCTCTTGCTGGCGGTCATCGTGCCGTCGGCTGTGATATGGATCGTGGCACGATGGGAGTGGAAAACGTTTGAGCGGCCTAACTACATCGCCCGCCAAGCGCAAAAACAGGCAAAGGCGGCACGCGACAAGGAAAAGATCTACAAGGCTTTTTGCGACACCACAAAGCTAACCGACAGCACCCAGATTGCCAAGGCCGTGGACGGCATCATCAAGAAAAAAATACGCGCTAAGTATATCCGCGACCATAAGAAGGCGTGGAACCTCCATAAGGGAAAGCCCATCAACAAGTCGGAGTTTGGGTCGTGGACCGATATTTCGACGCCGCGCGACTCCTCGCTGGTGGAGAACATCTTCGGCGAGCCCATACAGCTCCATCAGGATTATGTGCTGAAAGACGTGCTTGTCAACCGACCCGTCCTCGTGCAATACCGATGGGTTTGGAACTACGTGGTTGAGGGAGTGGTCGCCTTGTTGTTCCTTGTCGGAATATGGTATGGTAGGAAGAGCCGCTACTTGTGGCTCGTCATGTCGTTCTTCGGCTTCGACATGTTCATCCATTTCGTGCTGGGCTTCGGCCTCAATGAGGTCTACATCATGTCGCCCCATTGGCTGTTCGCCATCCCCATCGCCATGGCTTACCTGGCGCAACGTGTGGAAACGACACGCCTCCGCGTGCCTTTGCGTGTGCTGACGCTCCTGCTCACCCTCTACCTCTTGGTGTGGAACGCCGTGCTCTATGTAGACTACATGTTGTAGCCGCCTTTGCGCTCTCCTCTTCACTGTCCCAGTCATTGGTTATGATGCAGCGGTAGGTGTACCGTCTTGTATGCGGCTGTACATTGACGCACTGTGTATGGCACTCGCTTCTGTTGACATCTTCCACGCAGTCGCCGCCACAGAGGAACACGTCAGACATGGCTGACATTATCTCGTCCCACTGGTAGCCGTTGTAGGTAGAACTGCGAACACCAAGAGAGCCGTTGACGACTTTGGCAAGTGAAAGCGCATAAAAAGCCTTGCTTGCGTAATAAATTCCTCCGAAAGGAGTGATTTTCTCAGATTTTATGTTTACCTTTGCCATATGTCAGATATTCTTTATTTGAGTTTTAAGCAGCACTAAGGTAAGTGAATTTCCTGACATATGCAAGCATTGGGCAATTTGTTGTTATCCAACGACTTGCTTTCTTGTGAAAACAACAAGTCTGCTAATTTAAGGAGAAAAATGAGAACGTCAAATAAAGTACATTCCTTCCTGCTCAGTCAGCAGGAAGGGCAAACACTCCTCACGGCAAAGGATTATCCCTGGAGTGTATTGCAAGTGATACCGACAACTCCTGACAACTTCAATCAAGTAGTAGAAAAGCTCAAGGGGCGTGGCATGGTAGCCACTCACGACACCGACCGCACATTCTGCATCATACACCTCACTTCGGGCGACCATGATGGCCAACATCCAGAGCGACACATCAACATCACTCAGAGTAACTATGAGCAGATAATAGAGGATCTGAAGGACGTGATGGCTCAGGCGGCTGTGTGGTACAAAACGAATGTATTATAGAACACCCTCCACACTCCGGCAGGCTGGTACGGAGGCTCACCGCCTCGGTGGGGATCAAATAATTCCTTAAATTAGCAGACAAAGTCCTTCCTTGTATTCTTTAGATTTATACAAATTCAGCCACCAGCTTCTTCCTATCGACCATGTGACCGATCCCGACAAGCAACTTGCTCACAAAGCTCTCGGTGACTTGGGCCCACTTGGTGTATAGGTAAGCAACGACGATTTCTTACAGTAATGCCGACTTTCATGAACCTACTACGCTAACTCGCAAAATGAGGGTTAGCGTGGTAGGCTCTCTACTCTCTAAATTTGGGCTTAATTCATATTACTCCGTCTTTATGCTCTCCACCGGGTTCTCCGTGGCTACATGCCACGACTGTGCCACTACCGTCAGAACAACTACCGCCGATACGCCCACGAAGCTCAGCGGGAAGAGCCACCAATAAATCGGCGTGTGCTCGGCGAAGCTATGCAGCCATTGGCGGCTCAGCCAATAGCCGAGTGGTGCGGCAATGACGAACGATGCGATGAGAGGCACGCTATAGCGCACGGCAAACAACCGCACTACCGCCCCCTCCGAGGAACCCATCACCTTGCGGATGCCTATCTCCTTGCGGCGGTATTCGGTTTCGAACATCGTGAGCGAGAACACTCCTATGATGGTTATTATGATGCAGATGATTGCGAAGAGCTTAATCTGGGAGATGAAGCGGAACTCATCCACGTAGGTACGCTGTAGCGCATCGTCGAAGAACTTCATCTTATAGTCGCTGTATGAGGCATCCAGACGGTTGAGCACCTTTTCTATGTCTCGCTTTGCCTCTATCTTGTCATGTCCCTCTGCCACACGCACGAAGAGATTATAGCAGCGGTCGCCCATGCGATTCATTGCCAAAGGGTCCAACACGAGGAAAGCGACGGAGAGGATGCTGTTGTCGTTGCGCACTGACTTCATCCTGAAGTTGTTGCACACTCCCACGATGAGGTAGTTATCGTCGCCCCATTCGCTCCGACTGCCTATCGAGTCGCCCACGTGCAGCCATTTGTATTTGTCCATCATCGTGCGGTTCAGGATATACGCCCCTGTCTGGTTGTCCGACTCCTTGAAGTCGCGTCCTTCCTCAATCTTCAGTCCCATCGTGCGCAGATATCCAGGGTCGCACACCATCACCTGCATGTTCATCGACTTGTCGCCGTTGCCGCGAAACCACCCCATATATTGGTCGCCGGCACCTATTAGTTCTTGTGCATATCCCACGCTCTCCACGTATGGCAGCTTCTGCAGTTCAGCCCGTATGGCAGCTTTCTTCTGACAAGCCTCCGCTGTGAGTCCGGTGAAGAGCACCTCGTTCTTGGCGAAGCCGTAGTCGCTGTTGAAGATGTAGTTCGACTGCCCTGCCATCACACCGATATATATTGCCAGGACGAAAGCCACGCAGAACTGCACTCCCATTATCGCCATGCGCAGTTTCCTGCCGCGCGGCGATAGTCCGAAGGAGCCTTTCAGCACCATTGCAGGTGTGAACGATGTGCTGTACCATGCCGGCACGACAGCCGACAGGCCACCCACAGCCAGCGCTGCCACAACCATTACAGTAGCCAGCATTGCATTTGCCCCGAAACTGATGTCTCCCGACACGAGATTCATGCAAGTCTCGCTGCGCAGGAAACCCATCACGATGAGGAATGCTATGAGGAGACCTATAAAGGCGATGCCCACATTCTCCATTATCATCTGCAGACGCAGACTGCTCTGCGAGGCTCCCATCACGCGGCGTGTGTTTATGCTGCGTATGCGCATCGGCACTTCGGAGAGCGTGAAGTTCAACAGGTTCAGCAGAGCTATGAACAGGATGAATACCGATGCCACGGTGAGCACATTCACCAGGTTGCGGTTGCCTTTGTCGCCAAGACCTACGCCGGAGAAATATATATCATCTACCGGGGTGAGCCGGAAGCTCTGACCGGATTCCTTCTCGAATTTCTTCTCGTCGGTATAGCCCGTCTGCCTCATCACTTCCTTCTTGAACGCATGCTCCACAGCCGCCTTGTTAGCCGGATTGTCAAGGCGCACGAAGATGTTGAAGCTCCACTCCGATGCGTCGTCGGCCTCCTTCGGGTTCTCACACACGTAGAGTCCGTTGCCTATGGTGCAGTTGTCGGGCATGTCTTCGCTCACTCCAACAATGGTGATAGGCTTATCCACTTCGTTTTCCTTCAGGGTGAACGTCTTGCCCACCGCCTTGTCTGTCCCGAAGAGCTTTCTGGCTGTGCTGCGGTTTACGATAGCCGTCGCCCCGTAGTCCCATGTCTTGCTGCTGCCGTACAGCAGCTTGCCGCAGAAGAATTCCACGCCTGGTTTCGACATTCCTATATATAATACATTTATAGTGTTTTCGCCGACGGTCACGTCTGTCTGTTTGTTGAATGCCATGTTCACCGTCTGTTCCACATGAGGTATCTCCTTTATTATCTCCTCGTATGGGCGACAGATATGGCATCCCCATTTGTTGTCAAAGACTGCGGCCTTCACTTCGAGCCGGAACGTGCGGTCATGGTCCTTGATGTTGTAGTTGTAAGTGCGGTTGTATATCACCTGTGTCATGAACAGATAGAACGTCGCCACTGCCACTCCCAGTCCGAACAGGTTGAGCAGCGTTGCCAGGCGGTAGCGGCGGAACAGATACAGTAAGCTTTTCATACGCCATTTCTCCTTTCTCAAAGAATATTGTTGTTGTCCACCACCTGTCCGTCGAACAGGTTTATGATGCGGCTTGCCATCTGGGCATCATGCTGTGAGTGGGTCACCATCACAATCGTCGTGCCTTCGGCATTGAGCTGTGCGAGGAGTTCCATCACGGCGAGTCCGCTCTTGGAGTCGAGGTTTCCCGTCGGCTCGTCGGCGAGGATGAGCTTCGGTTTGCCCACCACGGCACGTGCTATGGCAACACGCTGCTGCTGTCCGCCCGACAGCTGCTGCGGATAATGCTTGGCGCGGTGGCTCATAGCCACCTTGCGCAGGATTTCCGTCACTCGTTCGCGGCGTTCTTTTGTCGGTACGCCCATATAGCGGAGCTGCAGGTCCACGTTCTCTTCCGCGGTCAGCTCGTCGATGAGGTTGAAGCTCTGGAACACGAAGCCGATGCGTCCGCGGCGGTAGCGTGTGCGTTCCTTCTCCTTCAGTCTTGCCACCGGCTCTCCGTCGAGCCAGCACTCGCCGGAGTTGGGGTTGTCGAGGAGTCCGAGGATGTTCAGCAGCGTGGACTTTCCGCAGCCGCTCGGTCCCATTATGGCTACGAACTCTCCATCGTCCACGTTTATACTAACGCCGTTCAGTGCTACGGTTTCCACTTCTTCCGTGCGGAAGATTTTCGTCAGGTTTTCTGTCTTTATCATTGCTGTATGTCTTTTATGTCTTGTCGTTTCGATATAAATAGCCGTTGTGCTCTCTATTTCAGTATCAGCACTTCGTTGTCCTTGAATGCTTCGTAGCCGCTCGTTACCACGCGTTCTCCTGGTTCCAGTCCGTCGGTCACCTCATAATACTGCGGGTTCTGCCGGGCTATGCTGATGTTGCGTCGGTAAGCCTTCTTGCCCGATTTGTCGAGTACGAATATCCAGTTGCCGCCAGTGGCTTGGAAGAAGGTGCCGCGCGGAATGAGCGTTGCCTGCTGCGACTTTCCCAATGCCAGTTCCACGTAGTAGGTTTGTCCGCTGCGCATCTGTGCCGGTCGTTTGCCCACGAACACGAAGTCGGTGCGGAAGGAGCCGTTGCGCACCTCCGGATACACCTTGCGCACACGCAGCTGGTATGTCTTGCCGTCGCGGTTTATCGTGGCGAGCAGTCCGGGGCGCACACGGTCGATGTAGTGTTCGTCAATCTGTGCCTGCACCTTGAAGTCGGAGAGGTCGTTTATCTGTCCTATGTTCTGTCCGGCAGAGATGTTCTGTCCCAGTTCCACATCGAGCAGTCCGAGTTCGCCGTCGATAGCCGAGCGTATCTCGAGTTTGTTCTTGCGCTCCCGCACGAGCAGCACGTTCTTCCTCATATTGTCGAGGTTGTCCTCCATCTGTGTCATCTGCACCCGGCGGTAGATGCTGTCCTGTCTCAGCCGTTGCGCCACGAGGCTTTGCTTGCGTCGTGCCAGCCGGTAGTCCTCCTGGCTCTGAGTGTATGTCTCCTTGCTGATGAGCCTTTCCTTATACAAGCGTGCGTTCTGGTTGCAGGCGCGCTGCTTGCGTTCGCAGTCCATGTCAAGCGTAGCCTGTTCGGTGCGGTTGTTCAGCCGGTCCTGTTGCATTGCCACCTGTGTGTTGCGCAGCAGGTTCTGTTTCTCGGCAAGCTCCGCCTCGGCATTGAGAATCTGCAGGTCGAGGTTGCTGTTGCTCAGTCGCAGTATCACGTCGCCCTTTCTCACACGTGTTCCCTCTTCCACAGGTTTCTCTCTAACTATGCCACCCTCCTCTGGAGAAATCTGCACCACCTGGATAGGCACCACCTGTCCGTTCAGCCGCACGTAGTCGTCGAACCGTCCGTGGGTCACGTTGCTTATCGTCAGGTCGCGCTTGTCTACGGTCATTGTGCTTGCCGTCGAACAGAACACTATCCATACGAGTACTGCCGTCAATGCCGTTGCCGCAGCTATATACCAAATGTAGCGGCGTAGGAATGTTTTCTTTTCTATCTGTCGGTCCATAATATATTACATTTCATATTGAGGCTTGCCTGTAGTAAGCGAGCAGTCTTCTGTTATACATCATTGTAAGTTGGCTTTGCAGCAGTTTCACTCTCGACTGCAGCAGCGTCACCGCCGCCGTCCTCACGTCGATAGCCGATGCCATGCCCTCCTCAAACTTGCGTGTGGTGATGTGTGCGGCAATGCTGTCTGCCTCCACCTGCTCGTTCGTTTTCAGCATCTCTTTTTCGCTGTTCCGCACGTCGGCAGTGGCTTCCGCCACAAGGCGGCGCAGTTCCGAACGCTCATAGTCGAGCGTCTCACAGGCACGGTCGAGGGCTATGCGGCGCGAGCGCACCGTTGTCAGAGTGGCAAGACGGTTGAAAATGGGTATGCTGAGCGTGAATGCCACGTATTCGCCGGCGTTGTTCTTGAACTGCTGGCTGAAAGGCGCATGTCCACTCGTATCCATATTGCGGAAGAACGAGGTGGACACGCCGCCGGAAAGAGAGATCTTCGGTAGGAAACCGCCACGGGCTGCCCATAGCCCATAGCGTGCTGCTGCCACTTGGCTTTCTGCCTGGGCTATGCGTGGGTTCCGGGCAAGTGCTGCAGGGGTTATACCGCCGTCAGCCTCTGACAGGATAGACAGAGTCTCAACAGACGGTCTTTCCACTATCAGTGTGTCTTCGATAGGGAAATTCATCAACTGTTTCAGCGTGAGCAATGCCTTGGTGGTCTGGCTCTGCATGTGGGTTAGTTCGTAGTCGTCGGCGGCAAGAGTGGCGCGCATCTGTGCCACGTCAGCCTCGCTCTTCTGTCCCACCTCTGCCATCACCTCGGTCTGGCGGAGCAGCTGTATGCTCTCCTCACGCTTCTGCATGGTGTGTTCCACAGCTCCCTGACAGTAGAGCAGATCCATGCACGCCTTGCAGACTTGCAGCGCAGTGGCATCCTTCTCCGCTTGTACTGCCGAGCGTCCCATTGCCACGTTGGCTCGTGCCATGCGCAGCTCGTTGTAGCGTTGCAGTCCGTCGAAGATGGTGAGCGAAGCCTGCAGCCCGTAACCGTTATAAAAGGTACTGACGTCGGTGTAGGCGTTAGTCTCCGGGTCTACGGCGCGGCCGAAGTTCATCTGCGCACTCACGGAACCGTACACCTCAGGCAGGAATGTCCCGATGGCACGTGTCTTGGCGCTGCGGTTCTCGTCGAGGTCGAACTGTTTCTGCCGCACGCTGTGGCTGTGGTCTGCGGCATACTTCATGCAGCGCTCCACGCTCCACGGTTCTGCTGCCTGCACCGATATAGCGGCTATCAAGAGTAGTGTTGATATGAATGTACGCTTCATTGTCTTTTCGTTTTCTTTTCTATCTGCAAATTTACGCCACGCCGCCAACGTTCGGAAGATATTCGCCGGGAAAATAGCCCATTGTATGATTATCATACAGCGTATTGTATGAAAATCATACACATTGTTTATGAGTGGCGTTTCTCTTTGTGTGTTCAGGAAAAAAAATGTAACTTTGCCGTATCTCATAAAGCCGTAAGTCATTATGGCTGAAGAAACAAGAAAACACACATTAGGAGGTTATATGATAGAAACTTATTGTAACACTATACTGGTGGTGGATGACAACCAGGCAATACTCACGGCCCTGAAGATATGTCTTGCAGGGGCGTTCCGACGTGTGCTCACTCTCGAAAGTCCCGACAACCTTGTTGCCACGCTGAAGAAGGAGAATGTTGATGTGGTACTGCTCGACATGAATTTCTCGCTCGGTGTGAACACAGGACAGGACGGACTGTTCTGGCTGCGCACGCTGAAGAAACGGTATCCGGATACTCCCGTGGTGCTGATGACGGCATACGCTGATGTGCAGTTGGCTGTGAAAGGACTGAAAAACGGAGCTGCCGACTTCGTTACCAAGCCGTGGGACAACGACGAACTGATTCGTACGCTGCGTGATGCTGTGGAGAAGAACCGTGTGGTGGTGCCGCTCGACAAACTGGAACAGCAGCATGTGCATAGAGTGGTGGAGCAATGCCACGGCAATATGAGCCGTGCTGCCGAACTGTTGGGCATAACGAGACAGACGCTCTACAGAAAGTTGAAAACAGACAACTGACCCCAAACCACAAATATAATACTACACGACATGACACCTTATTCTATTATAGCATTTCTCATCGTCATTCTCGTGGTGATAATCCTTTGGGAGTGGCGCCGCCAGCGGCGTCTCTCCATTCGTGCACGGCTGATGCGTGAGGCTTTGCGCAACCGCGACTTCATGTTCCGTTTGCCCATCGACGGTATTATGCCGGGCGAACGCGACCTGCAGACGATGCTCAACAATATGGGTGGCGAGATAAACCAGCTCATGGCGCGTAGCGAGGTGGAGTCGTGGCAGCGGCTCACCCGTGTGCTTACCCACGAGATTATGAATGCCGTAACACCGATACAGAGCATAACGCAGGCTTACATGGGCAGTACGATGGTGAAGCAGACACCGCTCGAAGAGGGCATACGAGCCATCTACGACACCACGCGCAGCCTGTCTGCCTTTGTGGAGAGCTACCGCAAGATGACGCAGCTGCAGACTGTGACTATAGAAGAAATAGAACTTGAGCGTATGGTTGCCAATCTGAAGTCGCTCTATCCCAAGCTCTCCTGGCATGTAGACCTCGGTGCAATCCGCACCCTGCGTGCCGATGCAAGCATGACGCATCTGGTACTGACAAACATCGTGAAGAACGCCGTTGAAGCCGGAGCGCACGACATCAGCCTTACCGTCACTGCCGATGCCGGCTACACGCAACTGCTGATAAGCAACAACGGCTCGCCGATACCAGCCGAAGTGGCACGCGAGGTGTTCGTGCCTTTCTTCACCACCAAGCGTTCCGGTTCCGGCATCGGGCTGTCGCTTGCCCGTCAGATGATGATGGCACAGGGCGGAAACCTTACTCTCGCCGACACGTCACAGCCCGGCTGCCACACGACATTCGTAATAATGATAAAGAGTTGCCAAGTAGACAAGTAGACGAGGAAATTTGCATTACTTGTTTATGAAATGTAAACAACTCTTGTCATGGAAAAACGAATCTCCTCGTCTACTTGTCAACTCGTCAACTTAATTTATTTGGTTCTGCGGGATTTAGTGTGAATTAACACGCCGAATCCCGCAATTAACGGCATGAGAATTGTACCTTTGTCGTCATGATGAAGAGAACTGAAGACATCAGAAAACCCGTCGATAGCCTCGGTTGATGAGGCAGGAGTCGTGAGAGGCTTGGCTATTGGCAGCCCATCTATTTGGGCTAGAACCAAGGATGGCTCGGGCCTTGCAACATCGACGCTTGTCGATTAGATATGAATAGCGAAGAAAAGGTTGCTTTTGAAAATGCCGCGAACAAGTTCCTGTTCCGGATAAGAAAATCGTAAAATGGTGTAAGGAGGAGGTAACTACACATGCTTGCCCTTGCCCATCCATTTCTTGATGCGGCGGGTGAGGGCTTGGGCTATTTGGCGTGTGTTCCCAGCCTTTAGGTTGAGCCAGAGCTCTTCGATGCTTCGCCCCATTTTTATCCAGGGGTGTCCCCATCCGTTGGTGCGGTAGGTGTGTTCCTTGTAGGCAACATACTCCATGACATACTTGGGGTGCTTCAGGGGGAAGGTGACGTCGTGGCGTTGCATGGTGAATATGCGGCGCAAACCATGCGGCATGGTCTGCAGGGCGGCATAATGGGTGGAGTCGGCGGTGGCGCCTACGTTGCTCACCATGTTGCGGGTGGGCATGATGGCGAGCCCATTGTTCATGAGCATGGTGGACCAAAACACGCTCTCGAAGAAGGGCTTGCCTGCCGCGGCGTGGTCGGCGCACATGCGCATGAAATCGGATCGGTAGCCCCGTGCCTTCACCAGGTCGGCCAGTTGCTGGCGGTTGAATTCGTCGTTCATGAACGAATAGGTTCCGTCCCATTTCTCCACGACGCGCCTCCACGACGCCCAGCCCCAGATGGAGAAGGCCGATGTGAAGAAATAGTCGTAGGGAACGTTGGGTGTCACCTCATCGGTGTTGAATCCGGCCACCATGGTGATGCGCTCGTCGTGCTCATAGCGGTCGAGCATCTCCTTGCAGAAGGGCAGAAACGAAGGGGCGGGAACCACGTCGTCCTCCACGACGGCCACCTTGTCGGCCAACGAGAAGGCCCATTTCTGCGATAGGAATCCCGAGGGGTCGCATCCCTGGTTGCGCTCGCAATAGTGGCGATGCACCTCACATTCCCAATCGATGTTCTCGTCGCTGGCTATGCGTCGGCATGCCTCCATGCCCTTGCGGTCTTTCTCGTTGCCCTCGCGGGGTCCGTCCTGATAGAGTAGGAGCTTCGATGGGCGTGAGGCTTTCACGGCGTCGAACGCCTGTTGGAACGTCTCGGGCCGGTTGAAGAAGAGCATCAACACGGCAATATCGGTCTTATAAGGATGTTTCATGGTGGGTGTGGTTTAGCGCCAATCGGTAGGTTATGTTTGTCGCGATGGCATGCGCCATCTATTCCAATTCTCGTTATTGTCTTTGCGCCCGTTTTCGCATGCGGTCCTTAAACCATCTCAGGGGGTAATAGGCCAAGCGTGGGGGAAGGGCCAGGAAGAGGCGGTGGAGCCATGGCACACGGCTGTCGACCTGCTGTCGCAAGGGGCGATAGTAGCGGTTGAGCACGTGGAACTGCCGCTTGTAGAGGAAGTTTTCGTACACCTTGATTTGGTTGAGAAGGAACCACGGCTCCATGACCTGCCACTTGGGCTGCAACGTGCGGCGCATCTCGTCGTCGTAGATGCGTATCATCCGCAGGTCCTCCACGCGCGTGTTGGGCACATCCTCCTCGTGCCAATACACCTCATCGGCGATGAACCACACCTTGGGTTCCTTCATGAGGCACTTGATTTGCATGAGGCTGTCCTCGCGCTCGATGATCTCTCGGGGCGCGTTGAGGCACCCTTCGAGCAACTGTCGCTTGAAGAGGATGCCCCACAGCACGCAGAACGTGTTCTTGATGCTGAGCAGGGCGCCGATGAGTTCGTCGCTGTTGTGCCATCCGCGGCGCCCCGAGTCGCAATGGGCGTGATACTGATTGGTGAATGTTCCGATCACCTCGTCGGCGCCCGTGGTCACCATGGCTTCGTGCAGGGCAGCCATGGCGTGGGGTGTGAGCATGTCGTCGGCGTCGGCGAACATGATGTATCGGCCCCGCGCCTCGGCCACTCCATGCCGGCGCGCCGCCGTTACGCCCCCATTGGGCTGGTGGAACACGCGCACCCTATCGTCGTGCTGGCCAGCGTGTCGAGCTTGGCGGCCGAGCCGTCGGTGCTTCCGTCGTCGACGGCCACAATCTCGAAGTCGCTGAAATCTTGCGTGAGGATGCTCTCCAGGCAACGGTCTATGTAGTCGACCTTGTTGTAAACAGGGATGATGACGGATATTTCCATACCAGTTATTTTTTGAATTTGTTCTTGGCGAATTGCAGGCACTCCTCCAAAATCTGCACGCGCGCCACCTTCATGACGGCGAAATAGAGCACGCCCGCCATGGCTATGCGTGCGAGCAGCAGCACGATGGGCGTGCCGATGGCCTGTGTGCAGCATCCGGTTACGGCCATCACGCCACCGGCGGCGAGCAGGAAGGGCGCCATGTCTTTCACCACCTGCCACAGGCTGAGGCCGATGAGGCGGTGGGCTTGCGTCTGCCATGCCAGCAGCCATAGGATGTTGAAGCCGCTGTAGACGGTAATCATCACAAGGATGCCGAGGCTGTGCGTGCAGAGCATGAGGATGATTTGCAGGGCTATCTGGAGAATGTTGCACCACATGTTGATGTCGGCGCGGCCATGCCCTATGACCATGTTCTGATACAAGGTGTAGAAGGGAAAGAAGGCTCCGCTCACGGCCAGGATCTGCAACAAGGGCACGGCGTCGATCCATTTGGCGCCGATGGTGATGAGGATGAACTCGCGCGCCACGAGCACCAGGCCGAACATGGCGGGGAAGGCGAGGAACGCCGTGAACCGCATCATCTTGCGGAAGACGCGCAACTCGCGCTCGCGCTCATTGGCAATCGACGCAAAGACGGGTTGCGCCACTTGCTGCGTGGTGTTGGAAACGAGCGAATAGGCCATGAAATTCCACTTGTAGGCCTGGCTGTAGTTGCCCAATATGTCCTTGTTGAAGAACTTGCCGATGATAACCGACATGATGTTGTTGTTTACGGTGTTCATCACCATGACCACGAGGATGTTCATGCTGAAGCCAAACATCTTGCGTATGGGCCTGAGGTCGATGTGGAGCGAGGGCCGCCATGGCACGTAATAGTAGCGCCCCACGTTGAGGATGGTGATGTAGAGCACCTGCTGCCACGCCAGGCTCCAATAGCTATAGCCCAGGAAGGCGAGCGTTACGCCGGTAAGCCCCGAGAGGATCAGGGCGAGCGAATTGATCATGGTCATCTCCTTCACCATGAGTTTCTTGGTGAGGTAGGCGTTGGGCGTGATGCCGAAGCTGCCCACGACGAACGACAAAAAGACGAAATGCGACAAGGGCGTGAGCACCGGTTGGTGGAAGAAATCGGCGATGAGCGGCGCCGCGAACCACAGGATGGCGTAGAGCGAGAAGCTCATGAGGATGTTGAACCAGAACACCGCGTTGAAGTCCTCGTGCTTGGGGTCCTTCATGTTGATGAGGTAGGTGCTGAACCCCGAGCTCTGCAAGTTGCCTGCTATGGCCGTGAAGATGGCGATGTATCCGATGATGCCATACTCGCCCGGCGACAACAGCCTTCCCAGCATGATGCCGATGAGCAGGTTGAGCACCTGTGTGGTGCCGCTATTGAGCGCCCCCCAGAAGAGGCCCTTGGTGGTTTTCTCTTTGAGTGTGTCTGCCATAGATGGGTGTTTATCATTGCTCCGACGCGCCGTTGTAGCCCGGCTTGTCGATGATTTTCCTCACTTCGCGGTAAGGAATCTTTTGGTTCAGGTCCATGAACACCACGTCGTGTTGCACGCGTTGCTCCACGGGCGGCAGCTGGCGCCAGTTGCCATACGATGTCACGAGATAGTCCTCGTAGCGTGTGGGCACTACGATGCTGATGTCCTCGAAGGGCAGCGTCGTTCCGTCGCCGAAGATGTCGGCCGTAAGGTTCTTCTCGCGTGAGGTGTAGCTCGAGCTGAAGCAGATGTGGTTGGAGCGTGTGCCGTGGTAGGCGCGCAGCTCCCGCTCCATCCGTCCCACGAGATAATTGCGGATGGGTGTTCGGAAGAGGGCGTAGCTGATGTCGCCCAACGTGAGTCGCAGGCTCTGCTTGGTGATGTTGCCAAGGATGTTGGCCCACGACTTGCGCAACAGGTCGGCGGCAATCATCTTGCGCAATTTCAGCATGCGGTCGCAGTAGCGTTGGCGCTCGTTGTCGTCATCGGGCACCACATCGAGTGGGAACACGTCGATGTAATTGCCGAAACTGATGCGGTATTCGGTCCATTCGCAAATGGTTGAATGGGCGTTGCAGAATTTGGCGAAGGGCAGATAATACTCCTTGTCGTGAACATATTCCACCTGCTCATAGCCCTTGGGTGGGTTGGTTCGCATGAGGCGCAGGTAACGGTCGTAGTCGTCGCGCATCATGTAGACGTCGATGTCGTCGTCCCAAGGTATGAAGCCGTGGTGGCGCGCCGCACCCAGCACGGTGCCATAGGCGGCGTAGTACTTGAGGTTGTTGGCTTGGCAGAACGCTATGAAGGCCTTGAGGGTCTCGAGGGTCATGGCTTTTCGCTGCGCCAGTTGTTCTTCGGATAGAATCTTCATGTGTTTGGTGTGGGCATGCGGCGCCCTCGCGTGTGCTCCGTGGGGGTGCCGCTTGCCTTGTGTGGCGTGTTTGTTGAGGGTTATTTGGTTCCCGGGATGAGCTCCAGGATCTGCTTGATGGGCATGCAGAAGGGGTCGGTCTCGAGCGATCGCTCGTTCTCAAGGATGGTCTCGGCGCACTTGCACATGGCGGGGTAGGCTGCGCGGAGCATGTGGTTGGCGTAAATAACCACGTTGACGCCCCACGAGATGAGCTCGTCTTCCTTGACGTGGTTGTAGGAGGTGGGCACCACGATGATGGGCACGAAGGGGTGCTTCTCGCGGAACTTGGCGCAGAACTCCTTGATGTCGTCGCCGCTCTTGTTGCGGCTGTGGATCATGATGCCGTCGGCACCCGCGTCGACGTATGCGAAGCTACGCTCCAGGGCGTCGGCCATGGGCTGTCCGGCGATGAGGCTCTCGCAGCGTGCGATGATCATGAAGTCGTTGGTGATCTGGGCGGCCTTGCCCATGCGTATCTTGTGGCAGAAGTTCTCTATGGAATCTTGCGTCTGCTTCACCTCGGTTCCGAAGAGCGAGTTCTTCTTCAGTCCGGTCTTGTCCTCGATGATGATGGCCGACACGCCGTTGCGCTCCAAGGTGCGAACGGTAAACTGGAAGTGCTCGGGCAGTCCGCCGGTGTCGCCATCGTAGATGATGGGCTTGGTGGTGCACTCGAGGATGTTGGTGAGGTCTTGCATGCGCGTTGTGAGGTCTACGGCCTCAATGTCGGGCTTGCCCTTCGAGGTGGAGTCGGTGAGCGACGACGACCACATGCCGTCGAAGGCGCGAATTTCCTGACCTTTCTTCACCTCGTAGCGCTCGATGATGAGCGCCGAGAGGCCGTCGTGGGCCTCGAGGATGCGCACAATGGGCTTGGCGGCGATGAGCCGGCGCAGCGATTTCAGGCGTATGTCGGGTGTGGTGCCGATGGCTTTCACCTCATCGAAGAGCGATGACGAGTTGATGCCCTTGGTGTAGGGCACCTCCACCACCTCGCCTCCGAGGTCGGCCATCACCTTGATGCACTCCAGGCGGAGCTCCGAGTCGCGGCCCTCTTTCCAGTTGTCGCCATGGATGAGGATGTCGGGACGATACTTCTGCAGGTTGGGAATGTAGCTGTATTCGTCCTGCGGCACCACGTGGGCCACGCCGCGAATGTTCTTGATGACTTGCTCGCGCTGCTCGTAGGTCATGTAGGGCAGGCGTGAGCGATAGGTGGCAATGGCCTTGTCGGTGTAGAGACCGATGGTTAGTTCGCCCAACTTGGCGCCTTCGTTGATGATATTGATGAGGCCGGGGTGAAGGATGTCGCCGACCATTCCGAGATAAACGTTCTTGCTCATGTATTGTTAGTTTCTTTAGTTTTCGCATGAAAAATAGCCCTGTGGGCCCTTGCCGCAGATGGCTTGGCCGAGGGTTGCCGCATCTGTATGCGCTATCTTTGCAAAGATAATGATTATTATTGAGAAATCGGCTCGTCTTTCCTAAAAAACTCATTTTGCGGCAAAGTGGTTGCCAATGATGCGTTTTTGGGGGGCTTGCCCCACTTTTTCGCATTTTGTTGTCAATCTTTTCGGTTTTCAAACGTATAGTAGGTAGGAGGCCGGTAAAAGCCTCTCTCAATTTGTTGAATCATCATAATAGAATCCTAATGAAGAAAACCATCATGTTGCTGTTCGCCCTGCTGTTGGCGACAGGAATGAAAGCCGACGAGACCGACACATTGGCCATCGACGCCATCTATAAGGAACTGCTGGCCCGACCGGGCGTTACGCAGACCGCCGTGCGCTATACGGGCGGCTGGGGGGCGGGCTGCGCAAACTTCTCCTGGCTCCAAGGTGAAGGAAGCGGGTGGACCGTGGGCAACCGACTGACGCTGAAGGGTGTGGACAAGGCTGAGGCCGACCGCATCATGCAGGTGTTTAAGAAGTATCATGAGCGAACCCATGTGGCCATGGGCGAAGGCAGGGCCGACATGGGACTCGAACGTTTCCGTATGTTCTACGGGATGAGGTGGTCGGCCGGAACACTCTATTTCTTGAAAGCCAGGAAGTTGGGCGATGAGTTTTGTGTGCCGTTCGACTGGTTTTTCCGCGACTACTATAAGCCCAAGATAGACCTGGGCGACGCCTGGGCCGCCATCGACGCACCCACACGCCGCTTGCTCGGACTGAGCCATCTGTGGAGTGGGGTGAAGCAAAACTTCGTGTTTATGAATCGGGTGAGCGTTGATTGGGACAGCCTGTACGTGGCCATGATACCGAAGATCAAGGCCGCCGCCAACGACGAGGAGGCCACACGCCTCTTGCAACGCATGGCCGCCACGTTGCACGATGGCCACACCTTCGTTTATTCCGATTACCCACAGGACCTGCGCACCATGCCCCTCACCACGCGGTGGATCGACGGGAAGGTGTATGTCGATCAGGTGTTGAGCTCGGCTTTTGCCCGGAAGGGCGTGCGACGTGGCCTGCAGGTGGTGGCCGTCAATGGCGAAGCGCCTGAGGTGTACGCCCAGCGCGAGTTGGCGCCCTATGTGTCGTCGTCCACCCCACAATGGCTTATACATAATATGTACGACGACAAGAACCTGACGAAGGGTGGCGACAACCGCCAGATGACCTTGACGCTGAGCGATGGCAAGCGTGAGGTGAGCGTAGGCTACAACTTCGACGGAAGTGGGTTCGACATCAGGCCCCAGCAGAATGACGTGCCCATCAGGTTCTCCCTGCTCAAGGGGGGCGTAGGCTATCTGCGCATCGACAACTTCATGGATGGGCGAATTTGTCGCGAGTTTGACAAGCTCTATCCGCAAATCCTGCAGACGCGCGCCCTCATCATCGACGTGCGCGACAATCCCGGAGGCAACTCGGGCAATGGCGACCATGTGGCGCGCCATTTCATCGCACAAAGTCTGCGTGCGGGTGCGTGGGAGAGCAGGGAGTATATCCCAGCCTTCGCCTCGTGGAGAATGGCTGAGAGGGTCTATCGACAGGAGGGCTCCCTGATGACGCTGGATGCCAACAGCAAGCTCGAACGCTACACGAAGCCCGTGGCGTTGCTGGTGAATCGTGGCACCTTCTCGGCCGCCGAGGACTTCACCGCCCTCCTGCGCGCCACCGGCCATTGCGCCTTGGTGGGTGAGCCCACGGGCGGAAGCACGGGCAATGGCGTGCGCATCGCAATCATTCCGGGGGTGTGCACCGCCAACATCTGCTCCAAGCACGACTATGCCCCCGATGGCTACGACTTTGTGGGCAAGGGCTTTGTGCCCGACATTGCCGCCCCCGAGAGCTACAAGACCTACTTCAAGGACAAGCAAGACAATGCCATGACCAAGGCCCTGCAGTGGCTGAACAAGCAGATACGCAAGTGAAAATGGCCCAGTGGGGCATGAAAACCTCAACATACTCTCTCTAAGTTATTCATCGTGGTGGTGCTTCTTCGGAGGCGCCACCTTTTTTTTGGCTCATCCGACATTTGGAGTGATTTGAAGTGCGCATCACATCTAATAGCCCTGGCCTTAGACGGCTTTCACAACGAATAGTTAATTTAGCCTCAGACGGCGTAACAACGAATTTCTCTCTAAACGAATTGTTGTAATCGTTTTACGATTACCAATTTGAACGAATTTGGCTAACGCAATTAGAAAAAATTCGAAAATTCGGAAAATTCGTTGTTACCGCGTCTGAGCGTAAATACTCACGTGTGTCATTTATCACTCCAGATGCCGGATGAACCTTCTGTCTTCCTTCATGCGGAAGGGTGCTGGAAGAGTGCGTGTTGTTGGGTATTTTGGTGAAAAAGTTGTGTCGAGAATTGGAGTGAAATAGCGTGCGGAAAAGCCATTTTTGTCGTCTCGAACCCCGTGAAATGTGACTTGCGCTTGCGGTTAGGCATCTTTCGAGTTGCGAAACATGCCTAACCGAACCACCGTTTGGCGTCTTTCGCACGACCGATGGGCATGTTTCACATTGCGAAAAGGCATGTTTTATAGTGAAAAATGATAAATGTCCAATGTGGAATTGTGTGTGATGGATGTAAGTGCTTGAGCGTTAGAGGGTTACGAAAACGCGCTGAGAATCGCGTATTTCGGCCAAACATTTCCGTCGTGGAAAAGAAATGTGTAGTTCTTGCTATAGATTGTTGGTTGTTTTTGGTGTGCTTCAAACCGGCAAGTCTTGCGCTTTTCTTGTTCCGAAGCGCCCGTCTTCCGTCTCTTGCCTTACCCTCAGGGAGTTTTCGCTCTCTCGCTTTCCGTTTCCAGTTCTTTCATGCGCCATTTCCCATTCTCTCATTTTCCATTCCCTGCTCTTCCGGCAGTTTCGTCCCTTTCCGCCTTCTTCGTTGGGAGCTTCTTTCCTCTGGCCTCGTCACCCCAGCGTTTCCCCTCTTCCATCTTTGCCTTGAGGAGCTTCTTGAAGGGTTTGGTGTAGTTAAATAACCTTAAAATCGTTAAAATATAATAAACGTAGGGCGTTTAGGGCTTGTCTGTAAGATGTGTATGAAATAAAATATGTAATTTTGCACACCGATTATTTCGGGACACGCTTAGAGTCCCCCCGTGCGGACGTGTAAATAGCCGTGCCTTTGGCCGGACACGGTGGTTTGTGAATCATCCGCGCAGCAGAGCGAAAGCCATGGATGGTCTCTTTTAGACTGGAGGCGCCGTGAGGTCTCTGTTATAAATAAGGTATAAAAACGTTTTTTAGTAGTAAATTTAAATTTTAAAATGGACACTTTAAGTTACAAGACTATTTCCGTCAACAAGGAAACAGCTCAAAAGGAGTGGGTAGTGATCGACGCTACCGACCAGATTGTTGGCCGCCTCTGCTCGAAGGTTGCCAAACTGCTCCGTGGAAAGTACAAACCCACTTTCACTCCGCACGTCGACTGCGGTGACAACGTCATCATCATCAACGCAGCCAAGGTGCGTTTCTCCGGCAAGAAGGAAACCGACAAGGTTTACACTCGCTATACTGGTTATCCCGGTGGACAGCGCTTCAACACGCCTGCAGATCTCCGCAAGCGCGAGAATGGCGTCGACAAGATCATTCGTCACGCCGTGAAGGGCATGCTCCCCAAGGGTCCCCTCGGTCGCTCACTTCTCAACAACCTCTATGTGTACGAGGGTGCTGAGCACAAGCAGGAGGCACAGAAGCCTAAGACTATTGATATTAACCAGTATAAATAATTTGAGACAAGATGGAAGTTATTAATGCAATCGGTCGCCGCAAGAGCGCTGTGGCTCGTGTTTATGTCACAGAGGGCACCGGTAAGATTACAATCAATAAGAAGGACATCACCGTTTTCTTCCCCTCAGCTATCCTGCAGTATGTGGTGAAGCAGCCCCTGCAGTTGCTCGAGGTCGCAGAGAAGTACGATATCAAGGCCAACCTCGACGGCGGTGGTTTCACCGGCCAGAGCCAGGCCCTGCGTCTCGCCATCGCACGTGCGCTGGTGAAGATCAACGCTGAAGACAAGAAGAACCTCAAGGACCACGGATTCCTCACACGTGATAGCCGTGCCGTTGAGCGTAAGAAGCCTGGACAGCCCAAGGCTCGCCGTCACTTCCAGTTCAGTAAGCGTTAATATCTCCTGGGTCTCTATCTGTGTGAGACCGGAGATACGTTTAGCATCCAAACAGGCAGGACTCTTCCACGATCGGTGCGAGGCTACCTGGCTGCTGGTTCTAAGCAACGGCCATTGGCCGGTTACGCTCGGGGCAGGAACCCCAGCTAACAAGAATTAAAAAGGAAAGTAAACAATTAAAAATTGAACAAAATGTCAAGAACAAATTTTGACCAGTTACTTCAGGCAGGTTGCCACTTCGGTCACCTGAAGCGTAAGTGGAACCCCGCCATGGCTCCTTACATCTTCATGGAGCGCAATGGTATTCATATCATCGACCTCAACAAGACAGTAGCCAAGATCGACGAGGCTGCTGAGGCTCTCAAGGCCATCGCCAAGAGCGGTAAGAAGGTTCTGTTCGTCGCTACTAAAAAACAGGCCAAGGACATCGTAGCCGAAAAGGCTGCTTCTGTCAACATGCCCTACGTTATCGAGCGTTGGCCGGGCGGTATGCTCACCAACTTCCCCACCATCCGTAAGGCTGTGAAGAAAATGACGAACATCGACAAGTTGATGAACGATGGTACATTCTCGAACCTCTCAAAGCGTGAGCTGCTGCAGATCACTCGCCAGCGCGCCAAGCTCGAGAAGAACCTCGGTTCTATCGCTGACCTCACTCGTCTGCCCTCAGCTCTCTTCGTCATCGACGTGATGAAGGAGCACATCGCAGTGAAGGAGGCTAACCGCCTGGGCATCCCCGTGTTCGCTGTGGTCGACACCAACTCTGATCCCAACAACGTGGACTACATGATTCCCGCCAACGACGACGCTAAGGACTCTATTGAGGTGATCCTCGACGCTGTCTGCGGTGCTATCGCTGAGGGTCTGGAGGAGCGCAAGGCTGAGAAGGCCGACGACAAGGCTGCCGCTGAGCAGGCTGAGGAGGCCGCTGAGGGCCGTCGCCACGCTCCCCGTCGCGCTCGCCGTGACGAGGCTGCCGCCGAGGCTGCTCCCGCTGCTGAGGAAGAGGCTCCCGCCGCTGAGTAATCATATTGAAGTTTATTCATCAAACTTTTTAAAGTAAAATATCATTATGGCTGTTACAATTGAAGACATCAAGAAGCTTCGCACAATGACCGGTGCAGGTATGAAAGACTGCAAGAAGGCTCTGACCGAGGCTGATGGTGATATCAAAAAGGCTGTGGAGCTCGTTCGTGAGCGTGGTCTGGCTATCGCTGCAAAGCGTTCTGACCGCACCACATCCAATGGTTGCGTGCTCGCTAAGTACGAGAATGGCTTCGCTGCCATGATCGCCCTGAAGTGTGAGACCGACTTCGTTGCCAACGGTGCCGACTATATCAAGCTCACGCAGGATATCCTCGACGCTGCCGTGGCCGCTAAGGCTCAGACACTTGAGGAGGTTAACGAACTGACCGTGAACTACGACGGTGAGGACGTGAAGGTGGCCGACGCCGTTACACGCCGCTCAGGTGTTGTGGGTGAGAAGATGGAGCTCGACGGCTACAACGTGCTCGAGGGCGACAACATCTACACTTACGACCACATGGGTCGCCACATGCTCTGCACACTCGTGCAGCTCTCTGACGCCAATGAGGACGCCGGTCACAAGGTTGCCATGCAGGTGGCTGCCATGAAGCCCGTGGCCCTCGACGAGGCCAGCGTGCCCGAGAGCGTTAAGGAGGAGGAGCTCAAGGTGGCTATCATGAAGACAAGAGAGGAGCAGATCCAGCGTCAGGTCAATGTTGCCCTGAAGAAGGCTGGCGTCAACGCCAATCTCGTCGACAGCGAGGACCACATCGAGTCGAACGTTGCCAAGGGCTGGCTCTCTCAGGAGGACGCCGACAAGGCTCGCGAGATCATCAGCACTGTAAGTGTTGAGGCTGCTGGCAAGCTCAACGAGAACATGATCCAGAACATCGCCAAGGGCCGTATGGCTAAGTTCTTCAAGGAGAACTGCTTGGTTGATCAGGAGTTCCAGTTCGAGGAGGGCGACAAGAAGACCGTTTCTCAGTGGCTCGACGCTCAGGCCAAGGGTCTGAAGGTGGCTGCTTACAAGCGCTTCTCTTTGTCAGGCGACTAATCACTGATTATACATCAATACGAGTGGGGAACCATGGAAGACGCGGTCTTCCGCGGTTCCCCATATTGTTTTTACACCTTATATTATATGTGGCAAGCAATGAGCAGATGGTTGGCCTTGGCCCTTCTTTCGTTGACAACCCTTTCGGCGTGGGCGCAGCGTCCGGCTTTTGGGAAGATGTCGCCGCTCGTCAGGCAGGCGTGGCTCGCACAGCAGCGCATGGCCAACAAGACGGAGGCCAAGGTGGTTGCCAAGGCAAATGTGCGGTCGGAGAGGGCGATCACGGCGTTCGTCAAACTGGCCTCGGCCGACAGTTCGCCCCTTACTGAACAGGGGGCGCAGGTGCTTGCCCAGAAAGGAGGGCTCTTTGTGGCCAACATTCCCTTGGGCTCTTTGGCGCCGCTTTCATGCGACGAGCGGGTCGTAAGGATTGAGGCGGGCCAACGCGCCACAACCCACATGGACACAACGGCCGTTGTTGTCAACGCCACATCTGCCCAGCAGTTGCTTCGTTTGCCGCAAGCCTACACCGGACGGGGGGTCGTCGTCGGTGTGCAGGATATCGGATTCGACCTCACGCACCCCAACTTCTTTTCTCCCGACATGGCCCAGTATCGCATCAAGGACCTCTGGGACCAACTCTCCATCGATACGCTCCAGTCGTCGTTGCCCGTCGGGCGCGATTATGTGGGGCGCGATAGCCTATTGGCTTTGGGCTGTCCGCGCGATGGGTTGAAGCAGACCCATGGCACGCACACCGCCGGAATCGCAGCCGGAAGTGGGACGGAGGGAGCCGACACGCTGTCGCCTTATCGCGGCATTGCGTGGGAGAGCGACATCTGTTTGGTGTGCAACGCCACGACCGACGACATCGCCCTCATCAATCCCGACGACTATTACAAGTACACTTACGCCCTCGACGCATTGGGGTTCAAGTATATCTTCGACTACGCCGACCGTGTGGGCAAGCCGTGCGTCATCAATTTCAGCGAGGGATCGAGACAGGATTTCCAAGGATACGATGTGCTTTATTATGAGATGCTCGACTCGCTTGTAGGGCCTGGACATATCATTGTTTCCTCGGCGGGCAACGACGGGCAGGCCATCAACTATCTCCACAAGGCGCCCTCGCAGCAGTCGGCGGGACTCTTCTGTGGCAGCAACTTGCAGAATGTGGGCTTTACCACCAAGGCAACGGCCGATTTTACGCTTCGATTATCGGTATATAGTCAGGCCGATGCGCCGCAGGTCATCGATGTTCCGATGAGCAAGGTGCTTGCTACAAGCGACTCGACGCTCGTCGATACGGTGGCTGTCGGCGACTATAAGTATGTCGTTTCGGCAACGGCCTATCCCTCTTGCTACAATGCCGATGAGGTGGTTTGCGACTGGGATGTTATCACCTTGGCCCACATCTTTAGCAAATGTTATCCCGTGGCTGTGCAACTCGTTGGGCAAGGAGCCGACGTGGAGCTCTTCCCTGTTACAGGATGGCTCTACCATAGTAGTGTCGACAACAGTCTTGCCGATGGCGACAACAGCCACAGCATCAACTCGCCGTCGAGCGCTTCGGCGGTTATCTGTGTGGGAGCGACGGGCTATCGCACGCAGTTTATCAACTATCTGGGACAGCAGAAGGTTTACGACAATGGTCAAGGGGGTGCCCGCACGCCTTTCTCTGGTGTCGGACCAACCTTCGACGGACGCGTCAAACCCGATGTGATGGCCCCCGGACAAAACATCATTTCGTCGTACAGCAGCTTCTATTTGGAGAACAATCCCGATGCGGGCGACATCAACTCGGATGTCCGCCATTTCTCCCACAAAGGCCGTACCTACGCATGGAACAGCAACGCGGGTACCTCCATGTCGTCGCCTGTGGTGGCAGGAGCCATCGCTCTGTGGTTGCAGGCCGACCCGTCCTTGTCGCCTTCCGATTGCCTGAGCATCTTCGAAAAGACTTGTCGGCGCTACGACCCCATGCTCTCATATCCCAACAACCTCTATGGTTACGGCGAGATCGACGTCACCGCTGGCCTTGAGGAAGTGTTGAGACGGCAGGCAGCGGGCGTGCAGAGCGTGCCTGTGCAACCAGCTACAGGACGTATTTACACCCTCGACGGCCGTGGAGTGGGAACCGATGCTTCGGCTCTTGCCCCCGGACTCTATATTCGCGATGGACGAAAGTTCGTCGTTCCTTCATCGAATATTCACCTTAATCATCCATAACTATGAAGATTTTCGCCATTGGCATGAACTACGCTTTGCACAATAAAGCGCTTCACGGTACGTTATCTAAACCAGAGGAACCGGTCATTTTCCTGAAAGCCGACACCGCTTTGCTCAAGGACCACAAGCCGTTCTTCATCCCCGACCACATGGGCCGTATCGAATATGAGGCCGAGGTGGTGGTGCGCATCTGCCGCTTGGGCAAGAACATTCCTGAGCGTTTTGCCCATCGCTATTACGACGCCTACACCATCGGCATCGATTTCACGGCGCGTGAGATGCAGCGCAAACTCGCCTCGCAAGGCAAACCGTGGGATATCGCTAAGGGATTCGACGGATCGGCCTGCATTGGCGATTGGGTTCCCAAGGAAAAACTGCCTGAGATCCAGCGCTTGCGCTTCCACCTCGACATCAACGGGAAGGAGGTGCAGCAGGGCTATACGGGCGATATGTTCTATAAGGTCGATGAGATCATTGCCTACATCAGCCAGTTCTACACCCTGAAAACGGGCGACATCCTCTTTACGGGAACACCAACAGGCGTTGGCCCCGTGAGCATCGACGATCACCTGGAGGGCTACATCGAGGAGCGAAAGGTGCTCGACTTCAACTGCAAGTAATTGCGCCTTGCCCCCTGTGGCTACTCTTAGCGCCCGCCATTCCTAAAGGTTCGAATTACGGTGGCTGCTCTTAGCGCCCGCCATTCCTAAAGGTTCGAATTACGGTGGCTGCTCTTAGCGCTCGCCATTACATATGGTTCGTCCTCTGGTGGCTGCTCTTAGAATGGGCCCCTTAATAGTGCTTGGAAGCCGATGGCTTGCAACAGCGCATGGCGTTTCGTACGCTTCCCTTTATCAACAGACAAAACATGAAACATAGACGAATACAACTTCTTCTCCTGGCGGTCGTGATAAGCATGACGGCTACGGCCCAACGGTTCTTCAATCTGACGTCCGACGAGGTCAGCGTCGACTCGATGTTGCCGCAGTTCAGCTATTCCGTGCCTTTGGAAGGTGCTTTCGCCGATTCGGTTTACTCCTCTATGATTCTCTATCCGGAGTTCATCGACATGACCCAGGAGGACATAGCCCATTACCATCGTTTGTCCGCCGACTCGCTGCCGGCGCTTCCCCGCGTGGAGCAACATCTGGTGCTCAGTCGCAAGAAGGGATCTTTGGAGGTGAGCTTCTGTCCGTTGGTCTATCGCGAGGGACGCTATCAGATACTCGTCAGTTTCATGCTACGCATCGATTCCAAGGTGTTGCCACGCGCGAAACGTATGGCGCCGGGAACCCGAGGCACAGCCGAGGCGTCGCGTTATGCCGACCATTCGGTGCTCGCCTCAGGCACATGGGCCAAGATTCGCGTGCCTTCCACAGGTGTCTACCAGCTTACCGAGTCGTTCATCCGACAGGCAGGATTCTCCAATCTGAGCAAGGTGAAGGTGTATGGATACGGCGGAAACCTGCAGAATGAGAAGCTTGTGGGCGACGAACTGCGTGCCACCGACGACCTGCACGAGGTTCCCACTTATGCCGCAGGCAACCGACGTCTCTTCTATGCGCGTGGTCCGGTGAGTTGGGCGAACAACACCGCCACCCGCCGCACACGCAATCCTTACTCCGATTACGGATATTATTTCCTTACAGAGACCGACGCTGAGCCCCAGAGGGTTGACTCGGCGGCGTTCCTGTCGTCGTTCTATCCGTCGCCCGACGATTACCATTCGCTCTACGAGAAGGATGGTTACAGCTGGTATCCAGGCGGCCGCAACCTCTTCGATTCTGACCCCATTCATTACGGGAAGTCTAAAGAGGTGGTGTTCAACAACCGTACGGGTGCCACGAGTGGGCGTCTAACGGTGAGCGTGTCGGCAGGTTCGAACAGTCGTGTAACGGTCTTTTTCAACGGCAAACAGGTGGGCGAGCTCTACGTTTCCTTAGGATCCTACGATAAAGGCAACTCCGCTACTGCCACCTACAACCTCTCAGGGCTCACGGCTTCCGACACGGTGAGCGTGCGTTGCGTGTTGGGCGACCCCATCCGGCTCGACTATGTGTCGATGGCTTGGGACAAGCCCGCACCCGCTCCCAGCCTCGCAGCGCAGTTCGCCACGCCCGAATATGTGTACCATATCACCAACCAAGATCATCATGCCGACGCTGCCGCCGACATGATCATTATCATTCCCACCTCGCAGAAGCTGCTGAAGCAGGCCCAACGCCTTGCCGCTTTCCACGAGCAGCACGACGCCATGCGTGTCCGCATCGTGCCGGCCGACGAACTATTCAATGAGTTTTCCAGTGGCACACCTGATGCCAACGCTTACCGCCGGTACCTCAAGATGCTCTATGACCGCGCCGAGACCGACGCCGACATGCCCCGTTACTTGTTGCTTTTCGGCGATTGCGTGTGGGATAACCGCATGCTTACGAGCGAGTGCGCCAACCTCAACCCCGACGATTACTTGCTTTGCTTTGAGAGTGAGAACTCTTTCAATGAGATCAATTGCTTCGTAGACGATGGCTTCTTCTGCCTGCTCGATGATGGAGAGGGCGTCGACCAGATGCGCTCCGACAAGCTCGACATGGCCGTTGGACGCTTCCCCGTCACCACCGAGGACGACGCCAAGGCCATGGTAGACAAGACCATCAGCTACGTGGAGAACCAAAACGCTGGCGCTTGGCAGAACACGTTGGTCTTCATGGGCGACGATGGCAACAGCAATCTGCACATGACCGACGTCAACGATGCCGCCAACGACATCGCCACACGCCATCCCGGCTATCAGATAAAGAAAGTGATGTGGGACGCATACAAAGGCGTTTCGACCTCGACAGGCAACAGTTACCCCGAGATAACCACTTTGTTGAAGCAGCAACAGCAGGCTGGCGCCCTTATCATGGACTATGCCGGACACGGTCGTGCCGACCAAATCTCCCATGAGCGGGTGCTGACGCTGAGCGACTTTGAGAAGTTCTCCAACACCAACCTTCCCCTTTGGGTCACCGCCTCGTGCGACATCCTGCCCTTCGACGGCGTGGAGCCCACCATCGGAGAGGCTGCCGTGACCAACAGCAAGGGAGGCGCCGTGGCGTTCTTCGGCACCACACGCACCGTGTACTCCAATTACAACAAGTCCATCAACATGGCTTTCATGCGCTATGTGCTGTCCGCTCCCGATGGCAAACCTATCACTCTTGGCGAGGCGCAGCGCTTGGCCAAGAACCAGATGATTACCAACAAGCAGGACACTACGGTCAATAAGTTGCAGTATTCGCTCCTTGGCGACCCCGCCATAGCGCTCCATTTGCCCACCCTGAGCATAGTGGTCGACTCCATAAACGGCGTCCGTCCGTCGGCCAGCAACCCCCTTACGCTCAAGGCTGGAAGCGTGGCGCGAGTGGCTGGACACGTCGAGAACGCCCCCACTTTCAATGGCGTGATGACGGCATTGGTGCGCGACTCGCGTGAGTTGGTTACTTGCCGACTGAACAATAGCGCCGAGGCGGAGGTGGCGTTCACCTTCTTCGACCGCACCAACACGCTCTTCACGGGGTCCGATAGTGTGCGCAATGGTGCGTTCGCCTTCTCCTTCGTGGTGCCCAAAGACATCAATTACTCTGACGAGCGAGGCCTTATCAACATCCATGCCGTGAGCAACGACAAGCAACTGATAGCCCATGGCGCCGAGGACAACTTCCTTGTGGGCGGAAGCGACGAGAACGCAGTCGACTCCTTGGGGCCGAAAATTTACTGCTATCTCAACACACCGCAGTTTGAGAATGGCGGCAACGTCAACCCCACACCTTACTTCGTAGCCCAGCTAACTGATGACGACGGCATCAATGCGGCAGGCACAGGCATAGGCCACGACCTGCAACTCGTGATCGACGGCAGTCCCAACATGACCTATAAGCTCAACGATTATTTCGCCTACGATTTCGGAACCTACCAACGAGGCACCGTGAGCTATAGTCTGCCGGCGTTGGAGCCCGGTCGCCACACGCTGCTTTTCCGTGCGTGGGACGTGCTCAACAACTCCTCGACGGCCACGCTCGACTTCAACGTGGTGAAGGGATTGAAGCCCACCCTTTATGGCATCGACGTGTCGAAAAATCCCGCTTCCACCTCCACCACGTTCATCATCAGTCACGATTTCAGCGGTTCGGCCATGGATGTGACGATTGATGTTTTCGACACCAGCGGTCGCCTGTTGTGGACCCACTCCGAGACGGGCGTGTCGACCAACGGCGCTTACACAGTCGATTGGGACTTGTGCCAGGACGGAGGCGGTCGGTTGCAGACCGGTGTTTACCTTTATCGCGTCCGCGTATCGAGCGATGGCAGTTCCGAAGCGTCGAAAGCTAAGAAACTCGTCGTCATCAACAATAAATGACCCCTTGCCTACGTTTCTATAGAAGTCAATGATTTTTGGTCGTTCCCACGGTTCTGCCGTGTGTTGCAACCATCCATACAACAATGATACACAGAATGAACAAGACCTTGAGAATAGTTGTGGCATGTCTTCTTGCCGTTGTGTCCTTTCAGGCCAACGCCCAGGATAAGAAGGACATGTTTAACCCGGTGAACACGTCGGTCACCTCGCAGACCATCGCTCCCGACGCCCGCGCTGGCGCCATGGGAGACGTGGGTGTTGCCACCGATCCTGATGTGACCTCACAATACTGGAACCCCGCCAAGTACCCGTTTACGATTAGCCGTGCCGGAGTGGCGCTCAACTACACGCCGTGGCTGCGCCAGTTGGTGAGCGATATGGACCTTGCCTATCTTGCCGGCTACTATCGCATAGGCGACTATAGTGCCGTTTCGGGTTCGTTCCGTTATTTCTCGCTGGGTGAGGTGATGATGGGCGACTATTCATCCAGCTCAGGCGGTGGCTCGTCGAATGCCGGCAACACCATCAATCCCTATGAGATGTCGCTCGATGTGGCCTACTCGCTCATGCTCAGCGAGACGTTCTCCATCGCCGCTGCCGTGCGTTGGATCTATTCGGACCTTACCTACGACTACACACGGGACACGTCGCCCGGTTCGGCTTTTGCCGCCGACATCGCCGCTTATTACCAGAACTATATCAACATAGGTGCGCGCGAGTGCCAGTTGGGATTGGGTCTTAACATCTCAAACATCGGTAGTAAGATTAAGTTTGGTGGCTACGACAACAGCGAGTTTATCCCCACCAACCTGCGTCTGGGTGCCGCTCTGATGATTCCGGTCGACGAATACAACCGCTTCACCATCGCCGCCGACGCCAATAAGTTGCTCGTTCCCACCTATCCCAAGCAGGAAGAGGGTGAGACAACCGAGGATTACACGCAGCGTGTGCAGAAGGATTATTACGACGTGTCGAGCATCAGTGGTATCTTCAAGAGCTTTGGCGACGCTCCCGGTGGCTTCAAGGAGGAGTTGCAGGAGATCCAATGGAGCTTGGGTGCGGAGTATAACTACCACGATCAGTTCACCCTTCGCGCCGGCTACCATCATGAGAGCGCTAACAAGGGTAACCGAAAGTACTTCACGGTGGGTGGCGGTTTCAAGATGAGCGTGTTCTCGCTCGACGCCGGTTACGTCATTGCCACGGCCAAGAGCAACCCGCTCGACCAGACGCTCCGCTTCACGCTGAGTTTCGATATGGATGGTATCAAGGATTTGCTTAAACGTAGATAACATGACAAATATAAGAACAGGAATGGGTTACGACGTTCACCAGTTGGTGGAAGGTCGTGACCTTTTTTTGGGCGGAGTGAAGATCGACCACGCCAAGGGACTGTTGGGGCATAGCGACGCCGATGTGCTCATCCACGCTATATGCGACGCTTTGCTCGGCGCCGCCAACATGCGCGACATCGGTTACCATTTTCCCGACACGTCGGACGACACCTTGGGCATGGACAGCAAGGTCATCCTCAAGCAAGTAGTGGCGCTTATCGCCACCAAGGGCTACCAACTCGTCAACATCGACGCCACCGTATGCGCCGAGCGCCCGAAGCTCAACCCGCACATTCCCGCCATGCAGGCCTGCCTCGCCAATGTCATGGGATGCGATGCGGACCAAGTGAGCATCAAGGCCACCACCACAGAGAAGCTCGGCTTCACGGGTCGCCAGGAGGGCATCTCGGCCTATGCCGTCTGCCTGGTGGAGAAGGTTCGTTAAATAGCGATGTACGCCTTGTCCCGCTTTGGGGCCTTTGCGAACAAGGAAGAAAAGGCTTAGCCTTGTTATAATGCCTATCAGGCCCACGATGCGCAGTATGCATCGTGGGCCTGATAGGCACAATGTTATGTAGTCTTATGAATTTTACTGGAAAATGTAACGTGTTGAAAATCAGTAATTACCGATTTTTATTCTTTTCGTAAAGTTTCTTAATATTGCATTAGATTTTACTCATGTTGCCAAAATGTTGCCAAAAATATTAATACCTTTGTTAGGCTTTGAAT
>ERZ1031954.107-NODE-107-length-32844-cov-5.592577_pt1 | contig 32844 bp, 26 predicted proteins | sample MGYA00516701_ERZ1031954 | MGnify/ENA primary metagenome ERZ1031954 (study PRJEB33719, sample SAMN04261284) | wastewater metagenome | biome: rural village; feature: human; material: feces | host: Homo sapiens | place: El Salvador | collected 2013-01-07 ...
CAAAGGAGACGAACACAAAGTGGAGAGCAGGGAGATTTCACAGGCGGTGATCGGCCGCTTGCCTCGCTATTATCGTTATCTGGGAGATTTAAAGGAACAGGGAGTAGAGCGGATATCCTCACAGGAGCTGTCGACTCTGATGCATGTGACGGCATCGCAGATCCGGCAGGATTTCAATCATTTCGGCGGGTTCGGACAGCAGGGCTACGGATACAATACGCAGTATCTGTACGAGGAGATCGGGAAGATCCTGGGATTGGACCAGACGCACAATATGGTGCTGGTCGGAGCGGGAAATCTTGGCTCAGCGCTGGTGAACTATATGAACTACCGAAACCGGGGCTTTTATTTCAAGGCAGCGTTCGATCGCAATGAGCAGCTGATCGGAAGGAAGATCGGAAGCGTTGAGGTTCACGGGATGGATGAGCTGGAGGCCTTTGTAAAGGACAATGAGATTGATATCGTGGTCCTTACGATCCCGAAGCAGGAGGCGGTTAAGGTTGCAGAGAAGCTGTGCAAATGTCCGATCCGGGCTATTTGGAACTTCGCTCACACCGATTTGCACATCCCGTCCTCCATTCAGGTAGAGAACGTCCATCTGTCAGATTCTCTGATGCGGCTTTCCTACAACATCAAGCGGCATGAGCCGGAGAAAAAGGTTTGAAGGTGACATCGACATGTCACTTTCAGCGAGGGATAAAAGTGATGCAGGGCCTCCCTTTCGGGAGGCCCTTTTCGAATATGACGGCGGGCGAAACAGCGCTTGGTTCGACAGGCGGCAGGAAAAGGAGGAATCAGGATCCATGGAATATTTACTGACAGCAGCCGAGATGGCTGCTGCTGACAGAACGACCAGCGAAAAGATCGGAATTCCGTCCATTGTCCTTATGGAGAGGGCGGCTCTTGCAGTCGCAAAGGCCGTACAGGAAGATTTTCCCGATGCTTCCGATACCGAAATCCTGGTCATTGCGGGAAAGGGAAACAATGGTGCAGATGCTCTCGCAGCAGGGAGAATTCTTCTGGACGCCGGATATGGTGTGACATTTTACAGCCCGGATGACGGACGAGATCAGAAGGCGGCTCTTTCCGGAGAATCCCCGGAAGATTTCCGAAAAGAATCCGTGAAAGAATCCGTGAAAGAATCTGTGAAAGAATCCTCGATGGACATTCAGCGCGGAATTCTGGAGGCATATGGCTGCCGGGTGTTCTTCGGGCTTCCGCGAAATGAGCATCCGAATGCGGTCATTGACGGCATCTTCGGAACCGGGCTTTCGAGAGCGGTTTCCGGCAAAGCAGAGGAAGCCATTCGTATGGTCAATTGTCTGAGAGAGCGGGGAGCCCGGATCTATTCCGTGGACATCCCGTCCGGCGTTTCTGCGACGACGGGAGAGCGTCTCGGAGCTGCGGTACAGGCAGATGTGACGGTCACGTTTTCCTTTTATAAGAGAGGACATTTCCTTTTTCCCGGCAGCGATCTGTGCGGAAGGCTGATTCGGGAGGAGATCGGGATTACAAAGCGGGCTTTTGCGGAAACCGGGGTACCGGAGGTTTTTACTTACCGGAAGGAAGATCCGATGTCTCTGCTTCCGAAGAGAAGAGCGGACGGCAACAAGGGAACCTTTGGGAAAATACTTGTCATTGCCGGCTCCCGCGGCGTCTCCGGTGCCTGCACGATGAGTGCGCAGGCGGCTCTCCGGATGGGAGCCGGAATGGTGCGTGTTTTTACGCATGAGGACAACCGCGTGATTTTGCAGGAGACGATTCCGGAAGCCATGTGCAGCACCTATTCCTCTCTGATGAAGGAATCATCCCAAAATGCAGGCTGGGAACGGACTTCTTCCGGGGATGATTTCGCGGAGCTGGATTCCTCCGTGGAACAGGAGCTTTTGGCCTGTCTGTCATGGGCAGATGCTGCAGTCATAGGGCCGGGTCTTGGAAGATCAGAGGGATGCAGACAGCTTCTTGCCTTTGTTTTGAAGCATGCAGACGCTTTGCCGCGGGGGCTTGTCATTGATGCGGATGCCATACGGCTCCTGGCAGAGGGAGAGGGGCTATACGGGGAGCTTTTGTCTGCAGGCTCCAGAATTCCCGTGATTCTGACGCCGCACCCTGCAGAATGCGCGGCACTTTTTCATAAGACGGTTTCGGAGGTTCTTGCCAATCGCTTTGCGTGGCTTCCGGAATTTGCAGACCGGTTCCACTGCACCATTGCAGGCAAAGATGCAAGAACCCTCGTGGCTTCGTTCGAACATACGGAACGGTATCTGAATACCTCGGGAAACGATGGCCTTGCCACGGCTGGCTCCGGAGATGTCCTTACGGGAATTGCGGCAGCCTGTCTTGGCCTTGGAATGGAAGGCTTTGCGGCGGCAACGGCTGCGGTATACATTCATGGTGCTGCGGCAGATGCACTCGCCAAAGAGAGAAGCAGAAGGTCCATTATGGCAACCGATCTCATTCGGAAGCTGGGAGAGATGTAATAGGAAGAGACGATTTGCTAAGCGATGGTATTTTATGCTAGAATTTTGGTTTAGCAATACGCTTTCATACAGGGCGTTGCTGTTTATCGTGTGAGACTTCGGGAGGTGAAGGCTTTTTTATGGATGATCTGTCGGCTGTCAGTCTGATTCTGATTCTGGCTGTTTTGCTGATTCTTGATGCAATTGTATATGGTTTTGGCACTGCTGTCCGCATGCTCCGTCCGCAGGTGGAGGAGGATGAGAACGAGGAAGGCTCTGAACAGGGTGCGTCCAGAGAACGTGAGCAGAAGCTTCGTGCGAGGAGGCAGAAAATACTCTCTTCCGTGATGAGGAATCAGGCGGATTATGCGGATACCATTCAGCTGGTGACGGCCTGTGTCAACATGGTTGTCGGTGCGGTCTACGGAATTGCGGTTTCCAGATTTTTGCTGGTCCGCATGGAGCAGTTCTTTCCTTCCGGGCTTCAGGAAGGCTGGGCTTACGCGCTTTCTCTGATTCTTTCCTGGCTGATCGTGCTCTATGTTCTTCTTGTCTTTGGCGTCCAGATCCCCAAGCGCCTTGGAGGTGCACATCCGGAGAGGTGGGTTCTTCGATGCGGCGGTGTATTTCATGTGCTGATGATCGCTGTTCTTCCTTTGACAAGAATCGTCAGCGGAACGGCAAGGGGAATTTTGTTTCTGTTCGGCATTCGGAAAACGCCGGTTCAGGGAGATGTGACGGAGGAAGAGATCCGCTCGATGCTGAATGAAGGCCATGAGCAGGGCGTGATCGATCAGTCTGAGGCGGAGATGATTACGAATATCTTCGAATTCTCGGACAAGGAAGCTGCCGATATTATGACGCACCGGAATGACATGATCATTCTTGAGGATTCCATGAAGCTTTCGGATGCGCTGGCGTTTATGCTGAGGCAGCATAATTCCCGTTTTCCGGTCTATCATGAGAACATCGATGACATTCTGGGCATCGTGCATTTTCGGGATGCGGTACGTTTCCGGGAAGAACACCAGGAGGAAGAGGACAAGCCGCTTGCTTCCTGCGAGGGTCTGATCCGGGAAGCGGATTTTGTTCCGGAAACCAAGGACATTGATGACCTGTTCCGCCAGATGCAGAGCAGGAAGACCCAGATGGTTATTGTCATCGACGAGTATGGCCAGACGGCAGGCCTTATTGCCATGGAGGACATACTCGAAGAGATTGTCGGCAACATCATGGATGAGTATGACGTGGATGAGAATCATATCACGCCGACCGGGAACAAGAATGAATTTATCATCGATGGAAGAACGCCTCTGGAGGATCTGACGAAACGCTTCGGCATTGAATTCGAGGATGACCATTATGAAACCGTGAATGGTTTTCTGATGGAAGAAATGGATAAGGTTCCCGATGCCAATGAGCATTTCACAACGGATTACGGAGGGTTCCGTTTTCACGTTCTGTCGGTTGCGGACCGGCAGGTGCAGAGGGTTGCTTTGACCAGACTGCCTCCGTCTGCAAAGGGTCAGAATTAGTTTTCAGAAGGAATACATTTTACATATTTGAAGGAGAGAAATCATGTCAGGACATTCTAAATTCGCAAACATCAAGCATAAGAAGGAAGCAAACGATGCGGCTAAGGGTAAGGTATTTACCATCATCGGCCGTGAGATCGCCGTTGCCGTAAAGGAAGGCGGCCCGGATCCGGCCAACAACTTCAAGCTTGCACAGGTCGTTGCAAAGGCAAAGGCAGCCAACATGCCGAATGACACCATTGAGCGCGGAATCAAGAAGGCTGCCGGCGATGTCGACAACGTCAATTATCAGCAGAACACCTATGAGGGCTATGGCCCCGGCGGAGTTGCGATTATCGTAGAGACTCTGACCGACAACGTAAATCGTACCGCTTCGGATGTACGTGCTGCTTTCTCCAAGGGAAATGGTTCCATGGGAACCAAGGGCAGTGTCTCCTTTATGTTTGATCAGAAGGGACAGATTGTAGTAGACCGTGAGGAGTATGACGGATCTGCGGACGATCTGATGATGATTGTTCTGGATGCAGGTGCAGAGGACATTCAGGAGGATGAGGATTCTCTGGTGATCCTGACCGCTCCGGAGGATTTTGATGCGGTTTCGAAGGCAGTTACGGAAGCAGGGATTCCTACGGTTTCGGCTGAAATCTCGATGATTCCGCAGAATTATGTGACGGTGACCGATGCCGATGCGATCAAGGGGCTGAATATCATTCTGAGCAAGCTTGACGAGAGCGATGATGTTCAGAATGTATATCACAACTGGGAGAACCAGGACAGCGATGACTGAAAATCATAAAATTGACAATCCGCTTCCGGACCCTGTGCAGGGCCGGAGGCAGGAGCTGGAATTCCCGATTCAGAACGTGGAAGAGGGAGATTGGGATAAGCTTGCAGATACCATGGATTTTCCGGACCCGGAAGATCTGAACAATGCAAGAGAAGATGATTTTGATGTGCGGATCTCAGAGGAAGACGATTTTGACCTCTGAGATCCTTGGCGCATCTGCAGGATTGATTTTAGAAGAAGCATAGAATTCATTCATGGCAGCAAATACCGGAAAGAGAACAACTTCATCCAGAACAGCATCCCGAGGCGGGAGCCGTTCTTCATCAGCGGGACGTGCAGGAACCGCCAGAGGTACCGGAAATCCGACAAGGAGAGGAAGCTCATCTTCTGCGAGGAGCGCGGCATCTTCCCGAAGCTCTTCCGCACATTCCTCATCTGCTTCGAAGAAAAGAAACGGCTCCGGGACGGGAAGAAATTCCGGACGCAGAAATCAGCCTTCTGTCGTGCAGCGCGATGTTACCTTAATCGCGCTTTTTGCGCTGATGATTTTTCTTTTCCTGTGCAATTTCATGAATCTTGGAATCGTAGGGAGCTTTTTCTCCGGACTGATGTTCGGCCTGACCGGAGTGATGGCCTATGTTCTTCCGGTTTTGGGGTTTGGCCTGTATCTTTATTATGTGCTGATGAGTCAGCGGGATTCCAAGATTGCAGCAAAGATTCTGGCAATTCTGGGCCTTTTCCTGATCATCGGTGTTCTTTCCGAACTGATCGGAACCGATCTTTCTGCTGTGACCGGATATGATCCGGCAGGAATCTATTCGAGATGTCTGGAGGGACGATCGGGAGGCGGAATCATCGGCGGAACCATTGCCTTTGTTCTGTACCGGCTTCTGAAGACCTTTGGAACCATTCTGGTCCTTCTGGTGGGAGCAGTGGGATGTGTCTATGTTCTTGCGCAGAGATCCATTCTGGAGCTTGCCAGGGACAAGGCAATGGATGCGCGCCTTCACCGTCTGGAGCGAATGGAAGAGGAAGAGCGGTACCGCGAGGAGCATCCGGAAGAGTTCGAAGAGGACGACTATCTGGAAGAGGATTCCTATGAGGAAGCTCCGCGTTCTCACTATGATGAGAGCCGCGCAAGGTATCAGGACCTTCAGCGGGAGCGCAGAGAGCGAAAGCGTCTTCAGGATGAGGAACGAAGACGGAAAGCGCCGCAGAACATGTGGAACACCGATCTGTCGGAAGATGAAGCGTTTTCCGGAATGGACGGGCATGCGGCCGGGGACACTGCGACCCGGAAAGAAATGAACGATGTCGGCATGCAGGACGTGGTGCCGGATATTCCGGAGCAAAAATCCGGACAGGACATCCATCAGGAAGTACCTGCAGCTGGCATTCCTTCCGCTTCTTCGGAAGAAGAGACGATTTCTTCGCCTTCCGAAGAGGAAATCCGGGATCCTGCACTTCTGGAAGAAGAAAAACGAAAGGAAGAGATTCGGGCAAGGCGTGATTCGGAGGAGCTTCACGAGATCCGGCCGGAGGATTACTGGGATGAGGAAATTTTGTCCCGGGAAGAGTCGTTTTCGGAAGAAGGAGAGCTCCCTGTTCATGAGCTTCCGCGCAGTCCTTATGCGCAGAATACAGCTGCGGGAGGAGAGGTCCTTCGCGCAACTATCTACCGGGACGGTGAGGATCCGGATGCGGAGGCTTCCCATGGGTCTGCCGCAGAGGCGGATGTTCCGATTTCCGGGGAAGCGGATGCAGAAGGCCCGGATTCTGGGATTTCAGAATCCGATGCTTTCGATTCGAATCATTCGGAGAACGCTGATTTCTTCCGATACGAAGAGGTTCCGGAGATCCGCGTGGTTCGGAATGAGCCGGAGGAGGAAACGCCGGAAGCAGCGGGAGCACCGGAAACGGATCACGAAGATAACGAGCCTGTATCCGATCCTGAGCCGGCGCAGGCACCGACTCAGCCGCCCATGCAGGATGTGCCGGTTCATACCGAGCGCGAGAACACAACCTCTGAACTGAACGCAGCGCAGGAGGATGAGCCGGAAGAACGGACGGAAGAACAGACAAAAGAACAGACGGAAGAGCCCGCAAAGAAAAGAGAATATCAGTTTCCGCCGGTTTCGCTGCTTCGTCCAGGAGTCGGCTCCAGGGCTGATTCCGATGATGAGCTTCGCAGCACAGCACAGACGCTCCAGACAACGCTTCGCAATTTCGGCGTGAACGTCACCATCACAGACATTTCCCAGGGCCCTTCGGTCACCCGGTATGAGATGCTTCCGGAGATGGGCGTCAAGGTCAGTAAGATCGTTTCTCTTGCCGATGACATCAAGCTGGCACTTGCTGCAACGGATATTCGTATTGAAGCTCCGATTCCGGGGAAATCGGCAATCGGTATTGAGGTTCCGAATAAGGAAGCACAGCCGGTTGCGCTAAGGGATATCGTGGACACGGAGGAGTTCCGCAGTCAGAAGTCAAGGCTTGCATTTGCCGTCGGTAAGGACATTGCCGGAAAGCCTGTCTACGGAGACATCGCAAAGATGCCGCATGTTCTGATTGCCGGCGCCACCGGCTCCGGTAAGTCGGTCTGCATCAATACCATCATCATGAGCATTCTGTTTCATGCCAAGCCGGACGAGGTCAAACTCATCATGATTGACCCGAAGGTGGTGGAGCTTTCTGTCTATAACAGCATCCCGCATCTTCTGATTCCGGTGGTGACCAATCCGCAGAAGGCGGCAGCGGCTCTCAACTGGGGCGTTGCGGAGATGGAAGCAAGGTATCGTGCTTTTGCGGATGCAAGGGTTCGTGACATCAAGGGATACAACGCTCTTGTTCTGCAGCATCAGAAGGCCGGGGGCTCGGAAAAGGAAGCTGTGATGCACTTTATGCCGCAGATCGTGATTGTTGTGGACGAGCTTGCCGATCTTATGATGGTTGCGAAGAACGACGTGGAAACTGCGATCTGCCGGCTTGCGCAGCTTGCAAGAGCGGCGGGAATTCATCTGATTATTGCAACGCAGCGGCCGTCGGTAGATGTCATCACCGGTCTGATTAAGGCGAATATGCCAAGCCGTATTGCCTTCCGTGTGTCATCCGGCGTGGATTCCAGAACCATTCTGGATATGAACGGAGCGGAGAAGCTTCTCGGAAAGGGTGACATGCTCTTTTTCCCGCAGGGACTGCCGAAGCCTAATCGTGTTCAGGGCTGCTTTGTATCCGATGACGAGGTAACCGATGTTGTCAATTTCCTTGCGGTCAACGATCCGGTGTCTGAGGAAGAAACAAAGCGTCATCAGAGAGAAATTGATGCGATCGAATCCGGAAGCGGCGTGGGCGATGCCGGAGTCACAGGTACAGACGAAGCAGCTTCGCATGAGTCGGATGTGGACGAGCTGTTTTCTTCCGCAGGTCAGTTTATTATTGAGAAAAACAACGCATCCATAGGCCTTTTGCAGAGGCGGTACCGGATCGGCTTCAACCGGGCTGCACGGATCATGGATCAGCTCTGTGAGGCAGGTGTTGTCGGAGATTCCGAGGGGACTAAGTCCCGGGCAATTCTGATGACGCCGGCGCAGTTTGAAGAATACTGCAGCGATAACGGCATGTGAGAGTTCCAGAAAACAACAGGAGAATGAGATGTCAGCAAAGATCATAAACGGGAAGGAAATTGCGGCAAACGTACGGGCGGAGCTGAAGGAGAAGGTTGCAGCTCTTGGAAACCAGGGAATTTCCGTAACCCTTGCGGTGGTTCTGGTCGGTGAGAATCCTGCGAGTAAGGTTTATGTGCGCAATAAGATTCGTGCCTGCGAGGAATGCGGCATCATCAACAAAGAAATCCTGCTGCCAGAAACGGCATCCGAAGAGGAGCTCCTTGCAAAGGTGGATGAGCTGAATGCGGATCCTTCCGTCAACGGCATTCTGGTTCAGCTTCCGCTTCCTTCGCATATGGATGAGGACAGGGTAATCCGGAGAATTGATCCGAAGAAGGATGTGGACGGCTTTCATCCGGAAAGCGTCGGAGCGCTCTCCATCGGGCTTCCGGGCTTTGTTTCCTGCACACCGGCCGGTATCATTCAGCTTCTCCATCGCGAGGGAATCGACTGTGACGGAAAAGAATGTGTTATCGTCGGACGCAGCAATATCGTCGGGAAGCCGATGGGCATGCTGATGCTTCGGGAGAACGCAACGGTAACACTTGCACACTCCCATACGAAGGATCTGAAGGAGGTCTGCCAAAGAGCAGATATCCTGATTACCGCAATCGGAAAACCCAGGTTTTTCAACCATGAGTATGTCAGAAAAGGTGCCGTCGTGATCGACTGCGGCATCAACCGGGACGAGAACGGAAAGCTCTGCGGCGATGTCAACACAGAAGACATTATGGAGACAGCAGGCGCCGTGACTCCGGTTCCGGGAGGCGTAGGACCAATGACCATTGCGATGCTGATGTATAACTGTGTAGAAGCGATTCGTCTGCAGCGTGAAGCATAATCGTATTTACAGTTAAGAGAGGATCCGCGAACGGATGAAATGTCCCAAGTGTGGAAATGAGATTCCGGATGGAGCGCTGTTTTGTGAGAACTGTGCCACCGAGATAAAAATGGTCCCTGAATATGAGGCGAAGCTGGAGGAGCAGATCATTCTTGGCATGGAAGAGGCTGCCAAGGTCATCGCAGAGGAAAAGGGAGAGCTCCCTCCGGCGGAAGCTCAGGAAAATTCCGGGGAGGACGCTGTACCGGAGAATTTAACGGATGAGCTGCCGGATGAGAGGCCGGAAAAGTCCGCAAATCATCAAAGAGCGCTTCAAGCTGCCAGAAGAGCCAAACGTCTTGCGCGCTATGCAGCAAGACGCAGATATGTGAAATTCATGATTGTCTTCATGATTGGAGCACTCTTTGCGACAGTCTGTCTTATTTTGTTCTACTCCGGCGATTTGTATCAGAGAACGCATTCCAAATCGTATTATGTCGGAAAAGCTTATCAGCTGTCCTGTGACGGCAAATATCAGCAGGCTGCGGATGAAATCGACAAGGCGATTGCTCTTGGCCCGTCTCACGATGAGGCGACGGGGGAAGCGTTAAGCGATGTGGACTTGTACCTGAGAAAATCCGAGTACCTTCAGAAGGCGGGAGAAGAGGGACTCGCGCTTGGCGCTGCCAGTATGGCATTTGAGGATGATGCAGCGACCGAAGAGGATGTTGTTGCGGCATACGGCCGCATGATTGCAATCTACGCGTCCTATGAGGAATATGATAAAATAGCAGAGCTCCTGTCTAACTGTACAAGGCCGCAGGTGGTAGACAACTATCTGCAGTACGCATTGTTCGACCCGGAGTTTTCCGAAGACGAGGGCACCTACGAGGATACACTGACGCTTACCATCAAGGACCAGGGAGACGGATCGATCTTTTACACGCTGGATGGCTCGGTTCCGGATACCTCTTCCCTGCTTTATAACGGTCCGATCGAGCTGACGGAGGGTACCTATACGGTATCTGCTGTTTACGTGAATCATTTTAATCTGTCCAGCAATGTGGTGACGAAGACGTATACGATTAACAGCTCGGTTCCCGCACCGCCGGACGTGACTCCTCAGTCCGGAACCTATGCGAAGCAGATGAAAATCGAAGCCTCTGTGATGGGAGAAGACAGCGGCAGCGAGAGTACGGAAGAAAAGAAGGACAAGAGCGGAAAGGCAGCTTCCGGAGAGAAGAAGGAGCAGAAAGAAGAGAAGGCTTCGGCTGTAACCGGAAAGATTTATTATACAACCAACGGGAAGGATCCGACTGCGAAGGATTCCGAATACACGGAACCCATTCCGATGCCGGAGGGAGATTCCAGCTTCCGATTTGCGGTTATTTCGGATGCCGGCATTTCTTCCGAGGTTGTGGAGAGAAATTATACCTTCAAGCTTTCCTCCTCCATCGGATCAGCTGACGGGATTAATTATATTCTTGTAGCGCTGATCCACCGCGGAGAGATTGTGGATACGGCGGGGGCCATACCGAGCGGAACCGCACACTACAGCTTCACGTATACCGGATTGAAGCAGATTGCTGACACGGGGAATTTCCTGATGTATTCGGAGGCGTTGACCGACGAAGGCGGCAATACGGTTTCCACGGGCCGGATTTACGCAGTCAATGCGACAAACGGCACGGTAAATATATATTCGGCGGGAACCTTGTTCCCGATTGGATAGATCGGGAAAAGAAACCGATTAACAGCACAGCAGTTCACAGTAATCACAGGAAAGGGGCATGAGAATATGTTTGAGATCACAAGAAAAGAGCTTCTGGGACCCAAGGTCTATCTGATGGACATTGTGGCACCGAGAGTCGCGGAGCGTGCGCTCCCCGGACAGTTTCTGATCGTACGCGCGGATGCCGAGGGTGAGAGAATTCCCCTTACGGTCTGCGATGACAACAAGGAAAAGGGAACGATTACCATTGTTTTCCAGACGGTCGGCGCGGAGACGATGCGGATGGCAACACTTGAGGTGGGCGACCGGTTTGCAGACGTGGTAGGACCGCTCGGAAATCCCTCCGACCTTGTGGATGTTCCGCTGGAAGAGCTTCGGAAGAAGAAGCTTCTTTTCATTGCGGGCGGCGTCGGAACCGCTCCTGTTTATCATCAGCTGAAATGGCTCCATGAGCACGGCGTGGATGCAGACTGCATTCAGGGCGCAAGATCAAAGGACATTCTGATTCTTGAGAAGGAAATGGATGAGGTGACCGGAAATCTTTATTTTGCGACGGACGACGGCTCCTATGGAATCCATGGAAATGTCTGCGTAGCTCTTCAGCAGCTTTACGACGAGGGAAAGCGTTACGATCACTGCGTTGTGATCGGACCGATGATCATGATGAAATTTGCCTGCCAGCTCACAAAGAAGCTGGAAATTCCCACGGTTGTCAGCATGAATACCATCATGGTGGACGGAACCGGAATGTGCGGTGCATGTCGTCTGATGGTCGGCGGGGAAGTAAAGTTTGCCTGCGTGGACGGACCGGAATTTGACGGCTGGGAGGTTGATTTTGACCAGGCAATGCAGCGCTCACGTCTGTACAAGACGGAGGAGGGACGTCTTCTTCTGAGAGAGCAGGAGAAAGAAACGCACGAAGGCGGCTGCGGCTACTGCCACGATTAAAATGCCGTCACTTCGGAGATGTCATCAGGTTACGAATTATTCATTGGACTGCCGCAGACTGACTGCGGCAAGGAAGGAACGAATATGGCAATTCAGGTTGATATGATGAAGAAGGTCCCGGTCCGTGAACAGGATCCGAAGGTCCGTGCAACGAATTTTGAAGAAGTATGTCTTGGCTATAACAAGGAAGAGGCAGAGGCAGAGGCAACCAGATGCCTGAACTGCAAGAATCCGCAGTGCGTGCAGGGATGCCCGGTCTCCATTAACATTCCCGGATTTATTTCGCAGCTGAAGGAAGGAAACGTAAAGGGCGCGTATGAAATCATCAGTGAGTCCTCCGCTCTTCCTGCTGTCTGCGGACGTGTCTGCCCGCAGGAGCGTCAGTGCGAAGCAAAGTGCATCCGCGGAATCAAGGGCGAGGCAGTTTCCATCGGCAAGCTGGAAAGATATACGGCAGATACCGCCAAGGAGCTTGGCATTCGTCCGGAGAACCACTCCGTACCGAACGGGAAGAAGGTTGCTGTGATCGGAGCAGGCCCTTCCGGTCTTACCTGCGCAGGAGATCTGGCAAAGCTTGGCTATGAGGTTCGCATTTTTGAGGCGCTTCACAAGGCCGGCGGCGTACTTGTCTATGGAATTCCGGAGTTCCGTCTTCCGAAGGAGCGGGTTGTTGCCAAGGAAATCGAGAATGTAGAGGCTCTTGGCGTCACCATCGAGACCGACTGTGTTGTCGGACACTCCACCACGGTTCAGGATCTGATGGACAAGGAAGGCTTTGATGCTGTCTTTATCGGTTCGGGTGCGGGCCTTCCCCGCTTCATGCACATTCCGGGTGAGCAGGCTCTCGGCGTATTCTCTGCCAATGAGTTCCTGACCCGTTCCAATCTGATGGGAGCCTATTCCGAGGAGTCCCGCACACCGATCATGCGCCCGAAGAAGTGCGTGGTTGTCGGCGGCGGAAACGTAGCCATGGATGCTGCCCGCACGGCCCTTCGACTCGGCGCAGAGACACATATTGTGTACCGCCGCGGTGAGGAGGAGCTTCCCGCAAGAAAGGAAGAGGTCGGACATGCGAAGGAGGAAGGCATTGTATTCGACCTTCTCTGCAATCCGGTGGAAATTCTTGTCGATGAGAACGGCTGGGTAAAGGGCTGCCGCTGCATCCGCATGGAGCTTGGCGAGCCGGATGCATCCGGAAGAAGAAGTCCTGTTGAGGTTCCCGGCTCTGAATTTGACATCGAATGCGATGCCGTCATCATGTCCCTCGGAACTTCTCCGAATCCGCTGCTTCACCGTACAACGGAAGGACTGGAGGCAGACCGGAGAGGACGCCTCATCGTGAAGGAAGGCACGGAGGAGACCACGAAGAAGGGTGTCTTTGCAGGCGGTGATGCCGTGACCGGTGCAGCAACGGTCATTCTTGCAATGGGTGCCGGCAAACAGGCAGCGAAGGAAATCGACGAATATCTGAAATCGGTCTGACCGGGTAAAGGATGGATATGGCGCAGGAGCTTTGCGAAGAAACGTCTCAAATCTGCACGGAGGAGCTTTTCCTCCGTGCAGATATTGAAAGAGAAATTTTCGGTCAGCGGGACGACTATGTCCGCAGAATCGAAAATGAGCTGGGGGTAACCATTCTTTCCAGAAACGGTGCAATTCTTGTTTCCGGAGGAAAAAAGGGAGTCCGCCAGGCTGTGCTGACGCTGAATCAGCTGGCCGGTCTTGCAAAACGGGGCACCGGCATTGAGGAGCAGAACGTGAATTATGTGCTTGAAATGAAAAAGGAAGCCGAGGAAAATCCGGATCTTCTTCCCGCACTGGACAGTGAAGTGATCTGTCACACGACGTCCGGAAAGCCCATCAAGCCGAAGACGATCGGGCAGGAGAAATATATCAAAGCGATCCGGGATAATCTGATTATTTTTGCCAACGGTCCTGCCGGAACGGGAAAGACATTTCTTGCAATGGCAATGGCGATTACGGCATTTCAGAACAAGGAAGTAGAGCGGATCATTCTGACAAGACCTGCCATTGAGGCCGGTGAAAAGCTCGGTTTTCTTCCGGGAGATCTTCAGAGTAAGGTGGATCCGTACCTTCGTCCTCTTTACGATGCTCTTTATCAGATTATGGGCGCGGAAAAGTTTCAGGCGAATATGGAGAAGGGGCTGATTGAAGTGGCGCCTCTTGCCTATATGCGCGGAAGAACGCTCGACAATGCATACATTATTCTTGATGAAGCACAGAACACGACTCCGGAACAGATGAAGATGTTCCTGACGCGATTTGGCTTCGGATCGCATGCCGTGATTACCGGCGATGCGACGCAGAAGGATCTTGCAAAGGGAACCGTGTCCGGTCTGGATGTGGCCACCCGAGTGCTTTCCAGAAAGAACATCGAGGGAATTTCCTTTGTGACACTGGATTCCCGGGACGTTGTCCGTCATCCTGTCGTACAGAAGATTGTTAAGGCTTATGAGGACTATGAGAAACAGCAGAGTCGTTTTGACCATCAGCGAAGAGAATACCGCAAATCCTGAGCTTGTGTTTGACTTTGATCAGACAAAGGTAGCGCAGGCGGTCTGTGAAAAGGTGCTGGAAATGGAAGGGTGTCCGTATGATGCGGAAATCTCTCTTACCTATACCGGGGACGAGGAGATCCGAAGCATCAACCGGGATTATCGCGAAATCGATAAGGTGACGGATGTTCTTTCCTTTCCGAACCTTCCTTTTGAGGGGGCAAAGGGCCCCGGAAACTGGGAGGATGTCTGTGCGGATGCGGCAGATTGTCTGGATCCGGAAAGCGGCAATCTGGTTCTGGGAGATATCGTTCTGAACCTGAATCGTGTCGCTCTGCAGGCGGAGGAATACGGCCATTCCAGAAAACGCGAATTTGCTTTCCTGATTGCACACAGCATGCTCCATCTGTGCGGCTACGATCATATGACGGAAGCGGATGCCGAGGTGATGTTCGGACGGCAGGAGGCTGTTCTGGAGGCGCTTGGCATCACCAGACAATAAGTAAGAAGTGAGAAATTCAGGATTTATTACCGATCCCTGTGAGATGAAAGAAAGGATGATGTTTCGTGGCAGAGAAGAATCGGGTGAGAAAATTTGATACGGATCTGTGTTCTTTTCTTTTGTTTCTTCTGATCTACTGCATCATCGCGGTCGTCTTTTCTCTGAAAGACGGCAGCGATGTTATGTTTTATGCAGGATTCCCCATGCTGTTTTCTGCGGTCTGCGCTGTTTTTTCCATGATCTGTGCGGATGGCTTTACCAGAGAGCAGACGGCCAGAAGGCTTGCGCGGAAGAAGTACGGGGATGTACTGACTTTGTTTGGCAGTGTACTTCGCTTTTCTTTTGTCTGTGCAGCGGGAACCTTTGTTATTTTTTATTTAGGGTCCGGCATTCTGGGGAAGGCGGTTCTTGGCAATGCGTTGTTTGCACCGATTCTGCGTGCATTTACACCGGCGCTGGTGCTGCTTCCTTTCCTGGGAGCCATGAAGGGATTCCTTCACGGCATCGGGAAAAGACGCGCTGCCCGGTCAGCGCTTTGGCTTCTCACGGTTTTTTATGCTATGTTCGGGCCGGTTTTCGGTCTGATCGGAGCGCACAGAGGAAGCAAGGTTGCTGCTATTTTAAGAAATGACGACATGATGGCGGTGTACTGTGCCTGCGGAATCGGGACAGGACTGTCTGCTGCAGCTATGATTTGCTTTGTGTTCCTTGTGGCTCTGACCTTTTTGTCTGTCCGCAGCCTGCAGAGAAGCTCGCACTATCGCAGGGAGGACCTGTTTGAGGGAAGAAGGAGCGAGAGCTCCGGTGAGCTGTTTCATTATTGCGCCATGAAGCTGCTGCCGGGATTTATTCTCGGGATCCTGATGCTTCTTGCCCTTGTGATCGGGTACCGGATGTGGCTTGGCTCCAGGAGCCTTCGACCGGCAATCGTCAAATCCGTATGGGGAGGCTTCACGGGTGTCGGGCTGCCGATTTGCCTTGGGACGAGCCTCCTGCTGGCAATGCCCTTTACGCAGCTTACCGTGTCCTGCGTCCGTGCCTGCCAGCAGGAGAAACGAAAGCTTCTGCGGATGCGGCTTCTTCTTCTGCTCCGGCTGTCGGCCTATATGGGAATTCCTGCTTCGGCTTTTGTGTTTGCTGCAGCCAAGGAGATTGCAGGCATGTTTACCCAGCTTACCTTTAAGGGAGAGGAATCCGCAGTTCTTACCCTGAAGGCAGGAAGCTTTCTGATTTTTCTGGTTCAGACGGCGATCCTCCTTCTCATTTTTTTCTGGCGATGTGAGGAAAAGCGTGTCATTGTGTTTTCAGCTGGAGCAGCTTTTTTTGCGGAAATTGTGTTCCTCGTTGTTCTGAAAATTTCAGGGGTTGGAATTACGATGAATGTCTGGCCTCTGGACGTGATGGGAGTGGTCTTCCTGGTGATTTTATATCTTGCAGGAAGAAGCGGCGCTGCCGACGGAGTCGATCCCTCGTTCCTTACAGAGGATATTCTGATTGCCGTTTGCGCCGCAGGTGCAGCAATTCCGCTGCTGCTTCTCAATGACTATATGCTTGCGATTCTTCCGGCGCCGCTTGCCTTTCTTGTGATGCTTGCCGTGTTCTGGATTTTGTTTGTGCTTCTGAGTCTTTTTCTTCACGCGGCGGATCTTCGGAATCTCCACAGGATTCCGGGCGGAGGCTGGATACTGAATCTTGCGATGGTGCTAGGTGTGATGGAGCGGGAGGACTAGCTATTGGATAAGAGGCGTCTTGTGATTGTGGGAGGCGGAATGGCAGGACTCTGCGCAGCCATTTCTGCGTCAGAGGCCATGCACATGCAGGACAATATAAAGGGTGAGATTCTTCTTCTGGATGCCGGAAAGGAGCCTGGACATAAGATCCTTGCGACGGGAAACGGGCGCTGCAATCTGACGAATCGAAGACAGAATAAAGCCTTTTACCGGACAGGAGGCCAGGGGGCGGATTTTCTGTTTTATCCGGACGGCTGGGATCTTGAGATGACAGATTTTATGGAGTCTCTTGGAATTCTTCTGCACGAAAGAGATGGTTATGTTTATCCCAGATGTGATCAGGCATCTGCGGTGCGTGAGGCACTGCTGCGAAGGATACAGAAAGAAAAAGTAACGGTTTTAAGAGAATGCCGTGTGAGGGAAATCCGCAGGGAAGCGTCCGGCGGATATCAGGTTTCGTGGAGCCGCGGGAAGGAGACGTGCGCTGTTTCTGCGGATGCTGTGATTCTTTCGACCGGCGGAATGGTTTCCAGAGCCTGTCATTGCATGGGAGACGGATACCGGCTGGCAAGAGAACTTGGACATCATGTCACGGAGCCGGTCCCTGCACTCTGCGCGTTTTTTACGGATGATCCCAATCGGAAAATCGCTGCCGGTGTAAGGACGGCCTGCGCCGTCCGGCTTCTGATCGATGGCAGAAAAGCGGCAGAGGACTGCGGCGAAATTCAGATGACTGCAGATGGAATCAGCGGAATCCCGGTTTTTCAGATTTCGCGTTTTGCTGCACGCAGCCTGAAGGATACGCCAAAGAAGGAAATCACGGCCGTTCTGGATTTTCTTCCGGAGCTGTCGGAAGAGGAATGGAAGAGGGAAAAGAAGAGACGGCTTCTTCAGATGTCGGAACAGGACACCCTCGGGGATTTCTGCCTTGGACTGGTACCGGATAAAATTGCATCGTATCTCATAGCGGATCTTTCTGAGGTCAGAGAACGGAAAATCAGCAATCTGAAGGATCGCAGCATTCCGGAAAAGCTTCTGGACAGAATGCGGAACAAGACGATAAGAATTACGGGAACGGCAGACTTTGAAAAGGCACAGGTTACGGCTGGAGGAATTCCTTTGTCGGAGATCACGGAGGAAATGGAATCCCGTTTTGCAAAAGGACTCTATCTTGCCGGGGAGCTTCTGGACGTGGATGGCTGCTGCGGAGGATACAATCTTACGTGGGCCATGCACTCCGGCAGACTGGCAGGGAGAAATGCTGTGCGGAACCTGCTCGGAATTGAGGTACCGAAATGATTGAAATCAGTCAGATCAAGCTTCCCTGCGGGAGTGATCCTTCTTTGCTGGAAGGAAAAATACGGAAGCTTCTGCGGCTTTCCAGGGAGGAGCACTTTCGCTTTGAGCTGTCGCATCATTCCGTGGATGCGAGGAAAAAGCCGGTTCTTTATGATGTATACAGCGTACGGGTGGAGCTGTTTTCGAAGGAAAAGGAGAAAAAGCTGATTCAGAAGCTTTCCGGCGGAGCTTCCCATGTTCGTCCGGTGACAGAGAAGGCGTATTCCTTTCCGGAAGCAATGGAAGGCGCAAGGCTTCTGACCGGACGGCCGGTGATCATCGGCTTTGGACCAGCCGGACTTTTCTGTGCACTGGAGCTTGCAAAAGCCGGCTATCGCCCGATTGTTCTTGAGCGCGGGCAGCGAATGGAAGACCGCATCCGGACGGTGGAGCACTTCTTTCAAAGCGGTGAGCTGAATCCGGAATCAAACATTCAATTCGGTGAGGGCGGCGCCGGGACCTTCTCCGATGGAAAGCTTACGTCCAACGTCAAGGACAAAGAGGGCCGCGTAAAGGAGGTCCTATCCTGGTTTCTTTGGGCGGGAGCCCCGGAGGATATTGCCTACGAACAGATTCCGCATATCGGAACCGATCGCCTGCGCGGTGTGATTTTGAAGCTTCGGGAAGAAATCGAACGTCTTGGCGGTGAGATCCGTTTTGAAACCTGTGCGGAGAGAATTCTGATCGACCGGGGAGAGGCTGCCGGAGTGAAGCTTCGCGGAAGCGAGGAGATCCTTCGGACAAATGCCGTGGTTCTTGCACCGGGACACAGCGCGCGCGACACCATCCGGATGCTGAGCGAACTTGAGGTTCCGATGGAGGCCAAGAATTTTGCCGTCGGGTTCCGGGTTTCTCACCCGCAGGCGCTGATCAACGAGGCGCAGTACGGAATCTCGGATCCGGAGGAAATGAAGCGGCTTCACCTTGCAGCAACCAGCTATAAGCTGACTGCCAGAGCAAAGGATGGACACGGCGTTTATTCGTTCTGCATGTGTCCCGGCGGATACATTGTCAATGCTTCCTCAGAGCCAGGGCGCCTTGCCGTGAACGGAATGAGCGATTATCAACGAGATGCAAAACGGGCAAACAGCGCCATCGTGATGACGGTTGGTGCGGAGGATTTCGGAGGCGAAGGTGTTCTGGACGGCCTGGTATTTCAGGAGAAGCTGGAAGAGAAGGCCTTTCACCTTGCAGACGGAAAAGTTCCGGTGCAGCGGTTTTCCTCCTTTGAAGAAAAGAAAACAGATACGGAGCTTCCGCCGAAGGAGGAGCTGTGCATCAAGGGAGAATACGCACCGGGGGCATTGCATGAGCTTCTTCCCTCGCAGCTTTCCGAAGATTTTGCGGAGGGCATGCATCAGTTCGGACGTAAAATCAAAGGGTTCGATCAGGAAGAATGCTATGTGGTGGGACTGGAATCACGTACCAGCTCTCCGGTCCGGATCCTTCGCGGGGAAAGCGGAGAGTCTGTCATAAAGGGATTGTACCCATGCGGAGAGGGAGCCGGCTACGCGGGCGGCATTATGTCAGCAGCCGTGGATGGAATCCGGACCGCCGAATGGGTAGCAAAAGCATTTTGCAGGTAGTACCGGAAGAATGCATCATGAACGCTCATGATGATAGAAAGGAAGCACAGACCATGCATTTTTGTCAGCAGCTTTTTGTACAGAATGAAGTCAACGCGAATATGGCTTATCGGAAATCGCTGAAGGACCGGAAGCGAATCGTCATCAAAATCGGCTCGTCCTCCCTTCTTCACCCGGAGACAGGACGATTGAACTATCATCGGATCGATCATCTTGCGGAAGAGCTGTCGGATCTTAAGAATCAGGGGAAGGAAGTCATTCTGGTTTCCTCCGGCGCTACGGCGGTCGGCCGTGAGGTTCTCGGAGAGGACCGCGGAATTCTGGCGCTTGGAACCGGTAAAATGAGCCGCAAGCAGGCCTGTGCATCCATTGGGCAGGCGAGACTCATTATGATTTATCAGAAGTTTTTCGAGGAGTACAACCAGCTCACGAGCCAGATTCTGATTTCGAAGACCACCATCGTCAATCCGACAAGCCGTCAGAATCTGGAAAGCACCATTGAAGAGCTGCTTTCCATCGGTGTGATTCCGATTGTCAACGAGAATGACGTCGTGGCGACACTGGAATACAAGCTCGGAGATAATGATTCCTTATCTGCGATGGTCGCATCGATTCTGAAGGCGGATCTTCTGATTCTTCTTTCGGATGTGGATGGCCTCTATACAGACGACCCGCGGAGCAACCTGGATGCGAAGTTTATCGAATATGTTCCGGAGCTCACGGATCAGATTATGAACATGGGCAAGGAGACCACGGGAAGCGGTGTCGGAACCGGCGGGATGAATACGAAGCTTCATGCAGCCAAAATGGCGACAGCCTCCGGTTGTGATATGCTTATTGTAAATACGAAAAACGGTGTCCGTGTCATTGCGGATGCAGTAAACGGAGAAAATGTAGGAACTTTGTTCTGTGCGAAGGAGGATCCGGCATTTGATCTGGTGGAATATGTGGAGGAAACCTACTGATGGTGACAAGTCAGATGGAATTTGACAGACAAAAAGAAGAGCTTCGAAGAAAAATGAAGGAAATCCGTGACTCCATTCCGGATGAGGTCCGGGAAGAAGAGAATAAGACCATTACGAATATCATTCTGCATACAGAACTGTATGAGACGGCATCCTGTATTTTGAGCTATGTTTCTTTCGGCTCTGAGGTAGACACGAAGGAGCTGATCCGTCAGGCCATTCGTGACGGTAAGAGAGTCTACGTGCCGAAGGTTCTTCCTCATGGAAAAATGGACTTTTTTCTGTGTGAAGATCTTTCCCTGCTGGTCCGCAATGAAAAGGGAATTCTGGAGCCTGAGGCGAATCCGGCAAGGCTTTTTCCCTATACCACCCACATCTCACTGGATTCCGCAGAGAATTGCATGATTCTCGTTCCCGGTCTTGCGTTTGATGCAAAGCTTGGACGGATTGGCTATGGTGCCGGTTACTATGACCGTTATCTTTCCGGCTTCTGCAAGAAGATGACCATCGGCATGGCATTTAAGGAGCAGATCGTTGAGGAGGTTCCGATGGGACAGGAGGACATTCCGATGGATCTGGTGGTCACGCCGGAACGGGCCTATTTCTGAAAAGCCTTCCGATATGAGAGGAGGGTTGTTTTTCCTGATTTCCTTAAGGGGGATGAATGAGAGAATTAACGCAGCAGAAATTTGAGACATTGAAGCATATTCTGAAAGACATGGGGAGCTGCGCAGTGGCATTTTCCGGCGGTGTGGATTCCACGCTCCTTCTGATGACGGCACATGAGGTACTTGGCGAAAAGGCGGTTGCTTTCACCGCTGCCTCCGAGACCTTCCCTTCACGCGAAGCCAGGGAAGCCAGAGAGTTCTGCGAGAAGAGGGGCATCCGTCAGGTGGTCTTTGAATCCAATGAGATCAATGTTCCGGGGTACCGGGAGAATCCGGTCAACCGGTGTTACCTTTGCAAGCATTCGCTGTTCAGTCAGCTGAAGAAGCTGGCTGCGGAGAATCATCTGAATGAGGTTGCAGAAGGCTCCAATATAGATGACAACGGAGATTTCCGGCCGGGAATGATTGCCATCCGGGAGCTTGAAATCCGCTCGCCTCTTCGGGAGGCTGGCCTGAATAAGGAAGAAATCCGCGAGATCTCGAAGGAGTTTTCGCTGCCGACATGGCGCAAGCAGTCCTATGCCTGTCTGGCGTCCCGCTTTGTTTACGGGGAAACCATCTCGGAGAAGAAGCTGAAGATGGTGGATCAGGCGGAGGATCTCCTTCTGAATCTTGGCTTTCATCAGCTTCGGGTGCGCATTCATGACAATCTGGCGCGCATCGAGGTGACGCCGCAGGAATTTGAGCTGCTGCTTTCGCACCGGGATGAGATCACAAAGGCTTTGAAAGAATACGGCTTTTCCTATGTGACGATGGATCTGCAGGGCTATCGCACCGGCAGCATGAATGAAACACTGGATCCGAAGCTGATTGCGGATACGCAGGCAATTGCCGGAAAGCTGCGGGAGGACCGGGGAAGATGACCGCAAAAGAAGTACTGGAGCAGGTAAAAAACGGAACGATGTCTGTCGAAGAGGCGGACCGTTTTTTTCAGGAAAAACCGTATGAGGATTTAGGCTATGCGAAGCTCGATCTTCATCGAAGAACAAGATCCGGATATCCGGAGGTAGTCTTCTGCCAGGGAAAAGAGAATGCGTATCTTACCGGTATTTTTAAGACCCTGTACGAGAAAAACGGTCTTGTGATGGGAACCAGGGCCAGCAGTGAGCAGGCAGAGCTCGTAAAGGAGGTGCTTCCGTCCGCAGAGTATGATTCCGTCTCCAGAATTCTGAAGGCAGCGGCTCCCGGCAGCATTCTGCCGCAGAAGGGACGGATTGCGGTCTGCTCGGGAGGAACGGCAGACATTGCAGCGGCGGAAGAGGCTGCCCAGACGGCAGAGTTCTTCGGCACCAGGGTTGACCGGATTTATGATGTCGGAGTCAGCGGACTTCACAGGCTTTTGTCCCGTCTGGAGCAGATTCGAAAGGCGAATGTCGTAATCGCGGTCGCCGGGATGGAGGGCGCTCTTGCGGGAGTTCTTGCGGGTCTTGTGGAAAATCCGGTCATTGCAGTCCCGACATCCGTCGGATACGGAGCCAATTTCGGAGGAGTCTCTGCCCTTCTGACCATGATCAATTCCTGCGCCAACGGAATTACCGTGGTCAACATCGACAATGGATACGGGGCAGGATATGTTGCTTCGCAGATCAATCGTCTTGCGGATGCAGGGGAAAACGGAAAAGCATAAGGAATGAAGGAAATGAAGGTATATGTTATGCGGCATGGAGAGACGGACTGGAATGCCCGTCATCTCTTTCAGGGGCAGGTCAATACTTCCCTGAATGAAAAAGGAAGAGAACAGGCCCGGAAGGCAAGAGAGCGCGTCAGGGAGCTCGGGCTTTCCTTTGACTGCGTTTATTCCAGTCCGATTGACCGGGCGGCACAGACAATCGAGATTGTGACAGGGTTGGACCGCTCACAGATTCATCTGGATGACAGGCTCAAGGAGATGGATTTTGGCCCTTTGGATGAGACTCCCTTTGAAAAGGATTCGCCTGCGGTCGGACATCTTTTCGACAAGCCGTCCGCTTATGAAGCGCCGGAGGGTGCGGAGACGTTTGCGGAGCTGGAAGCGCGTCTTTCTTCATTTTTGCAGGATCTTCGCAAAAATCATCCGGGTGAGAGTATTCTTGTCGGCTGTCATGGCTGTGCCATGCGCATTCTTCTTGTGCTGCTCGGATACCTGCCTTTGGATGAGATATGGAATCAGGGAATCGGGAACTGTGCTATTATTGAACTGACTTTGGGTGAGGATGACGGTTTCCATGTCACGCAGATGTATGAAACGCAGGACTGGTTCGGACAAAGGTAAGAATCATCACAGCAGGAGGCCTTTATGACAGCACAAACAGATCGGAAAGAGACGGAAACGTTGAAAGAGCAGGAAGAAAAAAAGATACCGAAGAAAGCACCGGCTGCAAAACGAAAAGAAGCCGAAGAAAAGTACGTGGCATACGTTTCTGCCTATACGACTTCCACGGGAGATAACTTCGGAATCCGTATCTATGATGTGGATTTGAAGGAGGGCCGGTTTATTGAGAAGGATCAGGTGGAAATCACCAATTCCTCTTATGTAACCATTGCCCACAATCAGAAATATCTGTATTCCATCACGGATTTCGGCGTGGAGGCTTACCGGATTGTAAAGGGCGGAGACCTGGAATTTATCAATAAGGCATCGATCAACGGAATGAGAGGCTCGTACCTTTCTACCGATTATACGGATTCCTGGCTGTTTGTTGCAGGCTACCATGACGGCAAGATCACGGTCCTGAAGCTGGATCCGGAGACCGGGAAAATCGGACAGATCACCGATGAGGTGTTTCACAAGGGAATGGGCTCTGTCGCAGAGCGAAACTTCCGTCCGCATGTACAGTGCGTCAAAATGACGCGTGACAACCGATTCCTCTGCGCGGCGGATCTTGGTCTGGATCATACGAATGTCTATGCCTTCAACACAGTAACCGGAAAGATCAAGCAGGTGGATATCATTCACGGTGAGCTGGAATCGGCACCCCGCCACATTAAGTTTTCGAAGGATGGAAGATTCCTTTATATCGTAAATGAGATGAAGTGCTCGATTGATGTTTTCAGTTATCATCTGAAGAACAATGAGCCGGAGTTTGAGAAGGTGCAGACGGTTTCCACGCTGAACAATTATCATTCGGCGGATGCCGCGGCCTCTGCCCTGAATCTTTCCGATGATTTCAGGTATCTGGTGACCTCAAACGCAGGGGATAATTCCGCAGCTGTTTTCTCCATCGATGAGAAGACCGGCATGCTTACGAAGATTCTCTGCCTTCCGGTATCCGGTGACTACCCGAAGGACTGTGCCCTGTTCCCGGACAATCGTCACCTCGTTGCAGTCAACCATGAGTCCAACACGATGACCTTCTTTACCTGTGACCTGAAAAAGGGCCTGATCATCATGAAGGGAAAGGAGCTTCACGTGGATCGTCCGAACTGCGTGATTTTCCATAAGCTGATCGGTGACCAGATTTAAGTTTTTGATTCTGAGAAAGTAGAGATTTCAATATGGCAGGTTCGTATTTTGGCAACATTCTTCGTGTGACGACCTTCGGGGAATCACACGGAGCAGGTGTCGGGGCGGTTCTTGACGGCTTTCCGGCAGGAATGGAACTGACAAATGAGGATATTCAGGAGTATCTGGACCGGAGGAAACCGGGCAGAAACAGCATTTCGACGCCCCGTAAGGAGGATGATCTGGTCGAGATTCTCTCCGGAACCTTTGAAGGGAAAACAACCGGTACGCCGATTGCGCTTCTGATCCGCAACAACAATCAGAATCCGCGGGATTACAGCGAGATTGCAGACTGCTTCCGGCCGGGACATGCGGATTATAGCTATCAGTGCAAATATGGCTTTCGCGATTACCGGGGCGGCGGAAGATCTTCTGCCAGAGAGACGGCGGCAAGAGTTGCAGCCGGAGCCATTGCAGAGAAGTTTCTGAAGGAACTTGGCATTGATTTCTGCTTCTATACCGCAGCGATCGGTGATGTTGTCATTGATCCGGATCGCTTTGACAGGGAGCTGATTCGGAAGACTCCGACCTGCATGCCGGATGAAGAGGCAAACGATGAGGCGGTTGCGCTGATTGAAGCCTGCCGGGAGGAACAGGATTCCATCGGCGGTATCGTGAAGGGTGTGATTTCCGGGGTTCCTGCAGGGATCGGTGATCCGACGATGCAGAAGCTTGACGCACGGCTTGCCGATGCCCTGATGGGCATCAATGCCTGCAAGTCCGTCGGCGTAGGAGACGGAATGTTTGCCGCGTATGCAAGAGGCTCGGAGAACAACGATCCGTTTTACACCAACGAAAACGGAATCATCAGCAAGAGGTCCAATCATGCGGGCGGAATTCTCGGCGGCATCTCAGACGGCTCAGACATTGTGCTGACCGCCGCGTTTAAGCCGACACCTTCCATCGCACAGCCCCAGGAGACGGTCATGCTTGACGGCATCCCGAAGGCACTTGTCATTCACGGACGACATGATCCCACCGTTGTTCCGCGGGCAGTTGTAGTCTGTGAGACCATGTGCGCACTGACCATTCTGGATGCCATGCTTACGAACATGACGGCAAGGGCGGAAAATGTCCGGAAGTTTTATTCCGAAGAAGATACCGGCGAAATCTGATATCAGGGCTCTGCCCCTGGATTTTTACGAGGAGAAATAAAGGAAAAGCATATGCCACAGCAGGATTATACGTATGAAATTATCAATACGGACGGAAGAGCCAAGCGCGCGCACATGACCACGGTGCATGGCACGATTGAGACTCCTGTTTTCATGAATGTCGCAACAGCGGGAGCCATCAAGGGAGGGCTCTCTGCGCAGGATCTTCGTGACATTGAGACACAGGTGATGCTCAGCAATACCTATCATCTGCACGTCCGCACCGGAGATGCCGTGATCAAAGAGCTCGGTGGGCTTCACAAATTCACAACCTGGGATCGTCCGATTCTGACGGATTCCGGCGGATTTCAGGTGTTTTCGCTGGCAGAGCTCCGCAAAATCAAGGAAGAGGGCGTTTCGTTCCATTCACATGTGGACGGAGCAAATATTTTCATGGGACCGGAAGAGTCCATGACCATTCAGTCGAATCTGGGCTCTACCATTGCCATGGCCTTTGACGAATGCGCACCGGCCCTTGCCGACCGCACTTATGTGGAGAATTCCGTGGCAAGAACCACAAGATGGCTTGCGCGCTGCAAGAAGAAAATGGCGGAGCTTCGGCAGGAGGATGGCTGCGTCAATCCGCACCAGCTCCTGTTTGCCATCAATCAGGGAGCTATTTTCCATGATATCCGCGTGGATCATGCCAAACAGATCGCGGAGATGGAGCTTGACGGCTATGCGATCGGCGGGCTTGCCGTCGGAGAAAGCCATGAGCAGATGTACAGTGTTCTGGATGAGGTGGTTCCGCATCTTCCGAAGAACAAGCCGACGTATCTGATGGGCGTCGGTACGCCGGAGAACATTCTGGAAGCTGTGGATCGCGGCGTTGATTTCTTCGACTGTGTCTATCCGTCTCGAAACGGACGTCACGGAAATCTGTACACCAATCACGGGACGCTTCACATCCGGAATGCCGCCTATGAAAAGGATATGCGTCCGATTGATGAGACCTGTGGCTGCCCTGTCTGCCGCGGAGGATATTCCAGAGCCTACATTCGTCATCTTCTGAAGGCACAGGAATCTCTGGGACTGCGCTTCTGCGTCATGCACAACCTGTATTTCTACAATCATCTGATGAAGGAGATCCGGGATGCGATCGATGCAGGCATGTATCCGATTTACAAGGCGCACAAGCTGGAGGACCTGAAGGGAACGCCTTGATGTTATGATACATTTTCTGTATCATACAGGCCTCTTATACAGGAGAAAATATCCGCTTTTTCAAAAATGCTTGTCCAGTATTTAATGTTTGTTGTATAGTAAATGGAAATTGGCACCGGGGCAGGGATCCGGCGCCGAAGAATGACTCATGGAGGAGATTGTATTATGTTTCTTAGTTCATCCGCAGCAGGAAGCTCTACGATGGTAATGGTGATTTATCTGGTAGTCATCGTTGCGTTTTTCTATTTCTTCTTTATTCGTCCGCAGAATAAGGAGAAGAAGCAGAAGGATGCTCTTCTTTCTTCTGTAGCAGTAGGAGACAGCGTGCTTACGACTGCCGGTTTCTACGGAGTTATCGTTGACATGAACGACGATACCGTAATCGTTGAGTTTGGCAACAACAAGAACTGTCGCATTCCGATGCAGAAGGCAGCGATTGTACAGGTTGAGAAGCCTGAGGATGCCATCGCAGAAGACGAATCCAAGACGAAATAAAGCTGGGTTTGCCGAAGAATGAAATGACATGGCCGCTGTGCTGCGGCAAACGCAAAAAGAAGGCCAAGGCCTTCTTTTTGTGTATTCCTGTCCGTTATCTGCAGCTTTTCTTCGGATTCGGAACAGGGAAATCAGCACAGATCGCAGGATGCAGAGGAGGACAGACGATGGAGATGAAGATTGCAGTAATCGGCGGAGACGGAATCGGCCCGGAAATTGTTGCCGAAGCCAGAAAGGTATTGGATCGTGTCTGTGAGAAGTACGGGCATACCATTCATTACACGGATATTCTGATGGGAGGGTGCTCCATAGACCGTTACGGCGTTCCGCTGACACAGGAAACCATTGACATTGCAAAGAGCAGCGATGCCGTTCTGATGGGCTCCATCGGGGGAGATGCGAAAACCTCGCCCTGGTATCAGCTTCCGCCTGAAAAGCGTCCGGAGGCAGGACTTCTGGCAATCCGGAAGGCACTCGGACTGTATGCCAATCTGCGTCCCGCTTATCTGTTCCCGGAGCTTGCGGCTTCCTGCCCTCTGGCAGCCAGAGAGGGAGGACGGAAATTTGATCTCATCATCGTCCGTGAGCTGACCGGAGGTCTGTATTTCGGCGATCGCTGGACGAGAGAGGAGGACGGCGTCCTCACTGCGGTGGATACGCTGAAGTACAACGAGAATGAAATCCGCCGCATTGCAAAGACCGCCTTTGAAATTGCAGGAAAGCGCAGGAAAAAGGTGACCAGCGTAGATAAGGCAAACGTTCTGGATACCTCCAGACTCTGGAGAAAAATTGTCCATGAGGTGGCCGCAGATTATCCGGAGATTGAGCTTTCGGATATGCTGGTTGACAACTGTGCAATGCAGCTTGTGAAGGATCCGGAGCAGTTCGACGTTGTGGTAACCGAGAACATGTTCGGAGATATTCTTTCGGATGAAGCCTCCATGATCACGGGATCGATCGGAATGCTGTCCTCTGCATCCCTTAACGAGAGCAGCTTCGGACTTTATGAGCCCAGCCATGGCAGTGCACCGGATATTGCAGGGCTTGGCATTGCCAATCCCATTGCGACGATTCTTTCCGCAGCCATGATGCTCCGCTATTCCTTCGGTCTTGTGAAGGAGGCAGACGCCATCGAGGAAGCGGTGAAGAAGACCCTTTCGGATGGGATCCGGAGCGTGGATCTGATGCCGAAGAATCCGGAAGAGGCAGAAGGAATGACAAAGGTCTCCTGCTCGGAAATGGGAGATGCCATTGCAGACAGAATCTGAGAATATCGAAGCTGCAGGCAGCAGCGGAAAGGAATCGAACGCATGATTAGTTCAAATGTCAAGGAAGGGGTTCAGCAGGCTCCGCACAGAAGTCTGTTCAACGCCCTTGGATTTACCAAAGAAGAGATGAAGAAGCCGATGATCGGAGTCGTCTGCTCCTATAATGAGATTGTTCCCGGGCATATGAATCTGGACAAGATTGCAAATGCCGTAAAGCTTGGCATCGCCGAAGCAGGCGGAATGCCGGTTATGTTCCCGGCCATCGCGGTCTGCGACGGCATTGCCATGGGACATGTCGGAATGAAGTATTCGCTGGTCACCCGCGACCTCATTGCGGATTCGACAGAGTGTATGGCAAAGGCTCACCAGTTCGACGGCCTTGTTATGATTCCGAACTGCGACAAGAATGTTCCCGGTCTTCTGATGGCAGCGGCAAGAGTCAATATCCCGACTGTTTTTGTTTCCGGTGGTCCGATGCTTGCCGGTCATGTAAATGGAAGAAAGCGCTCTCTTTCCTCTATGTTTGAGGCAGTAGGAGAGTTTGATTCCGGAAAAATCACAGCGGAAGAGCTTGCCAATTTCGAGGAAAATGTCTGCCCGACCTGCGGCTCCTGCTCCGGAATGTACACGGCAAATTCCATGAACTGCCTGACGGAGGCAATCGGAATGGGACTTCCCGGAAACGGAACGATTCCGGCAGTATATTCGGCACGTATCCGCCTTGCGAAGGAGGCCGGATATGCGGTCATGGATATGATCAGAAAGAATATCCGCCCGCGGGACATCATGACAAAGACGGCCTTCACCAATGCAATGACGGTGGATATGGCGCTTGGATGTTCCACGAATACCATGCTGCATCTTCCTGCCATCGCGCATGAATGCGGCATTGAGCTGAATATGGAATTTGCCAATGAAATTTCCGACCGGACACCGAACCTGTGCCACCTGGCACCGGCAGGTCCGACCTATATGGAAGACCTGAATGAGGCAGGCGGTATTTACGCCGTTATGCATGAGCTTACAAAGAAGAATCTCCTGGATCTTGACGGAATCACAGTTACCGGAAAGACGGTTGGCGAGAACATTGCAAATGCGCTTAACCGCAACCCGGAGGTCATCCGGCCGATCGAAAATCCGTTCATGGCAAACGGCGGAATTGCGGTCCTCAAGGGAAATCTTGCACCTGATACCGGAATCGTCAAGAGAAGTGCAGTGGCACCGGAGATGATGACGCATGAAGGACCTGCCCGCGTTTTCGACTGCGAGGAGGATGCCATCAAGGCCATTACCACAGGTCAGATCCATGAGGGCGATGTTGTTGTCATTCGTTATGAAGGGCCGAAGGGCGGTCCCGGTATGCGTGAGATGCTGAATCCGACTTCTGCCATCATCGGCATGGGACTTGGTTCCACCGTGGCACTGATTACGGACGGACGTTTCTCCGGAGCTTCCCGCGGAGCTGCAATCGGACATGTAAGTCCCGAGGCTGCGGTTGGCGGACCGATTGCTCTTGTGCATGAGGGGGATACCATCCTTGTTGATATCCCGAACAATCGTCTGGAGCTGAAGGTTTCGGAGGAAGAACTGGCGGGGAGGCGCGCTGCATGGACACCGAAGAAGCCGAAGATTACGGAAGGGTATCTGGGCCGCTATCAGGCACTGGTGACATCCGGTAATCGCGGAGCAATTCTGGAGCTTCCGAAGGAGCTTCAGAACTGAATGAGGAGATACTGCTTTGAAGTTAAATGGTTCTGAAATCATCGTAAGATGCCTGCTGGAGCAGGACGTCGATACTGTATTCGGATATCCGGGCGGAGCTATTTTAAATGTTTACGATGCCCTCTATAAGAACAGTGATAAGATTCGCCACATTCTGACAAGCCACGAGCAGGGAGCGGCACATGCTGCGGATGGATATGCCCGTGCATCCGGCAAGGTCGGAGTCTGCATGGCAACCTCCGGCCCCGGAGCCACCAATCTGGTTACCGGCATTGCAACGGCCTACATGGATTCGGTTCCCATGGTTGCGATCACCTGCAATGTGACGCTGCCTCTTCTTGGAAAGGATTCCTTTCAGGAGGTCGATATTGCAGGAATTACCATGCCGGTTACCAAGCATGGCTTCATCGTAAAGAATATTGAAGAGCTTGCACCGACGATCCGAAAGGCCTTCCGGATTGCAACAACCGGCCGCCCCGGTCCTGTCCTTGTGGATGTCACAAAGGATGTCACGGCTGCTGTCTGCGAGTTTACGCAGGAGACCAGGGAACAGATCCGTGCGGAGAAAGATGCTGCAGCGGAAAAGATCGGAAATTACTCGCAGGAGGATATCGATCTTGCCATCTCCATGATTGAGAATGCAAAGCGGCCGTTTCTTTATGTCGGAGGAGGCGCCGTCATCTCCGGTGCCTGGCAGGAGGTTCGGCATCTGGATGAGCTTCTGGATGCTCCTGTGTGCGACACACTGATGGGAAAGGGTGTCTTTGACGGGCATGACCGGCATTACACCGGAATGATTGGAATGCACGGCACCAAGGCCTCCAACTTTGGGCTTTCCAGAGCAGATCTGGTCATTGCCCTGGGAACCCGCTTCTCGGATCGTCAGACCGGAAATCCGAAGAAATTTGCAGAGCATGCAAGAATCCTGCAGATTGACGTGGATGAAGCCGAGATCAATAAGAACGTGAAGGTTGATCTTGCCCTTGTCGGAAATCTGAAGAACATTCTTGCAAAAATCAACAAAGGACTGACAAAGACCAGCCACGAGCTGTGGATGAGCGAAATCCGGGATCTCAAGGAGAGATATCCGCTTCACTATGATCCTGCCAGACTCACCTGCCCGATGGTCATAGAGGCACTTGACAAGGTGACCGATGGAAAGGCAATCGTTACCACAGATGTCGGACAGCACCAGATGTGGGCGGCACAGTATTATACCTATTCCGAACCCAGAACCTTCCTGACAAGCGGAGGGCTTGGTACGATGGGATATGGCCTTGGGGCCTGCATCGGTGCCAAGACGGCACGTCCCGATAAGATCTGCGTCAACATTGCGGGCGATGGATGCTTCCGTATGAATCTGATTGAGCTTGCCACCGCCAGCCGTTATGATATCCCGATTATAGAAATTGTGATCAATAATCAGGTTCTCGGTATGGTAAGGCAATGGCAGACGTTGTATTATGGAAAACGTTACAGTGCAACGGTTCTGACCGATAAGGTGGATTACTGCAAAACCGCGGAAGGACTTGGCTGCAAGGCCATCCGGATCAGCAGGCCCTCGGAGGTTGAGGGCGCTCTGAGAGAAGCCATAGCTGCAAAGGGACCGGTTGTCATTGAATGTGTCATTGACGAAGACGACAAGGTATTTCCGATGGTATCTCCGGGAACTTCCATCGAGGAAGCCTTTGATGAAACAGACCTTCTTGAAAAGGAGAAATGAGGCGGCAGATGAAGAAGCAAGGGGTAAGTTTGAAGCATTTGGAGAAAACATCCTGGTCACGACCGGAATGTCTGCTTTCAGGAATTGCTTTCTGTATGGTGATCTGCCTGCTTCTTCTGACGAAGGCATTTTCCCTGCAGGCACGCGCGGCAGTGCTTCCGCCTGCTCCGCAGTGCAGAATTACCTATGATTTCGGAAAGGGAAAGACCTATACCGTAACGCCGGAGCTTGCGATGACCATGATGGTCACGAACAAGGACGGAAGCTACTACATTGATCCGAAGACCGGCTATTATGTGTGCGATTCCAATAAGATGCAGAGCTTCTTTTCCGGATTGCAGAATCTTTATCCGCCGCAGAACAGTGTTCCCAATACCGCCGGATTTCAGAAAACGGACGGCACCTTTCTTCCGGTGGACGGAACCTTTCAGATGACCGGCTACTTCGATGTGAATGCAGAGATCAATTATCTGGCTGCTGCCATGATGGAGCAGCGGACGGAAACCCACACGCCGATTCTTCGCTGCGGAGGAACGTATGTGGAGATTGACATCGCCAATCAGATTCTGTATTACTACGAAAACGG
>ERZ1031954.110-NODE-110-length-32588-cov-11.043187_pt1 | contig 32588 bp, 29 predicted proteins | sample MGYA00516701_ERZ1031954 | MGnify/ENA primary metagenome ERZ1031954 (study PRJEB33719, sample SAMN04261284) | wastewater metagenome | biome: rural village; feature: human; material: feces | host: Homo sapiens | place: El Salvador | collected 2013-01-07 ...
ATAAGTGCGGCTGATATAACATAATCTTCTTTCCTTCATATAGCCTATTGATTAGATGTGCAAGTTTATACTTCTTCCATTCGTTTCATTTCCCATCCAGCAAACTGGATGATGATTTTATGCAATGTCGTGCCTTGGCGCAAGACTTCTATTCTTGGTGCTTCGGCATACCGATTGATTTGTTCTACCGCCTCTTGCCATTGCGCTTCGGCCTTGGTATCATAGTCCTTGGCAGGCAGCATCTTCAGTTCGATGATGTAGCTGTGCTTGGTAGGGTAGTGGGTCAGGTCGGGCAAGAGGAAGAAGTCGCAATAGCCGTGGTTCAGCTCCAGTTCCGGTGCCGTGATATAATAGTTGCTCAGATAGAGGTATGCCATGAAGAATCCTTGCAGGTTGCGTTCCGCCTCGATGCCGTCGCGCACGGAGGCTACCTCGGCATAGGCTTTTGACATGAACCCCAACACGTCTTCCCATTTGCCATAGAAGGCCATGCAAGTCATCATATATCCGAAATCGTTCAGATTGATGTGGTTGATGTCTTGGTATTGCTCTTGCAGATAGTCATAATATTGTCGGCGCACGTTGTTGTTGGGTATTCCAAGCACCAGCATGTCGCCGAAAGAGTCCTTGATGGTGAGCATGCCGTAATAGAAGAGCAAGCTTGGGAAAAACTCCGGCTTCACGATGTCGCTTGCGGGGAATGTCTTGTACAGGTTTGTCACGATGCTTCCTTCCTCCGTGATCTTGCGGATGATGCCTTTGCGGTTTCCGTCCAGCTTGTCAAGCTGGAGCAGCCGTTTCATCTTGTTGTAGTCGGTCTTGGTGTTGGGATCTATCATCTGTTCAGGAGCATGTCCGTAATCCATGTAATTGCGGAGATAATATAGCACCATGTCACAATTGAACACCCTGACATCACTGTCCAAGCATTCTTTGGAGAAGCAATAGTTGTCATACCACGGCTTGATTTCTGCTATCATTGCCTCGATGTCGCTGTCTGCCGGTATCTGCCCGGCGTCGCTGTAGCGTGTGAACATCGTGCGCACGTCTTCCGTGCTGAAGCCCAGCATCTTGTCAAACTCAGCCTTCGTGGAGATATGCCATCCTATATTGAAGCCGCTTGTCACGTCGTCGAGCGTTACAGGGCTGACGCCCATCATGAAAATCTTGGTGAACGAGCCCTTGAACTTCTTGAAGTAATCTCGGTAGAAGCCGCTGGCATGGGTCATGGCGTGGTACACTTCTTCGCCTTGCTCATTGAGCACCGTATTGGTGAAGTTGTCGTATTCGTCGATGATGAGATAGAGTTGGTATCCGTTTTCCTTTGCGCACTTTTGAATCATGGCAAGCTTTTCAGACGCTACTTTCGTCTCATACACGCCCTTTTCAATAATGTCTTTGTATGACTCTGCGTATCTATTGACAAAACTGTCGAAGCAAATGCCGCAATATGAGTTGAAACGCTCTTCAAGGTTGTTGATATTACCTCCCACTTGTGAGAAGTCGAGCGTAAGCACTTGAAACTGTCCTTGAAGTGGAGTGGGATGGCTGCCAATCCACAGCTCCCCGAAAATCTCTTGGAACTGGTCCTTCTTCTTGCAGTCGTAGTAAGTCTCGAGCATGCTGAGAAACAGGCTCTTGCCAAAACGGCGAGGACGTATGAATATCAGGTTGTCGGGTTGATTCTCCAACAACGGGATATACATGGTCTTGTCTACGTAATACTGATTCTCACGTATTACCCTTTCAAAGTCAGACACTCCATATGGTACTCTTTTCGGCTCTAACATGGCACAAACATTATATTTGCCGTAAAGTTACAAAAATATGCCCAAACAGTTATGGTCTTTGACCATTATTTTAGGTTTTTCCGGAATTAGGCATTACCGTAGTGCTTTGCAGGGGCCGCACCCTGCAAAGCAGACGAAACAGCGCGGCCACTACCCGCGTCATGCAAAGCGTCAGCGAGATAAAATGTAAAATATTATTGCCGAAATTTAACACTTGAAAACAGGGGCAAATAGAGCGGAAAAACGGCTTCGAGGTGCCCCCCGGCAGCACCGTCGGCGGCATTTTTCTGAAAAACCGTTGCCGTTACGGTGAAATCGCGTTGCCGTTACACCGTAATCGCGTTGCCGTTACACCGTAATCGCATCGCCGTTTCACTGTAACGGCAACGCGATTGCACTGTAACGGCGATGCCATTTTAGCGATTTTGCGACACTACGGAACCGCTAAAAATATAATCTATTGATAATCAGCTATTTACCAAAACAGCCCATAATCGCGTCATTTCCAGCCAAGAAACTGCTTGGTTGAAAAAAAACGATTCTCAGACGACTATTTGTAAAATATTTTGATATACAAGGCATCACTCTAAATTCCGGAAGCCCCTGAAAAAAGCCCTATGCGCCATAAGCTTCCTTTACCATGCCTTCCACGCGGCTTGGCACCATGCCCGTGATGGGCAAGCCACGTTTGACGTTATCCCTTATCTTGGTGCTGCTTATTTCGTATAGCTTGGTATCGTATAGCCGCACGTTGTGGGGCAGCGTGGCCGTGTCGATGTCGCAATCTGGTCGCGCGTAGACGGCGATGTCGCAATTGGAAAGAATATAGTCGGGTCTTGCCCAACGGCTGAACGATAGCCAGTTGTCAGCCCCTATGATGAGTGTGAATTGACAGTCGGGATGGTCAGCCTTGAGATGTTGCAGCGTGTTCCAGGTGTAAGAAGGCTTGGGCAGGCGGAACTCGTAGTCGGAAGCCATGAGCCCCCTCTCCCCCTTGAGGGCTATCCGTGTGATGGCGAGCCGCTTGTCATCGTCGAGAAGGTCGGTCGCCGCCTTCTTGAAAGGGTTCAGCGGCGACACCAAGAACCAAACCTCGTCGAGGTGGGCGAGGCCGAGGATTTGCCTCGCCAGGCCTATGTGTCCCACGTGTATGGGGTTGAAACTGCCCCCGAAGATGCCTATGCGGCGCGGCTGGCTTATGGTCATCGTCGGGTTAAGCTTTAAGGAAGTCGCTGACGAGGCGGTAAGTGTCTTGCTTTGCCTTCTCCAAGTCGTCGTTGACAACAATGTGGTCAAACTCTTTGGCGAATGTCAGTTCGTAAGCGGCCTTTGCCAATCGCTGCTCTATCACCTCCGGTGCGTCGGTGGCGCGATGCACGAGCCTCCGCCTGAGCTCCTCTATCGATGGCGGCTGTACGAAGATGCTCAACGCCCGCGTGCCATAATGCTTCTTGATGTTGCATCCGCCTTTCACGTCAACGTCGAACACCACGTTCTCGCCCTTCTCGGTCTGGCTCTCCACCTGCGACTTCAGCGTGCCATAGAAGCGATTGGCGTAAACCTCCTCGTATTCCAGGAACTCGTCGTGGCTTATCTTGTCCTTGAATTCCTCAGGCGTGAGGAACAGATACTCAACCCCGTTCTTCTCGGTGCCGCGTGGGGCGCGCGTGGTAGCGCTGATGGAAAAGGCGAGGTTCAGCTCGGGGTGCTCGCTCATCAGCCACTGCACGATGGTGCTCTTTCCAGACCCGCTCGGGGCGGAAAAGATTATCAGCTTGCCAGTCATGTCAATTCTTGTGATTAAAGACGTTAAACAATAAGTTTACAATGCGTTGAGCACTTGCTCCTTTATCTGCTCCAGCTCGTCCTTCATCTTCACCACGATGTTTTGCATCTCGGCCTGGTTGCTCTTCGAGCCTGTGGTGTTGATCTCGCGACCCATCTCTTGCGCTATGAACCCGAGCTTCTTGCCGTTGGGTTGCTCTTCGGCCATGGTCTCGCGGAAATATTTCAGGTGGTTGGCCAGGCGCTGCTTCTCCTCGCTGATGTCGAGTTTCTCGATATAATAGATAAGCTCTTGCTCAAGGCGGTTCTTGTCGTATTGCACTTCCGGGATTTGCTCCAGGCCTTTTATTATGGTCTCCTTTATTTTCGGCACGCGGCTCTTCTCGTAAGGCTCAATGCTGTGGAGCAGCTTCTCTATGTTGTCCACCTTCTCGTGGAACTTCTTCTCCAGCGCGGCGCCTTCCTGCTTGCGGAAAGCCACGAGGTTGTCTACGGCCTGCTTTATCGCTCCTTTCACCACTTCCCATTCCTCGTCGCTCAGTTCTTCGACATTGGTCCTGGTGAGCACGTCGGGCATGCGGGTCAGCGTGCTGAACCAGTCGGCTGGCTCAGGTATGCCCACCTTTTCAGAAATGGCTTTCAGCTGCTTGTAGTAGTCCTCCACGAGGGCCGCGTTGACAGGCGTGGCATCTACCACGGTGTCTTTCTCCGTCCAGAGAGCGAAGTCGACCTTGCCGCGTGAGAGCTTTTTCGCGATATACTGCCTTATCTCCATCTCCTTCTCGCGATAAAGAGGAGCGACACGCGCGGAGAGGTCAAGGGCCTTGCTGTTGAGAGACTTTATCTCAACGTTGATTTTCTTGTCTTTGTAAACCACTACGGACTTGCCGTAGCCCGTCATAGAGAGTATCATATTTATTTGTGCGTTAAATTTCTGCAAAAGTACAAAATTGGATGGAAAAAGGAGTAAATTTGCACTTTATTAAGAATATTATCGACATAATACGCGTATAAGTATGTCTTGTATATTGAATATTGAGACAAGCACGAATGTTTGTTCTGTGGCTGTAAGCCAGGACGGTGCTTGCATTTTTGAGAAGGAGGATCACTCTGGACCCAACCATGCTGAGCGTTTAGGCTCTTTTGTTGACGAGGCGTTGTCGTTTACCGACAACCATGCCATCCCGTTCGATGCCGTTGCCGTGAGTTGTGGCCCAGGCAGTTACACCGGCTTGCGCATTGGCGTGAGCATGGCTAAGGGCATTTGCTATGGCCGTGGCCTCAAGCTCTTGGGCGTGCCCACACTCGAGATTCTCTGTGTGCCCGTGCTCTTGCGTGAGATGGTGGAGGAGGAGAACGCTTTGCTCTGCCCGATGCTCGACGCCAGACGCATGGAAGTGTATGCCCAACTTTTCGACCGCTCGCTGCACGAGGTGCGCCCCATCCACGCCGACGTGGTGGAAGCCGACACGTATAAGGAGTGGCTCGACAAGGGCCCCGTGTATTTCTTCGGCGACGGAGCCAGCAAGTGCAAGGAGGTGATAACGCACCCCAACGCCCGATTCATCGAGGGCATTGAGCCATTGGCAAAGAACATGATGCCGCTGGCCGAGAAGCGCATGGCGGAGCAGAAGTTTGAGGACGTGGCCTACTTCGTGCCTTTCTACTTGAAGAATTTCGTGGCAAAGCTGCCTCGCAAGCTCCTTTAAACACATAATCCATAATTTCGTTTGATGAACATCCAAGGTTTAGACTATAACACCCAGCGTGAGAAACTCGTGTTGCCGGAATATGGGCGCGAGATACAGAAAATGGTCAACTATTGCATGACCCTGCCCGACCGTGACGCGCGCCTGCGCTGCGCTTACGCCATAATAGACACCATGGAGCAGATGAACCCACAGCTGACGCAGACCGACAACTATAAGCAGAAGCTTTGGGACCAGCTCGCGTTGATAAGCGACTTCAAGCTCGACATAGACTGGCCCGTCGACATATCCAAGGCAAAGGTGATAAGCGAGAAGCCACAACCGCTCAAGCATGAGACGGGCACGATACCGGTGCGCCACTATGGCAAGCTGGTCTTTGAGCTTCTCGGCAAGCTGAAGACCATGGAGCCAGGCGAGGAGCGCGACCAGCTGATGGCGCTCACGGCCAACCAGATGAAGCGTGATCTCGTGCAATGGGGACATGGGCTTTGCGACGACGAGAAGGTGGCGAGCGACCTTGCCAACTTCACCGACGGGAAGATACAGCTCGACCTCGACCATTTCAAGTTTGAGCGAGTGGACATGCGGGCCTTGGCGCCAACCAACAATGGCAAGAAACGCAAGAAAAAATAAACAGGACTTATGGAGTCATTCATAATAGAAGGTGGACATCAACTGGAGGGAACCATCACACCGCAAGGCGCCAAAAACGAGGCGCTGGAGGTGATATGCGCCTCGCTGCTCACCTCTGAGCCAGTGCGCATAACCAACGTGCCCGACATCCTGGACGTGAACAACCTCATAAAGTTGTTGCAGGACGTGGGCGTGAAGGTGACGCGCAACGACCGTCACGACTACACGTTCCAGGCCGATGACGTGAACCTGGACTTCCTCGATAGCGTGGAGTTCGTGAAGAAATGCTCTCGTCTGCGTGGCTCGGTGCTGATGTACGGGCCGCTGCTCGGTCGTTTCGGCAAGGCTACCGTGGCCAAGCCCGGTGGCGACAAGATAGGGCGCCGTCGCCTTGACACCCATTTCCTCGGGTTCAAGAACCTCGGCGCCAAGTTCGTGTTTGACGAGACTCGCAACGTCTACCAGATTCATGGCTACCGCCTAAAGGGCACCTACATGCTCCTCGACGAGGCTTCGGTCACCGGCACGGCCAACATCATAATGGCGGCTGTCATGGCGAAAGGCACGACCACGATATATCACGCGGCGTGCGAACCTTATATACAGCAGCTCTGCCACCTGCTCAACCACATGGGAGCCAACATCTCTGGCATAGCCAGCAACCTCATAACCATCGTGGGCGTTGACCATCTGCATGGGGCCACTCACCGTGTGCTTCCCGACATGATAGAGGTGGGGTCTTTCATAGGCATGGCCGCGATGGTGGGAAATGGCATACGCATAAAAGACGTGTCGCTTAGAAACCTCGGCCCCATACCAGACGCTTTCCGCCGATTGGGAGTGAAACTCAAGGCAGAGGGCGACGACTTGGTCGTTCCTCACCAGGCCCATTATGTCGTCGACTCTTTTATCGACGGCACGATAATGACCCTTGCCGACGCGCCATGGCCAGGACTCACGCCCGACCTGCTTTCCGTGTTGCTCGTCGTGGCGACGCAGGCGCGTGGCACGGTGCTCATACACCAGAAGATGTTTGAGAGCCGGCTCTTCTTTGTAGACAAGCTCATCGACATGGGCGCACAAATCATACTGTGCGATCCTCACCGCGCCGTGGTGGTGGGTCAAGACCACCGCATACAGCTTCGCGCCGGGCGCATGTCGAGCCCCGACATCCGGGCCGGCATAGCGCTGCTTATAGCGGCCATGAGCGCCAATGGCACCAGCCGCATAGAGAACATAGGGCAGATAGACCGTGGCTATGAGGACATAGAAAAGCGTCTTAACGGCCTCGGGGCAAATATCCAGCGTGTAGATGATTAAGCTAAGTGACGTATATCGCATAGGCTGCCTCGGCAAGCCTCATGGAGTGAAGGGGGAGATAGCCTTCTCTTTCGACGACGACGTGTTCGACCGCCAGGAGGCCGATTTCATGTTCGTCATGATTGACGGATTGCTGGTGCCGTTTTTCTTCGAGGAATACCGTTTCAGTTCCGATGTCGTGGCGTTGGTGAAGTTTGAGGGCGTCGACACCCTTGAGCAAGCCGCCGACCTCACGGGGTGCGACGTCTACTTTCCGCGCGCTGCTTCCGACGATGACGCCGATACCGTGTCAAAGGCGGAGCTGTCTGGCTTCAGGCTCGTCGACGCGGCCACGGGCGCCGTGGTAGGCGAGGTGACGGCCATCGACGATTCCACAGCCAATCCGCTTTTTGTAGTAGACACGGCGAATGGCGAGATGCTTATCCCGGCAAGCCATGAGCTGGTAAAGGCCATAGACAAGAAAAACCTGACCATCACCGTAGACATTCCCGAAGGACTGTTGCAACTGTAGCGACAGTCCGCGTGATGGATTATTATCATAGTAGAAAACGTTTAGATGAAGAAACAAATTTGCATACTTGGCTCCACGGGTTCAATAGGCACGCAAGCCCTTGATGTCATAAGGCAGCATCCTGACCTTTACGAGGCTTACGCGTTGACTGCCAACGACAGCGTGGAGAAACTTGCCGAGCAAGCCCGTGAGTTCAATCCAGCCGCGGTGGTGATAGCCAACGAGGCTCGCTACGAGGAGCTGAAAGCCAAGCTCGCCGACACCGACGTGAAGGTTTATGCCGGCCACAAGGCTTTGTGCGAGATAGTTGAGGCCGGGCCCGTTGACATGGTGCTCGCGGCTCTCGTGGGTTTCGCCGGACTGGAGCCCACCATTCGTGCCATCAAGGCCCGCAAGAAGATTTGCCTTGCCAACAAGGAGACGCTGGTCGTGGCAGGCGAGCTGATTCTCGACCTCGTGAGCAAGTATCACGTTGACCTATTGCCTGTCGACTCGGAACACTCGGCCATATTCCAGTGTCTTGTCGGCGAGGAGATGAACGAGGTCGACAAGATTCTCCTCACCTGCTCAGGAGGGCCTTTCCGCAACTTCACCCACGAGCAGCTTCTCACGGTGACGGCAGCCGACGCCCTTCGCCATCCAACATGGAAGATGGGCGCGAAGATTACCATCGACTCCGCGTCGCTCATGAACAAGGGCTTTGAGGTCATGGAGGCGAAATGGCTCTTTGGCGTGCCAGCCGAGAAGATAGAGGTGCTGGTGCATCCGCAGAGCGTTGTCCACAGTGGGGTGCAGTTCAAGGATGGAGCGGTGAAGGCGCAGCTCGGCGTTCCAGACATGCGGCTTCCCATACAGTATGCCTTCTCTTTCCCTAAACGCCTTCCGCTGAATGGCGACCGCCTCGACCTTTTCAGCACGCGGAAGCTTGAGTTCTTCAAGCCCGACGTGCGGAAGTTCCCGTGCCTCCGCTTGGCTTACGAGGCCATCAGCGAGGGAGGCAACATGCCGTGCATTTTGAATGCCGCCAACGAGGTGGCCAACGCCGCCTTCCGCCGTGGCGAGTGCTCGTTCCTTGGCATGGCAGAGGTCATAGAGCGCACCATGCGGCAAGCCTCGTTCGACAAGACCCCGAATCTCGATACTTATTTCCAAACCGACGCCGAGGCACGCCAGATAGCCGCCTCGCTGCTGAAGGCTTAACACATTAATTATAAAAACAAATGGAAGTTTTCCTCATAAAGCTATTACAGTTCATCCTCGCCATCTCTCTCCTCGTGCTCCTTCACGAGGGAGGCCACATGGTAGCCGCGAAGCTCTTCGGCGTGAGGGTGGAGAAGTTCTTCATCTTCTTTGATGTCAGCTTGGGCAAGTGGAGCGGCAAGCTCTTCAGTTTCAAGCCTCGCAAGTCAGACACCGAGTATGGCATGGGGTGGTTGCCATTGGGCGGCTACTGCAAGATTGCCGGCATGATAGACGAGAGCATGGACACCGAGCAGATGAAGCGTGACCCGGAGCCATGGGAGTTTCGCGTGAAGCCGGCGTGGCAACGCCTCATTATCATGGTTGGCGGCGTGACGGTGAATTTCATCCTCGCCCTCTTTATCTATTCTATGATAATGTTTCATTGGGGCGAGAGTTACGTTCGCGTGGCAGACATGTCGCAGGGAATGAAGTTCAACAAGGAAGCCAAGTCGTATGGCTTCAAGGACCACGACATCCTTCTTGGCACCGACATCCGCCCGTTCAAGGACTTTGGCGGCGACGTGTTCCGCGACATATCCGAGGCACAGTATTGCGACGTGCTGCGCGACGGCAAGAAGGTGCGTATAAACCTTCCGGGCAATCTCAACTTGCTCGACATGCTGAAGGTGACCCCACAGTTTGTGCGTCCTTTCGTTCCCGCGGTCGCCGATACCGTGTTCCGGTCAGTACCGGTGTCCGACAACGACTCGGTGGCGTCTCCGGCTTGGAAGGCCGGCATGCGCAAGGGCGACAAGATTCTCGCCGTCAACGGCAAGGCCATCGACTCTTACAATGAGTTCACCGAGGCAGTGGGCGTGATAAGCGACCAGCTTGCAGCTGTCAACACCCATAAGGACAGCTTGCGCCTTCGCACGGTCTCGCTCGTGATAGAGAAGGCCAACGCCAAGCGCGACACGGTCATGGCCGTGCTCACACCCGACGCTAAGCTCGGCTTTGCGGTAGGCGGGCCGGAGTATATGTACAGGGACAAGATTACCCACGTCAGCTACAGCTTCTTGTCGAGCTTCCCCGCTGGCGTGAAATATGGATGGGACGTGTTGTCGGGTTATGTCAGCGACATGAAATACGTGTTCACCGCCGATGGCGCCAAGAGTCTTGGAGGCTTCGGGGCCATAGGCTCCTTGTTCCCGCAGACATGGGATTGGCACGCCTTCTGGATGATGACCGCGTTCCTCAGCATCATTCTCGCTTTCATGAACATCCTACCTATTCCCGCCCTCGATGGCGGCCATGTGCTGTTCCTGCTCTATGAGATGATCACTCGCCGCAAGCCATCAGAGAATTTCCTCATCAAGGCGGAGTATGTCGGCATCACGGTGCTCGTCTTGTTGATGGTCGTGGCCAACTTGAACGACATATTGCGCTGGATAGGAGTCTTGTAGGGTTAAAAAACATGAATAATCATGCTTTTTGATGCCCCTTTCGCATACATTGACGTATTAAAGATAAAACAACAAAAAGAATACCATACAATCAATGAAAAAACTATTGACACTGGCCCTGTTGATGCTTGTAGGCATCATGGCCAATGCCCAAATGCTGGATCCCGTGAAGTTTTCCACTACGTTGAAGACTAACAACAGCGCTGAGGGCGAAATCGTTTTCACGGGAAAAATCAGTAGTGGCTGGCATGTATATAGCACGGGCTTGGGCGGTGACGGCCCAACCTCTGCCACGTTCAATGTCAACAAGCTCGATGGCGTGCAGCTTGTGGGCAAGTTGCAGCCTCGTGGCCACGAGATAAAGAAGTTTGACCCGCTCTTCGAGATGAACCTTCGCTATTTCGAGGGCAGCGTGGAGTTCGTGCAAAAGGTGAAGTTCACCAAGCCCAACTATCACATCGACGCTTACCTTGAGTATGGCGCTTGCAACGACCAAAACTGCATGCCTCCCACGAGCGTTGACATAAAGAAGAGTGGCAAGAGCCCTGCCGTGGCCGAGGACGCCAAGCAAGATGCCAAGGACGCCGCGGCCGATGCCGCCGACGTGCCTGTGGGCGACGATGCTACAGCCACTGGCGCCCAGGGTGCCGATTCCGTCAATGCCGACTCTCTTGCCGCAGCCAACGCCGCGGCCGCGGCCTCTCTTTCCCAGAGCGACAAGGATGCCCTTTGGCAGCCAGTAGTAAAGCAGCTGCAACAGTTTGGCGGCACCAACGACCTGGCCAACCACTCATTATTATATATATTCCTCATGGGCATAGTCGGCGGCTTGCTGGCTTTGGTCATGCCGTGCATCTGGCCAATTATCCCAATGACGGTGAGCTTCTTCCTCAAGCGTTCCAAGGACAACAAGAAGCGTGGCGTGCGCGATGCCGTCATCTATGGTGTCTCTATCATCGTCATCTATCTCGCGCTGGGCATCGGCGTTACCGCCATCTTTGGCCCGTCCACGCTCAACGCGTTGTCTACCAACGCCGTGTTCAACATCTTCCTGTTCCTCTTGCTCGTGGTCTTCGCCGTGAGTTTCTTCGGCTGGTTTGAGATTAAGCTCCCCGACAGTTGGGCAAACAAGGTAGACAACAAGGCCTCGAGCACCACGGGTCTCATCTCCATCTTCCTCATGGCTTTCACGCTCGTGCTCGTGAGCTTCTCGTGCACTGCGCCAATCATTGGCCTCTTGCTTGTGCAGACCGTCACCTCTGGCGACTGGCTTGCCCCTGCCGTCGGCATGTTTGGCTTCGCCATTGCCCTTGCCGTGCCATTCGCCTTGTTCGCCATGTTCCCCACGCTCATGAAGAAGAGTCCGCGCAGCGGCTCGTGGATGGATCAGATAAAGGTGGTGCTGGGCTTCGTGGAGCTGGCGTTCTCGCTAAAGTTCCTTTCCGTGGCCGACCTTGCCTATGGCTGGCACATCATGGACCGAGAGGTGTTCCTCTCCCTTTGGATTGTAATTTTCATTGCTCTTGGCACCTATCTCGTGGGTTGGCTCAAGTTCCAGCAGGATGCCATCGGCGGCGACTTGCAGAAGCCGATGCCCGTTCCGGCCATCATGCTCGGCTTGTGCTCGTTGGCGTTCGCCATCTACATGGTACCCGGACTTTGGGGCGCTCCTTGCAAGGCCGTGTCGGCTTTCGCGCCTCCTGTCACAACCCAGGACTTCAATCTCAACAACCATGTGGTTGAGGCCAAATACACTGACTATGAGGCTGGCATGGCTGCGGCCAAGGCACAGGGCAAGCCCGTCATGCTCGACTTCACGGGCTTTGGTTGCGTCAACTGCCGAAAGATGGAGGCTTCCGTATGGACTGACCCGTCAGTGGCTGACAAGTTGGAGAAAGACTACGTGCTCATCTCGCTCTACGTTGACGACAAGACCAAGTTGCCACAACCAATGGAGGTGACCATGCCTAATGGACAGAAGCGTACGCTTCACACCGTTGGCGACAAGTGGAGCTATTTGCAGAGCCATAAGTTCGGGGCCAACGCCCAGCCTTTCTACGTCACGCTCGACAACAACGGCAACGTGCTGTCAGGGTCGTTTACCTACAAGGAGGACGTGTCGGCTTATCTCGACTTCCTCAAGAAGGGTCTCGACGCTTACAAACATTAATATGATGGAGGCTTGACGGTCAACGTGGCTGTCAAGCCTTTCTTGTGACTATATGGAAACATCAATAATTTTACTCTTGAATCATGCTCGACAAAGACATACGTGAACAAATCATCGCGCTTATCAAGCGGCAAGTGGTGCCGGCAGTGGGCTGCACGGAGCCAATGGCCGTGGCGCTTTGCACGGCAAGGGCCACTGAGGACATGGGCCGGCGCCCCGAGAAGATACGGGTGTTGCTCAGTGGCAACATGCTGAAAAACGCCATGGGCGTAGGCATACCCGGCACGGGAATGATAGGCTTGCCAATTGCCGTGGCGCTGGGAGCCATAGTGGGCAAGAGCCAATATCAGCTTGAGGTCATCAAGGATCTCACGCCCGAGAAGCTTGAGGAGGGCAAGGCGTTTATCGCTGACCCTCACCGTATCGACATCAAGTTGAAGGAGAACATAACGGAGAAACTGTATATTGAGGTCACGTGTTCGGCTGGCGACGACAGCGCCACGGCGGTGATAGCCGGAAGCCACACCAACTTCGTTTACGAGTGCTGTAATGGCAAGGTGCTGCTCGACAAGCGTCAATGCACCGAAGACACAGAGGAGCATAAGGGCGTGGACCTTGACATGAAGACGGTGTGGGAGTTTGCCACGACCACTCCTCTTGAGGAGATAGCATTCATGGAAGAGGCCCGCGACTACAACATTCGCGCGGCGGAGGAAAGCCGTAAGGGAAACTATGGCCATTGCTTGGGCAAGACCATCGACCGCCCGCTGAGCCACGGCATCTTTGGCGACTCCATATTCTCGCATATCATCTCGGAGACGGCGCTTGCCTGCGACGCGCGCATGGGTGGCGCCATGATTCCGGTGATGAGTAACAGTGGCTCGGGCAACCAGGGCATCTGCGCCACCAATCCCGTGGCGGTGTTTGCCAGGGAAAACGAGAACACTGAGGAAGAGCTTGTTCGCGCGCTAACCCTCTCGCATCTTACCGCCATCTATATCAAGCAGAGCCTTGGCACGCTGTCGGCACTCTGTGGCTGCGTGGTGGCAAGCACGGGCGCGAGCTGTGGCATTGTCTATCTCATGGGAGGCGATTACGGACGCGTGTGCGCGGCCATACAAAACATGGTGGCCAACCTCACGGGCATGATTTGCGACGGCGCGAAGCCATCGTGCAGCATAAAGATTTGCTCGGGAGTTTCTTCCGCGCTTCTCTCCGCCCTCCTCTCCATGCAGCGCCATCAGGTAACCGCTGCCGAGGGCATCGTAGACAACGACGTTGACAAGAGCATTCACAACCTCACGTCAATTGGCAAGGAGGCCATGAATCCTACCGATGACATGGTGCTCGACATCATGACGCATAAATAGTCCTTACACGCTCCTTGCGAGCGTTTGGTATCATAAGGCAGGGTGCGGTCCCTGTGGCCGTCCGCAACCCGAATGGTAATGTCAAAAACATTCGAAATATGGTTGCGGACGGTATTTTTTGTTGCTTAGGAACTTAAAAAGTTTAATTTATAATAGTGTTGCGGAATTAAGGTATACGACATCGGCCCCAGCCGTAGCGGTTTTGCGCTATGGTTGGGGCCGATGTTTTAAGCCTTGACTATGTAAAGGCCGTTTCTATTGTTCGAGCACGTTGAACTCTGCACATGTGGCGAAGTCTTGTCCGTCTTGCGAGCTCTTGGCGGTGAAGCGCACGTAGCGGGCACGCACGGGCTTATTGAAGATCACGCGCTTGAGCGAGCGATCGTTGGCAAAGGCTCCGGAGGCTACGGCCTGTCCCCATGTCTTTCCGTCCATGCTGACTTGCACCTCATAATCCTTTATGTTGCCGTTGTTGCTGTCTTGGCGTGGCAGGTAGCTGAAGCCCTTTAGCGTCTTTGCCGTGCCGCAATCGAAGTCGACCCAGTGGGGATAGTTGGCTACCGTGACGCTGTACATCGTGTGCCAGAAGGTGTTGGGATTGCCGTCGGTCATGTGCTCGGCATCGCCCTCGCCACTCTCCACTGAGCTGGCAAACTTCACCGTGACGGGTATGGCCTCGATGCGGTCGAAGCGCTGCTGGTAGTTGAAGCTCGACCCCTTGACAAAGGCCACCACGCTGCCGCCATCGCGCAGGGCGAAAGGCTGGGTGTAGCGCAGGAGGCGCTTGCCGTTGTTCACCTTATAATAAATGGGTTGGTCTGTCGGGCAACTGATGCTCACCTTGCCGTCGAGCGAGCGGCTGACGCTGAGCGGTGCCTGTCCGTCGAGCGACACGTTTGCCAGTTCGGTCAGCTTGTCGTCGGCCAGCGATGTGGTTGGGCGTATGGCGAAGCCAAACTGCTGGCTGGTGCTCTTCACGCGGTCGGCCTCAAGCGGGCCTCCCTGTCCGCAGCTGTTGCCGCCAAGACCCGTGATGGCATGGTCGATGTGTAGCCATACGCCATCGCTGGCGGGCAACTCATGTGGATGGTTGGCCATGGCGAGCTGCTGTGCCGAGAAAGGCAGTGCCGAGAAGCTCATCACGCTGTCGGCCACGAATATTGCTCCATGCAGTCCGTCGCTGAAGGCCACCCAGCGGCTGTCCTGGTGGTTTGCCATGTCTTGCGGCTTGGTGAAGTTCTCAAACTCGCGGGCCACGTCGGGTTGGTCCCAGATGGCTACGGCCTGGCTTGTCTTTCGGTCGGGATAGTTGTCCACGGGGCCACGACCGTAATACTTCATGTGCTTCATTGTTGTGGGCAACTTCATCACATAGCCCAGGCGGGCCAACGTGACGTTGGCGCGCGATGCCGAGACGGCGCTACGGTTCTCCACGGAGCCGTCGGGATGGATGGTATAGACCACGTTGGTGGTGAACTTGAAGTCGGGCTTGCGTCCTGTCGTGGTCAGCTTCTTCCAGTTCTTGTCGGCACCCTCCAAGTGTGCTGAGTCCTTGCCCTGGCTCTCCACCACGAACTTCACCGACACGGAGCCGTCGGCGTTGGTCACGACATGGCTCTCAAGTGCCTTGTGTTGCAGGTCGTGGAGCCCGTTCTCATACCATGCCTGGTAAGCCCAGTTGTCGTTGTTGACCCATGCGCGGAACGCGTCGAGGCGCGGGCCGCAACCGTCGGCGAAGACGGGTTTGCCGCCATAGGTCAGCGAGCGGATGGAGCCCGTGGCCTTATCGAAATCGACATAGAAGGCCTTGCCGCCATCCACGGCTATGCTTGTGGCGGTCTCCTTGACGCTCACTTTGCCAATGGTCTTAGCGTCGGCGGAAAGGGCCTTGCGCTCGGCCGCTGTCTGCACGAGCAGTTGCTGGTCGGCCTGCACATATCCGGCCTTTGCCCAGGGCGTGTCGTGCCTTTGGTGGAACTGCACCAGGAGTTGGTAGTCGCGGTTCGCGTCGAGCGTGCCCTTGGCCAGTGCCGGCACGATGACCGTGGCGTGTTGGCGTGGTGCCACGCTGCCCACGGCGAGCTTGCCCGTCGCCACCTCGAGGCCATCGGTCGTGAGGCTGTATGTGGCATCATAGTCGGAGAGGTCGCCAGCGTAATAGTTCTTGTTGAAGATGTCGAGCGTGCCCTTGGCCTTGTCGGCCCACTTCACGCCTATGTTCTGATACACCTTCTTCACCTCATAGTATTGAGGCTTGGGCTCCATGTCGCCGAAGATGATGCCGTTCATCACGAACTGGCCGTCGTTGGGCGTGTCGCCGAAGTCGCCGCCATAGGCGAGATAGCGCTTGCCGTCGCGCGTGTAGTTGTACATCGACTGGTCTATCCAGTCCCAGATGGCACCGCCGCAGAAGAAGTTGGTCGACTCTATTGCGTCCCAGTAGTCTTGCAGGTTGCCGACGGCGTTGCCCATGGAGTGGGCATACTCTGATATGTGGAACGGATACTTTATGCCCATATTGCCACGCACGGCTGCGCGCACCCAGTTGACCGACGGATACTGGTTTGACCCCATGTCCACGATGTCGTTGTTGCGCTCATATTGCACTGGGCGCGATGTGTCGAAAGCGTGCACGGCGGCGTAGCTGGCCTTGAAGTTGTCGCCAGGCCCGGCCTCGTTGCCCAGGCTCCAGATTGCTATGCAGGGGTCGTTGACGCGGGCGTGTGCCATGGCCATCATGCGTCCCACGTGCTGGTTGCGGAACTCGGGCACGTGGCTCAGGCTGGCCTTGCCATAGAAATACTCATGGCTCTCCACATTGGCCTCGGCCTCGAGCCAGATGCCATACTTGTTGCAGAGATAATAGAAGTAAGGGTCGTTGGGGTAGTGGGAAGTGCGCACGTGGTTGATGTTGGCGCGCTTCATCATCATCACCTCTTCCTCCATCTGCTGCCGCGTGATGGCATGTCCGCGTGCGGGGTTTGTCTCGTGGCGGTTCACGCCTTTTAGCTTCAGCGGCTTGCCGTTGACGAGGAAGTAGCGGCCGGCCAAACCGAACTCGTCGTCCTTGGCTGCCACGTCGCGTATCTCCACCGTGCGGAATCCCGTCTGCGTGCTCACCGCCTCTACGGTGTTGCCCTTCTTGTCGCGCAGCTCGCAAACAAGTGTGTAGACGTTTGGCTCCTCTGTGGTCCAGGGCTTCACGCCGGCCACGGTGAAGTCGGCGTGGCGTGTCAGCGTGTCGGCCTTGGCAAGCGTGAGCGTGCCAAGCGTCGACGTCAGCGTCTGGCCCTCGCCCTCGGCGTCGCCATAGAGCTTGTTGGCAAAGAGCTTGAATATGGCGGTATAGTCTTTCACGTTCTTTCCGCTGACGTTGGCCACCGAGAGGTCTACGGCCAGCTGGCCCGTGCCGTCGGAGTGCCAAGCGGGAATGACCTTCAGGTCGCTCACGTGCACCTTTGGCTTGCTGTATACCGCCACCGTGCGGAATATGCCGGGCAGGCGGAACATGTCTTGAGCTTCGAGGAATGAGCCGTCTGACGAGCGGTAGACCTCCACGGCAACCTCGTTCTTGCCGGCCTTGGCCCACTGGCTGATGTCAAATTCTGCCACGTCGCGCGAATCCTTTGAGCAACCCACGTAGTGGCCGTTGACCCAAAGGTAGAAGAAGGAGTCCACGCCATCGAAGCTGATGTAGGTCTCGCGGCCATTCCATGTGGCAGGCAGGGTGAACGTGCGGCGGTATGAGCCCACCTCGTTGCGATACTCATAGGTGGTGTAGTTCTTGGGGGGCTCGCGCATCACGCCCTTTCGCCAGTCGCCCACGGCGATGTTATACTTGAAGATGACCCACTGGTTGACATATATTGGCGTGCCATATTTTTGGCTTCCGTCTTTCTGCAGGCCGTAGATGTTCCACGACATTGGCACCTCCACCTCGTCCCATCCCTGGTCGGGATAGGCAGTCTGGAAGAAGTCCTTGGGACGGGCGTCGGGGTTCTTGGCGAAATGGAACTTCCACTTGCCGTCGAGACTCTGCCAGTAGCTCGACTTCTCTGGCAACACGCCCTTGGCCTCGTCCTCCGAGGCGAAGCTGGTGAAGCAAGCATGGGGTTGCAACTTGTTGTAGCCCAACAGTTCGGGCTGTTGCCACTCCTGCCAGGTGGGAGCAGTGGCTGAGCCATACTCATAACCCGCCAAGCGAGTCTGGGCAGACAGCGTGGTTGCCAAGAGACAACCCACTGTGGTTAAGATATTACGAATGATCATTTATTGAGTTAGATTGTAGTTGTGTCTATCGCTAATTTTCCACAAAGGTAACCCTTTTATAAGGGCTACCCAAACAAATACGGGAAAATCGCACTACTATTTTAGGCAAGGCATGTTCATGTAACCCACCTTTGTTCTTCTGAAAGGTGGGTTGGCAGGATAACGGCAAACAGGTTTTATCCTATTCCCCCAGCTTCCTCCACACCTCAAGAAACTCGCGGTGGTCGAGCTTCTTGTCGAAAGAAACCTTAATGCCCGCGCCTGTCAACGTGTCGTAAGCCTGTTGTGATATGTATTCCGCGAACACTTGCGCCACACCGCCGTCTGCCATCATCGAGGCTGCCGACCTGCCAACGGCCTTTACCGCTACCTTGGCATCGTAGAGCAGTTCGGGCTCCTCGTTCATGATGTTGTAGAGGCGGCGCACTCCTTGGCCGTCGTAAGTGGTCACGCGACCGTCGTGGAGAACCACGAGCGTGTGTTGCTCGTTGCGTAGGGTATCTATCAGTTGTTGCATCATAGGGCTATCTGTCTTTAATAAGGTTTATGTTGCAAATATAGGTAATATTTCTGACATCTTCCGTGGTTTGGCTTGAAAAAATAAGTCGCATGAACCAAAAGAGAACGCAAATGCTTAATTTTGCGTTGAAATACGATTATGAACAATGAAAAACATTTTTAGGCATTCTGTATTCTTCGCTGTCTTGTTGTCTATGGTGGCCTCTTCGTGCGCTGACAGGGCCGACAAGTCGGTTCCTCGCAGTTTTCGCAATGAGGTTGTGCTGAAGACCACCCCGGTGAAAGACCAAGGTAGCAGCGAGCTTTGTTGGGCCTATGCCATGCTTGCCACCATTGAGACCGAGCGGCTGGAGATGGGCGACTCCGTGAACCTCTCGCCCGACTATCTCGCCCGCTTGTGGTTGCAGGATCAGGCGCGCGCTTGCTTTCTCACGCGTGGCAGGGTGGGGGTGTCGCTTCGCGGCATGGCGCCGATGGCGTTGAGGCTCATTGAGCGTTATGGCATGGAGCCTTACGACAGTTACCATCCCTTAGGCGGCATAAGCTACAGATCCCTTTCACGTGCCGCCATGCAGGTGGCGCGCGCCTCTCGGAGCTTGCGCATGCTCGACACGCGTCTCGGCTCCATGCTCGACCGCCAGATAGGTTACCTTCCTCCCACGCTCTTCATGCTTGGCGTGGGCTACACTCCCCAGGAGTTTGCCCAGAGCGTTTACGTCGAGGGCGACTACGTGGCGTTGACGAGCTTCACCCATCATCCCTTTGGCACGACGTTCGTGATGGAGGCGGCCGACAATCGCATGCTCGACACCTTTCGCAATGTTCCTCTCGACAGCTTGATGAAGACCATTGTCAGCTGCCTGCGTCATGGCCATCCCGTGTGCTGGGAAGGCGACATCTCCGAGCCTGGGTTCGACTTTAGGCGCGGTTGCGCCACATTGCCAGATGAGCGTCACGAGCCTACCCAAGCGGAGCGGCAATGGGCTTTCGAGCAGTTTCAGACCACCGACGACCACTGCATGGAGCTGTGCGGTCTCGCGCGAGATGCTGATGGTCATCTCTTTTTCATCGCGAAGAACTCATGGGGCACGGGCAATCCCTATCGTGGTTTCATGTACCTAAGCTACAACTATGTGCGCATGAAGACAATAGCTATTGTGGTGAGAAACGGTGAATGAGTTATACCTCTATTTTATTGAGTATATTCGATAAAACTTATTAAATCGGGCAAAAAGCATTAACTTTGTCCACAAGAAAGATCTCATTATAGAAATCTATCCGTTTTCTTTCCAGAAATATCTTGGTTTTAAGCGTGTTGATTTGAACAACAAGAACGCTATCTATAAGTATAGGAATGATATCATAAAGAGTTACGAGGAATATTTCAGGGATGGCGGATTGCCTGAAAACTTGATGATGAGCGACAAGCGTTCGTGGATAAGCAGTTTGTTCAACAAGATATTCTTTGGCGACTTGGTGGCTCGCCATCAGGTGCGCAATGATTTCGCCTTGCGCATCATGATTCGCAAGTTGGCTGAAAGCGTGAAGCAGCCTCGAATGTATGGCATTCCCTCTGTCGTTGATATGAGCAAGTTCAACATCATGGAACCCTATCAGGCTCCCCCCAGCCTACATATTGGCATCGAGGGGTATGGACGCATTTCGAAGCGAGCTGAGCCTGAGGACGTGCGTGCCTGGCGTGCGGACGAAATCTCCAAAGAAGAACTCATCGCTAAGTACTTCTCACGAGAGATAGAGGCTGCCCTCACCCTTCGGCTCAACCATCTGAAAGGCACCCGTCTGGCAGCGGAGGTGAAGAGCATCGAGAACACCATGTTCTTCCGCCTGCCCAGCATTCTTCGCATCCCTTGTTCGCTGAACATCGCCGTCGGCTCCACCTGTGGCGAGAACACGAATGTCCGTCATCGCAGCCGTGAGGAACTCCTCCGCGAGCTTGTCGACCAAGGCTATAACGTCAACCAATATAAGCTATAACATATGTGACAACTCACACAATCACATTCTCACATACTAACAGGATGGATTGTGTGAGCTCTGTTTTGTATGGTGTTGGCGGGCACAACATTTTTTTCAAAAAAAGTCCACCTCTCTGTTGCAACTTTAAGGAATATTTCTTAATTTTGCCAATGAGATGCTAACTCTTTTGGTAGAGTCGGCAAATCAGACATCGATGGAATTGAGTCTTCAAGGCAGTAGGATATGCATATCCTAAGGTCTTTGGCTCAGAAAGGACGTTTACGAACGTTATCTTCCAGTCTAGAATCTCGCAAATTCATATTCGGAGAAGATACGGCAACGAAAGCGTCCATGTTAGGTGTATTATATCTACAACCTTCGTATGAAGTTGTACCTTATAATATCTCTTGGCGTGGGCTTCTTGTGTTGCTTATCCTCCGAATAGGCAATGCGAGAGCCTTAGACTGGGATAAGCGAGTACAGACTCCCACGTCTTTTCGTATCCCATAAATTGAATTGGCTGAATCTGGGGAGTGCTATAGGCTACAATTGCAAGAGCTATGGACGATCCAGAATTTGTTTATCATTATACGACACTCGGTGGACTTATGGGAATCTTACGGAATAATTTCCTAGAGTTTCACGGGTCGCGCTATGATTCTATGAATGATCCAGATGACTATATTTTTGCAAGAGACATTGTGATGCCTATGATTAAGGCCAGTTTTGAGGGCACAGATATTCCTGCAGAGCAAACAGAGGATTTTGCACATTACCCTTATATTGTTAGCTTCTCGGAAGAAGATGATGACCCTTTTATGTGGGAACATTATGGAAGCAAAGTGTGTCTTAAGATTGACAGAAAAGCAATTAAGAGCTATAGTACTAATAAGGAGAAAAACTTACTCTATTATTTCAACAAATGTAGCTATATAGGAGAAAAAGAAATTATCACAAAATTCATCGATAACTATGCGAGAATGTACGACTCTGACAATATTTGCGATAGAGCAGATGTCGCTTGTTCATTTATCAAGCGTAAAGCGTTTGAAAGAGAAAACGAGTGGAGAATGGTGTCCTTCAACTATGAAGGAATAACTGTTAGCAAGAATAGCAATAATGGCTTCACAATACAAGATTACGAGTTGCCAGATGATAGAATAGAATTTGAGTTGAAGGACGGTAATATCAGATCTTACAAGATCTTTCAACTTCCTTGCGAGTCCTTGAAAGGTATTATTATTAATGAAGGCGACTGGTCTTCTTATCAAAGAACACGGAAACAGGTTGAACTCTTGCTATGCAAAAGGAATATGTCAGAATTGTTAGACAATATAACAATGACAAACAAGTATCCTTTATAAGGTTGCCCCTGACTACGATAACAAATCATACGACTATGAAGATTATTTTGCTGTCTTTTATTTTACTCGCTGCTTGTGTTAGTTGCCAAAACAAACAAGCGGACGAGCGTGTTGAACAGCTTGAAAAAGCAACCGCTCAACTCAAGGTCGAAAATCAAAAGCTAAAGAAAGCGTCTGAGCAGTCAAAAGTTGCACAGGCGAACAAAGATTACCAACTTAATAAGCAAGTACTACAATCGAGTACAATTACTTCATTGCCACAAGAGGTCGGAACCGTCGAACTTTGGACTTATAAGGAAGTAGTTAGCTTAGATGGTAATCTTAACAGAGTTGTTAATCACAAGCTAATAAGGACAGGCGAAGGAAGCGTCTATGTCAATCATACTCAATACGGAAATGAATACGAACTTAGATACGTCAATAACGGGAATAGTTACACGTATCATGTAGCTCTTGGAAACTTCACCGTTGAAACTGACGATGGAGTAATGCAGTTCAATGCCCATGCTGGTTCGCATTATTTTGATCTTTAAAGAAACAATAACAACCATTTTTACATAATAATATGAAGAAAATAGTATTAACGCTTCTTATTCTATTACTTCCTCTTGCTACATTCGCAATTAGAGGAAATATCTATCTTAATGGATATTGGGGGACATGGACAAATTTGTATCTCGTTACTGGGAATGGATATATAAACGATTTCGTTTTGTATTATATAAATGACCATCCTTCGCAATATTTCACTAGAATTACTATTAGCAATTTTACTGTACCTTCAAAGGATGAGATAAAATACCATCTAAAAAACAATAGTTGGTATGAATATTCTGGCACTGTAGAATATTATGTAAGCGACGCATACCCCACAATTGAGTCTATACTGCAAAAAGGATGGATTTATTGGATGGATATGCACCCTGATGGTTACACACACTATGTTAAGAGAACCGCTAATGCTTCCATCAAAATAGCACCTTACAAAAAGGAGCCAAACGTTGTTAATATATTTTTTGACAATGTTGGTATTGGCATTCAATTTCAAGATTAAGATTATGAACAAAGAAATAAACAGAAGGCAGTTTCTTAAAAAAGCAGCCAAAGGTCTTTTGCCCATCTTAGGCGCAATTGCTGTAAGCAATCTCCCGATTATATCTTTGGCAAAAGAATATTCTCCGCAATACTGCAATGGTAATTGTACGGGGTTATGCACTGCGTCTTGCTCTGGAAGATGTAAAGGAAGTTGCTCTGGTGCATGCGGTAGTAATTGTTACTCAAGTTGCAAATCGAGTTGCAGAGGAACGTGCCAATCTTGGTGCGCCGTAGCTTGTGAACAAAGTTGCACTGGTACTTGTGAGAACACTTGCAAAACAGGATGCCAAGGAAGATGTAGCTTTGCTTGCTACTATAGTTGTGAAAATGGTTGTTCGTCAACTTGCTCAGGAGGATGTGGAAGCAGCTGCATGGGCTCGTGTGTTGGTACGTGTGGACTAGGTTGCTCAGGCTCATGCGTGGAAGGTGTATGGTAAAAAATGACGCAGAAATATGAAAGAGCGAACTGCCAAACATATCACTTTCATCGTTACCAAAGATTGTCAATTAGCTTGTAAATACTGTTACCTTATAGGCAAGAACTCAAACGAGAGAATGTCTTTCAATGTAGCGAAACAAGCAATTGACTATATCTTAAGAAACAGACAGCTATTTACAGAGAAGTCGGTTACCTTTGACTTCATAGGTGGGGAACCATTCTTAGAAATAAATTTGATAGATTCCATTTGTGATTACATTAAAACAGAACTTTTTAAGACAAATCACATTTGGTTCAATGATTATATGTTTAGCTTCTCCACTAATGGTATTAACTATAACGCGCCTAGAGTTCAAGAATATATTAAAAAAAATAAAAGGCACCTAAGTATTGGTATAACTATAGATGGAACACGAAGAAAACATGATATGAATCGTGTTTACAAGAATGGGTTTAAGGGCTCGTATGATGATGTAGTGAAAAATATCCCTTTATGGTTATCCCAATTTCCTAATGCCTCAACAAAAGTTACCATAAGCAGCCCAGATATACCATATGTATACGAAAGTGTTTTACATCTCTATTCTTTGGGAATACATGAAGTCAATATTAATTGTGTTTTTGAAGACGTATGGAAACATGATGACGATAAATTGTTGGAAAAACAATTGATGCGTTTGGCTGATACCATTATTAAAGAAGACCTGTATACTGATTATAGATGTTCCTTCTTCGACGAAACAATCGGGAAACCATTAAATCCAATTTATATGAATGGAAATTGGTGTGGTGCTGGCATGATGCTGTCTGTGGATGCTGCAGGCAACTTCTATCCCTGCACACGATTAGCCGCATACTCTCTGCGTAGCAAGAAGCCAATAATTATTGGCAATGTCAGAGATGGTATTGACCAAAACAAATTGCGTCCGTTCCTTACCCTTGACCGTATGACGCAATCTCCTGAAAAGTGCAGGAATTGTGAGGTGGCAAGCGGATGCGCTTGGTGTCAGGGAGAGAACTATGATGCTGCTGATACACCGACCATCTACCAGAGGGCAACAGCTATCTGCAAGATGCACAAGGCACGTGTTAGGGCGAATAACTATTATTGGAACAAGTTAAACCACAAGTTAGCGAAAGAGAAAGATCCAAGTTATCGTCATTTACAAAACGCTCAAAATTGTTAGCTATGCTTCAATACTTAGTGATATTACTGGATGACACCAGCACATCTTTTTGCCATTACGCTGTTCCAAAAACAGATAAGCGGCTCATGCCATTAGAAGCTCTCAAGGCTGGCATTTTCTTTGCAATGAAGGAGAATCTATCGGTACAGTTTGTCTATCCAAATTATAAGTTGCCGAAGGAATATCTTGAGGCCATTGACTCTGTTGACCATTACAACATTATGCCAACTTCTATAATGGACAGCAGTTCGGATGCTTTAGTTGCCGATGGATGGGAGGTAGATGTATTTAACGATGTGCATGTGCCGATAATCGTCAGAACAGGCAAGCAAGATTTCTTTGCTAACTATAAAAAGCTAAGCCATCTGTTAAGACAAACAACAAGGGTGGATGTCATGATAACAGACATAGATAAGTTTGGTGACAATGATTTCAAACTCTATAAAGAGGCATTGCTTGATTTGGCGAACGATGTCGAGACTATGTATGTGGAAGGGTTGTCGCCTCAATTAAACATTCTAACTGACCGTATGATGCTCAGAGAAATGAATAATTGTGGTGCAGGTAACACCTCAATTACTCTGGCTCCCAATGGAAAGTTCTATGTATGCTCTGCGTTTTATTATGAAGATGCAGAGGACGGTTGTGGCGACCTTGAGCATGGCCTTGACATTAAGAATAAGCAGCTGTACGAATTGGAGTATGCTCCCATCTGCCGTCATTGCGATGCATGGCAATGTAAACGTTGTGTATGGCTGAACAGAAAGACAACTTTTGAAGTCAATACGCCATCACATGAGCAATGTGTTGTGGCCCACATTGAGCGGAATGCCTCTATGACGTTACTTAGAAATATCCGAAAGCATGGTGAGTTCTTGCCTGACTTCGAGGACATAAAAGAGATAGACTATTTGGATCCATTTGAAAAAAGAAAAGATTGGAAATGAAAAAGAAAGTAGGACAAGTAACCGAAGAAGAGAAGTTGACTATACAACAGCTCTTCGAGAGGCGTAACGGCCTAAACGAGCTGGCCAAAATCGTAACATCAGACAATGACGAGTTGTATGAAAAGCTGGTCAAAGACCTTGGTGAGACTGGAACTAAGTTTCAGCAGTGGTGGGATGCAATGAGTGATAAATATCAATGGGAGTCAGCCCCCAATGGCCATTGGGAGATTAACTTCAGTACAAACGACATTTATCTTATAGTTGAGGAGTAACAATATGTTTACAAGTTCATTATTGATGATTGGTACATCGGAGCTCCTTCTTGTTGCAGGGATAGCACTTTTGCTTTTCGGTGGGAAGAAGCTTCCAGAACTGATGAAAGGAATGGGTGAAGGCGTAAAGAGTTTCAAGGATGCCGTCAATGGGAATTCTGATACGCAAGACAAGAAAGACGACAAGACTGACGATATCAAAGAAAACGAGAAGAAAGAAGACAATACTAATGGCAACGAAGCATAAAGAGCCAGATATGATGACGTTTGGCGGGCACCTTGAGGTGTTCCGCCAAATGTTGTTCCGTATTATAGGGGTTACAACTATTCTTGCTATTGCTATCTTTTGTCTAAAAGACGAGACTTGGAAAATTATACTATGGCCCACACAATCTGACTTTATCTTGTATAGAGTATTGCAACATTGGGTCGATTTAGCTGGCATTCATCTCGTAGTTAATCAGTTCCATGTAAACATGATGACCACAGAGTTATCATCACAGTTCATGACCCATTTGTTCACCTCCCTATATTTAGCTTTGCTATTAGCGTCTCCCTACATTGTCTACGAGATATATAGGTTCATCTCCCCGGCTCTCTATGATAATGAAAGACATGGCTCTAAAATAACATTGACAGCAGTGTATCTGCTTTTCTTCTTAGGATTGATTGTCAACTATCTTATTATACTACCATTGTCATTCCGCTTCCTTGGGACGTATCAAGTGGCTCCGATGGTGAAAATCAATATTACGCTGGATAGCTATATCTCTACTTTTCTCTCATTGTCTTTGATAATGGGGCTAATATTCCAGATGCCAGTTCTGTCTTATTTTATGGCAAGATTTGGATTGATTAAGTCTTCACTACTTATAAAATATCGCCGTCATGCCATTGTCCTTATTGTATTGTTGTCAGCAATAATAACACCTCCTGATATATTCTCGTGTATTGTTGTTTCTATTCCTCTATATGCCTTGTATGAAATCAGTATACAAGTCATAAGACATGTTGAGATTAAGTCGCTATCTGGCAGTATTGATAATAAAAGACAAACTCTATAGAATCATTTCTGCCCTTTTATTAGTATGGCAGCACATACTTGGCAATGTCAATCTCCTTTATCTCCACTGTAGAACCGTGATATAGTTTCATACCAATGCCCCTCCGTGGCGATGACAGAAAGCAGTTAGGTCGTCAGTGATGTCTTTAAAGCTCAGCGTATGCATGACGTCGTAGAATTTGTCGAGCATATCCATCCCCTGAAACCGTTTGAGATAGCGGTATGCTTCAACATGCGATAGTCCGTGGCGCTTGCCGAACTCGCTGATAGCGGCTATCACATACTCTACCTTGTCGCTGATGTCCGTTTTATCCATAGTTGCTTATTTTTCGACAAAAATAAAGGAATATTTTCAAAGAAGCAAATGGATTGGCGAAAAACGAATGAAAATGAATGGGAACGACCATTATCGAACGGCACTATATGCAGACAAATCCAATAGAAATGGAGCAAATATGGAGCAAGTCGGGAAAAGAAGAATCGCTAAAGTCTTTGTTTGTAAGGCTTTAGCGATTATTGTGATGTAATAAAAGTACCCAGACTCGGGCTCGAACCGAGATGCCTTGCGGCACTGGTGTTTGAGACCAGCGCGTCTACCTATTCCGCCATCTGGGCAAAAAATGATGAAAACGGACGCTTGAAAGACCGTATCCATACAAATGTGGTGCAAAGGTAAGACATTTTTTTGAAAGCAGCAAGCCTATCGCGGGTTTTTTAATAATTTTGCAGTATGAATCGGTTAATAATAGATAATTTGACCATTGGCTATCGCCACAAGGTGATAGCGGGTCCGCTATGCGGCCTGTTTCCCTGCCAACAACTGGTGTGCCTCATAGGACGCAACGGCTCGGGCAAGTCGACCTTTCTCCGCACGTTGGCTGGCTTGCAACCGCCCCTTTCCGGAGACGCGCGATGGCAAGAGTGCGACTCGGCGGTGTCGTGCCGCTCGCTCTCCAAGGAGGAGCTGGCGCGCGTCTTCAGCGTGGTGCTGACTGAGCAACCCGACGAGGTGAACCTAAGCGTGCACGACGTGGTGGCCATGGGGCGGATGCCCTACACGGGCTTCTTCGGTAACCTTGGCAAAGACGACGAGGCGATGGTGGAGCGGGCCTTGAGGCTCACGGGCATGTCGGCGTTTGCCAGTCGTGGCATCAGCACCCTGAGCGACGGAGAGCGGCAAAAGGTGATGATAGCGCGCGCGATAGCGCAACACACGCCGGTGATGCTCCTCGACGAGCCAACGGCCTTTCTCGACTACGAGAGCAAGAAGACCACCATGGCCATGCTTCACGCCATTGCCACCGACATGGATAAACTCGTGGTGGTGTCGACCCACGACCTCGACATAGCCTTGCGCCATGCCGACCGCTTCGTGACCATAGGCGGCGATGGCCTTCGCGACCTTGCGAAAGCCGATGTGGAGAGGATGACTGGCGCGATGGGATAGCGACAGACGGGACGCGTCGCGTTTAGCAGAATTGTAAAATATTATTGCCGGAATTTAACACTTGGAAACAGGGGCAAATAGAGCGGAAAAAGGGTAGCCTTTTGCCGCTTCGCGGCATCGTCGGACGGTTTTCGGCCAAAAAGTTTTGCGATTACACCGTAACGGCATCGCGATTACACTGTAACGGCGACGCGATTACACCGTAACGGCGACGCGATTGCACTGTAACGGCGATGCGATTGCACTGTAACGGCGACGCGATTTTAGCGAATTTGCAACGTTGGGAAACCGCTAAAATCATAACTTCTTAATAATCAGCTGTTTGTCAAAACGGCCCGTAATCGCGTCATTTACGACCAAGAGACTGCTTGGTTGAAAAAAATCGATTCTCAGACGACCATTTGTAAAATATTTTTTTCTATTTGCAAGGGCCGGCATAAAACCGGCCCTTGCAATGTCATTCCCGTTCGGGTTGCGGACGGGAATGGTTGGTGTTCCTTTCGGGTTGCTGACGGGCACAGGGCCAGCCCCTGCCTTGTGTCAGGCGGAAGCCTTCATGCCCATCCTCGCCTCCACGACGTTGACAACATAGTCGCCAAGCTTTTCGCACTCCTGGATGATGTCCATGTACATAGAGCCGGAGGCGTAGTCGTATTGGTGGTTGTTGATGTCGGTGAGGTTCTCGTTGCGCAGCTGGTTGCGATAGTTGTTTATCTCGTTCTCGATGTTGAACGATCGCGTGGCGTTGAGCTCCTCCCTGTGGCCTTTCAGCAGCACGTTCATCTGCGAGAGCGCGTCGTCCACCAACTCGAACATCTGGTGTATGTGGTCGTATTGACGCTCGTTGAAGTCCTCTTTCGACTTGAACTTGCGGTTGATGGTCCTGCCCATGTTGTTGCAGGCGTCGCCGATAGACTCCAGCTCCGAGATTTGTCGCAGCATGGAGCGAATCTTGCCTTTCGTCTCGTCGGAGAGGTGGGCGTTGCTCACCTGGTCGAGGTATTTGGCAATCTCTATTTCCATGTTGTCGGAGATGTTCTCATACTTGTCTATGCGGTCGTAAATCTTCACGAACTTGTCTTCGTTCTTCTCTCCGAGCAAGTCTCTCACCATGCCGAACATGCGCTGTATGCGCTCTGCGAAGCTCTGTATCTCTTTCTGAGCCTCCAGCACGGAGAGCTCCGGCGTCTTCATGATGCCACTCTGTATGAAGCGCAAGCGGAAGTCGTCGTCGTCAGTGTTGGCCCTTGGCTTCCAAACCCAGCAGCACACTTTAGCCACATGCTTGACAAAGGGCAGCAATATGATGGTGTTGGAAACGTTGAAGCACGAGTGGAAGGCAGCGAGGGCGAAGGTGAGCTGCGTTCCGGTGGGGACGTCGACCATCGGGTTGAAACCCACGAGGCCGCAGGCGAAGTTGACGAAATGCTTGAAGACGCACAGCACCCAGATGACGCCGAAGACATTGAAGAAAAGGTGGCCGAAGGCCGCGCGGCGTGCCTCGGTGTTGGCGGTGAGCGCCACGAGGTTGGCGGTGAGCGTGGTACCTATGTTCTCGCCCAGCACGAGGGCTATGCCAAGATATATGGGCAGTCCGGCCTGGGTACACAGCATCATGGTGATGGCCATGAGGGCGGCTGAACTTTGAAGGATGCACGTGAGAATGGTGCCGAAAAGGAGGAACAACAATATGGTTCCGAAACTGTTGGGGTCAAATGAGGCGAAAAAGCCTTTCAGCGTGTTTAGCTCCTCAGGAGGCAGTTGACTTTCACCAAGCGTGGCAAGAGCGAGAAACATGAACGCCACACCGAAAAGGAAGTCGCCTACATAGCGGTTTTTCTTGGAATAGATGAGCAATAGTCCGATGAGGAAGACAGGCCACACGAAGTCGCTTATCCTGAACGAGAAGCCTGCCGACATGATCCACGCGGTGAGCGTCGTGCCGATGTTGGCACCCATGATTACGGATATGGCTTGAACCAAGGTGAGCAGCCCGGCGTTGACAAACGATACGGTCATCACCGTGGTGGCTGTGCTCGATTGTACGGCAACGGTGGTGAGCATGCCCGTGAAAACGCCTGAGACGCGGTTGGTGGTCATGGCGCTAAGCACATGGCGCAGCTGTGGACCAGCCAGTTTTTGCAGGGCCTCACTCATCACCTTCATGCCATAGATGAGGAGCGCGAGGGCACCAACAATCTTTAATAAAAGAATTGTCATATTTTAACTATGTTTATAATACGGCTATTGCTCTGCATGACGGAATTTGCTAATTTTACACCGTGAATATCATTCATGGAATCATGTTAAGTCTAACATAAACGTGTCGCAAATGAAACAGGCATTACAAATCCGTTGCAAAAATAATAAAAAATTGATTAACATTGCTCCTGGAAGCACATTATCTGAAATTTTTTTTCAGTCTGGATTGAAAATGACCACTCAACCGGTATGCGCGAAGGTCAACAACAAGGTTGAGGGAATGCACTTCAGGGCATACCGCGACAAGGACGTGGAATTTCTCGACATGACCTCCGGCTCGGGGTCGCGTTGCTACACCCGCACGCTCTTTTTCATTCTCTGCAAGGCGGTGCACGACCTCTACCCTTGCAGCAGGGTGGTGATAGACATACCGGTGAGCAATGGCTACTACGTGAACCTGGCGATAGGGCACGACATTACCGACGACGACACCGCGAGGATAAGAAAGCGGATGCAGGAGATAATAGACGCCAAGATAGACATACACCGCCATGAGGTGCCGACGGAAGACGCCGTGAGGATGTTTGCCGAGAAGGGCGACACCGCGAAGGTGAAGCTGCTGAAGAGCTATGGCCGACTGTACACCACATATTACCAGATGGCCGACTACGTGGACTACTACTACGGCTCGCTGCTCACCAACACCTCGATGATTTATCTTTTCGGACTGGAGAAATACTATGACGGGCTGTTGCTGCGCATCCCCGACTTGAAAAACCCGCAGGAGCTGCCAGAGATGACAAGGCAGGACAAGATGTTCGGCATATTCAAGGAGCACCATCATTGGCAGGACATCATCGGCGTGAGAACCGTGGGCGACTTCAACGAGCTGGTGGACAAGGGCGAGGCCACGAACCTCATCAACGTGTCGGAGGCTTTGCAGGAAAAGAAGATAACCGAGATTGCCAACGAGATATCGGCGCGCGAAGGCATAAAGCTCGTGCTGCTGGCAGGGCCGTCGTCGTCGGGAAAGACCACCACCTGCAAGCGGCTGTCTATTCAGCTCATTGCCAATGGCCTGAGGCCCTTGCCCATATCGCTCGACGACTATTTCGTGGACCGGGAGCTAACGCCAAAAGACGTCGACGGCGAATACGACTATGAGAGCATCTACGCGCTGAACCTAAAGCTCATAAACGAACAGTTCAACAAGCTGTTCAAGGGCGAGGAGGTGGAACTGCCGAAATACGACTTCCAATCGGGCAAGTCGAGACCGAGCGGCAGAAAGCTGAGGATGGAGCCAAACAACGTGCTCGTGGTTGAGGGAATACACGCCTTGAACCCGGAGCTGACCTCCGAGATTCCAGAGGAACAGAAGTTCAGGGTGTATGTGTCGGCTCTCACCACCATCCTGCTCGACGACCACAACTACATACCCACCACCGACAACCGCCTGTTGAGGCGCATCATTCGCGACTACAAATACCGCGGGGTGAGCGCGCGAGAGTCGATACACCGTTGGCCGTCGGTGCGCGCCGGCGAGAACAAGTGGATTTTCCCGTACCAAGAGAACGCCGACGCCATGTTCAACTCGGCCATGCTCTTCGAGCTTGCCGTGATAAAGCAGCAGGCAGAACCCTTGCTGACGCAAGTGCCGGAGTGTGCCGAGGAATACTCGGAGGCGTACCGGCTTAGGAAATTCCTTGAATACATAAGGCCGATACCCAACCGCGACATTCCGCCAACAAGCCTCTTGAGAGAGTTCTTGGGCGGCAGCTCGTTCCACTATTAACTGCGAGCATTGGGGTATTATAATAAAGGGGGCGTGTCAAAACTCCCAATATAAATAACAAAAAACTCGTTGTACGTTCTTG